>Ga0187858_10001855_pt1 | contig 22689 bp, 19 predicted proteins | sample June2016WEW_8_15_FD_133015 | JGI IMG/M metagenome (GOLD analysis project Ga0187858, IMG submission 133015) | Peatland microbial communities from SPRUCE experiment site at the Marcell Experimental Forest, Minnesota, USA - June2016WEW_8_150 | ecosystem: Environmental > Terrestrial > Soil >...
GGGAGCCGCTGGGCATCTACTGGTACGAGTTCATGCGCCTGGATGGCGGCAAGCGGATCGAATGGGTGAAGCACGTAGTGGATTACAGCACGCGCACGGGGGGTGGCATGCAGATCCCAGTGGCGGATCTGGATGGGGATGGAGATCTGGATTTCGTGGTGGCGGGAAAGAGCGGGCTGTTTTTGTTTGAGAATTTAACCAGGCGATAAACAAAAAGAGTTGGCAGGCGGAAGCGCCTGCCCCACCTCATTGAATCCGCAGCCGGGGCGTCGCGGACGGGCGGCCCAGTAGATCGATGAGGGCCTTGCCCTGAGCGGGGGCGGCATCCCGCAGGATGCGGTACAGCGTGGCGCGGCTGATCCCCAGGATTTGGGCAGCTTGCAGCTTGTTGCCGCCGACGCGCTCGAGCACGTGCTGTGTGTAGCGGCGTTCCAATTCGGCTAGTGGCACGAGCTCGGGCTCGGTGGCGGCGGCGCCGCTAATTCCGTGGCGCAGAGATTCGGGCAGATCGCGCACATCGACGAATTCCGATTCGGTCATCATGCAGGCGTGGCCCAGCACGTTTTCCAGCTCGCGCACATTGCCCGGCCAGCCGTGGCGTGCGAGAAGCGCCTGCGCCCTGCGGGAAATGCCGTGAATGAGCTTGCCGTAGCCGCTGGCGAATTTCTGCACGAAATGACGCTCCAGCAGCGGCAAATCCTCCTTGCGATCGGCCAGCGCGGGCAGCTTCAGTTCGACCATGGAGAGCCGGTAATAGAGGTCCTGGCGGAACAGGTTCCCGGCGATCAGCGACGGCATGTCGCGGTTGGTGGCCGCAATGACGCGCACATCGACTTTGCGCACCTCCGAGGAGCCTACCCGCTGCAGTTCCTGATTTTGCACGACACGCAGCAGCTTGCTCTGGGTCGCGAGCGGCATATCGGAGATCTCGTCGAGGAAGACCGTGCCGCCTTGCGCGTATTCGAACAGCCCGACGCGATCCTGCGTGGCGCCGGTGAACGCCCCCTTCACGTGGCCGAAGAGTTCGCTCTCGAAGAGCGTTTCGACGATGGCCGAGCAGTTGCAGACGACGAAGCGCCGATGGGCCACCGGGCTGAGCGCGTGCAGCGCCTGTGCGACCAGTTCTTTGCCGGTGCCCGTGGCGCCGCTGATCAGCGCAATGCGGTAATGCGGGGCCACCCGTCGAATGCGGGCAAATGTCTCCAACATCTGCGGGCTGCGGCCTACCATGCCGTGAAAACGGTAGGTATCGAGCAGCTTTTCGTCGAGCTCCAGCGTTTCGCGGCGCCGGCGTGCTTCGTCCAGCAGACTCTGAATGCGCGCGGCGAGGGTGGCTGTTGCGAGAGGTTTGCGCAAGCAGTCGCACGCTCCCCGACGGATGCCCTCCAGAGCGGCGCCGGCCGAGGAGTCGTCGGTGAGCAGAAGCACCTGCGCCCCCGGATCAAGCTCCAGGATCCGTTCCAGCAGGTTCCCTTCGTTCGCCAGAGCGGCATCCAGGAGGATGAAGTCCGGATGCGAGCGGTGCAGCAGATCCCAGCCTTCGTCCGGACCGGCGGCCGAGAGCACTTCGAAGCCCGGCGCATCCAGGGTCCGTATGACCTCCTGGCTATGGGTGTCGGGTACGATCGCGAGAATCGTTGGCATTGGCTCCATGCTGTTTATCGGCAGGCGTGGGGGAAAGGTTTAGCAGGCGGTACAGCGGGTAGGCAGGCGAAAACGCCTGCCTACCTGCTTTTCCTTATGCAACGCCGTTGTTGCGCAACAATCCTGTTGTGCGACATAATTGTTGCATGACATGTAACTTTGTCGGACCTCCGGTACGGGGGAGCGACTGCTACGGACGCGAAGCGTTCGTCGATCTGGTTTGGGAAAAGCTCAGTTTCGGCCATGTCCTGCTAGCGTCGCCGCGTCGCTTCGGGAAAACCAGCGTGATGTACCGGCTCATCGACGAGCCGCGATGGGACTACCGGCTGGTGCATTGCGATCTCGAGCACTTCCTGGAGCCCGCCGATCTGCTAACGGCGTTGGTGGTGCAACTCTCGCGCGACGATGTCCTTTCGAAGATTGCGTCCGCTCTCAGCTACGTGCCGCGAAAGGTGTGGCAGGGATTTCGGTCCAATGTCGAGGAGATCGAGGTACACAAGCTGAAGCTGAAGCTCAAGGAGCAGATCCAGCCGCGGTGGCAAACCAGCGGCGAAGAACTGTTCGATGCCATCGCTGGAAGTCCGGAGAAAGTAGTGTTCCTGCTGGACGAGTTTGCCGTGATGATCGACGAGATGGCCCACCTGGATGCGCGGCGCGAAGACGCGCGCCTTTTGCTACGGTGGCTGCGTCAGTTCCGGCAATCGCCGCGCATCAAGAACGTGCGGTTTCTAGTGGCCGGATCGATCGGTATCGGAAATGTGCTTAGCAATCTCGGGGAAAGCGCGTCCATGAACGACTTCGAACATCTGAAGTTGCAGCCGTTTTCAGAGCCTGTGGCGGATGGCTTTCTGCAGGCGCTTTCGGAATCGCACGACACGCCGCTGCCGGCTGCAGTACGGAAGAAGGTGCTACAGCTCATCGGGACGCGTGTGCCGTATTTCCTGCAAATCATGTTTTCGGAGATTGCGAAGGCCTCGAAGGAGCTTGGGATCGCGCCGACGCCAGCCACGGTAGAGACGCTTTATCGCGACACCGTGCTGGGGGTGGACTGCAAGACCTACTTCGACCACTACTACGGCCGGCTGCGGGACTACTACGACAGGCAAGACGAAAATGCTGCCAAGACCATTCTGCGGACGATCGCGAATCTAGGCGCCTTGAGACGCGATGCGTGCTACCAGATCTACCGGAGGGAATGCGATGGCGCGGATATCGAGCGGTTCAACGGCCTGATGGCGAATCTGGAAAACGATTTCTACGTGGGATTCAACGCCCGGCAGAGCGCGTACGAGTTCTCCTGCAAGCTGCTGCGGGACTGGTGGCTGCGGCATTACGGGATGGAGGGCTGAGATGGAACTTTATTACAACCCTGAGCAGATGCCGGACGCGGAAATCAAGCAGACGTTCGTGGGCCGCGAGCCGCTGCTGAAGGAGCTGCTGGCCCTGGTCCGGCGGCAACCGAAGGGCGCGGGCGTGCAGCATGTGGTGCTGATCGGCGCGCGGGGCATGGGCAAGACCACCATGCTGCTGATGCTGCGATTCGCTGTGCTGGATGGCGATCTGCACAAGAAGTGGCAGCCGGTGCGGTTCCCGGAGGAATCTTACGCCATCACGGATCTGGCGGATTTCTGGCTGGCGGCCATCCGCCACTTGGCGTACGAGGTGGGCGATACGAAACTAGCGGCGCGCGCAGAAGCGCTGCCCAAAGAGTTCCCGGACGGGGCGTTGGCCGATGCAGGCCTGGCCGTCCTGCGGGACTGGAGCCGCAAGCATGGGAAGCGACTGCTGTTGCTGGTGGACAGCCTGGACATGGTGTTGGACCAGATCAACAACACCACCGAGAATGCGCGGCTGCGTGACACGCTGATGAACGACGCTACGTTCATGCTGGTGGGCGGAGCGACGTCGTTCTTTCACGAAGCGCGCGCCTACGATCAGCCGCTCTACAACTTTTTCCGGATGTGGAATCTGGATTCGCTCGATGGCGACCAGATTGATCAGTTGCTGCTGCGGCGTGCGGAGGCAGATAAGCGCGCGGATTTCGGGCAGCAGCTTCGGCAAAACGAGGCGCGGATTCGGGTGCTGCATTATTTCACGGGCGGCAATCCCCGCCTCGTGTTGATGCTATACCGGATTATCGCGAGTTCGGATCTGATCGACGTGCGGCGGGGTTTGGAAAAGCTGCTGGATGAAGTGACTCCTTACTATAAGGCGAAGATCGAGAGCCTGCCACCGCAGCAGCGCAAGATTCTGGATCATATTGCGCGGGTGAGCGCGCGCACGGGTTCCGGGCTGACGCCGACCGAAATCGCGGCGGAGACCAGGCTACCGGTGAATCAGGTGACCTCGCAGTTGAAGCGCTTGTCGGGATTGGGGTACGTGCGCGCGGCGAATGTGCGGGCAAGAAGCTCGTGGTATTCGCTGGCGGCGCCGCTGTATGCGATCTGGCACCAGATGCGTTTTGGCCGGGAAAGCCGGGAACGGATGGCGTGGCTGGTTGAGTTTTTAAAAGGATGGTATTCGAGCCGGGAGATGTTGGAAGAGACGGAGAAGCTGGCCGCGCGATTTGCGGAGTTGCTGAAGGCGGGGGAGAAGGCTCTGGCCGCCGAGACGCTGGATTACCGCCAGTGTCTTGCGGACGCGATGGATGCGCGGTTTCAGGGGAGTGCGACGGATCGTCTTGTGAATGATTGTCTGGATGCCGGTGAGGTGGATCGGGTCCGAGGAATCGTGCGAAGCGTTGGCATGTTTCAGTTGCGACCTGCCACGATACTGCGACTGACGAACGGCCGACTTGTCACTGCCAGTCAGGTTGAGGCTGAGCGCAACCGGCGCCGACAATGGATGGCCCGCCTCGGAGAGAATCCTGGTTTCGATGCCATTGTAGATGTGCTTGATCCTAAGAGCCTGCCTCTGCACGAGAACCCCGATCTTTGGTTTTGCCGCGCGGCTGCCCTGCACGGGCTCGGGCGGGATGAGGAAGCGCTTGAGGATCTCGAAATGTGTCGATCCGTTCCAGAGAGGCCCAAAGAGGCGCTGTTGAAGGCCGAGGTACTATGGAATCTGAGCCGATTCCGCGAATTGATCGACGTTCTTACACAGCATGCAGATGAATTTGCCTCCGACCCGAGAGCGCAGCTCTTCCTCGCGATCTCTTCCGCGATCCTTGGAGACTTTGACAGAGCGATTGCCGTCTCCGAAGCCGCGTCGGCAGGGCAGGAGGACCCAGATTGGCGGCAACTCCTTGAAGCATTCCTTGGGTTGCGACATCAACGCTGCGATCCTATAGTCCAGTTCGGTTTGGCGGTCATTTTCGAGGCTTTCGCTGAGGCCCGTACAGTCTGGAACGAAAAGCTCCGAGGAAGGGTTTCGGCTGCCGAAATAGCCGTGCTTGTCAAGGGTCTGATCGACGAGAAGAATCTCCACTTCTTTCGCACCCTAATCTGCGAATCGGACCTCGATAACGAACAGCTGCCCCTGGTGGTCGCGATGGATTACTTCGGAACCGGCGACCGCGCCCCGCTGGAAAAACTATCCGCGGAAGTCCGGCCGATTGCCGAAGAGATCGTGGCGGAGCTTCAGAAAAAACTGTCGCCGCCGGTGGAGGCAGTTCCGAAGACTGCTGCGCGCAAGAAGCACGGCACCCCCAGTCTCACCGTGCCAAAATAAGAGTGCGATGACTCCTCTGCCCGCCGTCCCCCTCACCCTCGAAGGCGCCAGCGTCTTGCACCAGATGATGCGATTCCGCTGGCCTGCCTGGAAAGCCTTGCCGCCGGCTGAGCGGGATGCGATTCTTGCGGAAGCCGCCGCCGCGCTGGGTGCCTGGGAGCGGGCCGCCGATGCGCCGAGCGCCGTCTACTCGCTCATCGGCCACAAGGGCGACCTCATGTTCGTGCATTTTCGCCGTAGCTTTGAGGAGTTGAACCAGGCCGAAGTCGCGCTGGCCCGGCTGCGGCTGGCGGATTTTCTGGAACCCACCACGTCGTACCTTTCGATGATCGAGCTGGGCCTGTACGATACTACGCTGAAGCTGTATACGAGCCTCGCCGAGCGGGGCATCGAGCCGCATTCCGTGGAATGGAACCAGGAGATCGAAACGCAAATGGCACGCCAGCGGCAGGCCATGGCGCAGCGGTTGTGGCCCCCGATTCCGGACGCCAAATACATCTGCTTCTATCCCATGGACCGCCGCCGCGGCGAATCCGCGAACTGGTATCAGGTGCCCATGGCGGAGCGCCAGCGGCTGATGCACGATCACGGCATGGTGGGCCGCCGCTATGCCGGCGAGGTGAAGCAAATCATCACCGGCTCCATTGGCTTCGACGATTGGGAGTGGGGCGTGGACCTGTTTGCGGACGACCCGCTGGTGTTCAAGAAGCTGATCTACGAAATGCGCTTCGACGAGGTCAGCGCCGTCTATGCACTCTTCGGGGCTTTCTACGTGGGGTTACGGGTCAGCGCGGCAGACCTCGCAAAAACGCTAAGAATTTAGCCACAGATGGACACAGATGCACACAGATAAAAGCGCCGCCAGGAGAAGCTTTATTCTTATCGGCGTGCATCTGCGTGCATCTGCGGCTACGTTCTTTATTGGCTTTTCTGCGAGGTCTCGCTGATGAACGAGTCCACGTTGCCCTTGTCCACCAGCATCTCGCCGGTGCCGATGAATGTAGCCACGGGCGATTGGGGGTCCTGGCCCCACGGCTTATCCAACGGATTCGGCGGATAGTGGTGCATGGTGTCCAGCGCCGGCACTCCCACGAAGCCCATGGTGAAGGGCTTTTGCGCGATGGTGCCGGCAACGCGGCCCTTTTTGATTCCATCCAGCGTGCGCGGGTCGGTGTCCATAGCCACGATCACTTTCGCGCCGACCTTGTTGCGGTCGAGCACATCGGCCACTTCCGGACACGCGATGGCTTCCAGGCAAATGAACCCATCGATCTTGTCGATGATCTTTTTGTCCACCAACTCCTGCGTGTGATCGAAAGCGATGCGCGGGTCGCCCTTAACATCGACGGTTTCCACGATTTTGATTCCGAAGTGGGTTTCGAAGCCGTCGTGATAGCCGTGCAGGCGGTCCTTCAGATTGGCCTGTTCAGGCATGGTGAACAGCACCACGTTGCCTTTGCCTTGCAACTGCTTCACCGCCAGCTCCGCGCCCATCAAGCCGGCTTTGTAGTTGTCGGTTCCGATGAAGGTGAGGCGCTTGCTAGCAGGCGCATCCGAATCGATGGTGACCACCGGGATGCCCTGGCTCACCGCCGCATCGATATCCGGCCCGATCACCGCGGGGTCCGCCGCCGAAACCATGATGCCAGCGGGCTTGATCTTCTGAGCCAGCACCTGTTGGAAGAATTCGTGCTCCGCCTTGGGATCGAACGTTTCCGGCCCCACCATCTCGGCCTTCACTCCCATTTGTCCGGCCGCCCGCATCAGCCCCGTATTGGCGTTCTGCCAATAGGGGATCTTGATGTTGGTGGCCACCAGGTAATACTTCTCGGTCGAGGCATGCGGGGAACCGCCGCACCCCGCCAGCCACACTAGCGCGCCGCAAAACAACCAGATCAGGATCTTTTTCCGCTTCTGCATGTCAGGCCTCCGCACCAGACAGTATATGTCAATGCGGGCGTTCTGGAATCAACATGTTGGTGTCGAAATCTCCGCCCCGCCGGAACGGGAGGCCGCGTGAGCGCCCGAGGCCGCACGATGCACCACTCTTCCAAGGGGAGTTGTGCCGGGGGTAGGGTGTCGTCGGCCTCGGCCATGGCGGCCTGGATTTCTTTGAGGTCGCGTTCGGCCTGTTGAAGCAGGGCGACGCTTTGCGGTGTCCAGCGATTGTCCATCCCTCTCTGTGAGTGTCGAGAGGTCGCGAGATCGTCGTTTCCCTTTTGCCCGTTTGGGTGTTACTTCGGGTGCGGGATGACGTCCACGATGTAATAGATGTCGTCCGCGGGTGCCTTAGATTCTGCTCCAGGAATTTTACCTGCTTGAAAACAGCCTTCCGCACACTGGGAGGAAGACTTTGCAGGGACCTACCGGCCCGTTCGGAGTAGTCGGCCTTCATCGAGAACATTTGGCTTTTGGGGCGGTTGCTCTCTTCCTAAGCTGCGCCTTCATATGGGCGATCATCTCATCGGCGCTGTCAAACGGGCCGAAGGTGCGCCCCGCTTTGATGTCGGCCAGGCCTTCGGCGAGCCGGGCATCGACGATGCGACGTTGCTCAGGCGTGTAGTCGCCTTCCGCGGCCGGAAGTTTGGGAAGGATGGTGATTACTCCGCCGGACACTCTGAATTCCAGGTCTTGGCCGTTCTTGTGGCCAGCCTGCCGGCGGACGGACGGTGGCACCACCAGCGGGTTTTTGGTTCTGTTTTTGACGGTGACGGTCATATATAGTGATACGGCCCACGGCGTCGTTCGCTTTCAGGTAGGGAATTTGGGGGAGATGGCCAATCCTGCTGGCCGGAGCTGCGGCAGGGCACGGGTCTGTTGGCGGCATGGCACTGGCATGGCGCTGGTCTGTCGGCATGGCGCTGGTCTTGACGGCTATCGATCTTTTGTGGCATACTTCCCTAAGATTATTATGGGGCGAGGGGCTGGCACCCATGAGCGCTTGTGCAATGCGGGCGATACGCTAATCGCTGCGCTGATCTGCAACGCACTCGCGAGCGGGCCCATGCACGGCTACGCCATCTCTGAATCGATCGGCGAGTTTTCAGAAGGGTTGCTCCCGATCCCCGAAGCGGATCTCTACGCCGCTTTGCACCGTCTGGAATTCCATGGCGATCTGATCTCCGAATGGGGTATCGGCGAGGACCACCAACGAGCCAAGTACTATCGGCTGCGAGAGGCGCGCGCGTTTCGATCAGAGCTGGTCTTGGAAATACTGGCTTTGATGCTGGTTGTAGGGACGGCGAGCCGCGGGGCACCGCCGGCGAACGATGGCGGTTCGTGCATAGGAGTTACAGTTCCCGTTTCCTTCAGTGGACGTATCGGTTCCGTTCGGGTGTCCGTGAACGGCGCCCCCGCGACGTTCGTGATCGATACCGCCAGCGACACGATCATAAATTCAGACCGGCTGCAGCTCTTTGTGCTGCACACCTTGACGGCGAACACGGTTACGACATCGGGCGCGGCGCCGGTCGAGTGGAATTTGGTGCGCATAGGGCGATTCACCATTGGGGGCACGGAGATCAGGAAGCGTACTGCTCTGGCAAAGGGCCTCGGAGAGCTCGAAGCGGCGCTCGGGCGAGAGGTCGATGGCATACTCGGCAACGACGTCCTCAACGAGTGGGATTCCATTACTTTGGACTACAAGAACCGGGCGCTAGCGTTGGGCTGTTCAAGCGACGAAGATCGTTATGAAAGATAAAGAGACAAACACCGGCGAGCTCCTGCGCGACACGCTCGACATGCTAGTCCTCAAAACGCTGACGCGAGGCGCCATGCATGGCTATGCCATCGCGGAGTTCATCGAGGAAGCTACCGACGACGTGCTGCGCGTGGAAGAGGGAGCCCTCTATCCGGCGTTGCACCGGCTTGAGCTGCGCGGGCTGGTGGCTGCCGAGTGGGGGCTCTCCGAAAATAACCGCCGGGCCAAATACTACCGGCTGACCGCCGGCGGACGGAAGCAGCTCGGTGAGGAGTCGGCGCGCTGGGGCCGCATGACGTCGGCCATCGCTCGCATTATGGAGGCCTGATATGTCCGAGTGGCGCACGCATACCTGGTTGCGGCTCAAGGCTCTGATCCACCGCCGCGAGTTTGACCGCGACCTGGAAGATGAAATCGCCTTCCATCTGGCCATGCGCGAGCGCAAGCAGCAAAAGCTGGGCCTCAGTGCCGACGACGCACGGTACGCCGCGCGCCGCCGTTTCGGAAACGCCACCCTGTTAAAGGAGAATACCCGCGAAATGTGGACCTTTGCTTTCGTCGAAACGCTCTGGCAGGATGCTTGCTACGCGGTGCGTACGCTGCGGAAGAGCCCCGCCTTGCTGGCCGTGGTGGTGTTATCGCTGGCGCTGGGGATCGGGGCGAACAGCACGATTTTCAGCGTGCTCAATGCGGTGCTGTACCGTCCCCTGCCCTACCCGCAGCCCGGCAGGCTGATGGCGATCTGGGAGACCGAATCCGGCCGGCAGAATTCGGAAGAGCCTCCGGCCATCGCGGACGGCGCCGATTGGAAGAAGCAAAGCCATGTGTTTGAAGACATCGCCTTGACCAGCTCCACGGAAAGCACGCCGCTGGCAGGCGATGGCCGGGCCGAGCAAGCCAGGGCGCAGTTCGTCAGCCCGAATTTTTTCCATTTGATGGGCGCCAGTCCGATGTTTGGCCGGGTCTTCACCGCCAGCGAAGCCCAAGACCTCACGCAGACTGTGGTCATCAGCAACTCTTTCTGGAAGCGGCGCTTCAATGGCGATCCCAGGGTGCTCGGCAAGACACTCAAGGTCTCGGGCGTTTTGTCCACCGTAGTGGGCGTGATGCCGCCGAGCTTTGGCTCATTCTACGGCGACCCGCTGGACTTGTGGTGCCCCATCGACGCGGAGAGCACGCGATATTCGGAGCGCAAAGATCACTGGCTGATGGCCATCGGGCGGCTGAAGCAGGATGCGAACCAAAGCCAGGCTCAGATCGAAATGGTGATGATCGCGCACCGCCTGGAGCAAGCTTATCCGGCGACGAACCGGGGCGTGAGCGCAAAAGTCGTGCCTTTGCACGATGCGCTCTACGGCGAGGCCGGCCGCTATCTCTATCCACTTTTGGGGGCTGTGGTTTGCGTTTTGCTCATTGCCTGCGTCAACGCCGCGAACCTGCTGCAGGCGCGCACCGAAACGCGACGGACCGAATTCGCGGTGCGGGCATCGCTGGGCGCGGGCCGCCGTCGCTTGATGCGGCAATTGCTGGTGGAGAGCGGACTGCTTGGCCTGGCGGGCGGGACTCTCGGCATTGCATTGACCTTCGCGGGAATTCGGCTCTTTCGGGCGCTCGCCCGAGATTTTCCAAATGCCGATAGCGTCACTGTCGACACCCGCGTGCTTCTGTTTACGCTCGCGGTATCCTTCGCGACGGCCATGCTGGTGGGATCGGCGCCCGCGTTCCAGGCTGCCCGGACGGACTTGAATCTGGCCTTACGGGAGGGCGAGCGCCGGACTACTTCGGGCAAAGGCGGTCGCCGCACGCGGCATATCCTGGCGGTGTCGGAGATCGCGTTAGCCATGGTGCTGCTGGTGGGAGCGGGCTTGATGATCAACAGCGTGCTTCGATTACAGCGGGTCAACCCCGGATTCGATCCCGCGAATGTTATGAAGTTCGATCTCTCGCTAGCGGAAGGTGCGCCTTACGTGGAAAGGTTGCCGGGTGGAGATATCGAGCGAGCGACTCCTTTGGTCACGGCCTTCTACCGGCAACTCCTCGACAAAGTAACTGCCATTCCCGGTGTGGAGTCGGCGGGCACGATCACGCCGTTCGGCTTCGGATACACCTTTTCGGTGCTGGGAAAGCCGGCCCCGCCGCCGGACAAGATGCCCAGGACGGTTTTCCGCGAGATCACGCCCAGTTTGTTCCGCGCGCTGAGAATTCCACTGAAGAAGGGCCGCTACTTGAGCGGGTCCGACCTCCCAGGTGCGCCGTGGGCCGCGGTTATCAACGAGACTCTCGCGCGGCGCTACTTCCCAAACGAAGATCCCATCGGCCAACGGTTACTGCTGAGATTCATCGACATGGATCAAAAGCAACCGCGGCAGATTGTGGGTGTGGTTGGCGACGTGAAATGGTATTTGCCGGAGTCGGAGCCGGACCCGGTCGTCTATGTCTCCTATCTGCAGCAAGGTTCGGACTACCGCGGCGGCAGCATCTTGGCACATCTGGCGCAGAACCTGGTCGTGCGGTCCGCCGCTGGCCTGGGAAACCGCGCGGCCGGCCTGACTGAGGCGGTGAAGAAGGCGGTTACGGAAGTGGATCCCAATCAGCCCGTCACGGGAATCATGACGATGGAACAAGCCCTCGTGCGGTCCATCGGCGATTCGCAATTCTACGCCCGGCTGCTGGAGATTTTTGCCTTGATCGCCCTGCTGCTGGCGGCGATCGGCATCTATGGCTCGATGTCTTACTTTGTCACGGAGCGCACGCATGAGATCGGTATCCGGGTGGCGCTGGGCGCCGGGCGCGGCAGCATTCTGGGATTGGTCACCGGGCTAGGATTGAGGCTATCCTGCATGGGGGTGGCGATTGGAGTGGTGCTGGCCCTCGGAATTACGCGGGTGATCGCCCGGTTTCTGTTCGGTGTGACGGCCACCGATCCCGTTACGTTCGGGGAGGTCGGATTGGGACTGCTGGGTATTGCACTGTTGGCATGCTATGTCCCAGGGCGACGGGCCGCGAGAGTCGATCCGATGGTGGCTTTGCGGCACGAATGAAGGACCACGTGGCGCCACGCTCTTGCTTTAGTAGCCACGGACGAAATTCGGCGAGCTGAAGCTCGCCGCTGCAAGCTGAAGCTTGCGCCACGCGCTACTCGTCCATCACGCAGCGGAAGCCCAACGTGCCGGCGCGATCCTTGGAGGGCGCCATCAGCAGATACTTGCCGTGCTCGGTCAATTTGTAAGCCTGCGGGAAGTACCACATGGAGCCTTGCGGCTGGTAGTAGCATCCGCCGCGCAGGATGGCCGCGCGGGTATGTTCGTCGACAAATTCGTCGGTCCACTGCCAGACGTTGCCGGTCATGTCCATCACGCCGAAAGGGCTCGCTCCGGCGGGATGCGCATCCACATCCGCGGGGCCGGGCAGGCCGCGGCCTTTGTAGGGCGGGGGCACCGCGCGCTCGTCCCACGAGTGGCCCCAGGGATACAGGCGCCCGCCGGTGCCTTGCGCCGCGTATTGCCATTCCCACTCGTGCGGCAGGCGCTTGCCCGACCATGCGGCATAAGCCCGCGCATCCTCCAGCGACACCCAGGTGACGGGTTTGTTCGCCCACCCCTCGGGATAGGTTCCGTTATGCCAGTCCTTCAGGAAGTTATGGCCGTCTCTCGGCTGATATTGCGTGGCGTCCAGGAACTTCTTGAATTCCGCGTTGGTCACAGGATATCGATCGATATAGAACGGCTTCATCGAGAGCCGGTGGTGATGGCCGCGTCGCGGCGCGTCTTCCCAGGGATACTGGACATCCACTCCGATCCAGTTGAATCCTTCAATCTCGATGCCGGTGACCTGGAAATCGAATTCGCCGGCGGGGACATGCACCATGCCCGGCGGAGATCCAGCGGGCGCTTTCGCAGGCGCGATCTCCACGATTCGTTGAGGCAGGAACTTCCATTCGTGAGAGAGGCTGCTGAGCGGCACTTGCGCCCATTGCCGCATCTGCGCCAGCAGAGCTTCGAGATTCTGCGGCGCGCCGCCTGGTGCGACCTCCAGGATCGCGCCGAAACCTTTCGCTTCCATGGGGAAGCTCAGCACGGCTTGGCTGTCCGCTGTGCGCGGGTGCAACTCGACCCCGTTCCACAGATCGTAGTAACGCGCGCCTTCGCGATGCGGCGCCTCGATCTGTTCGCCAGCGACATCATATTCGTTGCGATTGACGAGCGTCCAGAGGGTGCGGCCTTCGCCCGGAAATCGCGTCGCGAAAATGCCATATTGCCGGGTGGGCGCGTAGGGCTCCCAATCGCGGCCAACCAGCAGGTCCGCGAACTGGCGCTCGATGCGCGCCACGCGGCGGAGCGCTTCGGCATCCCGCGGCGCGATCTGGTTCCAGATCCCCCAGATGTTCTCCCAGCTCTCGTAACCCACGCCGTTGAAGAAGGCGGCCTGCAGATTGTCCGTCTTGTCGCGCGCCCAGCGATCGCAGACATTGATCATGTGGCGAGGTTCGAGCCACTTCAGCTTGCCGACCATGGGCGCGAAGGGATATTTCCAGTAGCCCCAGCTCTGGTTGTTCCACATCAACGCCTCATCGGCGCGCGGCGCGCCTTCGGGCTCGAAAGCTACCGGGTGGCCGGTCGCGTCGGAGGCCGTCCGGTAGGCGCGCGGGAGCCCGTCGAAGGTATCGCCATTCACGCCATCCGCGCCGATCTCGGCCATCAGGCGGGCAGTTGCGATCCAGTAGGGCTGGCCCACGTCGCGTGTGCCCGTGTCCCACGGCATGCTGGGAAAGAAGACGCGCACGCCGCTGTGGTGAAACTCCTCAACCATCTGGCGGAGGGCAGGCACGCCGCCGGGCAGGTCGCGGGCGAGATCCCACTGATTGCGGTTATCGATGCCTATGTTCGGATATACATGCCAGATCAGCACGCTGTCGATGCCGCCATAGCGGTCGTCGAGGTCTTTCAGGTAGCGATCCACCGTGTACTTGCCGGCCGCCGGGTCGTAGAAATAGCGCTCCTCCGCCATCATTTGCGGCTGAATGAAATTGCGCTGCGTCCACAGCAGTTCCGGGCGGCGGTATTCGGAATCGTCGTAGCCCATGCGAATCAGGCGCTCGTGGCGCCACTGGCGAAGATCGCCGATCCACGCCTGGTGCTGGGCAGTGCGGTCCGCCTCCCACTCGTGCAGCTCCGCCATCCAGTCCGGACTGGCGGTGGGGTGGCCGGGACCTGGGATCTGGCTCTCATCCGGCTGATAGCCCGTGTCCTGCGCCATCAGGCAAAGGGCGGCGGCGAAAAAGACCGCGGCAAGTCGCTTCATCACCGTAGAAGGTATCACGGTACGAGCCCGTGGCCGCGCCCGGTATCGGGAAACCCCTAAAGGCTTTCCCGATGGATCATTAACGTTTTTAATCGGGTAAGGATCGGTAAAGATTGCCCGGTCAGTACAAAAGTACGCCAAACACCACCAGCAGGATTCGTATGTGATTGACAAAGTGAGAGCGCGACATCGGCGCATAAATTGCAACGGTAGCGGGCAGGGAGTAACTACGATGCGTAATGCTTTTAGTGCAGGGATACTTGCGGCGGTGTTGCTGACCGGTGGTTGCGCCACCAAGAAGTATGTGCAGGACACCACAGCACCGATCCAGGCCAAGGTGGATCAGAACGGCCAGCAGATTCAGAAACAAGGCCAGGATATCGACAAGACCAGAACTGACCTTAAGGGCGATATCAACCAGGTAGACGAACGGGCCACCAGCGGTGTCAGCGCTGCGAAAGAAGTGGCCATGACGGCGCAGAATCGCGCCAACGACGCCATGACGAAGGCGGGTCAGGCGAACGATCTGGCAACCAAGGATTCAGCGGAGATCAGCAGCTTGCGGGAAGTGGTCAAGAATCTGGACGACTACAAGCCTGTGGCGGATGTGACGATACCGTTCGCTTTCAACAAGTACACGCTGACCGCGAAGGACAAGCAGGATCTGGACGCCATGGTGGCGAGCGCCTCCAAGAACAAGCGGTACTTCATCGCCGTGGAAGGCTTCACGGATCGCACGGGATCGCGCCAGTACAACGAGGTGCTTAGCCAAAAGCGAGCCGACGCGGTGGTGGGATACCTGGTGGCCAATCACGATATTCCCATTTTCCGAATCCACATGATCGGACTTGGCGAAGAGAAGCCGGTAGACGAGGCACACACCCGCGCCGCGCGAGCCAAGAACCGCCGCGTGGAAGTGAAGGTGTTCAGCGCGGACGAGAGTTATTCTGCAACGTCACAGGCGTCGCAACCGACGGTGCCGCAGCAGGCTGAATCGCGTCCGGCGCAGCAGTAGTCCGGCAGCCTGCACAGAAGTTTAGCATTCTCCTAGGTTAGGGCGGGTTTCCTTGCGCGGGAACTCGCCCCTTTTTTTATGCCCGAGAGGCTCGGGCCACAGGGGCTGGACGAAATGCGCGCCACCAGACGTAAAGCCCGAGTAAACCTGTAATCACCTCCAACAGCGTTCCAGGAATCAGGCCACTGCGAGATAATCCGCGCACGGATTCCCCCAGGATGGCGCCCGTGAGCTGGATTCCGAGTCCGCCGCTAAGCAGCAACAGCCGGCGGTTAGGGCGGCGGGAGGCCAGCAGAAGCGACCACAACATCAGGTCCAGAATCACAGCGCAGATGTTCAGGTCGCGGCTGACCAGGGTCATCCAGCGGTTCAGACCCCCGAGCGGATCTCGACGGATGATGAACGACGCGGCGAAAATGAGTGCGGCGGCTGTGATGAGCCAGCGGCGCTGCACCAAGTTCCGGTTGACATCCGCGGCAGCGTGATCGATAAATGCGATGACCACGCAAAAGACCAGGATGTCCAGGATTACTTCGTCGACCCAGTAGAACTCGCTCCGCACCCCGCGCGGCAAAGCTGAAGCGGCAATCTCCGCTATTGTGGACAGGAGTAGCGCCACTGCATACGCAAAGGCGAAGGGGTATTGCCGGTAGCTTCCGCGCAGCAGGGCGGAGATCACCAGCAGGTTGAGCCATAGGCCAACGCCCCAAGCGCAATACTGAAGGGCCTGCTGCATGCCTCTCCGGAGAATGGCCGTCTAGTTCGCCGGAGATCGCGGGCAGTTTTGGTTAAGCTACTTTGCCACACCAGGGATCCGGCGGGAAGGTCGGGCCATGCGCTACTTTACCATCCCAGGGATCGGGAGGGAAGGTCGGGCCATGCGCCACTTTGCCACACCAGGGATCCGGCGGGAAAGTTGGACCGTGCGCGACTTTGCCACACCAGGGATCCGGCGGGAAAGTCGGGCCGTGCCCGGCAGCGAAAGCGGAGACCGTCATCAATAGCGCAAGCGCAGCGCATGCACCAAAACGGACCAGCCAATTCTTCGAGAATACTTCCATCGTCTACTCCATTTCTCCGTAATTTCCCGCGCGCAATCGGGCAGTTCTCCCCAGCACGCTGCCGCGTTAGTGCGCAGAATCAGGATTTGCCGTCAACAGAATTTTAACCCCGTGTCGAGGGTATTTGTAGCGGAGACAGCGGATTTATAGCGGAATGCTAACCAAAGACAACATAGCTAATCGCCAGGAGTGAACAGGCGCTGTTCGCGGATGGTCCTTTCGGCAAAGTTACTATCCGGCCGAAAAGGCCTTTGGCCGGGCCACTGGAGGCGCATGTCGGCGGTCACTTCGTCGAGCATGGCGAGCGTTGCGACCTTGCTCTCCAGGGCGAAAGCAGTAAGCAGCAGGTTATCGCCGATAGCGTTGATTACTCTGGGGATGCCTTGCGCGCGGAAGTGTATCTCGCGCTGAATATCGAGTGGCAGGACGGTTTGTTCCTTCAGACCGGCACGCGCCAGCCGGGACTGTATGTATTCTAACGTCTCGGCGAGTTGGAACGGCTGTAGGATGCAGCGGAGGGCGATACGCTGCTTGAGCTGGCGGAAGTCGGGCGCCTCGAGTTTGCGATCCAGTTCAGGTTGCCCCGCCAGGACGATCTGAAGCAGCTTGCCTCTACGGTTCTCGAGGTTGCCCAGCAACCGGATCTCTTCCAGAACGTCCCAATCCAGGTTGTGCGCCTCGTCCACGATCAGCACGGTAGTGCGCCCGAGGTTGGCGCGCTCCAGGATCATTTCGTTCAAGGCGATCAGCACTTCCGTTTTCGAAGTGCGGGCGCACCGGAGTCCGAAGTCGTAGGCGATCATTTCGAAGAACTGCTCGACGGTCAAGCGGGAATTGAACAGGGAGGCGTAGGCAACCTGCTGGGAATTCAGGAAATCGCGGAGGCATTCCAGCATGGTCGTTTTGCCGGTTCCCACCTCTCCGGAGAGGACTACGAACCCCTTGCGGCTCTGCACGCCGTAGATCAGGTTGGCGAGAGCTTCTTCATGTTGAGCGCTGCGGAACAGAAAGGAAGGGTCCGGGCTCATGTTGAAGGGATTCTCGGCGAATCCGAAGAAGGCTTTGTACATAGACGCTACGCTCGCGGCGGGCGCATCCGCACTGCTCGCATTTTAGCATGCGGCCGGCCGCGGCCATCCTGGGAAAAACCCCGGCTAAGCGGCTAGCCCTTTCCCGCCTTGGTGGGGCTAATGAGGATATGTGCGTTCCGGCCTTCCAGGCGTGGAACCCCTTCGACGCTGCCGTATGCCGCCAGATCCTCGGCGAAACGTACGAGCAGCTTCTTGCCCAGATCGGAGTGGGCGATTTCACGGCCGCGGAACTGCACTACGGCTTTGACGCGGTTGCCCTCCTGGAGAAAACGGATGGCGTGATTTTTTTTGAAATCGTAATCGTGGTCGTCGGTGTTGGGGCGGAACTTGAGCTCCTTCACCTGCACCACGTGCTGCTTCTTCTTGGCTTCGTGCTGTTTCTTTTTCTGTTCGTATTGGTAGTGGCCGTAGTCGACTGCCTTGGCCACGGGAGGCACCGCGGTCGGCGCGACGATGACCAGATCGAGCCCCAACTCCTGCGCCTTACGCAGCGCGGCGGAAGTGGGCATGATCTCCGCAGTCCCGTCCGGGAATACCGCGCGCACCTCGCGGGCGCGGATCGATTCGTTCACATTCTCTCTGCGAGATTGTCTGCGCGGGGGTAGATTTCTGCCTGGAACCATGGAGACTATATCGTCACTGCTTCAAGATAGGCCGTTGGGGAGCAAGTGGGCGTGCCCCAGCTTGCCGCGCGGGACGGTTGGGTGGAATCGAGGATGAGGGTAAGGACCAATCTAAAAATTCGCTGCTAGCAATAGTTTACTTGGAAAAAGCCCGGTTGTCCAGAGTCGGCGACCAGGTATCTCGCAAAAGCTTTATTTGAACCGAACCGTTTGAACACCCGTATCATCCAATGAGGGTTGTGGCCGCCTCCGCGAGGGAACAAGAAGAAACCGGGGTGCGCTTGGGAGCCGCCCGCCAGAATGGCGCGGTCAGGCCCACTCCGGAATCTGTCCGGGCGCAGTGCGAGAAGATCCTCGCCAGCAGTGGGTTCGCCGGGTCGGAGCGTTTGAGCCGATTCCTGCGCTTCGTCGTCGAACAAGCACTTCAGGGGAATCAACTTAAGGAAACCCTGGTGGGCATGGAGGTCTTCGGCCGGAAGCCGTCCTACGATCCGCGCCTGGATGGCGTGGTGCGCGTGGAAGCGGTTAAACTCCGGGCGCGGCTCAAGGATTATTACGAGACTGAAGGAATCCACGACCCGGTCCGGATCGATTTGCCGAAGGGCGGGTATGTGCCCTGCTTCGAAGCCCAGGCGAGTCCACCGGTGGAACTGCGGGTTCGGCCACCACGCCGTGGTTGGTGGACCGATTGGCGCTGGATCGTCCCGCCTCTCGCGCTGCTCGTGGTGATTGCCGGTTACCTGATAACCAAGGGCCACCCCCGGCCCGTATCGCGGGATGCGGCCTCCTCCATCGCCGTGCTTCCGTTTGTGAATCTGAGCTCGGAGAAGGAGAACGAATACTTCAGCGACGGGTTGACGGACGACTTGATCAACGCGCTGACCAAGGTCCAGGGATTGCGTGTGGTGGCGCGCAGCTCGGCGTTTCAGTTCAAGGGGAAGAGCTCGGATATACGCACGGTGGGCCGGCAGCTCAATGTGGCGACCGTGCTGGAAGGCAGCGTGCAAAAATCCGGCGACCGGTTGCGTATCACCGCGCAGCTCAGCAGCGTAGCCGATGGCTACCACTTGTGGTCGGAAACCTACGACCGCCAGCTTCAAGATGTGTTCGCGGTGCAGGATGAGATCTCCCGCGCGATCGTACGGGCGTTGGAGGTGAGGGTAGCAGGCGATCCCGGCCGCCGGCTGGTCACCTCCTCCACGCAAGACCTGGATGCTTATAACCTCTATCTGCAAGGGCGCTTCCATCTGAACAAGTGGCGGCCGGAGGGCGCACGCAAGGGTATCGAGTACTTCGAGCGGGCCATCGCCAAGGATCCCAGTTACGCTCCCGCCCAAGCGGGGCTCGCAGACTGCCACACCTGGTTAGGGGTATTCGGCTGGTCCCCGGCGCGCCAAGCCATGCCCGAAGCGCGCGAAGCGGCGAATCGCGCGTTACAGCTCGATGACACGCTGGCCGCCGCGCATATTTCGCTCGGCTATGTCAAAGCTCTTTACGACTGGGACTGGCCTGGGGCCGCGCGCGAGTTCAAACGCGCACTGGAATTGAGCCCCGGCGATCCGGATGTGCACTTCGCTTACAGTTTGACGTATCTGGCGCCGCTCGGGCGGTTGGATGAGGCGCTCATGGAAATCCAGCGGGCACTCGATCTGGATCCGCTCTCCCCGTACAAAATCACGGCGGCTGGGACGATCTATCTGGAACGGCGGGAATACGATCGCGCTGTGGAACAGTACAAGAAAGCCATCGAACTGGACCCGGCGTTTTATCACGCGTACGATGAGCTCCGCTGGGTGGAGTGCAAGAGAGGCAGGTTCGAGGAGGTTGCAGCGATCAGGCAGGCGATGCGCGCGGCTTTTGGCGATGTGAACGACAGCGCGGCGCGGGCCTACGTTTTGGCGCAGCAGGGCAAGCAGGCGGAAGCGCGGGATTCGGTGCGGAAGTGGATCCAGGAGTGCATTCGGACGCAACGGGCCGGCATCGCTTGCGGCGCAGCCGAGATTTACGCCGGCATCGGCGAGAAAGACCTGGCATTCGAGTGGCTGGACCGGGCGTACGCGGAGCGCAATCCGCTGCTGGTCTACGCGCGGGTGATGCCGTTGTACGACAATTTGCGCTCGGATGCGCGGTTCACTGCGTTGCTGAAGCGGTTGGGCCTGGCGGAGAATCGCTAGTCGGTCGTGGCGCAAGCTTCAGCTTGCTGCGGCGAACTTCAGTTCGCCGGCTGGCAGGCGAAAGCGCCTGCCCCACCACACGCACCGAACTGCCGGACGAGAGCCTGCGCGCACATCGCTTATCGATCGGCATCCCGGAAGGCGGCGTGCGCCATGATGGCCCGGGAGCGCGCCTGAAGAGCGGCGGCTTCGCGCTTGTGGGATGTCTTGCGCAACACCGCCGCGTAGTTTGTGAGCGTTTCCGCCACGCGCGGGTCTTCCGATCCAAAAGCCTCTTGCCGAATCTGCAAGGCGCGGGCATAGTGGGCCGCCGCACGGTCGTAATCGCCTTGCGCGCGGTCGAGCTCGGCCAGATCGGCCAGCGTAGCGGCCAGGAACGGATGGTTCGGTCCCAGGGCCTTTTCGCGAATGGCGAGCGCGCGCAGGTAGAGCGGCTCGGCTTTCGCGTAGTGTCCCTGCACGTGATAGATCGCGGCCAGATTATGCAGTGCAGTGGCGCGCAATGGATGCTCCGGGCCCAACGCGGACTCCACCAGCGAAGCCGAGCGGAGCGACACCGATTCGGCCTCGGAATAGCGGCGCTCATCATAGTAGAGTTGGGCCAGACCGTTCAGCGCCGGCGTCAGATTCACGGTGTCGCGGCCGGATGCCTGCTCGATCTTAGACATTGCCAGGCGGTACAGCACCTCGGAACGCGAGTAGAATCCTTGTGCGCGACAGCGCTGCGCCGTATCGATCAGGACGAGGGCTTCGTCCGTGGCGTTGTCCGGCGGCTGCTGCGAGAAAGCCTTTAGGCCACTCAGTGCGATCCAGACGAGCGTCCATGGTAATCCTCTGCTGTGCATTTCCCCTCCTGATCGAGCGTGCGCCCAAGCGCTGGGCGCTACAAGTATTTAGGAGTTGAGAAACGGTTGGCGCAACGGTTATACACCGGCCGGAGCCCGCCAACCACCGGCGAGTGCCGTCCGAGTCCCATTACCCACTGCTTTTTGCTATCCTTTAGTGGTTGAATTCATACAAGTTCCCCACCCGGCGTTGAGGCCGGGCCCCAGAGGTTTTGCCATGTCAGGCCATTCAAAGTGGGCGACCATCAAGCACAAGAAAGCGGCCCTGGACGCCAAGCGCGGGAAAACGTTCACGCGCATCATTAAGGAAATATCGATCGCTGCCCGGAGCGGCGGCGATCCGGATGCCAATCCCCGCCTGCGCACCGCCATCCTCGCGGCCAAGAACGTCAGTATGCCGGCCGACAACATCAAGAAGGCCATTATGCGCGGCACCGGCGAGTTGGAGGGAGGCCAGATCGAAGAAGTGATGTTTGAAGGCTACGGGCCGGGCGGCGCCGCCGTTCTGGTCTTGGTGGCTACGGACAACCGCAACCGCACGGTGAGCGAAATCCGCCATGCGTTTTCCAAGAACGGCGGGAACCTGGGAGAACTGGGGAGCGTGGCCTGGATGTTCGAGCGCAAGAGCCATATTGTCATCGCGCAGGACAAGGCCAGCGAAGAGCAGCTCATGAACGTTGTGCTGGACGCCGGCGCCGACGACCTGCGCGACGGCGGCGATGTGTGGGAAGTGATCTCGCCACCCGAAGCGCACGATGCCGTGCTGAATGCTCTGCACGCGGCCAAGCTCCCCACGGAAGCGGCGGAAATCGCCATGCTGCCGAAGAACCAGGTGCATCTCGAGGGCAAGAACGCCGGGGCCATGCTGCGACTCAGCGAGGTGCTCGAAGAGCACGAAGACGTGCAGAACGTGTACGCGAACTTCGACATCGACGAAAAGGAGATGGAGGCTCTGGCGCAACAAAGTGCTGGTGCTCGGAGTTGATTGCGGTACGCAGCGGACCGGCTACGGCGTCATCGAGTCGGATGGCTGCGGCCACAAGCTGATTGCGGCGGGGGTCATCTCGACCGAGGTCCGGGACCGGTTCGAGCGGCGGCTGCAGGAAATCGCAAAGGGGTTGCGCGAGGTGATACGGCAGCATGCTCCGCAGGCGGCCGCCGTAGAGCAGGTTTTCTATGCGGCCAACGTCCGGACAGCCTTGAAGCTGGCGCACGTGCGCGGAGTCGCGTTGCTGGCTATCGCGGAAGCCGGGTTGCAATGCGGAGAGTATTCGCCGCTGGAAATCAAGACCAGCGTGGTGGGCTATGGACAGGCGGGCAAGCGGCAGGTGCAGGTGATGGTGCGGTCGCTGCTGCGGTTGGATGCGGCGATCGAATCCGAGGACGCTTGCGATGCGCTGGCGGTGGCCATTTGCCACGCGACGCACGAGGTCATGCGGGCGAGGCTGCAAGGGGTTTAGTGTGATGGCCTGTCCGATTGACAAGCGCGCCGCGTTGACAGACGAAAGCGTCTGTCCCACCCGGGTGGGGAAGGCTTCGCAGGCATGTGGGGCAGGCGCCGAACCC
>Ga0187858_10001860_pt1 | contig 22641 bp, 16 predicted proteins | sample June2016WEW_8_15_FD_133015 | JGI IMG/M metagenome (GOLD analysis project Ga0187858, IMG submission 133015) | Peatland microbial communities from SPRUCE experiment site at the Marcell Experimental Forest, Minnesota, USA - June2016WEW_8_150 | ecosystem: Environmental > Terrestrial > Soil >...
CCGCATCGAACAGCGCGCTTAACGGCGGATTATAGCTCCCGCCCGTAGCTTCGGCCACCTGGTGCAGCAACTGATCGTGCGACCCGTATTCCAACATCTCGTCCTCCTGCCGGTAAAAGCCCACTTCCGGAAACGCGCGCGATTCCGCCAGCGGCCGCACGCGGAACAGTCCTTGCCGTTCGCCGATCCCCACGCGCGCGCGATAATGTCCGGCCGCCATCTTGGTCACCTTCAGCGGCGATTGGAAGCCGTTCGGTCCGAAGGCGTAGATGCCGGGAACCACAGCCGGCTCCGTCACATTGCGGCCCAGGCGATAGTCCACCACCAACTCATTCGCCGCCCGGTCGAATTCGGCGGTGGCTTCGCTCGATTGCGCGTGCGGCAACAGGTCGCGGAAGATGTTGGCCCACAGCTTGTCGAATCCGGGCCACGTGACCCAGCTCGCGGCCCAGCGGTTCTTGGCGTCGGAGGTGAACACAGCCGCGCGGCCCAGCCCGTATTGCCAGCGCACCAGCAGCGGATCTTCCGGATCGGCCCGCAGAATCAGCTCCGCCGTCGGCCGCGCCGTGAAGCGCACGTAGCCGCGCAACGGTGGCGCACTCTCGATGCCCACACCGTCCAGAATCTCGGCCTTCGTCACCACCTCCGGGTGCACGTCTTTTTCCACCGCCGTGGACCCGGTGTGCTCCTTGACGTCGCGCAGCACGATCTGCTCCAGCCCGGACGGATCGTTCAAGAAATACGCCTTGCCTTGCGCGAGTTGCGCGACTTTCTCCAGGAAGGCGCGGTTCACGTCCTGCCCCAGCCCGACCGTCGAGATCGTCACGTGATTCGCCAAAGCCTCGCGCGACAGCGTCATGCTGTCGCCTTCCTCCGAGATGCCGTCGGTCAGCAGCACGATATGTTTGTAGACCGCGCGCGACGGCAGGATCTTGCGATACGCTTCCGTCAAAGCCGGTGCGATCTGCGTGCCTCCGTCGGGTGTGATGCCGGAGATCAGCCGCTTGATCGAGGTGCGGTCCTCGGCGCGGCGCAGCGGCACGGACCACTGGAACGAGTTGTCGAAGATCAGCACGCCGACCTGATCGATGGGCCGCAGATTCTCGACCACGCCGATGGCCGCCAGGCGCGCCAGCTCCATCTTCTTGCCTTCCATGGAAGACGATTTGTCGATGATCAGCACCACCGCCGTGCCTTCCGGTGTGCGCGGCGGCGCCAGCCTGGCGGGCAAGGCGCGGTTGAGGGCGTCCTCCTCCTTCTTCTCCACGTAGACGTTGCGGTCGCCGGCAATCAGCAGCAGGCCGCCGCCTTGCTTGACGAACTCCTCGAGGGCCGCTTTGCGCGGCGCGGGAATGCTCTCCATGTCCCAGTTGTTGAAGATCGCCAACTGATAATCGGCGAGCATATCCGGCGGACCGGCGGGCGCGCGCGTGACATCGAATTGATTGGCTTCGAGCGTACGCATCAGGTGCTCTTCCGCTTCGGCGGGATCCTTGCTGACCAGCAGCACACGCGGCCTTCGCAGGGTCAGGGCGCTTTCAAAATGTACGTCTCCCAGGCCGGGAGCGCTGACGCGGCCGGCCAGTTCGATGGCCCCGGCGGCGTTCACACTGGCGTGCGCGCGGAACCGGTTCGTGCCGGAGGTCAAGTCCACACGGCTCGCGCCCAGCGGTTTGCCCTCGGCGGTCATTTCCACGGTTGCCTGCGCGCCGCGCGGCGATGTAATCGCGATCTCCACGGGAAAACGCTCGCCGCTGAAAACCTGCGCCGGCATGCTCACGGATTCCAGAACCAGACTGGGCCGCGGACGTCCCGCCAGCGGAATAACATCGATGGGCACGCCCCTCTGCTGCGCCTGCCAGATAGCGCGCGTGACGCTTCCCAGGTTCTCATTGCCATCGGAAATCAAGAGCACGCGCGGCACCAACCCGGCGGGTAAGGTGGCCAGCCCTTCGCGCACCGCTGCCTCCAGATTGGTGCCGGACGCGGCGTGCCCCGCGCTGTATTCCAGTTTCCAAGCCTGTGCTGTGCGCTCCTGCCGCGAGGGGTTGCGCGGCGCGCGCGCGAAGGGCAGCACCTGCGTCCAGTTCCGCCCTCTTCCCTTCTCCACCGCGGTCGCTATAGACGAGGCCGAATCCAGATCCTGCTGCGAAACGCTGGCCGACGTGTCCACCAAAATCGCCAGTCCGACTTTGGATTCGAAGACCGTCACGCGAGGCTGCGCCAGCGCCAGCAGGATGGCCGCCAGCGCCGCCGCTTTCACAACCAGCGCGCCCCGCCGCGCGGAATTACGCCATTCCCAGGCCGCCCAGGCCAGCGGCACGCACGCGAACGGAAGAAGCCAGGGGTAATCGAACGTCATGCGGTTACGATGCCTTCCTCATCGCGACCGGCCGCCGCGCGACGCGCGCCGAATCCATTCGGCCACAGTCCCGCGCTACCAGCCAGCGCCAGCAATTCTAACGTCACGCGGTTACGATGCCTTCCTCATCGCCACCGGCCGCCGGGCGACGCGCGCCGCTCCACGCCGGAAACGGCCGAATAGAATCCACTCGGCCAGCAGTCCTGCTCCGCCCGCCAGCGCCAGCCATTGCCACAAGTCGGTAGCTTCCCGCAGCGGAACCGGAAATTTCGGGATTCCGCGCCGCGTCTCCGCGGGAACCTCCCAGTGCGATTCCCAAAGCTGCGGCAGCGTCAGCGAGTACACATATTCGCGATCCTCGGCCAGCACCCGCACCGTCCCAGGTGTCGCCGTGAAGAAGTCGAGCGACTGGCCGCGCAGAGTGAACGGCACCGCCGTGCCATCGTCGCGCAACACGCGCAGATCCGCGCGGCGCACATCGGAATCGAGCGGCGCTTTCACCGTGCCCACGCTGCCCGCGTTCAGTTCCCAGCGCCGGAAAATCTCGGGCGACATCCAGCGCAGCAGGTTGGCGAAGAGCAAAGGCGTGGAGAGCGCATAGCGCATCGATGAAAGCGCCGGATGGAAACCCATCACGACGATCTTGGGCTTTCCCGGGCGAGCCACAATCACCGGACCCTGCTCCACCTCGCCAATCTTCAGGTCGTCCGGTGCGGCTTCGAACACCGACGCGGATTCCAGGCGAAAATCCTTGGTGCGCAGGCCGGCGCCCAATTGATGATCGGAGAGCCAACGTGCGAACGGCGCGTCGGTTACGCGCGTGCGCACCGGCACCGGGGACCCGCCCGCGGGCGGATCGATCCAGATCGCATCGGCCAGAGGCGGCGCGGAAGGACGGAAACGATCCAGGATCACCAGCGATGCCGCGGCCTGCGGGCTGTACTCGGCAGGAGCGCGAAACGTAGCCGCGACCTGAGGGCTGGCGGCCAACACCGGGCGCAGCAGGTCCGGCTCCTCGGAATAAACTGTGACCCGCAACACCGTCTGCGGAGGCAATTCCAACACCGCGCGATCGTCGGCCGCGAAAGCGTCGTGTGGCTGTAGTTCCGCCTGCAAAAAACCTGCCGCGCGCGTGCGCAACTGGAAGCTGGCTTCGCGATCGGCGCCCGGCGGCAGCGTGATCCGTTGCGCGCCCGCGGGCGAGCTGCCCAGGCCGGCCGCCGAAGGGCCGAAGCTCATCGCTAGCGTCACCGTGCGTGGCGCCACGCCGTAATTGCGCAACGAAACATAGATTTCCCACAGTTCAGAATCGGCGCCCGAACGGCGCACGCCGATGCGGCGCAGCCCGCAATTTGGCACCGCATCCGGCACACTCAAGAAGCGCAGGTTGCGCAGGCCCAGCTTGCCCGGTTCGCGCTCCGCCAGTTTGCCCGTGCCGACGAAGACTACCTCGCCGGCGCGGCGCCCGCTTTGCGCCTGGATTTGCCGCGCGAACGCCAGCGCCTGTTCCAGATTCAGCGCGGTCGCGCCGGGTTGCGACGCGGCGATGGCTTCCTCCAGTTTCTTGCGGTCAGGCTCGAAGGCCGTGGCCGGAGTGGTCAGGCCATCGGCGCGCACCAGCATGATGCGATCGCGCGCGGGCACGGCATGCATGTAAGCTCGCGCCCGTTCCCGTGCCAGGTCCATCAGCGTGCGCGTGGATGTTCGGGCGGCCATCCAGGCGGAAGTATCCAGGATCAGCACATGATCGCGCGGCGCCGAGGCGGGCGCGCCCAGCCGCAACTGCGCGATGGCCAGCAGCAGCAGCGCGATGCTGGCGAGTTGCAGCACGAGCGAAAGCGGCTGTTGGATGCGGCGCCGGCGGACGACTACAGTAGGCTGGCTCGCCGATACCCAAAAACGCAACGTGGAAACTACCTGCCGCCGTCGCGAGCGGTCCAGCAAATACAGCGCCAGCATCAGCGCGGAGACCGATCCGAAGAGCGCCAGAAACTGTCCGAGCGTGAGGTTCAGCAGATGCATACGTGGCGCAGGCACTCCTGCCTGCCGCGCCGGCACTCTTGCCGGCGCAGACTAAATTTGATTCCTGCTGCCGGCCAGCCGGTTAACCGGGCGACGCCGGGAGGAGTGTCGGCAGGAGTGTCGGGAGGAGTGCCGGCGGGCAGACATAAGTGTCTGCGCCACAACATCACGCCACCCCGCGCGAACGCATCAGAGGCCCAAAAATAACCTCTTCCACCGCCTGCGCCGTGGACACTCCGGCATACCGGCCCCCATTGCGCAACGCCAGCTTCTCGATCGCCTCCGCATTCTCGTCGAACGCCTGCGTATATCTCGCCCGCGCCGATTCGTCGAATTGCACCTTCATGCGCCCGCCCGTTTCCGCGTCCTCCAGCTCCAACTCGCCGTCCCACGGCGGCGTGCGATCCTCTTCCGACCAGACCTGCAGCAACAGCAATTCGTGGCCGAAATCCGCCAGAAACTGCAGCGCCCGCTCGCAGCCCTGATCATCTAAAAAATCCGAGATCACGATCGCCAAGCCCCGCTGCGAGTAAGACGTAATGAACTCACGCATCGCCGTGAAGAAGTCCGTTTGCCCGCCGGCATCCATGGCGCCTAACGCATCCAGCACCGGTCCGAAGCGATGCCGTCCGCCCGTACACAAAAACCGCCGTCCCAGCTTGTTCGAGAAAGCGTGCATCTCGATCGAATCCAGGCGCACCATCCCCACATAGCAGAGAGCGCCCGCCAGCCGCCGCGCGTAATCCAACTTGCCGGCGGTCTTCATCGAATCGCTGGTATCCACCAACATGCGCACCGGCACACGCGGTTCCACCTGGAACATTTTCAAAAAGAGCTTTTCCAGCCGCAGGTAAGCGCGCCAGTTCACCGCCCGCAGATCGTCGCCAAGATGGAAACTGCGATGGTCCAGAAACTCCTGCCCGGCCCCCGCGAAGCGCGACTGGTTGTGCCCGCCCACCAGGCCCGCGAACGACTTTTGCCAGCGCAGGGTCAGGCGCTCCAGCTTCTCCAGAAACTCGCGGTCGAGAATGGGCGCGGCGTCCATGACTTCCTGGGTGCTTAGGCAGCGGCCTGCGCGGTGACTTCCTGGATGATGGTATCCAGGATGGATTCCGGCGTCTGGCCGTCCGCGTGCGCATCGAAGTTCAGGATAATGCGGTGGCGCAGCACGGCCCGCGCCACATGCTGTACATCCTCCATGCTCAGATGGAACCGGCCGCGCATCAGCGCCAGCACACGGCCGCACTCCACCAGCGCCTGCGCGCCGCGCGGCGAGCTCCCGTAGCGTATGTAGCGCCGGGCCAGCGCGTGCGCTTCGGTTTGCTCCGGCTGAGTGGCCATCACCAGTTGAATGGCGTACTCCTGCACGTGCGGCGCGACCAAAACTTCGCGGCACACCGCGCGCACTTCCATTATGGCGTCGCGGTCGAGCACCGGGTTCACCACCACCTCTTCGGATTGGATCGTGCGCTCCACGATGCGGTTCAGTTCCTCGCGCGTCGGATATGTAACCAGGATCTTCATCAGAAACCGGTCGAGCTGCGCTTCAGGGAGCGGATAGGTGCCCTCCATCTCGATGGGATTCTGCGTGGCCATCACCAGGAAGGGACGTTCCAACTCGTGCGTTGTCGTACCGCTAGTAACCGTGCGCTCCTGCATGGCTTCCAGCAACGCCGATTGTGTCTTGGGAGTCGCGCGGTTGATTTCGTCGGCCAGCACCAAGTTGGCGAAGATCGGCCCGGGCTGAAATCGCAGAAACTTGGCGCCCCGGTCGCTGGTTTCGATGATCATGCTGCCCACGATATCGGCGGGCATCAGATCCGGCGTGAACTGTATGCGCGAGTACTTCAATTGCAGCGCGCGCGCCAGAGTGCGCAGCAGGGTGGTCTTTCCCAGGCCCGGCACGCCTTCCAGCAACACGTGCCCCGACGCCAGCAGACAGATGAGTACGCCTTCTACGACGTCGTCCTGGCCGACAATTACTTTGGCGATTTCCTGCCGAACCCCGGCCAGACGGTCTATCGCCACTTGAAGCGACGCTTGAGATCCCACTTTATTATTGTAGAGCAAGGGTGGATTATTGTAGAGCAAGGGTGGGACAGACGCTTTCGTCTGTCAACCGGCAGCCGAGCGGTGGGACAGACGCTTTCGTCTGTCAACCTGCGCCCTGTGACAACTGTAGGAAATCCGCAGCGGGACAGACGCTTTCGTCTGTCAACCGTTCCCGCCGTCAGGCCTCGGACAGGCTGCCCGCGCGCTTGCCCATCTTGTAGGCGATATAACTCAGAATCCCGACCCTCTCCTCCAGCGCGCGGCGCGCGTGCCGAGTCGAGGCGATCCGTGCGATGCGATACCAAATGCACAATATGCGGTAATCCAGCCTCAGGAGAAAATGCTCAAGCGGCCGAAGGCCCAAGCCCGCGGCGTGATCCAGCAGATAACACAACATCCGGTAGTCTTTGTCCAGTGCGCGGTGCAACGGATCCAGCGGGAACTCCCCTTGCGCGCGGCGCAATGCCTCGCGCGTTTCCAACAGGCTCACCGGGCTGATCACACCCGGGTGCCCCTCGACTTGGTCCTCGCTCAGTAGCAAAAGAACCGTGTATCGAAACCAGTAGACGAACAACACGAGCGCAAACACGATGATGAGGATCGTCTCAACCATAAATGCCGAGCCTGACCGGTACCATTAGCTCCAGAACACTCACTAAAGATAACATCGACTGGCAACAGGTGCAACTATTTTTCTGCATGTTTCTAGTACGTCTGTTACTAGACAATTACAGAAGCCCGAACGGTATCCGCGGGATCGTCGCTAAGCGCCCTTAAGTAATTGAATCTTAAAGCTTAAGACTCTTGAGGTAATCGCGGAACGGGCCGCCAAGGTCGTGCCGGCGCAGCGCCAGCTCAACGGTTGCCTTAAGGAATCCGAGCTTGTCGCCGGCATCGTAGCGGGTGCCTTCGAAGCGATAAGCATAGATCGGGCGGCTCCGCAGCATGTGCCGCAGCGCGTCCGTCAATTGGATCTCCGACCCGGAGCCCGGTTCGATCGCCTGCAGCGACTGAAAAATCTCGGGAATGAGGACATAGCGGCCGATAATGGCGAGATTCGAAGGAGCTTCGGAAGCCTTGGGTTTCTCCACCAGGTCGCGTATGCGGTAGACCCGATCCCGGCAGCCATTGTGGGCGATCGGCTCCGCATCCACGACGCCATACGCGGAGATGCTCTCCGGCGGCACTTCCATCACCGCCACTACCGGCGAGCAGAAGAACTCGTAAACATCCAGCAGTTGGCGTAGGCAGGGCGTTTCGGCATCGATCACGTCGTCGGCCAGCACCACCGCGAAAGGCTCCTCGCCCACCAGCTCCATCACGCGCAGCACCGCGTGGCCCAGCCCCAGGGCTTCCTTCTGACGCACGTACGAAACGTTGATCATGTCCGAGACGTTGCGCACGATCGCCAGCAGATCCTTCTTGCCGCGGGTTTCGAGCAGGTTCTCCAGCTCGAAGCTCACGTCGAAATGATCTTCGATCGCGCTCTTGCCCCGCCCGGTCACGATGATGATGTTCTGAATGCCGGAGTGCATGGCTTCTTCAACGCCATACTGGATGATGGGCTTGTCGACCAGCGGCAGCATCTCTTTCGGCTGGGCCTTGGTGGCGGGCAGGAAGCGGGTGCCGAGGCCCGCCGCGGGAAACACAGCTTTACGAACCTTGGAGGCCATCACTTACAGTGTGGTGTCTGAGGGGCGAAGTTCGCAACTGGAAAAAGGATAGGGTTGACAGACGCAAGTGTGCTGCTGAAGACTTTGCAGGCAAGTGGGGCAGGCGCTTTCGCCTGCCAACCGCCCTTCCTATCGCCCTGCCCCGCATTGCTACCATAGTAATCTGCGGATCGGGATACACACATCCATCGCCGAGTCGCTCGAGAAGGCCGCTCTGAAGGCCTCCGAACTGGGCGCGAACACGTTTCAGATCTTTTCCACGAGCCCGCGGATGTGGCGCGCGTCGTCACTTGGCCGGGATGAAATCCGATTGTTGCAACGTGCCCGCGAGCGGTTCGATTTGTATCCGCTGGCGATTCACGCGAACTACCTGGTGAACATGGCGTCGCTGGACCCGATAATCCGCGCCATGTCGATTGCTTCCTTCCGGGGCGAGCTTGAGCGGGCCGCCGCCATTGGCGCCGAGTACCTGGTGGTGCACCCCGGCAGTTACAAAGGTCAATCGCCCGAAGAAGGCATCGCGGGATTCGTGCTCGCCCTGCGCGATGCGGCCGAAGGCGCCGGCGCAACCGGCGTGACGGTGTTGCTGGAGAACACAGTGGGATCTGGAGCACAACTCGGAGGCCGGTTCGAAGAATTGCGCGCCATCCGCGACTACGCGGCGCAGTTGACCGCCGTACCGGTGGGTTATTGTCTGGATACGTGCCATCTGCTGGCCGCAGGATACGATATCGCCACGGAAGCTGGATTACGCGCCACGCTCGCCGAAGCGGACCGCATCTTGGGAATCGACAACATAAAGCTGATCCATGCCAACGACTCCAAAAAGCCGCTCGGTTCGCATGTCGACCGGCATGCGAATATTGGTGAAGGACACATCGGCAAAGCCGGATTCCGCCGCATCCTGGCGCACCCGATGCTGCGGCAGAAACCGTTCGTCCTGGAAACTCCGGCCGAGCACGAAGGCGACGACCGCCGCAACCTGCAAAACTTAAAGAAGCTATGCCCGAAGAGCCGTACGACCACAACCAGATCGAGCTGAAATGGCACGCGCGGTGGCAGAACGCCACGGCGCTCAGTCCCTTCTTATATCCAGTTGGATATAATGAGCTATGCGGCCCGTGCGCTTCCTTGGCAATTCGCTGAAATTCTTGCGAGACTTCCCCGACGACGCGCGGCATGACGCGGGTTATCAACTCGATAAAGTCCAGCGAGGCGACCAGCCCGACGATTTTCAAGCCGATGCCCGCCATCGGCAAGGGTGTCGAAGAGATTCGCGTTTCAGGCCCGAGCGGCGCCTACCGTGTAATCTACGTAGCGAGGCGCGTGGAGGCAGTCTACGTCTGCACGCCTTCCACAAGAAAACACAGGCAACGCCGAAGAAGGATCTTGAAATCGCGAAAAAACGATTTGGGCAACTGTTGGGAGGCAGGATATGAGCAAACCGGAGAGCTACGCGAGTGTTTGGGACGCGATCGCGGATACCCCCGAACAGGCCGCAAACCTGAGAGCGCGTGCCGAACTGATGCAGAAGATTGCGGCACGCCTGAAAAAGCACGAGTGGACACAGGCCGAAGCGGCCAGCCGCTGCGGCGTGACGCAGCCCAGGATCAACGATCTGCTCCGCGGCCGGGTCTCCCGCTTCTCGCTCGACGCGCTGGTCAACATCGCGACGGCGCTTGGCTGCCGCGTGCGCTTCGATCTCGAAGCCGCCTGAGCCGGGCTCCAACGCGCAGCAGAAGCTGATCCATGCCAACGACGTCAAGAAGCCGCTCGCGTCGCAATGAACCGGCATGCGAATATTGGTGAAGGACACATCGGCAAAGCGGGATTCCGCCGCATCCTGGCGCACCCGATGCTGCGGCATAAACCGTTCGTCCTGGAAACTCCGGTGGAGCACGAAGGCGACGACCGCCGCAACCTGCAAAACTTAAAGAAGCTATGCCCGAAAAGCCGTACGACCACAACCAGATCGAGCTGAAATGGCACGAGCGGTGGCAGAACGCCACCTTCTACAAAGCCGAGGAGAATTCCGCGCGGCCGAAGTTCTATGTGCTCGAAATGCTGCCGTATCCCAGCGGCACCCTGCACATCGGCCACATTCGCAACTACGCCATCGGCGACGCGCTGGCGCGCTACAAGTGGATGCGCGGCTTCAACGTGCTGCACCCCATGGGTTGGGACGCCTTCGGTCTGCCCGCGGAGAACGCCGCCATCGCCAATCAGCGCCACCCGCGCGAATGGACCCTCCAAAACATCACCGCCATGAAGAAGACCCACCGGCGCTTCGCCTTCAGTTACGACTGGGATCGCGAAGTCTCCACCTGCGAGCCGGAATACTATCGCTGGAACCAGTGGTTCTTTCTGAAGATGCTCGACCGCGGCTTGGCGTATCGCAAGGAAGCGCTGGTCAACTGGTGCCCGAAGTGCTGCACCGTGCTGGCCAATGAGCAGGTGGTGGACGGTTGCTGCTGGCGCCACGAAGACACACCCGTCGAGCAGCGCGCGCTGGAGCAGTGGTTCCTGCGCATCACCAATTACGCCGACGAGCTGTTGCGCGACATCCAGAAACTCGAAGGCGGCTGGCCCGAGCGCGTTCTCACCATGCAGCGCAATTGGATCGGCCGCTCGGAAGGCGCCGAAGTGGATTTTCACCTCGAAGGCGCCGGCGAGCCCATCCGCGTTTTCACCACGCGCGTGGATACCATTTACGGCGCGACCTGCGTGATCCTGGCGCCGGAGCATCCGCTGGTAGCGAAGTTGCTCGATCGCCACCAGCAGGCGCGTGCCAAGTCGATGGTCGATGCGCGCGCCGCCCAGGGTCCCGGCGATGTTATCAAGGAAGGCTTCTTCACCGGACATTACGCCGTGAATCCGTACAGCAGCGAAAAGACGCCGGTGTGGATCGGCAACTTCGTATTGATGGGCTACGGCACCGGCGCAATTATGGCGGTGCCGGCGCATGACGAACGCGATTTCGAATTCTGCACGAAGTACCAGATTCCCGTTCGCCCCGTGATCCGGCCGTCCGACGGCCCGTTACCCGATGTAGTGAAGTCGGCCTTCACAGACGATGGCGTGGTCGAAAATTCGCTCCAGTGGTCCGGCCTGTCCAGCGCGGAAGCCCGCCGCCGCATGACCGCTAAAGCCGAGGCGGAAGGCTTCGGCAAAGCCGCAATCACATTTCGCATCAAGGATTGGGGCATCTCGCGGCAGCGTTACTGGGGCACGCCGATTCCAGTGATCCATTGCCCGAGCTGCGGCGTCGTCGCGGTGCCGGAGAAAGATCTGCCTGTGGTGCTGCCTCTGAACGTGCAGTTCACCGGCAAGGGCCGCTCGCCGCTCGAAGAGGTTCCCGAGTTCGTCAACGTACCTTGTCCGAAATGCGGCGAGCCGGCCCGTCGCGAAACGGACACCATGGACACATTCGTGGATTCGTCCTGGTATTTCTACCGCTACTGCGACGCGCATAACGATCGTCAGCCGTTCGATCCGGCCAAGGTCGCCTACTGGTTCGAGATCGATCAGTATATAGGCGGGGTGGAGCACGCCATCCTGCACCTGATCTACTCGCGCTTCTTCACCAAAATGATGCGCGATATCGGGCTGGTCTCGAACGGCGAGCCCGTCAAGCGCCTCTTCACGCAGGGCATGGTGATCGCCGAAGGCGCCAAAATGTCGAAGTCCAAGGGCAACGTCGTGGGCGCCGACTCGCTGGCCGACCGTCACGGCGCCGATACCGCCCGCCTGTTCGTGCTGTTCGCGGCGCCGCCCGAAAAAGAAGTGGACTGGCGCACGGAAGGCGCGGAAGGTATCTACCGCTTCCTGGGCCGCGTATACCGCTTCGCCACGCGCAACAAAGAGAGCGCCCTGGCCGGCGGCGATGGCGGCGAGCCAGACGCAAATCGCAAGATCATCCGCAAGCTGCACCAGACCATTCGGAAAATCACTGAGGATTTCGAATCGCGGTGGCATTTCAATACTTCCATCTCGGCGATCATGGAGCTGGTGAACGACCTGTATGCCGAAGAAGCGCGCCTGGGGAACGCCACGATTGCGGAAGTACTGCAAAAGCTAACGCTGCTGTTAGGTCCATTCGCGCCCTACCTGGCCCAGGAGATCTGGGACGAGATGGGCGGCGACGGTCCCGTTTTCCGCCAGCCGTGGCCGCCCTACAACCCCGAGCTGGCCAAGGAGGATCTGGCCGAGATCCCCGTGCAAGTGAACGGCAAACTCCGCAGCCGCCTTTATCTGCCCTTCGGAACGCCAGAAGACGTGGTCAAATCCCACGCGCTGGACGATCCCAAAGTCCGGGCGTTCATCGAGGGCAAGCAGATAGTGAAAGTGATCGTGGTGCCGGAGAAGCTTGTGAATATCGTCGTACGAGGCTAAAAGTACCTGACTCTAGCGCGAGCGGACCGGGGCGGTCCGTCACCAACGTCGGAAACCTTCAGCCGCTGCGTGGCGCAGGCACTCTGCCGGCCCGTGGCGCAGGCACTCCTGCCTGCCGCGCCGGCACTCTTGCCGGCGCAGGCGAGCTTTGCTCGCCTCAAACCACCAGCCACCAGCCACTAACCACCAACCACGAGGCGAGCTTCGCTCGCCCACGGCGCGCGACGCGCGCCTTGCCCCTACTCCTGCCGCAGCGCCACCACCGGATCGATACGCGTCGACTTACGCGCCGGCACATAGCACGCCACCAACGCAAGTCCCGCCAGCAGCAGCGGAGCACCCACCAGCAGAACCGGATCGGCGCCCTGCACACTGGCCACCGAAAAAAACATTCCCGACATCGCCCGTATTCCGGCCCAAGCGAAAGCCAGCCCGATAATAGTGCCCACCGTCACGAGCGTGGCGCCCTCCTTCATCACCAGCACCAGCACGTCGCGCTTCTGCGCGCCGAGCGCTAAACGAATGCCGATCTCATGCCCGCGCTGTGTCACCGAGTAAGCCGTGACGCCTACCAATCCCACCGCGGCCAGGATCAACCCAAACACGCCGATCAGGCCGTAGGTCCACGAAGCCGCCTTGAGCGTGGACATGAACTGTGCAATCTGTTCGATCATGCTGCGCGCATTGAACGGTGTAATGCCGGAGTCCATGGCGGATATTTCGCGCCGCACCGCGCTGATCGCATCCACGCCGGCCGCCCCCCGCACCATCAGCGTCACGCCCCGCAAAGAGGGTTGCGCGTAATCCGCCGGGTGTAGCGGGAAGTAAACCACTGGATGCTTCTTGCTTGCCACCACGTCTTCCGTCACGTCCCCAACCAACCCTACGACTTCGTACAGCTTCCGTCCCTTTCCAATTGCCCCTGCGCGAAAGTCGATGGTGCCCGGCCACGCTCCAAACCCGCCGGACACCTCATCGTTGCCTGCGTCGATGCGCCGTCCCAAGGCGTCTCCACCCTGCCAGTACGCGCGCACCAGCTCCTGGCTGACGATGACCGCGGTCGCGCCGTCCGTCTCGTCCTCTTTACGGAAGCCCCGGCCGGCAAGTATCCGGATGCCCGCAGTCTCGAAATAGTCCCGGCCCACCATGTGCTTGCGCGCCCAGTGCATCTCCTGCGAGCCGCTGCCAGCCGTCCCCGGGGTCGAAAACGTCACACCCGCGCTGCCGTCCAGCGCCACCGGCACCGTATCGGTAAGGCACGCCGCGGTCACCGAAGGCAAACTCTTCACACGGTCCAGCAGCTTCTGCAAAAACGCCGCCGCGCGCTCCGTGGAATAACCGTCGCGCACAGGATCCACGGAGATCAGGAAAAGGTTCCGCGGGTTGAACCCTTCCTGTATTCCAAGCGTGCTCTGAATGCCGAGCCCCATATATCCAGTAAGCAGCAGCAGAGTCAGCGACGCAGCCATTTGGCAGAGCACCAGCGCGTTGCGCAGGCTCAGACGCCGGTATTTGCGGAACTGTATATTGCCGCCTTCCTTCAGCGCGGGGGTAATGTCCGCACGCGTGGCCTGCAATGCGGGAGCCAGTCCGAATGCCAGCCCGGTCAGTGCGGTCACCACCAGCGTGAATAGCAGCGCCCGCCAGTCGGGGTTCAAGTCGAGGCTGACCGGAATCGGAAATGGCATGCGCAACTGTGACATCAAATGCATCAGCCACACGCACAGCACGAAGCCCGGCACGGCGGCGCCCGCGGCCACCAGCAGGCTTTCGGTCAGCAACTGGCGTATCAACCGTGCGCGGCTGGCTCCCAGCGCCAGGCGAACCGCGATCTCCGTGCGCCGGTCCGCCGCTCGCGCCAGCATCATGTTCGCGACATTGAAACAGGCGATCAGCAACGTCAGCCCGCCCATCACCATCAAGAACTCTCTGAAGAACGGCATATCCTGCTTGCGTACCGGCAGAACTTTGCCTCCGCTGAGCAGCAGCACCCGGCGGCCTTTGCGATCCTTATCCGCCTCACCATAAGATTCCGCCAATTGCTGCGCCACCGCATCCAGCTCCGCCTCCGCGGCGGTTTCCGTGACGCCCGGCCGCAAACGCCCGACGACTTGGAACATAGTCAGGTCGCGGCGTTCCAGCGCGTTGTCCGCCAGTTCCGGCGCCAGCCGCGCGTCCACCGAAAGGGGCAGCCAAAGATCCGCAACGAAGAGCGAAGGCGACGCGCCCAAAAACTCCTTCGGACCGACGCCGATTACCGTGCACGCGTACCCATTGACGCGCAGCGATTTTCCGATAATCGATGGATCGCCGCCCAGGTGTTCCTGCCAGAACCGGTAGCTGATCGCGACCGCCGGCGCCAGGCCCGGCTTGTCGGCGGCCGGATCGAAAAAGCGCCCCAACTGCGGACGCACGCCCAGCGTCGAGAAGTACGAAGGGGTGACCAAGTGTCCCCACGTGCGCTCTGTGCGCCCGCCGGACGAAACCCCGAACGGCACCGGCGCCACGTAAGCGAAGGTCGCGGAGAACAAATCGCCCAGCCCCCGGTAGCGCTTATATTGCGGATACGATGCCGGCGTCTGCAGCGCCACCAGCTCGCCTGGATTTCGAACTCCCGGCAGATCGCGCAAAAGCCCGTTCATCTCGCTGTAGGCGCAGGTGGCGATGCAGATCCCCATGCTGAGCGAAACCAGCGCGACCGCCGTGAATCCCGGTGAGCCGGCCAGCATGCGCAGACCGTAGCGTATATCCTGCCGCAGCTCGGCTAAGTGTTTCATGGCAACTATATATCAATATATAGCGGGTGGGGCAGGCGCTTCCGCCTGCCAACGGCGAACTTCAGTTCGCCGTCCCCCCGGAGCACGAACCTCCGGAATGCAAGCCATTTCGCTGAAATTGCGATCGTCTCTTGGCCCACCTCGATCGCGAAGCCAAGGCGAGAAGGGTAACGAAATCCTCGCCGGAGCCCGCAACCTGGCCAGTAGCATGCGCGGACTCCCCGAGGATCTCGCCGTGAATCCGGAATACATGGAAGCGTTCGGCCACTGAAGAAGGGCCCTGCCTGGTCGATACCGGTCCCCTGGTCGGCTTCCTCGCATCGTTCGTGAGACATCCTGCGTGGACCGTCGCGCAATGGAACGGTTGCGCCCGCCACTCCTGACCTGCGAGCCGGTCCTTACCGCAGCGGCATTCTATCGTCAGGCCCGGCCCCTTCCGCTTCTCCTCGATACTTCAGTGCTGCGACAATGGGCAGCATGGCTTTGATCGTTTTCTTCCGGGGTATCAACGTTGGAGGACACAGGGCTTTTCGTCCGAGCGTCCTCGCCAAAGAACTGGGCAACTACGATGCCGTGAACGTGGGCGCCGCAGGCACGCTGGTCGTTCGCAAACCTGGCTCGCGCGCAAAGTTCCTTGCCGCATTGCGCCGGAAGCTGCCGTTTGAAGCCACCATCGCTTTCTGCGACGGCAGCGATCTGATTCGGCTGGAGATGGACAATCCGTTTGGAACTGAGCCGCCGCCGGCGGATGTTGTTCAGTTTGTGAGCATCCTGTCGGAGGCTGGACGCCCCAGAGTTTCTCTTCCGATTGCTCTTCCCGAAGGTGGGGAGTGGCTGGTGCGAATCATTGGCTCGAAGAATCGTCTCGTGTATGGGGTGTACCGCCGCCACATGAAAACGATTGGCTGTCTCGGCCAGATCGACAGGCTCTTTGGGGCGCCAGCGACCACGCGCAGTTGGAACACAATACTCTCAGTGCTACGGATTCTGAAATCCGATGGCCCCGGCAAGTAGACCGCCGGAGTTGGGAACGTGGATAGCCAATGATACGGCTGCGCCCGCTCGGAGCCTTTGGCCCAATCTGGGTGGAAACTATTCTGGCCGATAAATGGAATGCGTAAACGGTTGCGGGGGCGCGACGGTAGATGTACAATGCGGCTGTGCCGTCACCTGAAGGAAAATAGAACCATGACCGGAATCCAGTACGTGACTGATGAGAAGGGCCGCAAGGTCGGCGTTTTGATCGACCTGAAAACACACGGGGCCGTCTGGGAGGACTTCGCGGACGGGCTGATCTCGGAATCGCGCCGCAAGGAAAAGGGCATTCCCTACGAGCAATACCGCGCAACCCGCCGAAAACGCACCCGCCCGCGTGCCTAAGTACACTCTCGAAATCAAGCAGTCGGCGCAAAGGGAACTCGATGCCCTCGACGGTCCGCTATTCACCCGCATCGACGCGAAGATTTTGACGCTGGCCGATAATCCCCGGCCTGCGGGATGCAAGAAACTCAAAGGCTACAAAGATCAGTGGCGCGTCCGGGTCGGCGACTGGCGCGTGGTGTACATCATCGACGGCGCGGCGAAGTTCGTCAACATCACGCCCGTCGGCACCGCCGCGAGGTCTACGAGTAGGGATATTTCATGCTCTCCATATTGCAGTAGATATTTGCCACACCTCAACGCCAAGCATTTGCAGGGGGGCGACATCACCGCCAGAGCTTCTCGAACCGGGCCGGAATCCCCAAAGCGACCGCCTGGGCGTCGAACCGGAGAATGCGGCGCCCGCGGGCGATAGGCCGCCCCGAGGCGGCTACACGCGCACTTCCATCTTGATGTGCATTGCCTAACCGAGCTATCATCCCCATCTGGAGGTTCCCGGCCGCGGGACGGCCTCGGCGATCCATTCACATGTCTACCTCGCGCAGGCGTCCAGTCACGGCAGAAAAAACGCTTGCCGGCGCCGTCGCTGTCGTTGCCGGCGCGACACGCGGCGCAGGCCGCGGCATCGCTCGGGCGCTCGGAGAAGCTGGCGCCACGGTCTATTGCACGGGACGAAGCGTGCGTGCCAACCGCTCCCCGTACAATCGTCCTGAAACGATTGAAGAGACAGCCGAAATGATCGGCGCGGCCGGCGGCTCCGCCGTCGCACTTCGCGTCGATCACACAGTGGAGGAAGAGGTGGAGGCCCTCTTCCAACGAGTGGAACGCGAGCGTGGCCGCCTCGATGTGCTCGTGAACAGCATCGCCGGCGAAGACCCATCGATGGCACAGTGGTGCTCTTTTTGGAAGACGGACCTCAAGAATGCGGAGGCAGCCCTCCGGCAGTCGCTCCTGTCTCACATCGTCACAACCAAGCATGCGGCTCCCTATATGATTCGCAACCGCCGCGGGCTTATTGTGGAGGTGACGGAAAACGACGTGATCGGCGCCGGAGGCAATCCGGTGACCCAGACGGTGAAGTTCGCGCTCAAAGGGCTGGCTCTCAACATGGCGGCGGAACTACGCCCGCATGGCGTAGCCGCGGTTGCAGTTACCCCCGGTTTTCTCAGGTCGGAGACGATGCTGGAGCGATTCGGCGTCACAGAGGAGACCTGGCGCGAAGGCGGGAAGAAAGACCGGAACTTCCTGGAATCGGAGTCGCCGTTGTTCGTGGGTCGCGCTGTTGTAGCATTGGCCGGAGACCCGGCGATCTTAGAGCGTTCGGGACAGCTTTTCAGCTCCTGGGAGCTCGGGCGCGAATACCGATTCACGGACGCCGACGGACGGCGGCCGGACTGGGGCGCCAGTAAAATCGACTTCTCAAAGCATCCGGAACAGTTGCTCCAGCTACTGAGAACCGGATCGGAGATCCAGCTTCGGTGGTTGAGCGAGCTGCGGCGAAAGACGAAGCACTTTCTCACCCAGCTACCACAGACGAAGACCAAGGCTGTCCGCGGTACGCGGACGGGATAGGCTTGGATCCTCCCTGACGCCGCGGGGACGATCAACAGGGCGATGCCGGCGACGATCTCGGATTAGTCGCCCCTTCGCGACCAAGGGATGATCTATAGTCCAGAACGTCTGGTTCGGAACCATGCCCCGGGCCAAGGTCTGAGATGGCGACTACCCGCCAACATGCATTGCTTCCGAGTAGCCGATCGGCTCAATAGCGTTCTAGCCAGCATTTCTCACAGACATTCGTGGTCATGGCGTGGCGCACGCACTCTTGCGTGCCCGTCGGCACTCGTGCCGACGCCCGCCCCTGACAGAGCGTTAGCATGCCTGCAGGGTGCCGGGAAGAGTCTCAACACGGCGCGCGCGAGTGCGTGCGCCACGTCATCGAGCCACACGTGAGAAATGCGTTCTAGATGCCAAACGGTGGCCGTTTTCAGACGACCGGTATTGACGCTGGCTTGCGTGCGGGCCGGCACACCGCCTAATAGCTACCCAGGCGCGTTTGCGATCCATCCCCTTTGCCGCGATAGAAAAGACACGCGATAGGAAACGACAAAAGAGGCGAAATCGCGCAAGAACGGCTTACGCCGCCCGCCTTAACCTGTGTTCGAGGAGAAGACATCCATGCCTGCCAAACCTAGTCGCAAACGTTTACCGTTCTGGCCGGCGTGGGCCAGGCCAGCCCGAGCTCATTCCGCAGAATCGTGAGCTTTCGGCGAGCCTGCGCGGCATAGTGCTGGTGTCCTGTCCCTCCGGCTGGAACTGGCTTGTCGCGATGGCTGAACGCCATTCACACTTTATAAACCGAGGATGACCTTTACAACCCGCCTGCGACGCCGGAAACTGAAGTGATGGCCAAACCGCTATCCGACTTGGAAGCAGTTGTCCTGTGCCGCACTCATCAGCCTTCCCACGACGAGATTCGCCGAATCGTCGAATGGGCTTTGGCCTGTCCCACGCCGGACAAACTCGCACCTATCCTGGTGTTGTTCACGCGCCACTACGCCTCCTCACAGTACCAAGTGCTCAACGAGCTTTATGACGCTTTGGCGCGGTGCGCCGTCTTGGACGCGACGCCGCTCTGGGAGTGCGTCAACGGCGACTACGATACAGGCCGCGTCGGCGCGGCGCTTCAAGTACTGTACCGGATCGGCGCAGAGACATCCTGTTCGGTTTGCCATCTCGATCGGAGCGAGTTGGCGGCGTATGAAACGCGCCGTTCCACCTGGCCAGCGGAGCGCGACCAGTTTCCGATCGCTCCGGGTAAGGTTGATCTGTCCGATGCGGAGGCGCACGCAATCTGCAGGTCCTTCAAGCCAACGCTCGCCGACATGCGCCGGGCGCTGGACTGGGCGCTCGCGGCCCCTTCGCCCGGCAAGGTTCCGCATATACTTATCCTCCAGACGGAGAACTTTGCCTTCTCGAACGACCTCCATGAGCGGATGATTGCGGCGCTCGCGGCTTGCGCGGCTGACGATCCACTGCCGCTGCTCAGGACGATTGCCGAAGACTACGAGGAGTACCGCATCTGGGCGGCCACCAGGGCATTGCTGGCCGTGGCGTCACCGGGAATCCTGGCTGGGCTGGCAGCCCTAACCCCGGAGGCCATCGAGTGGATGGCGCGTGACGAGATTGCCGCGGCCGCCAAGCGGCACGGCATCAGCATCCCTAACGAGGCGCGAGGACTCTCGGAACGGGAAAGGGCATGTCACCCGCATCCCGATCTGGAACGGCGAAAGCAGTCCTGGCCGAAAGAGTTCGATCGCCTGCCGCGTGAACCGCGACACTACACCATTGGCGGCGGGCGACCCGAGTGCTCTTATTCCACAGAGACCACACAACTGACGGAATCGTTGGAACGCATTCGCGCATGGGGAGAGGCCAATCGCCGGAACATTGCGCGCGACCTCAATCCCGGACTCACTCAGGAGCAGATCCTCGAACTCGCGTCTCAACTGCCGTGCCCCCTGCCCGCGGAAGTCTGTGAGCTCTATCGCTGGCGGAATGGCTCATCCACCTGGAGTTCGCTTGACACCTGGAGGCCGTTTCGTCCGCTGGCGGAATTGATCGAAAGGTATCACGAGGAAACCGAATTCGCGCGGGATAACCCCGAATGGTGGAAGATTGAGTGGCTGCCCCTATTCGACGAAGGGAAATCGAAGGTGATCGCGATGCTGCCAGCAGGGGCCTCGCTAACGGCGCCGATCTATGAGTACTACACGGAGGAGGGGATCGGTCCCAATCCCGCGTACCCCAGCTTGACAGTCATGATGGCAGTTCACGCGGAAGCATACGAAGAACTGGGCGTGGTGGCGGAACCCGACTGGTTTAATGCTGCCGTCGCGGCGGTCGAGCGCGCTCGCAGCCGCCATGGCATCCAATCATCCGGACGTTGACCATGAGCCTGTTCCGAGCGTTTACGCTGCACTTTCGTTATCTCGCGTTCGAACCCGGCAAATATCGCCAGCAGGCCGGCCACATTGCTCGACCTGCCGGCGTGGTCCGATCAATCTTACGACTTTCCGGCGTGGTCGCCATATTCCCAGTCATAGGGCACGCCGGTGTCGCCGAGGATGAACTTGACCAGATCGCCGAAGCCCGCTTCGGAGCGAACATCGTTCGACAGGATCACGACGCAACGCTGACCGGCCTCGATGCAGACCATGGTGTTGGCGGTCTGGCCGTCGTGTCCGCCTTTGTAGAAACCGTGGCCCTGCGGGCCGTCGAAGACGGTGACGCCTAGGCCCGCGTACAAGTCCTTGCGCTGATCGCTCAGCGGCAAGTCGGGGAGGAAGAGGGGGAACTGGTGGGCAGTGGCGATATGCAAGTGCGGCTTCGTCATTTCGGCGCGTGAGGCCGCACTTAGGCCGTCGCCGCGCACCAGGGCGGCGGCAAACTTCGATAGGTCCGAAATCGTGGTATTCATGGAGCCCGCCACACGCACCTTGCTGCGCTTGCCATTTGCCTGCGGCTGACCCTGATCGTTCCACCCATCGGCCACATTGGTTTCCAGACCGTTATGCCACACTAGGCTCGTGCGGGTCATCCCCAGCCGGTCGAAGTTGGCCTTGGTCAGATCGCCGACATCGAGCCCCAACCCCTGCGCCTTCCGGCCGTGTTCGATGACGAATTGCAGCAGGATGAAACCTTCGCCCGAATAGCTGAAGCGTGTGCCGGGTTCAAAATGGATGTGCAGCTTCTGGTCGGGTTCGATGAACCAGAAGTTGCTGAAGCCGGTGGAATGCGTCAAGCACATACGCGGCGTGATCTTCTCCCAGCGCGAATCGTCAGTTAGATCCTTATAGGGCCCGTACTTGTCTGGGAAAACCGGATCGGGGCCATAGCTCGGCAGCGGCTTGTCGAGATCGTCCTTTAGAGGCGTGTCGAGGTTGAGCTTGCCCTGATCGACCAGTTGCATCACCGTGTATGCAAACACTGTCTTGGTGAGCGACGCGCCGTACATAACAGTGTCAGTGGTCAGCGGATCTCCCTTGGCGTCACGGACACCGTAGGCGTGGGCATAGCCGGCCTTGCCGTGATCGATGACCGCAACGGCCATCCCCTTGGCATGGGTGAGGGTCATGATCTTGCTCACCTCGGCGTCGATGGCGGCGCCATTGGGTATCGTTTGTGCAACACCCTCGACGGGAAGGCAGAGGGCAGCGCAAAGCACCGCCAGGAGCGGCGGAACCCTTTTTCTCATTCTCATGTTGACAGTCCATCCAAGCCGCTGCCTAATGATCGTTCCACGATGGTGTACCCCTCCAGGGCCTGATTAGAGTTACGCTGGACACCCGGAAAAGTTCCGTTACCTTCGTAGGTTCGAGGCGGCGCGGTCCTGATTGCATGAGCATGCTGAAGGGTCCCGCGCTCCCCTCCGCTCTCGCAACGCAGATTGCCTAAGGAATCCAGCTCTGGAACACTAATGTTGCGGCTCTGATCTCGCTCGCCCAGGCGGAGGGCCAAATCGGCGCGGAAGAGGACCCGGATCTGCTTGCCGCCCTTTTCATCAATTGCTGGCAAGGCGCCACGATTCGCACCAAATGCGACCCGTCTGCCAAATGCGACTGTCTACGATTCGCGCTGGACCGCGTCTTGGGCGCGTAGGGAACTCGATGCCCCAAAAGACCCGCATCGGCAAGACCAATCTATTGATTTGAAAAGACCGCAACCCCAGAGTTGGCTCGTTTCGTTTCAAGCCACTGAACCTGTCCTGACGCCCGGCGGTCAGGCTCACCACAAACGCAAACGCCGATCACGCCCCCACAAGAAATTTCCGCCGCCTTGTTTTCAGCCACTTATACCAAATTTAGCTCAAGTCCCCGAAACCTCCCTCCTAACATGAAGGTGGAAGTCCGGCCAAACGCGGCCGCAACCCACCAATATGAAAAATACCAATGAACCGCGCACTCCCACCGAGGCCCAGATC
>Ga0187858_10001862_pt1 | contig 22628 bp, 20 predicted proteins | sample June2016WEW_8_15_FD_133015 | JGI IMG/M metagenome (GOLD analysis project Ga0187858, IMG submission 133015) | Peatland microbial communities from SPRUCE experiment site at the Marcell Experimental Forest, Minnesota, USA - June2016WEW_8_150 | ecosystem: Environmental > Terrestrial > Soil >...
GCCAGCATCCTCGACGCAGACCTCGCCGATCTGGAGCGTGAGTGCCGCCGGGCGCTCAAGGCGGGCGCCGATCGGATCCATCTCGACGTGATGGACGGTCATTTCGTCCCGAACATAACCTTTGGTCCGAGCCTCATCAAGCGCCTCCGAAAGGTCGGCAGGCAGCCTTTCGACGCCCATTTGATGATCTCCGAGCCGGGCCGCTACATTGACCAGTTCCTCGACGCCGGTTGCGACACGATCACGTTCCACGTCGAGGTCGAGGAACCGATCGAGCCCACTCTGCTCAAGATCAGGAAAGCCGGCCGCCTTGCCGGCCTGGCGATCAAGCCAGCGACCCCGCTCTCGGCGCTCGACCCATACCGCGATCTCCTCGACATCGTCATGGTCATGACCGTCGAGCCGGGTTTCGGTGGCCAGAAGTTCATGAGGGCCGCCGCCGCCAAGATCGATCCGGCGCACCAGGTCTTCAGGGACCGTCACGGTGAGCCACCGTCGCGGCGCGAAGTGCACGTCGACGGCGGGGTCAACAGCGAGACGGCGGCATATTGCGGCAGCCTCGGCATCGACGTCATGGTGGCCGGCTCCGTTCTGTGGAAGAAGGGTCACGACATCGAGCGGGAGATACGGATCATCAGGACCCTCGCAGACGAGGCCTACCGAAAGCGGCGACCCGCGCCCGCCACGGTCGTGGAGAGCCCGGGAGAGGCTGGGTGAAGGAAGAAGCGGCGCTCGGCGGCGCGGTCGCAGGCGTCGAGGCCCTCGGCATCGAGGGCGGCGGGGTGATCGCCGCCCCGCACAGCCATCTCGGCCGACGCAACGACCGGCTGCTGCTGGCCGCGGTGGCGGGCTACGCCGTCCTCCTTTCGATCCTGATGATCTCCCGAGGGATCTCGGTCACGCCCGACGTGGTCGTGGTGAGCTTCGGGCTGGCCGCGCTCCTGCTCGGCCGCGGCAAGCTCTTCCTCCGCGACTGGATCCCCTTCGTAGCGCTCTTCTTCGCCTACGAGCTGATGCGCGGGTACGCGGACAAGTTCGGCCTGCCGATTCACGTCACGGACATCATCTCGATGGAGCGAATCGTGGGGCTCGGCGGGCTCCCGACGACGTTGCTCCAGAGTCTGCATTCGGGCCCGGCTTCGAATCCGGACGTCCTGGCATCGATCTCGGTCATCTTCTACTTCCTGCATTTCCCGCTGCCGCTCGCAATCGGTTTCTTGCTCTGGATCCACCAGCGCCGGATCTACTACGACTACGTGGCCGCGCTGATCGTGCTCTCGATGGCCGCCTTCGTCACGTTCCTGGTGCTGCCGGTGGCGCCGCCCTGGTGGGCCGCTCAGAACGGGTTCGTGACCGGGGTCCTGCACCTTCGCGACACCGGCTTTGCCGGCCTGTCCCATTTCTTCGGCTTTGGCAACTACTTCTACTCGTACTCGGTCTACAGCATCAGCTCGAACGATGTGGCCGCTTTCCCGTCGCTCCATGCCGCGTACCCGTTCCTGGCGTTCCTCTTCGCGAGGCGAGCCTTCGGCCGAACAGGCTGGCTGATGCTCGCCTATACCGCCTGCGTCTGGTTTGCGATCGTCTACCTCGGCGAGCACTGGGTCGTCGACATAATCGGTGGCGTGGTCTACGCGTTTGCCGCCTACTTCGCGATCACGCGCGGACCGAGCTGGACCCGCCGCTTCATGGAACGGGTCGCGGACGAGGAGATCGAGGCCGGTGTCGAGGCCGAAGACGAAGGCGACGTCGGCGCGCTGCGCCGCCTCGGCCGGCGCGTTCGCTGGGCCCTTGTCGTCCAGGGCGTCGCCGTTGCGTTGCTCGGGGCGGTTCTGGCCTACGGCATGAACAGGCTCGGCTGGGCTGGCGGCACAGGCACTGCCCTGTATCTGGTGCCGTGGCTGGCCATCCTGGGCGGCCTGTGGCGCGGCTCGGCCGGGCTCGTGAGCCGATAGGGGCCAGTCGTGCGAGCTTTGCTCCAGCGGGTCTCGCGCGCCGAGGTTCGGGTCGAAGGGCAACGCATCTCCGGCATCGAACGCGGCTTGCTGATTCTGCTCGGGGTCGCGCCGGGAGACGACGAGTTCGTGGCGGCGGGCATGGCCGCAAAGGTCGCCGGGCTGCGCATCTTTGCCGACAGCGACGGCCTCACGAATCTGTCCATAGGGGACGTCGGTGGGTCCGTTCTCGTCGTAAGCCAGTTCACGCTGTACGCGAACGCGCGGGGTGGCCGGCGGCCGTCGTTCATCGGCGCTGCGGGGCCGATCGTCGGCGAGCGTCTCTACGAGGTCTTCTGTGAGATCCTCGCCTCTACGGGCGTGTCCGTCTCGCAGGGTCGCTTCGGGGCGGAGATGGACGTCGAGCTGGTCAACGAAGGCCCGTTCACGATCTGGCTGGACTCGGTCGAGCTGGGAATCGAGCCGCGACCGACGGCGTAGCCTGGCGGGAATCGAACCCGGCACCGCGACGGATCCGGAACCCACTTCCCGTTGAGTCACCCCTGACTCTCCCGGCCATCGAACGGGGCTCACGACCATCCGAACGAGCCCTCGTTTGCCCGTTCGGTCACCCCTGACTCCGCCGGCCCATCGAGCTCGGCTCACGACCATCCGAACGAGCCCTCGACTGCCCGTTCAGTCACCCCTGACTCAGCCGGCTGGGGAACACAAGGGGGCACCGGCGCCGGCGCGCCAAGCCGCCACTCCAAACGAAATCGGCGCCGAGCCTGAGCTCGACGCCGAGTGAGTGGACGGCTGACCGGCCCGGGGCCGGCTGCGGCTACCTTTCAGCCCGCGAGAGAGTGCGCATGCAGCGGGTGCAGACGAGCGCCTTCACAGGGGCGCCCTTGACCTGGATGGTGGTCTGCTGCAGGTTCGGCTGGTAGCGGCAATGGGCGCGGACCCGGTTCATTCCGGACGACTGCGGGTTGAAGCCGTCCATGGAGACCTTCCCGCAGACGGCGCAGGAGCGAGCCATGAGGTCCTCTCGAATACGTGCTTCGGAATGCGCGGTCCCGACCGGGACCGAACGGGGCGGTATGATAGCACACCGTTTCCGCCGCTCAGGCTGGAGGTAGTGCAAGCGCATGCCGGAGCGTTCGGTGGCAGGCAAATCCGTCGTCACGCGCCGTGCCATCGTAGACATCGTTCGAACCGCGGTCCAGAGCAGCTATGGGGTCACCGGCTTCAGCGACCCTTCCTTGGGCCGCCGGATGCTGCGCTGGATCGGCCTCGATAGACCAGGAATCCGCCTGACCACCGCCGGCGGCCTCCACCTCGACCTGTACATCACGGTCGCGTTCGGAGTGCCGGTCGCCGAAGTTGCCCGGCAAGTCGATTCGGCGGTGCGCTACTCGCTCCGTCACTACGTCGGCGCGGAGGTCGCGGCGATGACGATCCACGTCGACGGGCTGCGCTACCAGCCTGCCGCGGTCGAGCGCGCGGAAGCGATCGAGCGTACGGAGACCATCGAGCGAGCCGACTCGATTCCAGAACGTCCACAGAGTCGAACGGGGGCCGAGGGGGAGACGGCTTCGAGGAAACGCAAGCCGAGATGATCAATCGAGCTCATCGATGACCCGCCGGATCGGCGACGGTTCCGGACTGCTGGCGGCGTTTGGAGCTGCTGTCGAGAACCTTGCGGCCCACGTCGACGAGGTCAACGCACTGAACGTCTTCCCTGTGCCCGACGGCGACACCGGCAGCAACATGCTGGCCACGGTACGGGCGGCTCTGGCCGAGGCCGAGGCCGTCGCGGACCCGACGGCCGATCGCATCGCTCAGGCGATCAGCTTTGGGGCGCTGATGGGCGCGCGCGGCAATTCAGGCGTCATCGCCTCTCAGATCTTCCGCGGCATGGCCGATGCACTCGGTGGCAAGCATCGCTTCGATGGCCCTGCGCTGGCCAACGCGCTGACTCAAGGAACGGCCACCGCATACAAGGCCGTGGCCAAACCCGTCGAGGGCACCATCCTGACCGTGGTTCGTGAGTCGTCGGCCGCCGCCCAGGCCGCGGCAGAGAGCGGTGCCGACCTGGAGGTGGTGCTCGAGGCCGCGGTCGAGGGCGCTCGTCTGGCCGTGGCCAAGACTCCGTCGTTGCTGCCGATACTTCACGACGCGGGCGTCGTTGATGCCGGCGGCGAGGGTCTCTACCGGCTCCTGCAGGGCGCGCTGGAATACGTTGGCGCCCGCACGCCGGCGAAGGCCTCAGCCAGAGCCAGGGACGCTGTAGGAGTCGCGGCGCACCGACCCGCAGCGGACGAGGGCTTCGGCTACGAGACCATGTTCATTCTCCAGTCGTCCGAAACGCCGATCGACGTGCACGAGCTGCGCTCGGCTCTCGAGACCCTGGGGGAATCGGTCCTTGTGGCCGGGGACGCTCGGGCGGTCAAAGTCCACGTCCACAACGACCGGCCGGACGTCGTCATCGCCCTCGGCCTGTCAATGGGGTCGCTGACACGGATCACCGTCGAGAATCTGGACGCCCAATCGAATGAGGTCCGCGAGAAGAAGGCCGCCGAAACCGTCGGGCTCCCGATCGAGCAGCGTCCGCGCGACAGTCATGGCACGGGCCGCCCGCGCGTCGATCTGGGGACCTACGGAGCCGAGGTCGAGGCCGACCCGGCGGGCGCGGGATCCAACGGATCGTCTGGCCCGAGTGACACGGCCGGAATGCCGGCAGTTGTAGGGACGGTGCCACTGGCCGTGGTGGCCGTGGCGGCCGGCGATGGCTTGGCCCGCATCTTCGACTCGTATGGCGTTGCCGCGATCGTCCGCGGGGGCCAGAGCAACAACCCATCGACAGGCGAGCTGCTGGACGCCGTGGAGAAGATCCGCGCCGAGGAGATACTGCTTCTGCCCAACAATCCGAACGTGGTCCTGGCCGCTCGGCAGGCCAGTGAGCTGACGACGCGGCGCGTCCGCGTCGTTCCGACTCGCAACGCCGCCGAGGGCTTCGCGGCACTGCTGGCGCTAGATCCCGACCGCGACGCCACAGCCAATGCCGAGGTCATGACGCTGGCGGGCCGGGCGGTCCAAACGCTGCAGCTCACGGAGGCGGTCCGCGACGCGACCATCGGCGGTCGCAAAGTGAAGAAGGGCCAGACCATCGTTCTCGACCCGGACGACGGGCTGCTCGCGGTCAGCAATGATCGAATGAAGGCCGTGCTTGCCGCGCTCGAGGCCCTGGAGCCGGGATTCGAGCTGATTACGCTCTACTATGGCGACGGCGCCGATCTGGTCGAGGCGAAGTCTGTTGCCAGTCGGGTAAGGGAGTGGCGCGCCGGTGTCGAGGTGGAGGTGATCCACGGTGGGCAGCCCCATTACCGGTATCTGATTGCGGCAGAGTAGGGACGTGGCCGGGCGGGGAGACCACGCGACCGGTGCGGGTCATGAACCCGTGGCGCGGGGTCGGACGTCGAGCCGCGGGCCCGTTCGCCCGGTCGGGCCGGTTGGCCCAGAGACGCCGATCGGCGCGACCGGGTTCGCGGGCGCTACGGTGCTGCGCCGAGTCGGCCCACGCCTGGGGATCCGCACCGTCCGCGATCTGCTCTTCCACCTGCCGCGTCGCTACGACGATTTCCGCGAGCTGAGCAGTGCCCGAGACCTGGCCTGGATCCCGGACGGGCAACCGGCCAGTGCGCGCCTCCAGGTACGAGCGGTCCGCGCCGAGCAGACCTTCCGGCGGCGCGTCCAGAGGACAACCGCATATCTGAGAGACGAAACCGGCGAGGTCGAGGCGACCTGGTTCGGGCGCCGGTACATCGAAAGGCGCCTGCACGAAGGCCTCTGGATCGTGGTCAGCGGCAAGGTGAAACGGCGAGGCTTCACGACGACCTTCGACAACCCGGAGTTCCAGGTGGACGACGGTTCGGCGTTGTTGCACGCGGGCCGGATCGTGCCGGTGTACCGGCTCACCGCCGGGCTGACGGCAAACACTCTCCGGCGGGCCATCCGCCAGGCCCTGAACGTCGCTGGCCCGACCTACCCCGAGTACCTGCCGCCTGAGGCCTACGAGGCTGATTCGGCGGCGCCAGTCGTGGACACGCCAGGGGCTGTCGGCCCAGCCGTCGCGGATTCGGCGGCAGCCGCCGGCCCGGCCAATGCGGCAGCCGCGGCCGCCGCGGGTCCCGACGAAGTCGCCCGGCCCATGCCCATCGCTGCGGCGCTGGAGAACGCCCACTACCCCGAAACCTTCTCTGCCCGCGACGCCGCGCTGAGCAGGCTCGGCTTCGACGAGCTGCTGGCGCTCCAGGTCGGCATGGTCGCCCGCGACCGGGCCCGGCGGCGCGAGGTGGGCGTGCCGGTCGAGGTGCCGGAGGCGCGCGTCCGCCACGCCGTCGGTGCCGTCGAAGCCGCGCTTACCGAACAGGTGAGTGCCCGAACCGGAACGGTTGAAGCGGCGCGGCTGACCCTCGACCAGGCCGAGGCCGTGGCCGCCATCGCCGCCGACCTGGGCGCGCCGAGACCGATGATGAGGTTGCTGCAGGGCGACGTCGGATCGGGCAAGACCGCCGTTGCCGCCCTTGCGCTTGCCTTCGTAGCCGACGCCGGCAGACAGGGGGCGCTTCTCGCCCCGACGGACCTGCTGGCGCGGCAGCATGCCGTAGCGCTACGCAAGCTGGTCGAGCCGCTTGGCCACGGCGTGACTCTGCTGACGGGGACGCTGCCGGCGCCCGAGCGGCGGGCCGCGTTGGAGCTGCTCGCTGCGCCCGCGGCCGATGGCGGTCTGCTCGGTCTCACCGCCGGACGGATCGTCGTCGGGACTCACGCGCTGGTACAGGAGTCGGTCAGTTTCGCCGATCTCGCCCTTGCCGTCGTCGACGAGCAGCACCGCTTCGGAGTGGCTCAGCGCGAGGCTCTCGGCGCCAAGGGCCGGTCGCCCCACGTGCTGCTCATGACGGCGACACCGATCCCGCGGACGCTCGGCCAGTTCCTGCTGGCCGATCTCGACGTTTCCGACCTACGTTCGCTGCCGGCCGGGCGGATCAGCATCAAGACGGGGATCCGCCGGACCGACGACCTCGCCGGAACCGCCGGCGACCCTGCCCGCGGCGCGTATCCGCTGATCGTTCGCGAGGTACGCGCCGGGCACCGGGCCTTCGTCGTCGTGCCGCTCGTTGAAGAAGACGAGGAGACGGCGGCCCGCTCGGCGGACGAGGTCGCCGCGGCACTGCCTCTCCAACTGGCCGATGCGGCAGCCCGTTTGAGTCTGCCGGTCGAGCCGGCGGCCCACGTGGGCGTCGTCCACGGCCAGATGAAGGCCGCCACCCGCGACGCGACGATGGACCTCTTCCGCCGCGGCGAGTTGGACGTGCTCGTAGGAACGACTGTGCTGGAGGTGGGAGTGGACGTGCCCGAAGCCACGGTCATGCTCATCCTGGACGCCGATCGCTTCGGCCTGGCCCAGCTGCACCAGCTGCGTGGCCGCGTCGGCCGCGGCGAGGCCCAGTCCTACTGCATCCTGGTGTCCGATTCGGCCGATGCCACGGCCAGGGCCAGGCTCGAGGCTCTGGCCACGCACACCGACGGCTTCGAGCTGGCCGAGATGGACCTGGAGCTGCGTCGTGAGGGCGAGCTTCTGGGTCTGCACCAGAGCGGTCTCCCGACGCTGCGGATCGCTTCGCTACGCGACAAGCGCGACCGCGAACGAGCCTATCAAGCCCGCGTCCTGGCCGAGCGACTCGTCGACGACGCGGGTGCCTTGCGGCCGGGCCACGATGCCCTGGCGGCCGAACTGCGGACCGGCTGGCTGGCCCGGGTCGGAGCGGGCGAGGTTCTGGCGGACGTTCCACCGGACGCCGAGGCGGCACCCAGTGACTGACGCCGGCCGCGTCATCGCCGGATCGGCCCGTGGGACGCGGCTCCGAGGCCCGGGCGAGGGGACGAGACCGCTCGCCGACCGCGTCAAGCAGACGCTCTTCGCCATCCTGGAGCCGGATCTGGCGGGAGCTAACGTCCTGGACCTGTTCGCCGGTTCGGGTGCGGGCGGCATCGAGGCCCTGTCGCGCGGTGCGGCGAGCGCCACGTTCGTCGAGCGCGACGCGGACGCGACCAGGGTCATCGCCGAGAACCTCGATCGGGCCCGCCTATCCGAGCGCGGTCACATCGTCGGCGCCGACGTGGCGGCTTACCTCGCCGGCCGGGCGCACTCCGATGGGCCTTTCGACGTTGTTCTGATCGATCCGCCCTATGCCGAGTCGGGGTTGATCGGAGCCACGCTATTGCGTCTCGCCGCCGCCGAGCCGGCTCTGGTTACGCCCGGAGTGTGGATCGTCGCCAAGCATTTCTGGCGAACACCTCCCCCGGCGACCGCCGGGCTGCTAGCATCCGTGAGGAACCGCCGTTTTGGAGAAACCGCCCTGACGTTCTATCGTCGGGTGGACGCAGCGCTCCGGAACGGGGAGTCGGTCGAGGACGTCACTCCGGATCGATCGCCAGCTAGGCCCGAGGAGGCAGCCAGGTGAAGATCGCCGTCTACCCGGGTTCTTTCGACCCGATCACGTACGGCCATCTCGACGTCGTCTCGCGAGCCGCCCAGGTCTTCGATCGTGTCGTTCTCGCGGTGCTGGTCAACCCCCAGAAGACGGCGCCGACCCTCTCCACAGACGCCCGGCTGGCGATTATCCGGGAGGCGGTCGACGAATGCTGTGCTGCCGAACTGAGGGCACGGATCGAGGTGGAATCGTTCGACGGCCTGACGGTCGACTTCTGCCGCCGTCGCAAGGCCACTTTCGTCGTGCGAGGCCTGAGGGCGATCTCCGATTTCGAGTCGGAGCTCCAAATGGCCCACACGAATCGCAAGCTCGCTCCCGAAGTCGACACCGTCTTCTTCATGACCGCGCTCGAGCACAGCTACCTGAGCTCGAGTCTCGTCAAGGAGATAGCCGCCGCCGGCGGCGACGTGACTCAAATGGTGCCGCCGTCTGTCGCCAGACGTCTGGTGACCCCCGGCCGAGGTCTATAATCCGAGCCAACCGGCAGCCCTTGCTACCTGCCCCAGGAGGGCCCGACCGATCGACATCATCGTCCTGATCGAGCGCCTCGAGTCGCTCGTGGCGAACGGCAGGAAGCTCCCGTTCACCAACAGCGTGATCATCGACCAGGCTGATGCCTTGGAGTGGATCGACCAGCTCCGCGTGACGATCCCCGAGGAGATCAAGTCCGCGCGGCGCGTCACGAACGAAGTCGAGCGGCTGCTCGAACAGGCCCGCGAGGAGGCCGAGCAGATTCTCGCCCGAGCCCAGGAACAAGCCACGTACCTCATCGAGGAACGCGAGCTCACGCGCCAGGCCGAGGAACTGAGCCACGAAATCATCCGCCAGGCGCAGGTGGAGGCCGACGAGGTCCGGCGCGGCGCCGACGACTACGCGTCCGAGGTTCTGGTGCGTCTCGAGACCGAGGTGATGCGGACCCTCAAGACCATCAAGGGCGGCCTCGAGCTGCTGGACGATCGGCGCTCGGCTGCGGCAACCGAGGCAGCGGCAGCTTCGGACGAGGCCGTGCGGAACGACGGCGAGGGAGACCTCGACGAATACGACGAATCGGACGCGGGTGAACCGGTCCGCGGCTGACGACCTCATCTTCAACGTTACCGGGCTGCTGGCGGAGCCGGCTGGGTCGGTTCGCGAGATCACTGTGTCGTCACCCCCGCTGGGTCTCGGCCCGGATCTGCACCAGATCCGTGATATCGAAGGCGAGTTGCGGCTGACGCGGACCAACCGCGGTCTGCTGGTGAAGGGCCGTCTGACCACTGCCATCGAGCTGATCTGCAGCCGCTGCCTGCGCGAGATCGAATGGCCGGTGGATATCGAGCTCGAAGAGGAGGCGTTGCCGAGCCTGGACTTCGTCACAGGGCTGCCGGTCGACCCGACCGAGGAGCCGGACGCACTTCGCCTGACGGAGCACCACGAGCTCGACCTCGAGGGCGAGGTCCGCGACTCGATAGCACTCGCGGAGCCGATAGCCCCGGTGTGTCGCGAGGACTGCCCCGGCCTGTGCATCGAATGCGGGCAGGAGCTCGCGAGCGGCCCGCACGACCACTCGGGCGACGAGATCGACCCCCGTCTGGAGGCACTGCGCAGTTTCGTCGAGACTTCGGAGCGCGACTGAGGCCGCCGGATCGGTCGGAAGCCCCCGCAAGGTATCGTGCCGGTTCGCTGTGACAGCGGGCCGCGGAACCGCTAAACTCCCGCCTCGGCCCCATGCGCGGGGTATGCTTTGCCGTACCCCGTCACGGATCGGATCACCGCGCCCCGGCGCCTTCCCGGCCCAGCCATCTGGCCACGCGCCGGAGCGAAAGGAGTAGTCAACTCAATGGGTGTTCCCAAGCGAAGAGTCTCGCACGCCCGACAGGGTGACCGTCGCGCCCACCACGCGATCACGGTCCCGCACCTGGAGCCGTGTCCGCATTGCCACCAGCCCAAGCAGGTCCATCACGCCTGCCCGGTTTGCGGCTACTACGCCGGCCGGCCCACTGTCGAGATCAAGCAGGAAAAGCCGCAGCAGCCGGCCTGAACCGGTGGACCTGAGTACGGTTCGCTCGGTCAACAACGAGTCCGTCCGCGTCGCCGTCGACGCGATGGGCGGAGATCACGCACCTCTGGAAGTAGTCGCCGGAGCGCTGGCGTGGGCGCGCGCCCATCCGACGGATGCCGTGCTGCTCGTCGGCATACCCGAGCGCATCCGTGCCGTCGCGAATGGTCCGATGCCGCCCAACGTCGAGATCGTGGCCGCGAGCCAGGTCGTGGAGATGGACGAGTCGCCCGCGCTGGCCTTGAAGGCCAAGAAGGACTCGTCGATCATGGTCGCGATGGACCTGGTCAAGCAGGGTCGGGCAGACGCGCTGGTCACGGCGGGCCATTCAGGCGCCGGGATGGCCGCTGCGGTCCTGCGGCTCGGCCGTCTGCCGGGCGTGGACCGGCCGGCGCTCGCGGTCCAGATGGTGACCGAGACGGGCCCGTTCGTGCTGCTCGACATTGGCGCCAATATGGACTCGAGCGGTCACAACCTGTACCAGTTCGCCCACATGGGATCGCTCTACGCCGAAAGGGTCCTGGGTGTCGCGAAGCCGCGCGTGGCGCTGCTGTCGATCGGCGAGGAGAAGGGCAAGGGCGACCAGGCCGTCCAGCAGGCCACGCAGCTGCTCGACGACGATGGCAGCCTCAACTTCGTCGGCAACGTGGAGGGCCGGGATCTGGTGAAGCACATGGCCGACGTGGCCGTATGCGACGCTATGGTCGGCAACGTGACGATGAAGTTCTTCGAAGGCCTGGCCACGTTCATCGCCAACCTGTGGCGGCGGGAGTTCAGGCGCCTCCCGCTCGGCCCGATCGGCTACCTGTTCATGAAGCCCGGCGCCGATCGCATCCGGGGCCTCTTCGACTACGAGAGGCTTGGCGCCTCGCCGCTCCTCGGCGTGAAGGGCACGGTCTTGATCACCCACGGCTCGGCCAAACGGCGGATGTTCGAGTTTGCGGTCGAAGCGGGGGCTGCGGCGGCGCGGGCCCACATCCCAGAGCTGATCGCGGACGCGTTCCGCGGCCAGTCGCGCCACCCCGAACGATTGGCGCAGTGACCGCATGACCGCCTCGCATGCCTCCCACCGGGCCCCGGAGTTCAAGCCGGGTCCACTTACCGTAAGCCACTCCGTCGTGGTCGAGATGGTGCGGGAGGCCGCTCTCGAGGTACCGGGCGTTCTCAAGGTCGGCCATGGCGGCCCTCTGGCCTGGCTCGGTGGATCGCCGGTCCGGGCGCGAGTGGGCGATGGCAGGGTCTCCGTCCGGGTATGGATCATCGCTCGCCCGGGTCACGCCATCCGGCCGCTGGCGGCGCAAGTCCGTCAGGCCGTAGCCGCGACCGTGGAGCGGCTGCTGGGTCTGGACCTCGGCGAGGTCACGGTCGTCGTGGATGGAGTGGGGGGCTGGGGCAAGTGACCCCGCTCGCGGATGACGTGGGCTGGGGGCCGCGCCAGATTCGCGGCGCAACGGACGAGGCGATTTCGCACCGCCTGGGCCGGCGGCTGGCGCTTGCAGCGCTCTTCGAAGCCGAGTTTGGCCAGCGCACCGCCGGCTCGATTCTCGAGCGGCATCTGGCCGAGGCGGCCGCCGACGCCGCGACCGCGGACTTCGCGCGGGAGCTCGTTTCGAGCGTCGTTGCGGATCGCGAGCAAATCGACGCGACCATCGAACGTCTCGCACCTCAGTACCCAGTGGTACAGCTCGCCAAGATGGATCGGAGTCTGCTGCGTAGCGGCATCGGCGAGGTGCTACACTCCGGCACGCCGTCCCGGGTGGCGATCGCTGAATGGGTCGAGCTGGCTCGCACGTACAGTGGCGAACCTGCCCGGCGTTTGGTCAACGGTGTACTCGGGCGGATCACTCGCGACTCCGAAGCCGGTGCGCACCGCGCCCCGGAGCCGGGGCCGCAATAACCGTCAATTGCATGCCCAGGAACCCCGAGGAGGGCGTCAGTGGCCACTACCTACGAGCGACTCAAGAAGATCGTCGTCGAGCAGCTCGGCGTCGACGAGGATGAGGTCAAGCCTGAAGCCTCGTTCGTTGACGATCTGAACGCCGATTCGCTGGACCTCGTCGAGCTGATCATGAGCCTCGAGGAAGAGTTCGGCACCGAGATCTCCGACGAAGATGCCGAGAAGATCCGGACCGTGCAGGACGCCGTCGACTACATCGACGAGCACGCGGCCTAGCCCGCGACCTGACTGATGCGCCCCGCTGCCGCTCTAGTCGAGCGGCTGGGGCTCCCGGTCCGTGACCTCGCCCTGCTTCAGCAGGCATTGATCCACAGCAGTTATCTGCACGAGCATCGGGACCTGGCCGCCGGCCACAACGAGCGCCTGGAATTCCTGGGCGACTCGGTTGTGAGTCTGGCCATTTCGGACGCCCTCTATCGTCGCCATCCTGACGACGACGAGGGCGTTCTCTCCGCCCGGAGGGCCTCGATAGTCAGCACGGCTGGTCTCGCCCGGCTGGCCAGCCGGCTCGAGCTCGGCGAGTATCTGCTGCTCGGTGAGGGCGAATCGCAGCGCGGCGGCCGCCGCCGGCCCGCTCTGCTCGCGTCAGCCTTCGAGGCTCTCGTCGGCGCCCTCTACCTCGATCTTGGTTTTGACGCCGCAAGCGGGTTCGTGACTGCCCTTGCCGCACCCGAGCTGACGAGCGATCGTCCGCTCGGGTCTTTGAAGAGCCCAAAGAGCCGGCTGCAGGAATACACCCAGCGGCTCTCCGGCGAGAGGCCGCAATACCGGGTGCTCGATGCCGTCGGTCCAGACCACGACAAGGTGTTCCGGGTCGAAGTCGCCGTCGCCGGTCGCGTGATCGGCGTAGGTGGAGGCCATTCCCGCCGTCTGGCCGAGACGCAGGCAGCCGCCCGCGCGATCGAAGAGCTGCGGCGGACCTCGGGCGGGACGGAATCGGATTCCGCCGATGCCCCCGAACTGGCCGAGTTTCCGAGCGACGCGGCCGACGACGATCCCGCCGATTGTGCCGAGTCGGAGGGTGATCGGGACCCCGAGCGTGAGCCCTGGACCGAGATCGACATCGACGTGCTGGCCACGTCCCGGAAGGACGTGGTTCCGGGTGAAAGTGTCGAGCCGGGCGCGGCCCAGACTCCGAAGCGATCCGGCGGCAAGCGGCGGTGACGCCGAGCTCGACCGGCCGCCGACCCGACGGCCTTTCTTCAAACGCCGGACTTCCCGCCGGTAGACCGATATGACGGCGCCCGCCCGCCTGCTGGCCCTGCGTCTGCAGGGCTTCAAGTCGTTCGGCGAACGCACGCTCGTGGAGTTTGGAGCTGGGATAAGCGCGGTCGTCGGGCCTAACGGCTCGGGCAAGAGCAACCTTGTGGATGCGCTGCGCTGGGCGCTCGGCGAGCAGGGTCGTGCGCTCCGGCTGCGCAAGTCGGAGGACGTCATCTTCGCCGGTTCGGAGAAGCGATCCGCTCTCGGCATGGCCGACGTGACCCTCGTCCTCGGTAACTCGGATCGGCTACTGCCGATCGACTACGAAACGGTGGAGCTCGGACGGCGCCTCTTCCGCTCGGGCGAGAACGATTATCTACTGAACCGCCAGCGCGTCCGGCTCAAGGACCTGGTCGATCTCCTGGATTCGGCCCACCTCGCCGACAATGCCTTTCTCTTCATCGGCCAGGGCATGGTCGATCAGGCGCTGGCGCTGCGACCCGAGGAGCGCCGGCCGCTCTTCGAGGAAGTGGCCGGCGTCCGGCGCCACGAGCGGCGAAAGGCCAGGGCCGAGGATCAGCTCATCGAGGCCGAGGCGAACCTGGCCCGGGTCGAGGACGTTCTGGCCGAGCTGCGGCCTCAGGCCCGACGGCTGGCAGCCCAGGCCGAGCAACAGGCTTCGCGCCAGACCGCCGGCCGTGACTACGGCCGGGCGATCATCGCCCTGGCACGACAACGCTGGTCGGAGGCCACCGGCCGCGATCGGGAGGCAGCCTCCGAGCTTGCCGCCGCACGCGGCCAGATCGATGCCGCGCTGGCCGCACTGCGTGACTCTGAGGAGGCGGCAGCCGCGATCGCTCGGGAGCTGGCATCGGGCTCGGAGACGGAGGCCGACAGACGCGTCGCCCACGAGGCCGCCAGAGCGCGCCTGACCGAGCTGCAATTGCGCGACGCCCGAGCCGCTTCCGACGTCGCCGCCGCCCAGCGCGACCGGCAACGCCTCGAGGCGGAGCTTGCCGCCGCGGAAGCCGATCTGGCCGTCCAGCGCCGCGAGCAGGCCGCACCCGTTCCGGCGCGCGACCTCGCGCTCGCCGCTGCGGTTGCCGAAGCCGAACGATCTCTGGCGGAAGCGCTCGAGGAGCTCGGCGCGATGCGCGCGGCAGAGCAGGCGGAGGGTGAGGCTCTGGCCGCCCTCCGCCGCGTCGAGGCGGCCCGCGCAGCCGAGGTCGAGACGGCTCGGCGGCGGCTCGCCGAAGCCGAGCGAGCAGCCGCGGATGAGCGAGCCGAATCCGATGGCGTCGCCCGTCGAGTTGCCGACGCCGAAATGGCATGCGCCGGTCCGAGAGCGGCGGTAGCGAATGCGATCGAGGCCGAGAAGGCGGCGGTCGCGGCGCGCGAAGCAGCCCGTGCCGAGCTCGACCGTCGTGAGGGCGCGCGCCAGACCGCCGCGGAGAGGACCGCTGCCGCTTCGAGCCGCGTCGCCGGGCTGCGCGGCCGGCTCGAGTCCCTCGGGGCCCGCCTTGGCGAGGACGAAAGCCGCGGCATCTCGAAGGCCGCGCGCCGCGCCGGGGGCCGGCCGCTGGCGGAGGGGTTGGCGGTAGAGGCCGGGTTCCGAGTTGCCGTTGAGGCTGCGCTGGGCGAGACCATGCGCGGCTACGTACTTGGGCGCGAGGCGGCGCTCGGACTCGACGGGCAGCGGGGAGTGCTCGTCCTCGACCCTGCCGCGGCCGGGGACGGCAGGCGAGCCGCCGGCGCTCGCGAAGGTCGTGACCGCGCCGATGTCGGTGCCGAAATGGCTACGGCCGCGGCATCTGGCTACGGCGGAGGCCCCCTGGCCGATGCGGTTCGCGTCGACCCGGTGGGTGCCGCCACGCGTCTCCTGGCTCGGTCGGTCTGGGTTCCCGATCTCAACGCCGCCCTGGCCGTTCAGCCAAAGCTGCCGACGGGATGGCTCGCGGTCACTCGGGACGGCGCCGTCGTGACTTCGCTCGGCGTCGTGAGCATGGGTCGAGCCGAATCTCTCCTCGAACGACGAGCAGAGGTCGAGCGGCTCTCGGACGACGTGGCGCGGCTGGAGGCCGAAGCGAAGGCCGCCGCGACCGAGGCGGCCGAGACGAGCAAGGCCGCGGCCACGGCTCGCGCCGCGCTCGACGAAGCGCGCGAGACAGAGCGCAGAGCTGCCGACGCGCGCCGCGAGGCTGAGGAGGCTGAGCGGCGCCTGACTCGGGCTCTCGAGAGTGTGGCTCGGGAGGCGGCCTGGCATTCGGCGCAGGCGGCCCGGCTCGAGGCAGACCGCGATCGGCTCGCCGAAACGGCACGCCAGACGACCGCGGCGGCGGCCCCGGCATCTGCCGCACCGGGGGTGGCTGGACTCGGGACCGCCGCCGGCGTCCGGCGAAGTGCAGCCGGACCGACTTCCGCCCAAGATCCCAGGCAACAGAGAGCGGAAGCACTGGGCGAGTGGGAGGCGCGGGCTGCCTCGTTGCGGGCGCGCCGCGATGAGCTCGCCGCCGAAGAGGCGTCGCTCGAGGCCGTTCGCAGGGAGGTCGAGGTGCGCCGCGCTCGAGCGTCGGCCGCCGCGAATCTCGACGGGGAACGAATTGCCGGCCTGGAGCGCCAGACATCCGAGCTCGCCAGGCGGGAAGGGCAGATCGGCGCCGAGCGGGAAGGGCTGGGCGAGGAGCTGGCAGCTGCGGCGCTACGCGAAGCGGCTCTCCGCTTCGAGCTCGAGGAACTGCTTACGGCAGCCGCCGCGGCGCGCGGCCGGCTTGCGGCAGCTGAGGCGTCCGCGGTGCATGCTCGAGACAGGCTCCGCACCTGTCAGGAGCGGAGCCGGAGGGCCGAGGTCGCGGAGCTCGAGGCTCGCCTGGCCCTCGACTCGATCCGCGAGCAGGTGCTCATCGAGCTGGCCGGTCTGGGCGACCTTGGCGTCCGGCTGCTGGTCGAGGAGGGGGATCTGAACCCGATTGGAACTGGCGTTGGGGCGGGCGGACTCCCACAGGGCTCAAACGAAACCGAAGGGTCGTCGGTCGAACCGGTCGGGGACGAGGACGACGTATCGGCGGCGACGATGGAGAGCCTGCTTGTCGAGGCCACGTCTCGCTGGGCCGAGTTGCCGGTCGCCGAGCCTCCCGGCGCCGCAAGACTCGCCTCGCTGCGGCGTCGCTTCCACGAACTGGGAGCACCGAACCCGTTCGCGGCCGAGGAATATGACGCGATCAAGACCCGGCTGGGCGGGCTGGAGGCCCAGCGCTCCGACCTGACCGCGGCTATCTCCAAGACCAGGGCTCTCATAGAGCAGCTCAACGGGATGATCTCCACGCAGTTCCGGTCGACCTTCACTGCGCTTGAAGCGGCCTTCGATGCGCGTTTCCGCCAGCTGTTCGGCGGCGGGTACGCACGACTCAGCTTGACCGAGCCCGAGGACCTCGCCGCGACCGGGATCGAGATCGTGGCCAGGCCCCCAGGCAAGAAGGCCCAACCGCTCAACATGCTGTCGGGCGGTGAGCGGGCCCTCACGGCGGTGGCGCTGCTCTTCGCCATGCTCGAGGTTCATCCTGTCCCGTTCTGTGTGCTCGACGAAGTCGACGCAGCCCTGGATGAGGCCAACGTGGGCCGGTTCGCGGAGGCCCTCCGAGGGCTCGCGGACCAGACGCAGATCATCGTCATCACGCACAATCGAGGCACCATCGAGAGCGCCGACGCGCTCTACGGCGTGACCGTGGGAGACGATGCGGTGAGTCGCGTCGTCAGCCTCCGGCTCGAAGAGGCACGCGAGCTCGCCGATCAGGCAAACAACAGGAAGAGCGCAGCCGCGGCAGCCGGCTGAGCGGGAGGTTTCCGCTGTTCTTGCGACGCAAACCGAAGGACGAACCAAGGCCCTCGACCGAACCGACCGAATCGACCGACGCGGCCAGATCGGCCGACGCCGCCAGGTCAGCCGAGGCGATCGGCTCACCGGATACGATCGAGCCGCTCTGGCACGCCGATGACGAGGAGCAGGTTGCTCTGACGGCCCCGGCGGTGCAGGCGGCCCCGGCGGTGCAGGCGGCCCCGGCGGTGCAGGCAGCCCCTCCCGTCGACGTGACCTCGGGCGGGACGTCAGGCGATCTCTCAGCGGGTCTCGAGCGCAGCCGCGGCGGCTTCATGTCGCGCCTGCGTGGGGTCCTTCGGAGCGGACCGTCGGGCGCCGATTGGGAGTCCGTCGAGGAGCTGCTGATCTCCGGAGACGTGGGCGGGGGGCTGGCGATGGAAGTCGTCGAGCGAGCTCGGGCCCGCAAGGACGCGCCATCGGCCGAGGCCGCCGTCCGGGCAGAGCTGGCGGCCCGCCTCCTCCCCGGTGAGAGCGACTGGCGTCCCGGCTCGGCGGAGTCCGGTGGACCGGCCGTGATCCTGATGGTCGGCGTCAACGGCACCGGCAAGACGACGACCATCGGCAAGCTGGCGCACATGTACCGGGCGGAAGGCCGCTCGGTCCTGCTCGCCGCGGCCGACACCTTCCGTGCCGCTGCCATCGACCAGCTCCGGATCTGGTCCGACCGCACCGCCAGCGACTTCGTGGCGCACGCTCCCGGCGCCGATCCGTCGGCGGTGATCTACGACGCCATCGACGCTGCCGTTGCCCGCCATGTGGACGTGGTGATCGCGGACACGGCCGGCCGGCTCCACACGAAGTCGAACCTGATGGACGAGCTGGCGAAGATGCGTCGCGTGATCGACAAGCGCCTGCCGGGCGCTCGTCCCGAGGTCCTCTTCGTGCTGGATGCCACCACGGGTCAGAACGGGTTGTCGCAGGCGAAGGTATTCCACGAGACGGTCGGCTTGACGGGCATCGTCCTCACGAAGCTCGACTCGACCGCCAAGGGCGGCATCGTCTTTGCGATCGAGGACACGCTGCACGTCCCGGTGCGTTTCGTGGGGGTAGGGGAGAAGCTCGGCGACCTGCTGCCGTTCGATCCGGAGGCCTTCGTCGGCGCGCTCTTCGCCTAGAGGCGGATCCAGGGGGCAGCTACTCCTCGGTCGTCCCGGTGCGGCGCTCCGCCCAGCGTGTGAGCGCATCGGCCGCGGTCATCGGGATCTTCGAGACCAGGTAACCGACCAGGACGAGCGGGAGAGCGGTCAGCGCATTGGGGCGCCAGACGGCGCCGTTGCTGCCGATCGCCAGGGCCAGCACAAGGCTGAAGCCGGCCGCGGCCAGAAGCCAGGCTGGCCCGTGCGTACGCAGCACGCCGGTCAGTGCGGCGGCGACCGCGGCCCCCAGAACGATGGCCAAATATCCACCAAGCTCGGCATCCGAGCCTGTCGGGACCTTCTGATTCGCGAAGACCTGGAATGGCTCGAGCCAGTTGAAGGACAGCACTATGCGAACGGCGATCAAAGCCAGCGGCGCATATCCGATGAATGCGGCATATCGGTCGTCGGTGTACTCGGGCACACCTCGGGAGGAGAGCCAGGCGATCCCGCCTCGAACCGACCAGATCCGCAGCAGCTGGGCCGAAAGGAACCAGGCCGGGAACCACCAGTAACCGGCAACCAGCCCGATGGCCGCGAGCGTGAACACGGGGTACGGCGATGGAAGGTCGGCCAATGTGGTCGGTGAGGCTTTCGCCCCCGGCGTGCCGGTCATGGGTCCTTTCGCAGAGCTCAGGAATGCTGGTGCTATCGAGGGACTGTAACTCACGGCCGCGAGGCGATCCGCCCTCGTGCCGCCTGTCCGCGCGGGACTCGATGAGGTACACTCCGCGAGCCTTCGGTGCCGCCAGAATCCGCGGCCCCACGTTGCCCCTCATGTCGGGGGCGGCGGGACGGATCGGGAGAGTCCTCACCACCCATGTTCGACGCCCTCAGCGACCGACTGCGCAAGACGCTCGGTGCCCTCACCGGGCACGGTCGCGTCAGCGAGGCCGACGTCGACGCGGCGATGCGTGAGGTCCGGCTGGCGCTCCTCGAGGCGGACGTCAACTTCAAGGTCGTCAAGGACTTCATTGCACGCGTCCGAGAGCGCGCCACCGGCGCCGAGGTCCTCGAGAGCCTGACGGCCGGCCAGCAGGTGGTGAAGATCGTCAACGAGGAGCTGGTCGCGCTGCTTTCTGCTGGCGATCGAACGTTCCGGCTGACCGGCAACCCCTCGGTCGTGCTCCTCGTGGGCCTGCAGGGCTCCGGCAAGACCACGAGTGCCGCAAAGCTCGCCCGACACCTGCACAAGCAGGGCAGGAGGCCGCTGATGGTGGCGGCAGACCCATACCGCCCGGCCGCGGCCGACCAGCTCGAGACCCTCGGCAAGTCGCTCGACATCCCGGTCTACCGCGCCCCTGCTGGGACAACCGTTCTCGCCATCGCGAAAGCCGGGCTCGACGCCGCCCGCAAGCTCGTTCGCGACACCGTCATCCTCGATACGGCCGGCAGGCTGACCGTGGATGCGCCGCTGATGAAGGAGATAGCCGATCTCTCCGCGGCGGTAAAGGCCTCAGAGACGCTGCTCGTCGTCGACGCCATGACCGGCCAGGAAGCGGTCAACGTGGCCGAAGCCTTCCACGCCGCCGTCCCAGTGACCGGTCTGATCCTGACCAAGATCGATGGTGACGCCCGCGGCGGCGCGGCCCTCTCGATAAGCGCGGTCACGGGTCTGCCCGTCAAGTTCCTGGGCACCGGTGAGAAGACCGACGCCCTGGAGCCGTTCCATCCCGACCGATTGGCGAGTCGGATCCTCGGCATGGGCGACGTCATGACCCTCATCGAGAGGGCGCAGGAGCACTACGACGAGAAGCAGGCCACCAAGATGGCCGAGAAGCTGCGCAAGAACAGCTTCACGCTCGAGGACATGCTCGATCAGATGGAGCAGGTCCGGAAGATGGGCCCGATGGGCCAGATCATGGAGATGATCCCGGGCATGGGCGGCATGGCCAAGCAGGCCCAGGAGTCCGTAGATCGGGGCGATCTCAAGCGCGTCGAGGCGATAATCCGATCGATGACGCCTTCGGAACGGCGCGACCCAAGTATCCTGAACGGGGCTCGGCGCCGGCGGATCGCCCAGGGATCGGGGACGCGGTTGCAGGACGTCAACCAGCTCGTGAAACAGTTCGGCGAGCTGCAGAAGGTAATGAAGCAGATGACCGGGGGCCGGCTCGGACGGCGCATGCCAGGCATGTTCGGCCAGGGGGGAGGGTGAGATGAACGAGTATCAGAATCCCGAGAGCGGCTCTACGCAGCCGCCGATCGCACCGGAACCGCAAGGAACCGTCGTGCCGATGGGCGAAACGTGGGCGACAGGCATCAACCCGGTCTCGGTCTCGCCCCGCTCACGTCGACTGCGATGGGCGATCGCCGGAGCCGTCGTTGCCTGCGTGGTCGTCGCCACTGCTGCGGGGGCGTTCGTGCTTTCCGGCGCCGCCGGCGCGAAGTCGCTCACGGCGAGCGCCGCTCCAAAGGATGCGATCGCGTTCCTGGAAGTCCGGACGGACCTGCCAGGCGACCAGCACGCCAAGCTGGCCGATTTCATGAGCCATTTCCCGGGCTTCGCCGATCGCTCTCAGTTCGACAACGCCCTGGACGAGATGCTGAACAAGCTCACCGGCGCGGTATCGCCGGACCTGATGTACTCGTCGGCCTTCAAGCCGTGGACGGAGGGTGAGGTATCGGTCGCGGTCATGGACGTGCGCTCGGTCGGATCGACCGGGATGATGTCGGGCGGCGGCTCGACGGACCTGCGAGCGTTCGACCCTCTCACTGCCTCCGGCTACACGCCGCCCAGCGCAGTCGCGATCTTCGCCTTGAAGGACCGCACCGCGGCCGAGAGCTGGGTCAGCGGCGAGCTTTCCCGCACCGGCCTGAAGTCCACGCCTCAAACCTATGCCGGCACGACGCTGTATGAGATCGGCTCCGGCACTGACGCCGGCGCGTATGCCTTTACGGACCAGGACCTTCTGCTTGGAACCGTGACCGGCGTCAAGGCCGCGCTCGACAGCAAGAAGAACGGGTCGCTGGCCGAGAACGCCAACTACCAGGCCGCGATGAAGTCGCTCTCCGGCGACAGCCTGGCCCGCTTCTACGTCGACCCAAAGGCGATGCTGAGCCGCACGATGGGGGCTTCCGGCTCGGCGATGCAGGCGCTGCTCGGCGGCGCGATCCCCACGTTCCGGATGTCGCTCGACAGCATTCCGGCCTGGGTTGCGGGTTCGATCCGGGCCGAGTCGAATGACATGGTCGTGAACGTCGTCGAGCCGGACGTCACCGACTCCGGGATCGACAACCACACCAGCAGACTCGCCCCGGTCCTGCCGGGCAGCACAGTCGGCGTCTTCGAGATCCACTCGATCGGCAAGCTGGTCCTCAACGGAATCTCCGCTCTCCAGTCGCAACTGCCGGCCAGCTCCGCCAATCCGGTTCAGGGCATCAAGGACGGCCTCGCAGCCATCGGCGGGCTGGACTGGCTCGGCGACGGGGTGGCCGTCGTGACGCGCGACGGATCCACCTACGGCGGCGGGCTGGTCGCTGAGGCGACCGACGCCTTGACGGCCGCATCGAAGGTCGCCCTGGTCAGGATCGCCACCCTCGCCAACGGTAGCCTCCACATCACCAGTCGTGATGAAACCTACAAGGGCGTGGACATCACCGTCCTATCGATCCCCGAGGGATCCGGCGGTGCGCCGTTGGAAATCGCCGTGGCTGCGAAGGACAACTTGATCCTCGCCGGATACACCGACGCGTTCGTCAAGTCGGTCATCGACACCACATCTTCGACGTCGCTTGCCGCGCAGTCGGACTACTCAACCGTCATGGCCGCGGCCGGCGCCGGCAACCAGCAATCCTTCTACGTCAACGTCCCGGCCCTGGAGGACCAGATCGGCCAGGCCATCTTCGTGGCCTCGCCATCGCGATGGACGGTGGACTACAAGCCCTACTTCGATCACATCGGCGGCGTCGGCTACTCGGTAGCCGGC
>Ga0187858_10001869_pt1 | contig 22566 bp, 20 predicted proteins | sample June2016WEW_8_15_FD_133015 | JGI IMG/M metagenome (GOLD analysis project Ga0187858, IMG submission 133015) | Peatland microbial communities from SPRUCE experiment site at the Marcell Experimental Forest, Minnesota, USA - June2016WEW_8_150 | ecosystem: Environmental > Terrestrial > Soil >...
AAACGAAACAGACGACCAACGTGTCCTCGTGAATGTAGCTGATAGGACCATGCCGCAATCCCAGGTATGTCTCGCACAGCGTGCCTACACGGCCGCCGGTCATCTCCAACATTTTGAGGGCGGATTCCCGGGCGGCTCCGAAGCGCGATCCGCTGCCCAGGAAGACTGCGCGCCGGAAGCCCGTGGCCGCTGCGCGCGCCAGCGGTTCAGGACCGCTCGCAAGCAACTCCCCGCCCGCGTGGCTGAGCCGTCCGCACAGAAGCCTGTACCGCGCCGGCGCGCGCCACATACCGAGGAACCGCGCCGCCAGCGCCATATTGGTGAAGCTGCTGGTCATCACCAGGCTGCGATCGTTAGTGCGATCGTCGAGCACGATCACCGCCACCCGCGGATCGTCGCGGTAGGCCGTGGCAAGCTGGCCCGCTCGGTTGCACGTAATCACCAAGTGACGGATTTGCGGTTCCGCGGCGAGCACCAGTGAAACCGCCGCGCCGCTCTCCGGACTATCGCCCGAGCGGGCCAGCGAGACCATCAGCCCCGGGCGTCCAGAGGGCAGCGCCGCCGTGCCATGCGTGAGCAGCACGCCTCCGCCGATGGCTTCGGCCGTAACACGCAGTTCTTTCCGAAGCACCGGCGCCACGCACTCTCCCGCATACAGCGAGCTTCCCGAGCCAGTGAGCACCAGACTTGCGATTCCGTCCGTGAGGCGCTCGATCGTTTGTGCGCCTGCCAGCATTCGGCCGCAGGTGTCCAGCCACGTAGCAGGTTGCTGGAGAATCTCCTGCACGGTATGGAAATAACCTTTGCTGCGCTGCTCCTCTTCGTTCGCCGAGAGCAGTTCACTCATCGAAATGTGCCTGCGATTCACGTATCCTGATTTATAACATGCCCTCGAACGCGGTAATTGCGCATGGTGGCGGCCCAACCGCCGTGATCAACGCGAGTCTCGCAGGCCTCGTCGAAGAGTTCCGGCGTCGCAGTCCGAGCCAGACACTTTACGGCGCGCGCTATGGACTCGCCGGGCTCCTCTGCGAAGATTTTCTGGATCTGCTCGTGCGCGATCCCGCTCTGGTACGCCAGGTCGGTGAGGCGCCCGGCTCCGCCCTGGGGTCCAGCAGGCTGGCACTCGCGGACGGCGATTACGACCGCATCCTCGACGTCTTCCGGCGCGCCAATGTTCACACGTTCTTTTACACCGGTGGAAACGGTTCCATGGAAACCGCGCTGCGCATCGCCCGACACGCGCGCGGTGCCCGATACGAATTGCAGGTGATCGGGATTCCCAAGACCATCGACAACGACCTCTGCGTGACCGACCACACTCCGGGCTATGCCTCCACGGCCCGCTTCTTCGCCTGCGCAGCGCGCGACGTTGGCACGGACAATCTTTCGCTGCCTTCGCCTGTCTGCGTCCTCGAAACGCTAGGACGCAACGCAGGCTGGATCGTAGCGGCGACCTCCTTCGCGCGGCACTGCGAAGACGATGCGCCGCACCTGATCTACTTCCCGGAGCGGCGGCTCAGCCTGGATCGTATCGCCGCGGACGTGGAACGCGTCTATCGGAGGCTCGGCCGTGTCGTCGTTGCAGTCTGCGAGGGACAACTCGACGAGCGGGGCTTGCCATTCGGAGCTGATGTAGATCGCGCCGAAAGCGGCACGCACCGGCTGGCGTCCAATCTGGGCCACACGCTGGCGCGTCTGCTGAGCGAGAAGCTGGGGATTCGGGCGCGCGCCGAAAAGCCAGGATTGCTGGGACGCTGCTGCGGCCCGTTCGCATCGCCGCTCGACCGCGAGGAAGCGGCAGCTTGTGGGCGTGCGGCTGCCGTAGCGGCTGCCGAAGGCGCCTCGGATGTGATGATCGCGCTGCGCCGCGAATCGAGCGCCCCGTACTACGCAGCAACTTTTCTCACTCCGCTCGAAACAGTCGCCCGCATGGAGCGCCTCCTGCCGCCGGACTGGATTCATCCGGACGGCAACGACGTGTTGCCAGCGTTTCGAGAGTATGCCGCGCCCCTGATCGGCGAGGTCGCCGCGTGGGCGCGGCTGTAGCCTAATGCCACTTGCTTTTGGTGCCTGAGCCTTGCTGGCTAAGCCGCGTGGCGCACGCTTAACGCGGGGTGCCCGCTGGGCCGGGCGAGCTTCAGCTCGACGAATACTGACTGTGGGCTGAAGCCCACAGCAGCACGCTGAAGCGTGCGCCACAGGGGGCTATCAAAAGCTAAGCGGCATTGTCTTAGGATTGGCTATAGCTGGCACTTTGACCGCCCCCGCGATGGCATGCTATGTGTCGGCCATTATGCAAACCCGCAGCACCTCACGGCGCAGCTTCCTGGGCAGCACAGCCGCAACGGCCGCGTTAGGCACTACAACGGCCGCCGCGCAAATTCCCGCAGCGGCTGCGGCCAAGCCCAGCCTTGCCCTGGAAGATTTCCAGCCCAAGAGCATGCTCGTCGTCCCGGAGAACCCGGTGCCCCGCGCGAAATACCAGGTGATCGACGTCCACACGCACGTGTCCTCCGTTCTCCCCAAACAGCGCAGCGCCGGCTCGCCGGCGCTGACCCAGGCGTTCGCGCAGATCGACTCGATCCTGGCTTGGATGGACCAGATCAACGTACACACCATGCTGAACCTCACGGGCGGCTACGGAGATCTTCTCATGCAGAACGTCCGCGATTTGCAGCAGCGCCACTCGAATCGGTTTTTCAACTGCGTGGAGCCCGCCTACGACAAGATTCGCGAGCCAGGCTTTCCCAAGTGGCAGGCCGATGAGATCGCGCGCGGCAAGCAAGCCGGCGCCGTCGGCGTGAAGGTACTGAAGACCCTCGGGTTGTATCTTCGCGAGCAGATCCACGAAGGACCGCTGGTCAAAATCGACGATCCGCGCTTCGACCCGATGTGGGACGCGGCGGGTCAACTCAACCTCCCCGTGTTCATTCACACTTCGGATCCGGACGCCTTCTTCACGCCCGTCGACCGCTTCAACGAACGCTGGGAAGAACTGGGCCATCATCCGGACTGGTCCTTCTATGGCAAGGATTTTCCACCGAAGGCCGAATTGCTGGCGGCCCGTAATCGCGTGATCGCGCGCCATCCGAAGACCACTTTCGTGGGTTTGCACGTCGCCAATCATCCCGAAAATCTGGACGAGGTCTCCAACTGGCTGGACGATTTTCCCAATCTCCACGTCGAGACGGCCGCGCGCCTGGGAGAACTCGGCCGCCAACCGCGGCGCGCGCGCGCATTCTTCGAACGGTACCAGGACCGCATCATGTTCGGCACCGATGCCACTCCCACCGCGGGCGGCACTCCACAACAGGACATCAAGCCTGCCATGTACCAGATCTACTTTCGCTGGCTCGAAACGCTCGACGAATACTTCGACTACGCGCCGAGCCCCACGCCGCCGCAAGGGCGATGGCGGATTTACGGGATCGGCCTGCCGGATGCGATCTTGAAGAAGGTGTACCACGATAATGCGGCGCGGCTGTTGGGGTGGGAACCGCTTTAGCACGCTTCGTGTGGCTGGTGGTTAGTGGCTGGTGGATGGTGGTTGTGTCCGCAAGCAGTGCGCGCGCCGCGAAATGGCCACGCTCCCGTGCGGGGCGGTTTTCCAGGTAGTGCCCTAAATTCGCTGCGCCGCAACCGTGGGGCAAGCCAATCCTGGCTGCCGCTGGCTTTCAGCGGCGCGCGCCGAAACGAAACCTCGTGCCTGGCCCGAAAGAGCCGGCTGAAAGGCGGCTGCGGGCAAGATTGCCCACCCCACATCACTCGTACCTCAACACCTCCGCCGGGGCGACGTGCGTAGCGCTGCGCGCGGGGTAGATCGTAGCGAGAAAGCTCACCAGGATCGCGGCGGCGGCCACCCAAACGCCATCCACCCAGCGAGGCTCGAACGGCACGAAGCTCAGCGCGTAGACCTGCTCGTCCAGCCGGATCCACCGGTAACGGTCGGCGAAGTAGCAAAGCGCATATCCCACCACCAGGCCAATCGTGGTGCCCACCACGCCGATCAGGATACCTTGCAGCATGAAGATGCGGCGGATCTGGTCGCGGCGCGCGCCCATGGACATCAGCACGGCGATGTCGCGATACTTCTCCATCACCATCATGACCAGCGTGATCAGTATGTTCAACGCGGCCACCAGTTCGATCAACCCGATAGTGACCACCGTGACAGCCTTCTCCATCTTCAGCGCGTTCAGCAATTGACGATTGCGCTCCATCCAGGTGGTGGTGGCATACTTGGGGCCGGCGATTCTCTCGATGGCCTTGGCGGCCTCCGGGGCGAGGTTCAGATCGTCCAGCTTCACCTCGATCTGGTTGACGACGTCCGGGAGTGACAGCGCCTGCTGGGCCGCCCCGAGCGAGGTGTATGCCCAACTATCGTCGATCTCGTAGAAGCCGGAATCGAAAATCCCCACCACCCGAAATCGGCGGATACTGGGGCGCGGGCCGATGGGCGTCATCTCACCCTGCGGGCTGACCACGTTGACCATGCTGTTGAGCAGCATGCCCACGTCCTCGGCGAGGCGGGCGCCCAGGATGATGCCGGGTACGCCCCGCTCCGGCGTGACGCGCAGGCGGTCTACCGAGCCGGCTTTCAAGTGGCGCAGCGTATCGCTGATTTTCAATTCCGCGTCGATGTCCACGCCTTTCAGCATGGCGCCCTTCGACATGATCGTGCCCGAGAGAAAGACCGGCGTGTAGAGCGCGGGCCCCGCCGACGTGACATGTGGCACCTGGCGGATCTTGGCGGTGAGCCCTTCCCAGTCCTCGATGCCGTTTCGCGGTTCCTTCTCCTGCACGTTGATGTGCGCCATGGCGCCAAGCAGGTTGCTCTGGAGCGTGCTGCGGAATCCGTTGTTAATGGCCAGCGCTACGACTAGCGCCATCACTCCGGCGGACACGCCCAGGATCGAAATAGCGGTGATGACAGAGATGACCGCTTCCTTGCGGCGGGCCTTCAAATAGCGCCGCGCCACGAATAGCTCGAAAGAAGAGGGCACGGCTTAGCCCTTGTCCAAGTCCCGCAAGCGGCTGGCCAGGCCGATAGGACCTTCCGGACGCAGCAGCGGAAACAGGATCACGTCGCGTATGGAGCGCGAGCCGGTCAGGATCATCGTCAGGCGATCGATGCCTATGCCTTCGCCGCCAGCGGGCGGCATGCCGTAGCTCAGGGCGCGCACGTAGTCCTCATCCATCTGGTGCGCTTCCTCGTCGCCGCGCTCGCGCATGGCGATCTGCATGTCGAAGCGGCGGCGCTGCTCCTGCGGATCGTTCAACTCGGTGTAGCCGTTGGCAACCTCCATGCCGGCGATGTAGATCTCGAAGCGTTCCACGAACTCCGGCTCATCCAGTTTCTTCTTGGAAAGGGGCGACATCTCGACGGGGTAATCGTAGATGATGGTGGGCTGTATCAGTTGATCTTCGACCACGCGCTCGAAGATTTCAGCCAGGGCTTCGCCGGTGTTGGCCTTTCCGGAATGCCGCAACAACCATTCGGGATCGCGCACTTGCTCGGAAGTGGGCCGGTCGGCCCCCTGCCAGAATTCCACGATGGCGTCGCGCATGCTGAAACGTTCCAGGCGGCCGAAATTCAGCTTGTGGCCCAGGTACTCGACTTCGACGCCGCCCGTCGCATCGCGCGCCACTTGCTCCAGCATTTCCGCGGAAAGGTCGATCATCCCGCGGTAGTCGCTGTAGGCCTGATAAAACTCCAACATGGTGAACTCCGGGTTGTGATGCGTGGATAGCCCCTCGTTACGGAAGTTGCGATTGATTTCGTAGACCCGCTCCAGGCCGCCCACCAGCAGCCGTTTCAGGTACAGCTCGGGCGCGATGCGCAGGTAGAGGTCGATATCCAGCGTGTTGTGATGCGTGATAAACGGACGGGCTGTCGCGCCGCCGTAGAGCGGCTGCATCATGGGCGTTTCCACTTCGACGAAGCCGTGGCTTTCAAGCTGCCGGCGCAGCGAAGCGATAATGCGCGCACGCGTGAGGAACACCTGGCGCACCTCGGGGTTCGCGATCAGGTCCAGGTAGCGCTGGCGGTAGCGGGTTTCCACGTCTTCCAGGCCGTGCCATTTCTCGGGCATGGAGAGGAGCGTCTTGGCCAGGTACTCAAGGTGTTCGACGTGCACGCTCAACTCGCCGGTGCGCGTCCGGAAGAGGTAGCCTTCCACGCCGATGATGTCGCCGAGATCGATAAACTGGTAGACGGCGAAGTCGCGTTCCGGGAGGGCATCTTTCTTGACGTAGATTTGGAGGCGCTCGCCATCCTGAGCCAGATGCGCAAAGCCGGCCTTGCCCATGCGCCGCAGAGTTTGCACGCGCCCGGCGATGCGGACGCGCACCGGCGTGGCTAGCTCTTCCGCGGTCTTCGATCCATATTCGGCGAGGATGGCGGGGATCGTGTGCGTGAACTCGAAACGTTGGCCATAGGGCCGGAAACCCAGCGCCTCGATCTCGCGAGTCCGTTCGAGGCGCTGTTGCAGCAGATCGTCTTCCAGCGACAAATCGTTCTCCTAGGGGAATTGGTTATTATAGGTCTTCCTTGACCCGATCAATCTCCATTATCATTCCAGCCTACAACGAAGAGAAGCGATTGCCCGCGGCGCTGCGCCAGGTGATCGAATATCTGCGGCGCGGCGGCTGGCCGTTCGCCGAGATTCTGGTGGTGGACGACGGCTCTACCGATGGCACCGTGCAGGTCGCCGAGCGCATGCGCGCCGAGTACCCGGACCTGCGCGTTCTGCGCAATCCGGGCAATCGCGGCAAGGGCTACGCGGTGCGCCACGGGATGCTGGAGTGTCGCGGCGAATGGGCGCTGTTCACCGATGCGGACCTCTCCGCGCCCATTGAAGAGCTCGCCAAGCTATGGCAGGCCGCAGAGCAAGCCGGCGTGAGCGTGGCGGTGGGATCGCGGGCGCTCGACCGCCGGTTGATCGGCGTGCACCAGTCGTGGTTCCGCGAGAACGCCGGGCGGCTGTTCAACCTGAGCATGCGGCTGATCACCGGGCTGCCGTTCCGCGATACGCAATGCGGGTTCAAGCTGTTCGAAGCCGGGGCGGCGCGCGAGATTTTCCGGCGCCAATTGCTGGACGGTTTCGGCTTCGACGTGGAGGTACTGTTCATCGCGCGCCGCCTGGGCTATCGCGGAGTGGAAGTGCCGGTGCGGTGGAACGACGTGCAAGGGACCAAGGTGAGTACGCTGCGAGGTTTGGCCGCGTTCCTGGATCCGCTGCGCGTGCGTTGGAACCAGATCAGGGGGCGGTATGCGTGAGATCATCAACGTGGAGGGCCAGATGAAGCAGTTGGCACGCTTGGAGGAGTTGGTGGTCAGAGATCGTGACATCATGCGCGGAACGCTTGTGTTCAAAGGAACCCGCATTCCTGTCGACCTCGTTGCCGACATGCTTGCTCAGGGCGCAACACGTGGCGAGATTCTGGACGGCTATCCGACGCTGGACGAGGAGAAGATCGGCATCGCGCCGCTGTACAAGCGTGCGTTTCCGAGGCGCGAGTTTCCCAGCCGACGCCCCTGGCACGGGAAGAAGCCGCGTGGCAGCCGGTCCTTCCCGCTGGATAGCGTGCTAGCGGCTGGATGACGTTCCCGATTGACGACTGGTTGCTGAGTGATGTCGCGGCGTGCAATGTCGTCCCGCCCGGCATTCGTTCCCATCACAATCCATTTCAATAAACTCCTGTGCCGCATTGCGGTATACTTTGAAAGGTGGACGATGCTTCCGAACGTACGGTCTTGCAATTGCCGAAGTTCAAAGCCGAGGCCACTGAGTTAATCGGATCGGACGGCATTGAGGCGGTAGCCGTTTATCTGATCGACCATCCGGAAGCTGGCAAAGTGATAGCGGGCGCTGGCGGAGTGCGGAAGTTGCGGTGGGCGGCGAAGGGCAAGGGAAAGCGTGGCGGCGCTCGGGTCATCTACCTTTACGTCGTGATCGCCGCACGCATCTACCTGCTCCGTTGTTATGCCAAGAATGTTAAAACAGATTTGACCCCGGAAGAGAAGAAAGAATTGCGGCAAATCGCGGCTCACCTGAAAGGAGCGCAATAGAATGGCAAAGAAATCGGCTGCGAAAAAGACTACCTTCGGAGCGGACTTGATCGAAGGAATGAAGCTGGTCCTGGCTCACCAGCGCGGCAAAATTGAACTCGAGCAGGTTTGGCCGAAGCCGATCGACGTAAAGGCCATTCGCAAGCGTGTGAACATGTCGCAGGCCGAATTCTCACGAGCCTACGGTATCAGCAAACGCGCATTGCAGGAGTGGGAGCAGGGCGGGCGTCAGCCGGACTCGGCGGCCCGCGCGTACCTGACCGTCATAGCGAAAGAGCCGGCCGTAGTGCGCCGGGCACTCGCCAACGAATGACGCCAAGCCTGCGCAGGACCGCATCAGGTTTGCGACTATACAGCCAATTCGCAATCAGGGACGCAAATGCCGGTTGGCCGCGCCTAAAATGGAGAAGTCATCCAGCGAAGCCGTCAGATAACCCTTGGGGATAGCGAACCGGACAGTAACGAGTTCGGAAGATAATGCGACGAGAACGTTTCTTCAACATATGCGCCCTTGTTATTGGCATGCGCCTCGTTCGCCCATTGAGCATATGTGGGGAAGGTGCCGGTATTTAAAGGCGTTAGCTTGTCGAGGAAGACAAATTCTACGAACCCTTTGCGGCCTGCCTGATTGAAACGCTCGGGGAGTGCACGCGGGCGAAAGCGTTGGGTCCGCCAGGCAGCCGGTCAGGTACAACAGACGCCTTGAACCGAGGATACCTTATCGCGCAGGAACCCAGCCGAACAGCCACGTATCATCGCGAGTATAGGTACTGAATCCCGCAAAGAGCAGCAGAGTCAGACTGGCATCATCGTAATTCATGACGGCGGCGTATCGAGCTGGCGGTGCAACGGCGGGATGTAGTTCCGTCCAATTGTTGCCGTCCCACGCCCAGAGGTCATTGTACTCTTCTGAAGGTCCGGCCCACGTACCGGTTCCGCCAAATATCATGACTGCCTTTAGGACGTCGTCATAGGCCATTGAGGCCTCCGCTCGCGGGGATGGAGAGGAGGCCGGAAACATCTGTGTCCAGGTCGTTCCATCCCAGGTCCAGGTGTCGTTGTAAAAGATATTCGCATTGGGATCGTCGCCCCCGAACAGGACAACAGTATTGGTAGCCTCATCATAGGCAGTCGGCCCACGTCGCGGCGGCGGACTCGAAGCCGGAAATCGCCGCCTCCAAGTCTTCGCTATACCATCCCACGTCCAGGTATCGCCTAGGACAGTACCGCCGGTGGTGATGCCGCCAAAAAGCACAACCCTGCGCATGGGTGCATCGTAAGCCATTCCCGGCTGATCAAGCTCTCGCGCTGGTGGAGAAACAGGTGGGAACTGCTGCGTCCAAGTCACGCCGTCCCAAGTCCAGGTGTCATTGAGAAATGTCCCGTTGCTGGATTTTCCTCCAAAAAGCAGTACGTTTCCGACAGCCCCGTCATAGACCAATCCCGGACCCTGCCGAGGGGACGGGGATGCAGCCGGAGATAGCTTCGTCCATCCATCCCGAACGGTGGCGATCCACGTATCATTTAAAAAGGTCGGATTGGTAAACCCACCGAACATCAGTGTGGTGTGCGTTGCAGGATCGTAAGTGACGCCCGCACAGCACCGTCCTGGTGGAGATACCGCTTCCGCTGGCTCGGCCCAATTCAAGCTAAAACTGTCTAGTTCGTTTATTGCATCCTGCGCCTTCAGAAAACCCGCCCAGAGTAGAATCGTTGGGAGCACCGTCGCAGCACGCCTTGCGATCCTCATGCCCATCCCTCCATGGACACCCTATCATAGATTTCACTACACATGATCACCTCACCGGAACAGTACACCCGAGTGCATCAGGTAATGCTCCGCGATGGGACCCAGCGAAAGCGCCGGAAAGAAAGTCAGCGCGGTGACGATCAGGATGGTTCCCACGAGCAAAATCACAAATAGAACGCCGTGCGTCGGCATGGTGCCGATTGTCACCGGCACGCGTTTCTTACGAGCCAGGCTCCCGGCAAGGGCCAACGCGGGAACAAACACCAGAAAGCGCCCGATCAGCATTTCGAGTCCCAAGGTCAGGTTGAACCACGGCGTGTTGGCGTTCAGTCCGTTGAAAGCGCTGCCATTCGTCCCGACGGCGCTGGCGTTGGCGTACAGGATCTCGCTCAATCCGTGCGGACCCGCATTGCCCAAATTGGCCACCGGCGCGCCGGGCGGGTTCCAGTAACCGCCGGCTGGAAAATGCACGATAAACGTGGCGCAGGAAATCAGCAGATTGGCCGCGGATGCGACCACCAGCGCCAGCATCACCATCTTGATGTCTTTGGCCTCGATGCGCTTGCCCAGATATTCCGGCGACCGGCCCACCATCAGTCCCGCGATGAACACGGCTATCAGCACCATCAGGATCATCGAAAGGATGCCAGAACCCGTGCCGCCAAAAATCACCTCGCCGGTCTTCAGGTTTAGCATCTGAATCAGTCCGGCAAGCGGCGTATAGCTGTCGTGGGCGCTGTTCACCGCGCCGTCGCTGGAAGCTGTGCTGGCCATCGAGAACAATGCCGATCCGGCGGTTCCGAAGCGGACTTCCTTGCCTTCCATGTTGCCGCCCACAACACCGAGGCCATGCAGCACAGGATTTCCCCTCTGCTCGCTGGCCGTGGCGATCGCCGCGCCGCAGGCGAAAAGAAGGAACATGACGGCGAACAGCGTCCAGCCCTGCCGGCGATCGTTCACCGCCGTGCCGAACGTATAGGTGAACGCTGCGGGAATGGCTAGAATGAGCAGCATCTCCAGAAGATTCACGACCGGCGAAGGGTTCTCGAAGGGATGCGCGGAGTTGGCGTTGAAGAAGCCGCCGCCATCCGAGCTGAGCAGTTTGATGGATTCCTGCGAGGCGACCGGTCCAAGCGCGATGGTCTGTTTCGCACCCTCCAGGGTAGCGATGTGCCGGTAGGCATGGAACGTTTGCAGAATGCCTTGCGAGCAGAGAATCAGCGCGGCCGCCAGCGACAGCGGCAGCAGGATGTAAAGGAGTGCACGCGTCACGTCTGCCCAGAAGTTGCCGAGCCGGGCGGCCGAAGCGCGCGCGAAGCCGCGGATGAGCGCCATGGCGACGGCCATCCCGGCGGCTGCCGAGGTGAAGCTCTGCGCGGTGACTCCCACCATTTGCGAAATGTAGCTGAGCGTGGTCTCGCCGGAGTATGTTTGCCAGCTTGTGTTCGACAGGAAGCTGACCGCAGTATTGAAGGCCAGATCCGGCGTGAGGAGAGTGCCGCCGGTGGGATGCCCAGGCAAGAACCGCTCGCATCGCAGCAGGACGTAGAAGAGAATGAAATTCGCGAGTCCGAAAGCCAGGCAGCACCCGGCATACGTTCGCCATGTCTGCTCTTTTGTCGGGTTCACGGCGCCTAGCCGGTAGATCACGCGCTCCACCGGCAATAGCGGCTTCGAAAGGAAGGTCCTTCTTCCCTCGAAGACTCTTGCCATATACCAGCCCAGCGGCTTGGCGATCGCCAGCAGCAAGCCCAGGAAGACCAAGAGCTGACAGAGACTTGTCCAGGTCAAGGGTGATCCATGCGCCAGTATGGCAGGGTTCCTGTCAAGACGCTGTAAGGAAGGTCTAAGGAGTGCGTAAAGAGATGCGGCCTGGGCGGGCCCGCGAGCCTTCCGTGAATGTGCATCACAGATGTTGCCTGGGGGTCCCGCCGTGACGGCGCATGCACAGGTGGCAACTCCTTCGCGTCATTAGAAAAGAATGTCCGGATATTAGCGGAAGGAAAACTGCCTTGGCGGCATTCCGAATTAGCCGGGCACTTTACGGCCAGCGCGGCGTCCAAAATCCTAGTCGCGGCCCGCGCCAGCATTGCGCAAGTTGGAGAGGAGACTATATGAGATCACCCAGGATACGTGTGCTTGCAGCCGGCATAGGAGCCATCGCCATAGGCATTTATGCCGAAACCACTCTCCCTCGGGAGAAAACCCCATCCAAGAACGATCCCGTTGCCATCGCGGTCGCGAAAGGCGCGAAATGGCTGGTTGCCGTGCAGGGGAAAGACGGCGGCTGGGGGCAGGATGGCGGCGAAACCTCTTACGTGCGCCAGGGGGAGAGACTGGAATCGAACGGGAATGACGTCGCCAATACCGCCGTGGCCGCCGAAGCGCTGCTCCACACGGGCAACACGCCAACCGCCGGTCCCTACCGGGAATCCGTGCAGCGCGCCGTGCGGTTTATCCTGGCACACGTGGACAACAGCCCGGCGGAAGGGCTTGCGGTGACCGACGGGATGGGTACCCAGATCCAGCGCAAGCTGGGACCGTATATCGATACGTTTCTTACGTCGAAGCTGCTGGCCGATCTCGATGGCCAGATGGGCGACCGGCAAGCCAATCTGCACGTGCGCCGGAGCCTGGAGAAATGCGTCGCCAAGATCGAGAAAAGTCAGCTCAAAGACGGAAGCTGGAACGTAGCCGGCGGGTGGGCGCCCATCCTGGGCACGTCCCTGGCGTCGCAAAGCCTGTACGTCGCCAAGGCCAAGGGCGTGGCGGTGGCGCAGCCGGCCATGGACAAAGTGGAAGAGTACTCGATGCTGAGTGCTGCGCCGTCGGGCTTGGGCGGCCCCAGGGCCGGTGTCGGAGCCGGCGCTGGTGGAGGCGTTGCCAGTGGTAGCTTTCGCCCGGGTATAGCAGGAGCTACCGTGAGCGTAGAGGTGTCGGCCGTAGCCGCCGGGGTTCCACTCTACAAACGGGCGCAGGAACTTGAGCAACTCAGCCGCACCGAGGCCGATCGAAAAAAGAACGCCATGGCGATCAACACCATCGAGAAAGAGCTTTCCGATCCGCGGTTTGTGGCTGGCTTCGGATCGATTGGCGGAGAGGAATTCTTCTCCTATCTGAACATCAGCGACAGCCTGCACCGCGCCGGCGGCCCACCATGGCAGAAGTGGAACGCCGAGATGACGGCGAAGCTTTTGACGATGCAAAACGAGGATGGCACGTGGGCCGGGCACCATTGCATCACGGGCCGGGTGGCGGTCACCAGCGCGGCTATCCTGATGCTGATGGTAGATCGCGAACCGGTCGTTCCGCTCAGCGCGACAAACAAATGATCGCGGCGCGATATCGGATAGCGCTGCTCCTGCTGGCGCAAACCGGCTGTGTACAGACCGAGCAGCCGGCAGTAGCCCGGGCGGCGGCGTACCTGTGGCGGCAGCAGGCCGGTGACGGCGCGTGGCACAGCCATACCTATGGCCTGCTGCGGTCCGGGCAGGCGCTCACGCCCTTCGTGCTGGACGAGCTTCTCGAAGTGCCGGAACGGGTTTACCCGCTGCCGCGCGCGAACGTCGAACGGGCCATCGCGTTTATACGGAGCCACACGCGGCCGGATGGCGCGCTTGGAATGACCGATCCCGGCATTCCGGATTACCCCAATTACGCGACGGCGCTGGCTGTGAGCGCGCTCTGCCGGGCGCGGTACGCGGGGTGGGAGGAGCAGGTCCGGCCCATGGTCGCGTATTTGCGCGCCCAGCAATTCACGGAGCAGAACGGCTGGGATCGCCAGGACCCGGTGTACGGGGCTTGGGGCATGGGCGGCGAACGGCGCACCAAGCCGAATACCGGGCACGTGGACCTTTCCATGACGCGGTATGTTCTCGACGCGCTGCGCGCCGCCGGTGCGCCGGATTCCGACCCGGCCTTCAAGTGGGCGCGCGTATTCGTGGAGCGCTGCCAGAATTTCGATGCGGGGCGCCCAAATGATGGCGTTGGCGGATTCTTCTTCTCGACCACCGAGTCCGAGACCAACAAAGCCGGCCGCGACGGCGGGCATTTCCGAAGCTATGGCACCACCACCGCCGACGGCATTCTGGCGCTGCTCGCCATTGGCCGGCCGCCCAGCGATCCACGGGTCGCGGCGGCGGCACGCTGGTTGACGAGCCACCACCATGAACTCGACGTCCCCGGTTTCGTGGGCGCGGCGTATCAGCGCTGGCCCCGCGGGCTGGCCTTCTATTACGCGGCCGCCAGCAGCCAGGCGTTTCGCGCGCTCCACTTGGATGCCGGATCGCCTGTGGGGGACAGCTTGCGGCGGATGCAACGCGCCGATGGCTCCTGGGCAAACGCGGAGAATCTGGTTAAGGAAGACGATCCGCTGATTGCATCGGCGTTTGCGGTACGCGCATTGATCGCGCAGAGGTGAGGGTGCCCGTGAGTCGTCGAAAAAATGGTGGGTGCGACAGGGCTCGAACCTGTACCTCGTGCGTGTGAAAATAGGACTCAGGCGCCCCATTCATTCCAAACGGCTTACAGCTCTCCGAGGGGCCAAAACGCCCGGAAATGGGTGTTTGACCACAAACTTGACACTAAAACCGGCCCGTGGGCTGGGTCCATACGGACCGACCAAAAGAGGATCAGGAATCAGGTGAGAGCGGCAATGTACGCGAGGCTCAGCACTGCCGTTCAAAATTCGGAGCGACGAGCAACCCGAAGAAGGCCGCTACCAAGAAGGCGGCAGGGAAAGTGCCTTTGGCCTGTATCGCCTTTCCTTATCGCTGAGCACATACTGAAATGAGAACCTTGCGAGTCCTCCTCATCTCCACCTACGAGCTCGGCCGGCAACCCTTCGGCCTCGCCTCGCCCGCCGCCTGGCTGCGTCAGGCCGGTGCGGAGGTGGTCTGCCTGGACTTGGCGCGCCAGGCGCTGGATGAAGATGCGCTACGCGCCGCCGATGCGGTGGCGTTCTATTTGCCGATGCACACCGCCACGCGTCTGGCGATCCCGGTGATCCGGCGCACGCGCGAGATCAACCCCGCGGCGCACCTGTGCGCTTTCGGCTTGTACGCTCCGGTGAACGCCACTTATCTGCGCAAGCTGGGGGTCCGGACGGTGGTGGGTGGAGAGTTCGAAGAAGGTCTGCTGACGCTGGTGCGGCCCGGCACGGCGCCCTTGATCTCACTGGCCCGGCAGCGATTTCTGGTGCCCGACCGCAGCGGACTGCCGCCGCTTTCGAAGTACGCGCAACTCGTCCTGCCCGGCGGCGCGCGCCGCACGGTCGGCTACACGGAAGCCAGCCGCGGCTGCAAGCATCTGTGCCGGCATTGCCCCGTGGTGCCTGTTTACCAGGGCGCGTTCCGGATCGTGCCGCGCGAAATCGTGCTAGAGGATATTCGCCGGCAGGTCGCGGCGGGCGCGCAGCATATCACGTTTGGCGATCCGGATTTCTTCAACGGCATCGGCCACGCGGTGGAGCTGGTGCGGGCCATGGCGCGGGAATTTCCGGGCGTCACTTACGATGTGACCATCAAGATCGAACACCTGCTGCGGCATAGCAAGTATCTGCCGCTGTTGCGCGACACGGGTTGCGCATTCGTGGTATCCGCGGTGGAATCGGTCGACGACTACGTGCTGCGGGAAGTTTTCGACAAAGGCCACACGCGCGCCGATTTCGTGCGGGTGGCGCGCCTGTTTCGCGAGGTTGGTCTGGTGCTGGCACCGACCTTCATCCCGTTCCACCCGTGGATGACGCTGGAAGGCTACCAGGATTTGCTGGGGGCTATTGCGGATCTGGACCTGATCGAACGCGTATCGCCCGTGCAGCTTGCGATCCGCTTGCTGGCGCCGGCGGGTTCGCGGCTGCTCGAATTGCCGGAAGCGCGCGCGGCGATGGGCGCATTCGACGAGGCTGCTTTGAGTTATCGCTGGGTGCATCCCGACACGCGGGTCGATGAACTGCAACGCAAACTGGAGGCTGCCATCGGGCGGGCGGTGACGGCTAAGCAGCACCGGCGCGCCATTTTCGAGAGTGTTTGGGAGATGTTGCAGGAAGCGCTGTATGAAGCAGGGGACGGCTGCGCGCCGCGCCTGCCGGATGTGCCGCCTGGACGGCCGCGCGTGACCATCCCCTATCTCACCGAGCCTTGGTATTGTTGAGCGGAGCCCATCGAGGAGCCGGCGGCTCCTTTATAACGATCCTATGCAATCAGACTCCATCCGCGAGGCCCGCAAGCGGCTGGACCGCAGCCGGGAACTGGCCGAAAGGGGCTGGTATCACAGTTTTGAGCTGCCCGACGGCACGCTGATCGATGGCGTGAATCCGCTGGAGTACCTACGGCAGCGATACGCCTGCTTCCCCATTCCAGCCGATCTGCGCGGCAAGCGTGTGCTGGATATCGGCGCCTGGGACGGCTGGTTCAGCTTCGAGGCGGAACGCCACGGCGCTAGCGTAACCGCCGTCGATTACGTCGAGGTGGAACACTTTCTCGATCTGCGCGCCAAGCTTTCCTCGAAGGTCGATTACCGCATCCTCGAAGTTTACGAATTGCCGGAAGCCGGTCTCGGAAAATTCGATGTGATTTTCTTCCTGGGCATTCTCTACCACCTGAAGCATCCGCTGCGGGCGCTGGAGATCGTTTGCAGCCTGACCACCGACATCGCCCTCATCGAGACCTTCGTCACGGATGGGGCCACCTGGCAGGAGCGTACGGAGGATATCCCCACAATGGAGTTCTACGAAACCAACGAGCTGGCCAACCAGTACGACAACTGGGCGGGCCTGAGTGTGGCGTGTCTTTTGGCCATGTGCCGCACCGCCGGATTCGCGCACGTGGAACTCCTGCACGCCGAAGGCTACGAGGCCCTGGTGGCCTGTTACCGCAAATGGGAACCGCCGCCTGACCCGCCCGCCGCCGCGCCACCGGAACTCGTCAACGTGGCGAACAATGTCGGCCTCGGGATCAATTTCTCCACGCGCAAGGAACAATATGTGTCTTGCTGGTTCCGCAGCTCGCGTCAAACCATCTCGCGGCCGGATCTGCGGCTTGAGGTCGACGGCTTCGGCGTGCAGCCCATGGCGGTCGATCTCCTCGACAACGGCCTGTGGCAGGCGAGCTTTCCGTTTCCGCCGGGACTCAGTGCCGGCTGGAAGCCCGTCCGCCTGCGGTTTGCCAACAGCCAGTTCGGCGACGCTCTACGCATTGCGGTGGATGTTCCGCTGCGCGTCAGCCGGGTCGTGTGCAAAGGTGTCCGTGACGGAATCACCTGGATGAGCGACGAGATCACGGTGACGGACGCCGGTTACTTGATCTGCTGGCTGGAGGGTCTGACGGAGAACTGCGACCGCAACAATGTCCGCATTTTTCTGGGCGGCAGGCGTTTGGGTATCGAGTGGATGGGCGCACAGGATGCCGCTGGCCATACGCAAATCAATACGCTGGTTCCGGGCGGCTTCCCCAAGGGCGAGCACTCGCTACGCGTGGAGTGCGGCGGCGTCAGATCGGAGCCTCGGCCGGTGCGGGTGATGTGACTCGGCGGTTGGCAGGCGGAAGCGCCTGCCCCACCACAGCAAATGTAGAAACCCCAGGAGCGATCTGAAGCTCGCTCCAGCACGCTAAAGCGTGCGCCACGCCCACAGCACTACGGCACTGCACGAATGGTCGCGTTCACCAGGAAGGGATCGTCGAATTCGGTCCGGTCGCCCACCTTCTTGCCTCTGACCGGAAGCAGGCGCGCGGTCAACGGCTTTTTCCATTTGAATGCCAGCGTGGCGACGTCGCTCAGAATGCGTTCGATTTGCTGCTGCGGGGCGTCGCCCGCCATCGGAATGGTGTCGAGTCCAGTGCCGCAGACGGCCGAATATGCCAGCAGGGCGTCCACATCATAGGTTCCTTCGCTCCAGCGCTGGGCGAGCAGGGTGTCTTCCAGGACGGGCAGCATCAGCCCGCAGTATCCTACGCGCTTGACCGGCACCGACTGCACGGCTTTGGTGATGGCGGCCGCGGCCGTCATGGTGCCGCGCGATCCGAACTTGGCGCCTGTGAACTTCTCGATGGCGGCGCCGATGGAGACTTCGCGCAGGGGCGCCGGCGTGGGGTCGATGCCCATGTAGGCCCAGCTCGTTTCCTTTTCAATTTGGCGCGCCAGTTTCTCGATGGCAGTACAGTGGACGGTCAGGGCCTGCGTCAGGCGCTCTGTGGCGAGAGGCGCATTTCCGCCGGTCTCCGCGAAGACCTGGTCCACCACGTTGGCGCCTTCGGTTCCGATGGCGAAGCGCCGGCCCGTGCCCAGGTGATAGCCGCCCGGATAGAACGGCGCGTAGGGCGACAGCAGGGCCGTGGCGGCGAAATTGAAGTTGGCCGCGCTGCCGGGACTGTGCTCCTCTACGAACTTCACCACCCGGGCGGCGGCCGTCACGCACTTCCAGTGAATGCCATCTTCGCCGGCGACGATGAGGCTGGCTTCGAGCGCTTTCGTGGTGGAGAGGATCTCGCCCAGCAGGTCCGCGCGCGCCGGATCGTCACCGTCGGCCAGCATCGCGGGACCAATGTTCGCATCGAACGATTCCTTGGCGGCCAGCGCATCGTATTCGCCAAAGAAGCGCAGCGCTTCCTGCCGCGAAAGACCTTGCGAGTAGGTTGGGAATGGCTGCGTCACAATGCGTATGGATTCGACCTGATAGCCGCCCGCTTCTATGATGCGCTTGGCTTGGCGCAGCATTTTCAGGGTGTCTTGAATCTGCTCCTGGTAGCGTGCGCGATCCAGGGCCAGGAAGGCGGTGATGGCCCGCACTTTGGGCTTGGCGCGCTCTTCCGCGGGCAAAGCCAGCGCGGCTCCCGACAGTAGGGCACCGCCTAGAAATTGTCGTCGATTCATTTAGACTCCGTCGAAATTCGACCGTGGGCTGAGGCCCACGGAACTGCGAACTAGAGTTCGCGGTTGGCAGGCGAAAGCGCCTGCCCCACCTTCGCTGAAGCGTGCGCCACTACCTACGACCCCAGTTTTATCACAGCGGCACGCAGGCGCGCATGCTGTTGCATCAGGCGCAGGTAGCGGGCTTCATCGGGCCCCTGCTTGGCTCGCACGATCGCTTCGACTGACGCTCGCTCGTCGGCCGGCCAACGGCCCAGATCCGGAATCATTTCCAGCACCAGCCCCAGCGGACAAGCCGACTCGTCCGCGTGCGCTCCTGCGGCTCGCAGACCGAGATTCCGGACGCGAAAGCGGTCCCAGCCGCCGTGCGGGACATCCGGGCATTCAAACAGCACATACGACCGGGCCAGTTTCTCGAGCGTCCGCCGCGAGCTGCGATATCCGGGCGTCTGCCGCATTCGAGCTTCCTCACGATCCACCAGTCGCGCCACGTCGGGATCCAGCGGGCGGAAGCCCAGCTTGCGATAGAACCAGAATGCGCCGGAGTCGAGGGCTTCGTCGTTCTCCAGGCCGACCTGGTAAGGATCCACGGAGATGCACGAGACTCCCAGGATCTGCCGGAACAGGCGCAGCAGGCGTGCGTATAGCCAGGCCGCTTCGCCCTCGCGGAAAGTGTAGTACAGGTTGAAGCCGACTTCCGCGCGCTCGAAAAGCGAAAGCACTTCCACGTAACCGGCGGGCACGCCATTCTTGAAAAACATGCCGGCGTGATAGGCGCGCAGCGGCAAACGCCACTCCGGCGGCACACCGAAGAAGACGATCTAGACGCCGCGGCCCGCATCCGCACGGAAGACGCGCGCGGCGTCCGGATGCGTGAATCCGTATAATTCGCGATAGCGCATCGCGGAGGTGTCGAGGATCAGATCGAGCATCTTCCGGCTTTCCGTCCGCGAGAGGCTCGTCACGGGCAGCGGCGGGCCGGCCATTTCCCGCACAAGCGAGATGTCGCTGCGGCGCAGCAATGGCTCGGTGTGGTAAAACGGCTTGCGGACGGGCAACCGCAGACGCGAGCGGCTGGTGCGCGCGTTGCCGATGCGCCAGACCAGCAACAGGTCCAGCGATTCGTACAGATCCGCGCGCGCTCGCGCCGTCGACGCCAGGCGGCTGAACTGCTCCAGCAGCCAGCCCAGATGGCTCGAATTCCGGGGCCTCGCGGCATCCATCCATTCGCGGTACGGCACGTGCGCTTCCACGGGCCAGTCCTCCCCGAGCAACGGCAGAAAGCGCCGCAGCACGGGGCCCAGTTTCTCGGGATGCTCGTAGTTCTCCCAATCGATCTCTATACTGCGCGGATAGCGGCTGGCGAGTTGACGCGCCACTTCGTAACTGAAGACGGCGGCGAGCGATGTGCCCGAGATGCCCGATACCGTGGGATCTTCGAAAGCCGAGGGATCGGTCGCGGCGGCGGTGCGGCGCGCGAACGAGGAGAGCATGCCGTCGGCCAGCCGCATCACTTCCTCGCTGGGTGGATACGCCCGCAGAAATAACAGGCACTCGTGCAGCCGGATCAGGGACGCAGCATCGCGGAACCGCCGGGTGGATGCCGCGGACAACAGCCGACGGAGTGCGCCCGTGTCGGGGGCTCCATAGCGGGTTTTCCATTCCTCCAGGCGGGTGAGCAGATCCAGTGGCATTCGTTTGAGCTTACCGCCTTTTGACTTTGGCGCTGGTCTGTTTTACTCTCGGCGTCATGCGAAACGTACTTGCCATGGCTGTGACTCTGGGCTGTCTTCCGCTGGCGCATGCGCAGTTGAAATCCGGACCGCCGCTGCCACACCGACTCGTGCGGGACTGGCCGCACCTTCCGAAAGGCTGGAACTTCGGGGAATGCTCGGGCGTGGCCGTGGATCGGCACGACAATGTCTGGGTGTTCAACCGCGGCGCACACCCGATCATCCAGTTCGATTCGAATGGCAACATGCTCCAGGTGTGGCCAGCGGAGATGATCAAATCGGCGCACGGCATTCGCGTGGACCGCGATGGCAATATCTGGGCGGTGGACGTCAAAGGCCACACCGTGCTGAAGTTCAATCCGGAGGGGCGACTGCTGATGGTAATCGGCGGTGTGCGCGGAGCGCCGGGCAATAACGACAGCAAGGACGCTTTCAACGAGCCCACCAACGTGGCCTTTGCGCCCAACGGCGATTTCTACGTTACCGACGGGTACGTGAACTCGCGCGTGGTCAAGTACAACCAGGACGGCGAATACCTGTTCCATTGGGGCGTGCACGGCGCGGGCGATGGCGAATTCAACCTGGTGCACGACGTGGTGCTGGATTTGGCGGGCCGCGTGTATGTCGCCGACCGCAACAACCAGCGCGTGCAGATCTTCGACGGGAACGGCAAGTTCCTGGGCAAGTGGACCGATGTGGGCGCGCCCTGGGGGCTCGATTATGTCGCGCGGGAGAATGCCATTTACATGTGCGACGGCCTCAACGACCGGGTGGCGAAGCTCAACCTGCAGGGCCAGATCGTGGGCGTGCTGGGGTCTCACGGCAAGGCGCCGGGCAGGTTGGACTTCCCACACCAGATCGCGGTGGACAGCACGGGTGCGATCTATGTGGCGGAGATTAAGAACTGGCGGGTGCAGAAGTTTGCGCGGCCGTGAGAGAGAGCCGGCGCTCCTCGCCCTTGGAGGCCAGGCCCCATAGCCCGTTGAGGCATAATGAAGGTGCAAGCGTCACTGGGATGACGACTGAAGAACGGTTTGAGAGAATCGAGCACGCTACCTTCAGACTCGCGGAGGAACGCCTGAGGGACCACGAGGAATTCCGCCGGTTGTGGCGCGATACGCAAGGGCAGATCAACGAAGGGGCCACCCGCCTGAACGAACTGACGATCATGGTCGCCGATATGGACCACCGGCTCGGCAAGCGGATCGAGGCGCTGGCGGAAGAGTCCCGCGCGGCGGATCGGCGCCTGGGCGAACGCATCGAGTCGATGTTATCGGCTACTGGCGAGTTTATCCGTGTGCAAGGGAGAAAGGCTGAGCGCCCGGCACGATCCGGGATCCGGGAACGGACTGAAAAGGGGGGCGTGAGACGCGCATCGACAATCGCCGTCCTTACCAAGCCGGGCAGGCGAAACGGTCGTTCCAGCATTTGACTACCCGCCCCCACCGCCCTACACTGAAAGCGAAATCAAATTTTGAGCGCAGTACCTGTCATGACCGTCACCGTCAAAGACAAAACGCCGCTTGTGGTCCCAACGTCCGTACGCCGGCAGGCCGGCCTTAAGAGCGGCCAAGAGATCGAATTCAAGGTAGTGGGCGGCGTCATCAGCATCCGTCCGAAGCTCCCGGATGCAGACGCCGAATACACGCCCGAGCAGCGCCGCATCGTCGATGCCCAACTCGCCGAAGGCCTCGCCGACGTCAAGGCCGGCCGGGTCCATGGTCCTTTTTCCACCCACAAGGAATTCATCGCTTCACTCCACAAGGAAGCAAAGAGGCTGAACCGCAAGAAAACCAAGCGCTCGGCGTGATGCAGCTCCTCCGCACTCCCCACTTCGAAAGGAACTACGCGAAGGCTCCCCAACAGGTCCAGCGTGCCTTCGACAAGCAGTCGTCGCTGTTGCTTCAGAACCTCCACCACCCTTCGCTCCGCGCCAAGAAATATGATGAGAGCCAGGGCCTCTGGCAGGCACGCGTCAATAAAGATTGGCGGTTTTATTTCTTCATCCAGGACGGCGCATACCTGATCGTGAACATCATCCCTCATCCGAAATAACCGGCAAGCTGGCCGGTGCCGAGCTGGTCGATCGGACCAGTCGCTCCGTAAACGGAATAGAACCGGATTCTCGACCAATTTGCTGCTGC
>Ga0187858_10001874_pt1 | contig 22518 bp, 16 predicted proteins | sample June2016WEW_8_15_FD_133015 | JGI IMG/M metagenome (GOLD analysis project Ga0187858, IMG submission 133015) | Peatland microbial communities from SPRUCE experiment site at the Marcell Experimental Forest, Minnesota, USA - June2016WEW_8_150 | ecosystem: Environmental > Terrestrial > Soil >...
CGTAGGTTTTATAGCGCTCATGCTGGCTTCCGTGTTCTTTTTAGGTGGAATTTTTCTTTCCATGCGATTTATCCACCGCCGTCCATTGCGGACGCTGGTAACACCAGCCCGATCGCTGGACTGGGGACGATTGTTCCAGGGATTTGGAGTCTGGTTTGGATTGGTTGCCCTGATGTCTTTGGTGGAGGCGCTGATTTATCCTGGGCGCTATGCCTGGACCCTGGATCCGGGCCGGTTTTTCCCATTCCTTTTTCTGGCCTTGATCTTGATTCCCATCCAGACTTCTGCAGAGGAACTGTTTTTCCGGGGCTATGTATTGCAAGGGATCGGCTTGCATTGGAAGAATATCTGGGTTTTGAGCATTATCTCGGGCCTGCTATTCGGCCTGCCGCATTTATTGAACCCGGAAGCTTCGGTCAATTATCCCCTATTGGGGTTTTACTATTTTGCCTTTGGATTCTGCCTGGCTTTTATCACCTTGCGGGATGGAAAACTGGAACTGGCTTTGGGTGCGCATGCCGCTAATAATCTTTTCTCCGTGATTATCGCGAATTATACGATAACTGCATTGCCCTCCCCCTCTCTTTTTACCATTAAAGTATTGGACGCATTCTTCTCTGTCCCGGTTGCAATTCTGGGGATGGGAATCTTTATACTCCTTTTTATTGGCCCCTGGCGAAGAAAGGAAGCTTTGGAAGAGGTCGAAATTAATTTCTAACGTGGGGCTGAGTAAAATTTGTCCGGCTCATCCGGGTAATAATATATGATTTGCCGGTTAGGATAGAGGGCGGCCAGTCCGGCATCGCTGATCGAACCGTTATTGCTCCAAGCGAAAATAAATGGTGAGGTTAACCATGGATCTTCCAGTTCCAACAGTCCGGCATATTCGGTCCAGATTTTCTGCGTATGAACGATGACCAGGGCGGGGGTTTTTGCGCGCGCTTGCGCTGTCAGGAACGGGCTCAGCTGGGCATGATGGACATCGTACAGTCCATAGATCTGGCCGAAGCGTGCCGGCAGGAAGGCCGCCAGGTTATAACTGACCAGACCTGCCAGTATTGCACCAACCAGGAAAATCCGCAGTTTGTACCAGCCTTGCGCTTTCAAGGAGCCTGCCAGCCACAAGATCCCGGCCGCGCTGGCCAGTGTCAGCCCATATAAACCTTCATAATAATAGCGGGGGCCATAACGGGTTACACTGGCCCAGTAGAAGACATAACAAATTACGAGACAGACAAAAACAGCCATGCTCAGCCAGGCCGCCCGATTCTTACGGAGCGCCCATACACCAAATGGCAAAAAGATCCAGGAATAGCCGGCCCATCCGAACAAATCCTTGTTGAGATCGGTCAGCATCAAACGCGCGTTGTGGATTCCAAGCTGCAATGTATGCCCTCCCGGTTCCAGGCCGATGCCGGGTCCGAAACCGATCCGGTCGAAACTCCACCACAGCGTATAAGGATCGGTAAATGGATTGCCGGTGACTGCATATTGCCAGACCAGGAAGAGCGACCCGACCAGCAACGCAATCGCACCGATCGCCAGGACATGCCGCCTGCCCCCGCCATTTCCGCGCCACAAAAGGACCATTCCATGCAGAAAAAATGGCAAAGAAACGCCCAGGGCGGTCAGGGGCCGTGTGATCACTAATAATCCTAGGCTCAAACCGGCAACGGAAATAGTCAGCCAGGACGGTATAAACTTCTTTGAGGTTGGATCCTGCCGGGCTCCCAGGAGGAACGTATCCAGCCAGGCCAGTATAAAAATGATACTTAAAATCAGCGACCAGGAATTGGAATCCAGCGAGCCGGAGATCATCAAGAAGAAGGGGGAAGTAACCGTAAGCAGCGCAGCCAGCAAGCCGGTTGCACTGTTGCATATTTTTTGACCTAGTCGGAAGGTCAACCACACCATCAGGCCTCCCAGCAAGGGATTCACCCAGGTGCGGATGCCAAGCAGGATGCCCAGGGCCAGTACCATTGGCCAGCCAGGTGGGTACTTGGCGGAGCGATGCCCGTTGGCGTCCACTACGAATGGAACATACATGCTCTGGGGTTCGGGCGGCGTGGGGGCAGTCATTTGTCCATGTGCAAGGACTTTTGCCTGCCAGACGTAGGCCATTTCATCTTCCACGTGCGGGACGGCCTCGTAAACCCGTATGGCTACCAGATATGCCGCCACCACCCCGGCCAGGCTGATCAGGAGAGCGATCCATTCCGCTTTGCGCACATGCCCCCATTCGGTTATCTTACGAGAATGCCCGACAGATCGTAGGCCATGGCTCCGGTAATTATTACCGGTACCAGGCTGCCAATGGCCGGAAGTTGGTCAGGTTTTTTCGAGCCATCCGGTTCGATCAGCACCAGTCCATCAATTTCCGGCGCATCACGGTACGAGCGCCCCATCGCAATGCCGTTATTGAACCCTTCAACCAGCACATCCAGTGTCTGTCCGACATATGTCTGATTGATCTGGAGCGAGATGGCTTGCTGGAGCTCCATCAGCCTTTGAAAGCGTTCCTCTTTGACCTCGGTTGGCACCGAGTCTCCAAGCGCTTCAGAGGCAGTACCGGGTTCAAAGGAGAATTGAAAGGCCCCGGCATGGTCGAAACGCATTTCCTCCATGAAATCCAATAGCGCCTGGAATTCCTTTTCCGTTTCCCCCGGATAACCAACGATAAAAACGGTACGGATGGCCAATTTGGGCATGGCCAGGCGCATTTTTCCGATCGTTGCATGCACCCAATCCATATTGGCCGGGCGGCGCATGCGTGTGAGCGTATCGGGGTGGGCATGCTGGAGCGGAATATCGAGATAAGGCAGGATTTGCGGATGGCTGGCCATTACATCGATCAGCCGGTCGGTGACATAGCCAGGAAAAGCGTACAGGATCCGGAGCCAGTCCAACTCCGGCATGGCAGTCGTCATTCTTTCGAGCAGGGTCGCCAATCCGTCTTTCATTCCCAGGTCATGCCCATAATCGGTGGTATCCTGGGCAATCAGGATAAGCTCGCGCACTCCCGACTCGTGCAGACGTTGGGCATCCTCCAGGATCAATTCCGGCGGGCGGCTGACCGCGCTGCCTTTGATGAGCGGGATGGCGCAGAAAGCACACGTTCGTCGGCAACCGTCCGCGATCTTCAGGTAGGCGCTGGCTCCGAATCTGTTGGCTCGCACCACGCTAGCGGGGGAGTTTTCCTCCATCAAGGTGGGTGTTTCCGGTAAATGATATAACGGCTCGGGGTGCTGCCCGTTACGCAGTTCGCGCACAACCCCGACAATATCCATCCAGCGCCGCGTACCGAGAATACCATCCACGCCGGGTACCCGCTGGGCAACTTCCCGGCCGTATCGCTGGGTGAGACACCCGGCCGCGATGAGCAGTTGCCCCGGGCGTTTGGCTTCGGCCAGTCTTTGCAGTTCGGAATATGATTCCTCCCGGGCAGTTCCAATGAATCCGCAGGTATTGACTACCAGAATACTGGCCCGCTGCGCACTGCGGACAGGCTGGTAGCCATCCTGAACCAGCAACTGGGCCATGGAATCAGAATCGACGGTATTCTTTGCGCAACCAAGGGAAATCATATGAAAGGTTTTTGGGTTCATAACGATAAAGGCTTCTCCATTTTTTCGTTCACTGAAGCATGCCGGTCAGATCTTGGTCTGGCATGGGAACTATTATAAATACTTCCTAAGGCGTCGCTGGAGGCACTAACGGCGTGTTGGTTTGGGTTGGGGTGGGAGATTCTCGCGGGGTGATGGTTGGAGTGAGTGTGATGGTCGGCGTTGGTGTATTTGTCGCAGTTGGGTTCAGGATGGCATTGGCAGTGTAAATTCGATCCACAACTTCACCAAAACGTCCCATCGGGCCCAGGTTTCCCTGGTTGAATAAGATGCTGATCCCGGCTCCATTTCCAGTCAATACCTCGATCTGGGTATTCCCGCTGAAAGAGTAAGCCGTACCAATCATGATGCGCCCATCGAATTGGATTTTCCCATCCACCGTAACACGTAAATAGGCCTGTTCCAAAGCGACGATGACGATTTGTACCGGTCCAGGCCCGGCCGCCGGGATGGTCCCAATTGCCGTAACACCCGCAGTTGGAATGACCGTTGCCGTGCCTGCCAGGCTTGGGGTCGGGGTAAGAGTGACAGTCCCGGATAAGCCTGCCAGGATATCGGAAATCGATTGCGCAGTTGATTGAGGAGTGATGGCCGCGTGCAAGCTGATCACACGACTGGTTCCCCAGATTGCGAAAGCGAACAGGATCAAAATTAAGCCGCCGCCAACCAGTATATCCATGGAAAGAAACCGCCTCAACCTTGCCGGAATGGTCATCCTGGGAGGGAATTTCGTAGTCGTATTGGGTCGACTTTCGGCCGGCGCGGGCTGTCTCTCCATTCTTTTGGCTTGCAAACCTTCGGCAAATTGCAGCAGGATGGCGTCCACATCCATATCGAGAAAGTGGGCATAGTTATTCAGCATTCCGCGCGTCTGGACAGAAGAAGGTAAATGGTCGAAATCTCCTCGCTCCAATGCCTGCAGGTAATGTTTGCGGACATGTGTGTGACGTTCGATTTCATCCAGGGTCAGGCTGAGAGATTCACGACGCTGGCGGAGTGTCTGGCCGATGCTGCCAAAAATGCGCTGCGACTCCTGGGTTTCTCCGGAAAGCCTGGTTGCCTGAGAGGATTCTTCCTGCCAATCCTCAACGGGTTCTTCGGTCGCTTCCTCAAGCGGTTCAGTCTGTACTGCATCGACAGGTTTTTGTTCTTCCGCCAATGGTCCGCCTGAATCAGCCTGCAGTGGGATAACCGGTTTAGACTCTACCAGAGGCAGGTTGGGTTGGTTGGATTCAACTAGTCCGGAGGTTTCCTCATGTGCCTTCGCGGGTTTCCGGAGGCGCACGAGCAGCCCCATGATCTTTTCCTTGATGGAAAAGGAATTGTCTGCCTGCGGTTCACCAACCGGTTCGGCTGTATCCGCCTGAACGGATACTCCAACTGGCTCAGAGCCCTGGCTCGAAACGGACCCACCGGAGCGCACGGCTGTTGCAGGTTCGCCGGCAGCCAGGCGCTGGCGGGCGATCATTTCATCCAGGGAAAGCCCGAGGAAGCCAGCATAAGATCGAAGAAAAGCGCGCGCCTGAACCGGCGATGGAAGAGTTTCGAAATCGTCGGCTTCCATCGCCTCAAGCAGGCGCGCCTGGATATGTGTAACCTGGGTGACTTTTTCTAAAGTCAGGTTGCGCGCTTCGCGGGCTGCTTTGAGTTGCTGACCAATAGTCTCAGGCATTACTTTAAAGAAACATCACCGGCTTCCCCTGCAAGGTTGGTCCGGTGATGGTTGGGATTGGCTCTCTTTGGGAAATCAGGCCTCGGCAGGTGCAGAAGCTTCTTCCGGTACAGCCTCTACCGGCATCTTTTCTTCCGGCTTGTCTGCAGGCTGCTCGATGGGCAGGCTGGGTTCCGCCTCGCCTTCCCGGAATACGGTAACTTTTATCTCCGGGATCAGGTCCATTGTCAGGCGGATGCGCACGCTGTGCTCGCCCAAAGTGCGTAGGGGCTGCATATCCAACTGCTGGCGCTTGACAACGTAACCCGACTTCTTCTGGATGGCATCGACAACATCTTGCGAAGTAATCGAGCCATACAGCTTGCCGGTTTCGCCGGCCCGGGCGCCAAAAGTAATCTGGACCTTCTTCAGCGCTTCGGCAACCACACTCATTTCGTCGTTGAGAATGGTCCGACGCTCGGTGGCTTTCTGGCGGATGCGTTCAGAGGTTTTCATGGCGCCAGGGGTGGCCAGTACCGCCATTCCCTGCGGAATGAGAAAGTTGCGCCCATAACCATCCGCGACCCTCTTTACATCGCCAGCGCGTCCGAGTTTGTAAACGTCCTTGATGAGTAATACTTTCATTTCTTTTCAAGCCCTTTCTTTCTGAAGGTTGGGAGCGAAGGGTACAACGCTCCGGGGGCTGATTTTACCAGAGGCCGGCCCGCATGGGAAGGCCTGGTTTGGACTTGTTTAATATCGTTCCACCTAAGCAACCTCCGGACTGGCGGATTCAGCTTTATTCCTTAATATAACCACCCCTCCTGTTTTCAGGAGGGGTGGAATTTTGTCAGATTTAAATCAAGCTTCATTCAGGAAAGAGATGACAGGCGCTCCCTCCACGCCAGCTTTCTCCATCGCCGTCTTCAGTTCGGCCGATTGGGCGAATTTTTGTGCTTTCACCAATGAATCCCACTTGAAAAGAAGCGTTATCTTGTTGAGATCGCTGGCATCGCGGAAAATCTGGTCTGAAAGTTCACCGCTGGAGTGGCGGAAACCAGCCTCAGAATCATACACTTTTTTCCATGCCGAAAAATCTTTAACGTGATGTTGTGCCAACATGCTTGCCATAATTAATTCTCCTTTGGGTAATTTGCGCTTGAATAAAATCTCATCAGCTACAGGATGGGTAATATTACTATTTATGCCCATATTATCTATATTACAACGCAAACCTTGATTATGCATTAAAATGGGATGAGAAGGTTTGGTTGGCAGTGGATACTGCTCACCCGGCTGGCGCATTGCGAACTATTTCCATTTCCATGGAAGGAGTAGATTTGGACAGTCCTCTCTTCATTATTAACAGCGTGGCCCCCATCCGCATCTGCGACAACGGCGGCTGGACGGATACGTGGTTCGCCGGGCATGGGCAAATCTTTAATATTGGTGTGTACCCGTATGCCGAAGTGCAGATTGCCGTGTATCCCAACGATGACCGCACCAGCCAGATTATCATTAACGCCGAAAATTACGGGCAACGCTACGTGGTCATACCTGAAAAACATTGGGACAAGCATCCTCTGCTCGAAGCGGCCATTGAATACATGCGTCTGCCGCCCGGCCTGTGTCTCGAAGTGACCATTTTTTCCGAAGCCCCCGGTGGCGCCTCCACCGGCACATCGGCAGCGGTCACAGTGGCGCTGGTAGGCGGGCTGGATATGCTCACGCCTGGGCGGATGACCCAGCACGAAGTGGCCAGCGCGGCCCAGAAGATCGAGGCCGAGATGCTGGGACAGCAAAGCGGCATCCAGGATCAGTTGTGTTCGGCTTACGGGGGCATCAACTTCATTGAGATGTTCAAGTATCCACATGCTTCGGTATCTCCGATCCAGATTCCCAACGCCACCTGGTGGGAACTGGAACGACGGCTTTCCCTGGTCTACCTTGGCAAGTCGCACCGCTCCTCGGATGTGCACGAGATGGTAATCCGTTCTCTCGAAAACGCCGGGCCGGATTGCCGGCAGCTCAATGACCTGCGCACCACCGCCACCAAATCACGCGATGCCCTTTACGCCAGTGATTTTGTCGCCCTGGGCGCCGCCATGATCGAGAATACCGAGGCGCAATCCCGCCTCAGTCCGGCCTTGATCAGTCCCGAGGCCGCCCGCGCGATCGAAATTGCCCGCGCACATGGTGCGCTTGGCTGGAAAGTGAACGGAGCAGGCGGTGATGGCGGCTCATTGACCATTTTGTCTGACGTGAGCGCCTCGGCCAAACGGGCCATGCTCTCCACCCTCGAGCAGGAAAACCCGCTCTTCAAGAATATCCCAATCTATCTCAGCCGCTATGGCCTGCGGGTATGGAAGCAATAGAATGTCGCATACCACACTGAAATCCGGCTACACCGACCTGGTCGACCGGCTGAACCGATTCCCGCAAGGTGCGCCGCCCTCCGAAACACTCTATAAGATCCTGAAGATCCTGTTCAGCGAACAGGAAGCCGGAATGGTAGCGCAGTTGCCCATCAAACCCTTCACGGCTGCCCAGGCCAGCCGGATTCTGAAATTGGAGCTGGCTGAAACGCAAAAGTCCCTAGACGCGCTGGCCAGCCGCGCCATCCTGGTGGATACTGAGCACAATGGTCTGACCACCTACACCCTGCCGCCGCCCATGGCGGGTTTCTTTGAATTCTCGATGATGCGTCTGCGTGGTGACATCGATCAGAAAGTGCTGGGGGAACTTTTTTACCAGTATCTGAACGTGGAAGAAGAGTTCATCCGCAACCTGTTCGTCCGGGGTGAGACGCAACTGGGACGGGTGTATGTTCACGAAGCGGTGCTTTCCAATGAGAATGCCCTGCATGTGCTGGATTACGAACGCGCCAGCCAAGTCATCCGAACCGCCTCAGTCCGCGGCGTGGGAGTGTGCTACTGCCGCCATAAAATGATGCACATGGGCCGCGCCTGTGATGCCCCCATGGATATTTGCATGACCTTCAACGGTTCGGCCGAAAGCCTGACTCGGCATGGCTACGCCCGGGCAGTCGACGTGAGCGAAGGGCTGGACCTGCTCCAGCAAGCCTATAACCAGAACCTGGTGCAATTCGGTGAAAACGTTCGCGAAGGCGTCAACTTCATCTGCAACTGCTGCGGCTGCTGCTGCGAAGCCATGATTGCTGCCCGCAAGTTTGGCATGCTCAACCCGGTGCACACCTCCAACTTCCTGCCCGTGATCGATGAAACCACCTGCAACGGCTGCGGGAAATGTGTGAATGCCTGCCCGGTGGAAGCCATGACGCTGGTCTCCACCAATGATCCCCATCATCCTAAGATGAAGAAAGCCAAAGTGGATGAAGATGTCTGCCTGGGCTGCGGAGTCTGTGTGCGCACCTGCGGTCACGCCAGCATGAGCCTGCGATCCCGCCCGCAGCGCGTCATCACCCCGCTCAACTCGGTCCACCGCACCGTCATGATGGCCATCGAGCGCGGCGACCTGCAAAACCTGATCTTTGACAACCGTGTCCTGTGGAACCATCGCGCCCTGGCAGCCGTATTCGGCGTCATCCTGAATCTTCCGCCCATCAAACAGGCCATGGCCAGCCAGCAGGTGAAATCACGTTACCTGGAGTACCTGATCACACACATTGACGGGTAACAAATCACCTTTTGCCTATACGCATACCGCAGGAGAACAAGGGACGAATATTGGTAAAACATCCTGGATGAAACAGCCTCCAGCATAAGTCCTGTATAATATATCAGCAATAGTTTTCCTCCAGGATTTCAACCGCAGATTGCACAGGTTTACGCAGGTTATTGTTCAATCTGATCATCTGCGACGTCCTCTCTTTAGTGCCGGTAACGTTTATTGGATATGGTGTTGGCGTGTTCATTCAGACATTCATTTTTGCCCTTTCACTGATCCTTAGCTTGCTTTTTTTCCTGTATGGATTCAATTATTATTACCTGCTGAACGCCTCCCGCAGGTATCGCACCCCACCCCTGCCGGACCATTCCCAGTATCTGCCGGCCGTTTCAATTCAACTGCCAATTTATAATGAAAGAAATGTAATTCGCAGGTTGGCGGCTGCCTGTGCGGCCATGGCGGAGGCGTATGGGATGGATAAAGTGAAAATTCTTATCCTGGATGATTCTGACGATGATACCTCCCTGGAAGTTGATCAAGTTGTCGCGGAATATAAAGAAAAACATTTTCAAATGGTGCTTTTGCGTCGGGGAAACCGCGCAGGCTTCAAGGCTGGAGCATTACAGGCTGCCCTCAGCCGAACAGAAGAAGAATTCATTGCCATCTTCGACGCCGACTTTGTCCCACCCGCTGACTTTCTCCTGCGCTCCCTGCCCTATTTTGAACAGGACGAATCGCTGGGGATCGTTCAGAGCCGCTGGACCTTTCTGAACAAAGACTACAATCTGGTAACCCGAGCCATCTCCCATGCCATTGATGTCCACTTCCTGGTCGAACAACCCGGAAGGTATGCTGCCGGGGTCTTTCAAAACTTCAACGGCAGCGGCGGCGTCCTTCGAAAAAAAGCCATAATGGAGGCCGGTGGCTGGCAGGCCGATACGTTGGCAGAAGATCTGGATCTAAGCTACCGCATGCAAATGCTTGGATACCGGATTCTTTACTTGAGAGACCTGGTCTGCCCGTGCGAGATTCCCCCCACAGTCCCAAGCTTCAAACTGCAACAGGGACGCTGGGCTTGTGGCGCCTCCACTGCCGCCATAAAAATCCTTCCCGGACTTCTCAAGGATCGGAAATTGGGAATCAAGCAGCGCTTGCAAGCTTTCATTCATTTGACTGGCTATATGGTCCAACCCTTGATAGTCTTTTCCTTTGTGTTGGGTTGCCTGGCTGCATTATGGGGAGTGAACACTCTGCGCGCTTACCAATCCTATATCCTGTTTCCCGGCTTTAATATCGTATTTGCAACAAAAGCCGCCCGGATGATCTTTATGCAGAATCTGGTCTGGGCATTCCTGGCTCCTTTTATCCTCCTCTGCACCCTTGCGCCATTGGTCTCGCTTGTTTCCACACTAAAATTTCAGAACCTGGCTTTGTCGAAGAACCTGGACAGTCTTTCAGTGCTTCTCCTGATGTGCTTTGGAATGAGTCTGAGTATGCTGCGCGGCATCGGCCGGGCCATATCGGCAAAGCGACCCTTGGAATGGGTCAGGACTCCCAAATATGCCAATTTGCAAAACAAGATGGATTGGCGAAAGGATAAGTATCAGGTGCCATTTGACTTGGTTTGGATATGGGAGTTGCTTTTTGTAATGCTCGGGCTGTGGGCCATTGAAACCGCCATTCAGCAGGCGAACTTTACCGGTCTATTCATCCTGGTGCCTTTTACCATAAGCTACGCCTTCGTGCTCTTGTTTTCGATCCTGCAGAGTCGCAGGGCCAGTGCCTGATTGTATGGATAATTCAACTCCAACTACGCCAGGGGTTCGTCAAAAGAAAAATCTTCTTATTCCCGATTGGCTTTTGCTGGTCGGGAGCATTTTCTTGCAGGTAGTCCTGGCATATTTTTTTGGTCATGCTTATGATACGCGCATACATATGGCCACCGGTTATCTGGTGGGCACCGGCCAGAATCCGTATATTACGCAGAACCTTGCCGCCGTTTTCCATAACACCACTTTCGAAAGCATCACAACATTGGGATATCCGCCTCCTTGGGCGTTGGTACTGGGGCTTGTCTATCTTGTTTCTTATAGGATCATTCCTGATTTCTTACTTTACAACCTGGCCATTAAGCTCCCCATCATTGCTTCCAATATTTGTCTTGCATATTGTGTATTATACATATTAAGAAAATCCGGAGCTCAGGAAAAGGTAAGTAGAACAGCCTGGATATTCCTGCTCTTCAATCCCTTTCTCCTTCTCACTTCCTCCGCCTGGGGTCAATTTGATTCTGTCGTAGCTTTATTGTCTATCCTGTCTCTTTTCCTGCTAAGTGAGGGGGGGCTGATTATTCCAGCAATCCTGCTGGCCCTGGCCATTTCCTTGAAACCCATTGCCCTTCCCCTGATCCTGGTGATATGTATTTTCCTGACCGGCAGGTCATTACGGCATACGCTGCGATATTTTGCAATATTCACCCTTTCCATTCTTCTTTTTTGTGTGGCTCCATTTATTATTTTGAGATGGAATCCATCCGAGATTTTTCTACATTGGAATTCGCAATTTGTTGTTGGGGGAGGTCTGTCATTCATGACTTTCCTGGAATACGTCAAGTGGACGTATCAACTGCCCGGGCAATGGTGGTTCCTGGGATGGTTGTGGTTGCCTGCCCTGGCCATTGCCACGCTTGCCTTGAAGCCAGGCATCCGCGGATTCGAGGACTTGCTGAAGAAAAGTACCGCTTTGATTTTGGTATTCTATCTCTGCCGGGCCTGGTTGTCTGAAACAAATATCAATCTGATCCTGCCCATGGTGCTTATTCTGGTTTCCATACACGCGCTGGATCGTCGTACTCTCATTGCCATATGGGTTTTGCCATTAATCTTCAGTTTTTTTAACACTTCCCTCGCCCAACTTTTCTTCCCCAGTATGCCTGGATTAATGAACCTGTTTTTAAAATGGTCGGTTGAATTTTCAACTGCCAGATATGTCATTCGAACCGCAATTGTCTTGGTTTGGCTTTTGGCAGGTTGGTGGATCGTGATCCAGTGTTACATGAAAGTTGCAGTACCATCCGAAACAATTCCATCCTGAGAAAATGTCCAATTCCATTTTGTCTTTTTTTACATCAACCCTTGGGATGCCTTTGGTAAAAAGAGTTTCAGAACGTTTTTTAAGAGACCTATCATGGTTCCAGGAGCTAATTTTCTATGGGAATAGAAATTCCCCTCTTCCAGGGGCTCTCCTTAAATATCGGCGATGCCCCTCCCAATAAAAAAGCATATCCAACCGCAAGCCTGCAAAAAGGGTTTATATTAATGGCGCATGGTCAAGCGCTGGCTGAGGAAGCCGTCGGTTTTGGGGTTCCCGTACTCAAATGCGGGCTTCAAACCATTTTTCCCGGGTCTGTTACTCTTAACTGCTTGAAGCATGAAACCAGCTGGAATATAACTGCTCTATTCAAGTTGGACCTGGTGGAAAGGATATCCAAAGCTGATAAGAGTGCAGTGAAGAACAAGTTCTTCTATGTTGCCAAGGATGGTTTGGCAGCCTTGATCCGCTTCCTGCCAATTCTTCGTGGTCCATTAACCGCCATATCCAGCCAACTCAGGCGCTCGTTCAACTGGGAAACCATCTACACGCCGGCCGGCTTTTCAACCGGGCTGAAGGTGCTCTACCAGTTGGATACAGAAACAGGCCGGGTTGGCATCGAAATCGATCCAAGGAATCTGCCCCCTGAGATTACCGAAGTGATGGTAATGAATGAGCAAGGTGCATATGCGTTCGACCGGTACCAGGACACTTCCGGGATCCTTCTTCAGGGGCAGGAGATCGGTTGTTGGGACGAAGTGAACGCCCAGGAGGCCTGGTTTGAAAGCACCGCCCACCGGGTTGCCTTCCGGCTCTGCCAGGTTAAAGGTGCGCGGCTATTTCGAGGCAGAGAGCTGGTCGGTTCGCGGCTCGCCTGGGCTGGTTTTGGTTATTCCTTCAGTCCATCCATCCAGAGCTTCCGGTATGAAATTAGAATTGAAAAGCGCCCATGACCTCGGTATTGCTGATCTACCCTTTTTTCAAACCTCGTTGTGACCGGTCGGTTTTCCGGTTTCCACCCCTTGGAATTAGTTATATAGCATCCAGTCTGCAAAAAGCCGGCCATGCGGTGCATTTAATCGACTGCACATTCATGGATAAAAAAGACGCCCTGAAACAAGCATTGGATATCAAAGCGGAAGTGGTCGGCATCTACGGCATGGTATCCATGCTGGACGAATGTGTCTGGTTCGCGCAGCAATTGCGCTCCAGCTGCCTGCTGCTGGTTGCAGGGGGGCCGCTGCCCACTTGTGATCCCGAACCTTTTTTGAAATACTTCGATGTGGTTGTGCGCGGTGAAGGCGAACAAACCATGCTCGAACTCTTGCGCGCCTTTGAAGAAGAATCCGACCCGTCCCACATCGCCGGGATCGTTTTCCGCAGCGATGCCGGTTGGCCAGCCAAAGGCCGGCTTATCAGCACACCGGAAAGGGAATTTTCAATGGAATTGGACCGGATCCCTTTTCCTGCCCGCACATTACTTCCCAATGAAAGCTATATTCGCTACGGCAGGAAAAAATATGGATTTTCCATCACAACGGTGATGAGCACGCGTGGTTGCCCATATCGCTGCGAGTTCTGCAGCAATGTGGTTTTTGGCGGTTCCTACCGCGAGCGTTCGACGCAGAATGTGGTTGACGAAATCGAAGAAGCGCTTGCCCTGGGATATGACCGCATATCCTTCGCGGACGATGTTTTTACGATGAAAAAGAAGCGGGTGATAAATGTATGCCGGGAGATCCGGCGTCGTGGGCTGCATTTCGCCTGGGAATGCCTGGGCAGAGTCGATGCCTTGGATTACGAAACAGCCCTTGAGATGAAAGCAGCCGGCTGTACACGTATCTTCTTCGGGATTGAATCCGGCAGCGACCAGATCCTCCAGTTGATGAACAAAAAAATTACGACGGATGAGGCCCGCCAATCCGTACAGGCCGCCCATCAGGCTGGCCTACAGGTGGGAGCGTTTTTCATCCTGTGCTATCCCGGCGATACGGATGACACCGTCCTCAAAACGCTTCATTATGCAACTTCGTTACCCCTTGACTACATCGGCCTCAGCATGCCCTATCCCCTTCCTGGAACCAAACTATATGAGAGAACGAAAGACCGCATCTCCCGCGATTGGCATCCCGAAGACAGCCCTTTCGGCAGCCACGTGCTCATATTCGATTCGGATTTTTCCGGGACAAAAATGTGGTTCGGAATCTTCAAAGGCCATGCGCAATTCGAGATTAAAAAAAGGTTGGGAAAATTATCGCCCATGCTGCTCCCCCTCTTCGAAAAAACCACCGATGCAGTCTTCCGGTTTTTAAAATAGACGGACAATTTTTTCTTTCTTTTGATTTTTTTGTTCTTTCCCTGCGTGTTTTTCGCCTGCACAGTGCCTTAAGCACACGTGTGTTCGCTTGTCCCACGGTGCTCTTCCGCGGGATCGTGGTGAAATGGTTTTTTCACCACCTATGGGATGGTACCGTTTTTCTTTTCCGCAAATGCCAGCATGGTTTCGCTTATCCGGCGTTGTAACCAGCGCACATCAAACTCGGTTTCGTAAACGAATGTCACTTCGTTTTCTTCATTCCAATCTTTGCTTTTATCCAATTTACTAACCCGCTCGAACAGGCGCGAACCGGGCAACGGGAACGGGACGTTGAACGAGATCGCGTCCAGCGGGAGTTCGAGCGCAAATCTGAATGTGTCCTCGATCGCCGGGATGGTTTCCCCTGGATAGCCGACAATGAAGAAAGCTGCAACTTCGATACCAGCTTTATGGAAAAGGTGCACTGCGTTTTGCCCCTCCTCCAGGCTGGCCTGTTTTTTCATCAGTCGCAGGGTTTCCTGGTTGCCGGTTTCCAATCCCAGGTAAACTCTCCGGCAGCCGGCTGCTTTCATCATCCCGGTTATTTCCCCGTCAATCCGGGTAACTCGTGAGAGGCAGCTCCATTCCATTTTTTGATCGGACATCCGCCCACAAAAATCTTTCAGATAGGTTAAATCAAGGGTGAAGTTGTCGTCGGCAATCCAAAGACTATCATAACCCAGCTGGCGGATTTGCTCGATCTCGTCGAAAACCTGATCGAGCTTCCGGCGGCGGAAAAGGCTGCCAAAGATCGGCCGGGAGCAAAAATCGCAAATGAATGGGCATCCTAAAGTCAGGATGAGGGAGGTGGTCTTCGTGCCGGTTTGCTGGGTCCAGACTTCCTGGTAAGCTGCATGATCGAAATCGCCCCGGTAAGGCAGTGGGAATGATTCAAGTTCTTTCTCGTGGTAATGGATGGTTGGATTTTCCATCTGCACCCCATCCCGCCGTATAAAAAGCCCCGCGTAGCTGTTGAACGGCAGTTCCATTAATTGCTGGCGGGAGATTTTTAACTTGAAGAAATCCTTGCAAAAATGGGGAAAACTTAGGTCGACTTCGCCGCGGAATACTACATCGAATGCTCCGCAATACTGTTCCGGGTAAAGCGTGGGCAAAGGTCCGCCTGCCACCAGCAGGCTGTCAGGCAGGCTGGTTCTTACCATCTCTGCGATCCGGAAAGTATTCCGGCTCAAGGTCACCATCGAATAGATTCCGACAATCTCCGGTTGGTATGAGCGGATTTTTTTTTGGATTTCTTCAAAAGTCTCAAAAGTGCAATCGAAGATGCGCGTTTCGATCCCCAGTACATGCAGCTGGCTGGCCAGACCGGCTGCCCCAAGCGGTGGAAAAAGCAGCTCGTTCGCAGATTTTGTCCGGAAGTACGGATAAACCAGGGCAACCCTTGGCATGGCAGTATATTTATCCTTCAATCAGATCAATCGAAAAGGGTACTAGTTGCCGTTTTAATATTTATGGTGGAAAAGATAAATCCAACTGATGATTATCTCGTATCAGTTATTATCATTATATACTTTTTCAACCATTTCGAAGGTTCAACCTGCTCCAGCTGAGTTTCAGATTTGTGTTTCTTTACTCGAGCTTAAAACAGGCGATCGACAATCCCCCTATCAACTGGCAATGTACCGGTAAAATAATACTTGCTTTCACCAGTCAACTTCATCTATTATGAAACTCAGTAGGTCGTGTTTGAGCAATACCTACTCCGATTTCTTTGAAAGCAACTCCCCATTTTCTTCAAGTGTATTTTTTGGCGCATTCTCAATGCCAGCTTCCTTATTCGCTGGTTTTTCCCCTTCAGCCGCGTATTTTTCAGCTTGTTCTGCAAGCATTTGTTGAAATGGCACCGGAATATGAGGCCAGGCTTGGGTCAACCGCTTCAAGTTTTGGTCAGGTCGCGGAAGGCCCAGGATATCGTAAACTTCAAGGTCAAGTAATTCCACTAACTTTGGAATAAGACGTTCTACATTTGCCTGGGAGGGCAAACGATTCCCACTTAACCACATATTGACAATCGGGGGGCTGAAATCCAGAAAACTTGCGAAACTATTTAATGAAACAGACAGTCGCTGGCGCGTCTGTTTAATTCGATACTCCAGGAAAGCTTTGTCCAAAAGGTCGGGAAATCCGGATAAATCCATTATGAATATTCTTGAAGAAAAGGATTTTCTTTCCTTGCTCGGCTTGAAAAAGGGTTTCCTAAAAGAATTTTCCAGGAACCCATAAGACATGTTCTGGATATCCCTTTACCGGTAAGAGTGGAAGGGCAGTGATTTGGGTTGTCTACTTCTAATATCGCCTCACCATTTTTATTAATTACGAAAATTAATCCAAAATAAATACAGTTCAAATATATTTTTATAATTCTAACACGATTCGATAACATACAACTTGTATCTAAATGTTAAATTATTTGGATGGTTTAAATTATTATACATAACCGGCATTCATTTTCTAATACATAAACAATGACGTATTAATATAGTATTTTGACTATTACATAAAATTTGTTATAATGTAATCAGAATGTATTCGTTGGCACAAAGTATATTGTATACATATCATTTTTGCCCATTGAAATTTCATCATATATATGATAATATATTGTAAATATAAAACATGTTTTACAAACATATTGGTATTTTAAGGGCGTAAACACAGCATTATTAATACACATATTGATTCAAATTTTTAACACCAATGGAAAGGGAGCTGCGTATGGGTAACGATAATGAACTCTTCCGTTCAAAACAGGAAATCAATTCCGTGAAACCTTCGATTCTCGTAGCAACCCCCTTTTCAGAACTGGGAGAAATCATCAGAGAAAGTCTAAAGGATGTTGCAAATATTGATCACATCCAAAAGATTTCACAAGCCATATCATTGATCAAGGGTCATCAAAATTACTCTCAAGTTATCCTTGATATGGAATTTGGAGAATTGAGCTTGTTGAATCTTGGGAAAGCCCTTAGGTTGATTTCCCCTACAATCAAAATAATAATCATTTCAAAAGGCGAAAATCCGACCGATCTGGATGAAATCCAGCCTTGTACGTTTCTTCATAAACCGCTTCTCCTGCGTGACCTCGAAGCTGCCCTTGGAATTACCGGGACACATGATAATTTTGCCGGTGAGATCATTGATCTGGAAGCATTGGAAAATGATTATAATGCTCCGATTCGTTGGTCGAGTAACCCATCTTTGGCTACCCGCTATCTCTCACGCTTGATTGAAAAGTCATACGCGCAGGAAGCTCTTCTGATCCAAAATCAAGAACTCTGGTCATTTGCAGGCCGGCTGCCGGAAGAATCGGTTCATGAATTGAACAATTCGATCAACCAATGCATGGCCAAGGACTCGAACCTTGATCTTGCAAAATTTATCACCTTGGAAACCACCCAAACCCAGCATGCCATATATGCTTCCCTGATTTTCGTGGGCGTGATTCTTGCCCTGGTTTTCGACGCTGATATTCCACTCGGCACTGTCCGCAAACAGACCAAGGAATTCGCAAACACCCTTTCGATTCTGGATGGTAATGATCTCCCATTGAAATCCATGTCCAGTGGTTATGCGGAAACCATGAGTAGGATTGAAGCAAAGAGGGTTTCCAGGAACCAGATGTTTCTTACTCCATCCGTTTACGATGACGAGAAATTTGAGCCTGCATATTCCACATTGTTAAAAAAAAATGAAATTGACCTTGTCACGGTGAATCAAGCTGCTACCGAGGTAAAAGAGCAAACACAAAGCAGGGAATCGATGGATGAATTAAGAATTTTATTTCCAGGGGACGAATCCGAGCGGTCGCAAGCCATATCCTGGCTGAATGAGAATGAGTCCGACTTTAAAAAAAACGAAACTGGGATCAATGAACTTTCGTCCTTAAATGAGTTCATATCAGATGCCCTTTACAATCTCACATACTCCTGCCTGCTGATTCCCCGCTTCGGTCCACATCAACTGACCAATGAAAGAGAAAAGCAGATTGCAGGATGCATCAAGAATATTCATACATCCAAAGGTTGGCGGCTTGAGGTGCTTAAGGTCCGGCCTGAATATTTACTCTGGGAATCAAACTTTCCCCCCAACATTACCCCAAGCAAACATATTGACATTATTCGAAAAGAAACCTCCAGATTAATGTTTGATAATTTCCCAACATTTAAAAGGGAAAACCCCTCTGGTGATTATTGGGCGCCTGGGTACTTAATTGTGGGAGGAAAAAATGCCATTTCAGATCAACTTGTTTCGGCTTTTCTAACACAAAATCGTAAGAAGCATGGGGTTGGCGTGGTTGATTCAAGGTCCACTAGGGAAAATATGATTCCACAATATCCCTTCCAAATGGCTTAGAAAGACGAATTACTGGTTTTTAATTCCGGTTTGGGTCGAATGAATCTTTTATTCCGACTATTTGAGAAGATGATATATAATACTGATATTAATGTTCAACAATTGTGTTGTCTGAATCATAAATTGATCAGGATCGATTCGGTCTTTTCTGAGTAAAGGATTTGAGCCATGCCTGATATAACACAACATAGGATTGGGGAAATATTGCGTCGGGTTTTTGAATTGCTTTGGTTCGAACCGGATGGTTTGCCGGTTCGAGATATTTTCGAATATGTTCAAAAAAATACACAATTAACGGAATATGAAAAAGGTGCTTTTCCTTTCGCAATAAATTCGCCCAGATACGAAGTTCTTTTACGCGTGGCGACCATTCCATTGGTTAAAGCCGGTTGGCTTGTTAAAACTCCCAGAGGGCGCTGGTTTATAACTGAAAAAGGTCGCAGAGCCAGTAAACAATATACCGGTGCCGAGCAATTCTTCGAGGAAGCTATTCGTCAATATAGGGATTGGAAATTAAACGAAGAGAAAAGATTACGCCACATTAATTCCATCGAAAAATATGAAGCACAAGAAAACTCGTGGCATCAGATCAAGCAATTTGTTCAAGGGATGGGAACTTTAGAATTTAATAACATGGTCAGTGAACTCTTGCAAGCAATGGGATATTACATTGCCTGGGTTGCTCCTCCTGAAAAAGAAAAAGGGTTGATTGACATGATCGCTTCTTCTGATCCATTGGGGATGAGATATCCACGGATTGTTGTACACGTAAATCATAAGGGCCAGGTCATGACACAGGAAGGTCTGGAAATGGTGCTGTCAGATCTCAGGCCGGAAGACCATGGGATAATCATTTCATCGAGCGGTTTCACCAATCAGGTGAAGGAAGAGGCTTTTTCATTGAATTCGCCAGCCATCTTTCTCATCGATCTTGAAACTTTTGTCGAATTATGGGTGGAGAATTATTCTAAATTAAGCGATGAAGCCCGACATAGCTTTCCCCTTAGTCCGGTGTATTTCTTGTCGGCACCAGAATAAAGAATTCCATTACCCCCTGACCGCCTCATCCACCTCCCCCAGTGCCAGATCCAGCACCGAAAAACCCTCCTGCAACTGCGCTTCCGTGATCGGCAGCGGCGGGATAATTAGTATGGTATGCCAGTGGGTGTAGACATACAGGCCATGTTCCAGGCAGGTCTTGCGCAGGCGTGCCATCTCCGGGCTGGACCTATTCCAGGGGGCCAGCGGCTCCTTCGTTTTTCTATCCCTGACCAGTTCGATGATCCCGAACAGCCCGATCGAACGCACCTCCCCCACCGAGAGGTGCGCTTCGCCCAGGTCCTTCAACATGCGGTTTAACCGTGGACCCATTGCGGCGGCGTGCTCCACCAGCTTGTCATCCCGCAGTACATTGATATTCGCCACGGCTGCCGCCAGCGAGATTGGGTGGGCGGTATAAGTTAATCCTGACTCGAAGGTACGCTCGTCGAAAGCCGCCGCGATCTCCGGTTTCATAGCCACTGCCCCCAATGGCGCATACGCCGATGTAAGCCCCTTTGCCATGGTCATAATATCCGGAATGACATTCCAATGATTCACCGCGAACCATTTGCCGGTCCGACCAAAGCCGCTCATCACCTCGTCTGCGACCATGACGATCCCGTAGCGGTCGCATAACGTGCGCACACCTTGCATATACCCCTCCGGCGGGATGATGATTCCGTTCGTGCCGGTGACCGATTCGATCAGGATGGCTGCAATCGTCTCCGGACCCTCGTACAGGATGATCTCCTCCAGATGGTTCAGATAATCCTGGCAGAACTCCGCTTCCGAAATATCCGGGTTCGTGCGGTGGAAGGTGGAACGGTAGCGGTACGGGTCGAGGAAATGCACCACACCCGGCATCAGTCCGGGTTCCCAGGCCACCCGGCGAGGGTCGCCGGTAAGTGCCATCGCCCCGGCGCTCGCGCCATGGTAGGAACGGTAGCGTGTCAGTACCTTGTAGCGCCCGCTGTAACCGCGCGCCAACTTGACGGCATTCTCGTTGGCATCCGCCCCGCCCAGTGTGAATAAGACTTTGGTTAATGCACCGCCCGGTGAAACCTCTGCCACCAACTGGCTGGCAATTGCCCGCACTTTGGTCGCCATTCCGGGAGCGGCATAAGGCAATTCACGCGCCTGCGCCACCATCGCCTCCACCACACGCGCCTCCCCATGGCCGATGTTGACGCACATCGTCATCGAGTTGAAGTCCAGGTAACGCTTGCCGGCGGTGTCCCAGAAATAGACACCCTTGGCAGTCTTAACCGGCAGCGGGCTCACTTTCGCCTGCGCCGACCAGGTCCAGAAAGCGTGCTCTTTGGAGAGCGGCAGGATCTCATCATCGGGTAGATCGAACATGGTCACCTCATTCCTCTTGGGAATTATAATCCCCCTGCCGGCTGCTCTTGTGACAGTTATCTTTTAGATGACAGCCGCATGCTAATCATTGATTTAGGATGGTTTCGATGTAACCCACTCACCCTTTTCCTTCCCTTATATACGCATCGTTGTGATCGGCGTGACCGGCTGCGGCAGATCGGTGTTGGCCGGGCAATGGTTGGGTTAGTTTAATAATAACTTTCATCTGTCCAAGGAGGACGGATTGTCTTCTTGTAAATCAACCGGTTTCAAATCGTCCGCTGAATTATTAACGGTCGTATGGCCCGGATATAAGGTGGTAAGTGTAATTTTGCCAAGGTAGATAACTACGAATGTAAATGCAAGTTGAAGCAAATAACCGGGCACGTTACTTATTTGAAATAGATAATTTTCGTAGATGAAAAAAGAGAGGAGATTGATAAAAACAGGAATCAGGAAAAATTCCGGGAAATAAAAACCAAACACAATCGACAGCGCATCCCCCGCATATAAATACCGGTCATGCATTCTGGGCAGGAAATAAGGCATGAAGACGACCGACACTAGAGCAAGTAGGATCAGAGCTGAACGGGTCATTTTCACGCGACTCTTATAGATGCCGGCAACATAAAGAAAAATCATTCCGACAGCGATAACAAGCGTGTCACGCGAGAAGAAACTGAACAAGCTGTTGGGCAATTGGTAGTATAAATTGGGGAAGTTCAGCTCAAAAGAGGGGAACTCGGTTGTTTCATATAGATAGATTGTCAGCAAATCCCAGATCGGCCGGCCAGCGATCCAGGCGGGGATGCACAGCACAAAATAAACGGCTGGTATCAGGAGTATTTGTTTCCATGAAATTTCCCGCTTGAGCAACAGTACCAGCAGGAAAGGGGCAAAGAAGATTGACTGGAATTTTGTCGAGAAAGCCAGCCCGAAGGCCAGGCAGGCCCACCAATTTTGTTTCTTAAGGATAAAATACAGGCTCGCCAACAGGAAAGCTGTGGTTATGCTATCGGTCTGCCCCCATACTGAACTGTTCAATAATATTGTTGGAGCAAATAAAAACGCAAATGTAGCCAGGTAAGGGATTGGACCCTGTTGGAATTTTAACCTGATTATCTTATATACAAATAAAGCCTCCACTAGGTCAAACGTGACAGAAACGACTTTTAATGCAGATACATCCACTAATTTCGGAAATAAGATCGACACAACGTATAACAAATATAAATACAAGGGTGGATAATTATATCCACCAGTAGTATTTACATTAAGCAAACCAACTGCAGAAAAGCCATGTGTCTTTACTGTATCGTACCAAATACTATTTTGTAGGTAATCCCCGGAAATAAAACTTCTTGTAAAATATCTGA
>Ga0187858_10001876_pt1 | contig 22501 bp, 16 predicted proteins | sample June2016WEW_8_15_FD_133015 | JGI IMG/M metagenome (GOLD analysis project Ga0187858, IMG submission 133015) | Peatland microbial communities from SPRUCE experiment site at the Marcell Experimental Forest, Minnesota, USA - June2016WEW_8_150 | ecosystem: Environmental > Terrestrial > Soil >...
GGTGGGGTACGGAACCCATCTGCCAAAGGATCGGGCCTGGACGCCTTATTCGCTCCCGCCGCGCTCATGGCCAGCAAGATCAGTGCAACAGTAGCGACGATTCTTATCGTTATATGCTTGTTCATGGTTCCCCTCCTGGCTTCACTTCCGGTGTAAGCCACAAACTCCCTCCGTCTTGAAATCAGTTATCTCGTTTGGGCCTAACTGTTAAGCAATTAAGTTCCCGGTTATACGCAGGTTCTCAGGTTCTCTGTCACTTCCCACCCCCACATCCAACCGTTAGCGATTCTCCGGACAACGGAGGAGAATTCTGGTGGCAGCAGGTCGATTCTCCCTTTCGCTCCGAGTCATGGTAGGCACGTAACCAGAGTTCCGCTCTCTTCAGTGTCGGAGACCCCCCGTGCTGCGCTCGTTCCAGATATCGCACGGCCTCCTTTGATCGCTTTTCACGTAGGAGTAACAGTCCAAGGTCGTAGAGGGCCTCCCTGGCCACGGCAAACCGGCATATGAGTGTCCCCGCTTAGGATTGGTTCGTGTAGCTCCTGATATTCAATTAGGCCGTTTCCTCGAGTTTCAGGGGCCCAAGTAAACCGGACGGCAGCAACGGCGACCCAGCCTTATACGTCCTCACGTTGGTTTTCGTGAGCCGTTTCTCAGGCGGCAGCCCGGCATCACCGATTAGCCGGTTCGGCCACAGGTTTGCGACGTCAATTTCCAGCTCGTTGTCCCGGGCTCTCATCCCTTCTGTGACTTCCACTCGCCATGGCGCGCACCAAACCACCCCAAGATTCTTGCCGTTCAGCCTTACTTCGGCAATGTAATTCACTTTCCCTAGGTTGAGATACAGCCGCTTTCCTGTCGTGCCTCTCGGCTTGTCAAACTTCTTGCGGTAGGTGGCCGTGCCGGAGTAGTACTTGATGCCTTCCTCCGGGCGCTCTGTCCAATCTTCCAACCTGTCGAAAGTCACGCTTTCGGGCCCTCCCCAGTTCGGATTAAACGAGACCTTCCACGGTCCGGCAATCTCCGTTACCGTCCGAATGTCAGGGAAGTTCTTCCCTGTAGCGTGCGGAGGGCGCGCAATCGGGCTCCGGAACACCACGAACCAGCTCTGCTGCGGTTCGAATCGCAACGGCACGAAGGTACGTCCACCTTCTACCCGGAACTCCGGAAGGTTGCGGACAGTTCCGGTCACCGGATCCCATAGTTCCGGGTGCCGACCGCCAACCCGAAACGCGCACTCTAGCATCTCAACTCGGTTGTTCTGATTCGACAGGAAGTACACGTCGACGCCGTCGAGGTCGCGGTGCGTGAACTCGATCTTAGTCTCTGCGTCGCCCCCGCTTACGTCGAAATCCGGCGACAATGACAGCGACCCAAGAACCTTTTCGAGGGTGTTGCCCCAAACGAGCCGCCCCTTGCCGATGTGTCGCTCCCCAGTTTCCGTGTCCTCGGCGCCCCACAGGGTACCGGCCAGTGCTTTCATTTGGGAGTCGCAATCCGGGTAGCCGGTCAGCCCCGGTACGCGCAGAGGCCTCGGCCCGCTCACCGTTGCGCCAGCTTCAATTAACTCCTCGATTCTGCGCAGCATCTCCGGGGACATCTTCCGCTCCTCGGGCAGGATCATCAACGTGTAGCTCACGCCATCAGGCAGCGTCAGCCGGCCTTCCCGCACGGACATGCGGCTGAACAGCCCCTCGGAGTTAACGCAGTCGTAGTTGTAGCCCGCCGGTAGAGCGGGCTGAATATATTCCCGGCCCGGGACGAACCTCGTCGAGCCTTCCCCGTAGAAGTAGCAGACATCGGCGTGGAATCGCCCCTGCTGAAGCAAGTGCTGGCAGCGCGCCAGATACCGCAGCCATGCCCGGCCCTGCTCCCACCAGGTAATGTTGCAGTCGAAGTTCGTGCCCACACCGGTCCACTCGATGCCCGGCTTTTCCTGGGGCCGGGGCTGATGGACGGAGAAACACAACATGTTCCGGTTCAAACCGTCGCAAAAGGCGCGGTCGCCCTCTGCCTTGAGCGCGGCGGGGTACTCTTGCCAGTTCAACCATGAGGTGAATGCCTCCGCTTGGGCGATCCCCTTCCCATAGGTGTGTGTTGCGGACGCCACGGAGCGGATGATATTGCAGAAATAATCAAGTTTGGAAACTATGTCGGTTGCATGCCAGAACTCGCCCATGGGGACGTCCACCATACCCATGCACCTGAGGATGTCGGCATGGGGATACGGGTATCCGTAGGCGGCCTCAGCGTGGAACCCCACGCCATGCGCGTGGGCGAGTTCCGTGAATCTACCGTAATAGCGTTCCGCAAGCAGGTCGCCGACGGTGCGGCGGATATCCCACAAAAAGCGGTCCGTTTGCTCCCGGCTATCCACGATCCGCCCGGCCAGAGCCGGCAGATAGGGCGAAAGATCGTAGCCTCGGAGGGTCTTGAATTCCTCAGGGAATCGTTCCGACCAGTTGGGCTGCTGACCCTGGACGTCCGCCCCCAACTCATAGCTATCAACATGGAAATACTTCACCGTTCGTCCGGCTTCGGCGCCCGCCGCGCGCAGGATCGGCTCCGCGGCGTAGCGGAAGTGCCGTTCGCTTCCCTTCGCGTCCAGGGGATCCGATTCGTAGCCGGGATCGCCCGCCGTCGTAGCGCGAGTTTTCTGACCCTGAAGCGTATAGCCGAACCGCAAGAACGTCCAACGCCCTTCCGGGATCTCCCAGTTCAGGTTTCCATCCGTCCCCATGCGTGAGGTCAGGTCCGTGATCTCGTTCTTGCGGACATCGAAGGCGCCGTCGTCGGGATACTCTTCCAGCAGAGCCGCCGGGCCCTGCTTGGGATAGTCAAAGAAGCTCCGGTTTCCGGATTTGAACCACCACCATTTGATGCCCGGCCGGGACCACAGCTCATCGCCATCGCGCAACAGCCACCCTTCGGCCAGTTGCACATCGGGCGCATGAGCCGAGTTAATCAGGAGCCGGAAGACTTGGGCGGTTGTGGGTGGGAAGTCCACGCGCTTCGCCTCACCCTTTTCCATTTGGAATGTCGCCACCGGGCGGAACAAGCTGCCATCGTCGGACGCCTGTAGCTCGCAGTCACGAGGCCCTCCGGAGAGCGAAGGAACGAGATGAATTGCACATGCAGCGAGTGGCTCGTGATATCGCCACTCGATCCATTGAGGCTTTTGGGGTGTCGGCGCAAGCTTGGGATCGGCCCGCCAGAACGTGTTGGGATCGCCGTCGACGATGTCAAGGGGCACCCAGTTCAGCTCCCCACTGTAGCCTACTACGACCGAACTCGCCTCGACCGCTGCTGGCCGCACGGGCCGCCGCAGTTTCTCTCGGAACGCCACCACCGCTACGTCGCGGTAGTAATCACCCAAAACGCGAGGCATCGGCAGCCTGACTGTTTTCTTACCGGGACCATCGGCCTGAACCTCGGAGAACACCAGCTTCTTGGCTGCGTGCTGGGGCTCGATCCAGGGACCACCTGCGTTCCAGCCGTCGCAGAGGTTCACGCTCATTTCCATTCCTAGCCCGGCGGCTTCCTTGACCGCGAACTGGAATAGCTCGATCCACTCCGGGCTCAGGAATCGGGGACCCGTCCGTACGCCTTCGTCAGCGCCGGAGAGCACAACCCCCTCAAGAAGTGGTGCGCCGGCATGGAAGAGCAGAACCCCCTGGATGCCTTGTCGCTTCATCTCGCGGAGGTCCCGAGTGATGCCCTCCCGGCTGACATCACCGTTCAGCCACCACCAATAAGCCCAGGGTTTGGACGCATCCGGCGGATCCAAAAAAGCCCTCTCCAGCACGTCCAAGCCCGGTGGTGCGCTGGTTGGCTCCTCGCGGCCCGCCTTCGAAGCAGGTCCTGCGGACAGTACTGCGCCCGCAACCACGGCGCCGTGTAAGAAGGAACGCCGTGTCAGCGTGGGCGCGGCATTCGGATTCTGTCTCTTCTCAATCATGTTTCACTGCCCCTTGTCGACGCGCAGTGCGCCTACTCGGTCTGCCAAGAGTTCGTCGTCCACCACCCGGGGTGAACTGGGATCCGGGACGATAAAGGACGAGGCCTCGCCTTGGGCATCCACGACCTCACTCAGCACAAGTGGCGCTCGAGCCTGGAACGGCCAGAAATGGAAATGGGCGGTAGGCCGCGCCTTGATGATGCACTTTAGCGCTTATCGTGAATCTAAGTTTCCTGGTTCCCGCATTGTCGGGCTGTGGATTATTGCTCGCCAGCAGGCTGGGAACTGTCATTTGAAGAAACCTCAGCAACCGCCTGTTGCATTGCCTGGAGGATCATTTGTCGTTCGGTCTGTTCGGTCGTACGAAGTTTGCGGAAGGTGGCAAGGGCCTCTTGTGCTTTCTCATTGTCACCCAACTTCAAGTAGACTCTGCTCAGCCTGTAATAGGCGTCAGCCACGAAGCCTCTGGGAAGGCTTTCTTGCAGACTAATTGATTTCTCAAGCCCGACGCGAGCCTCCTGAATGCTCCCACTTTGTGCCAGGGTAGCTCCCAGCTCGTAATAGGCGAGGGCGAAAGAGGGAGCGAGCTCCACACTTCGCCGAAAAGATTGGATTCCTTCGGAAACTCGGCCCTCCTTGACGAGCACCATTCCGTACAAGCAATGGTAAACAGCATTTCCTGGTCGGAATCCGACGCTTCTTGACAGCGAGGACTCAGCCTCCTCCAAACGGTCGATTGAACCGTAAACAATGCCTTGGAGGAAGTAGGCCCGGTCGAAATTAGGGTCGAGCTTCAGTGCCCGTTCTAGATAGGGGAGGGCTTGATCGTACTTGGCGGCAGCATAGTAAGTTAGCGCAATGCTATAGGGGATCTCGGAAGACTCTGGATCAATTTTTGCCGCTTCCTGTAACGTAGCGAGGCTTGCGAGTAGATTCCCCTGCTTCTGGTAGAGCCGAGCCAAGGTGAGTTGGTAAAGGGAATTTCGCGGTTCGAGTTCGATGGCATGATGAATTTGCTTCAAAGCATCTTGTGTTTGCCCTTTAAGGAGGAGGGTGCGCGCCAGCATGTAGCAGTATTCAGCACCTTGACGGTCACTTTCGCGAAGGGCGAGCAGCTCCTGTTGTGCTCGATCGGGCAGGCCCTGCTGCAGGAAGGCTTCTGCCAACGGCAGGACGATGCCGGGCTCACCAGGAGCCAATTCCCCCGCCTTCTCTAAGTGCACTTGGGCTGGCCCCGCCAAGCCGTGTGCAAGAAAACTTCTTCCCACTTCCACCTCGAACGCCGGCGACTTTCCGAACAGCCGGGAGGAGTCTTGGGCGTAGCGGATCGCCTCTCCCACTCGCGCTGAGTCAAGGTAGGCGCGTAACAGAAGGGCTGAAATCTCCGCTGTCGGAGACCCCGCGCGCTGCGCTTGTTCCAAATATGGCACGGCCTCCTTTGCTCGCTTTTCACGCAGGAGTAACAGTCCAAGGTCGTAAAGGGCATCCTGTGCTTTCGGGTCCAGATCTATGGTGCGCTTGAATTGCTCGATGGCAGGGGGAACCTTGTTTTGCTTGAGATAAGTCAAGGCCAGATTGTGATGGGCAGAGGCCGAGCGCGGGTTGAGTGCCAGCGCACGTTCAAATGCTTTCTCCGCTTCAGTAAATTCGCCCAGCTCCGAATGGGCTATACCCAAATAAGTGTACCCGCTCCAGGAGTTCTTATCGCTGGCCACCGCGAGGGAGAATTCTCGCTTGGCCTCCTCAAACCTGTGATGTTCGAGGAGCGCCTGACCTTGAGCTAGGTGCCGTTGCACTATGCTTGGCGTGTCAGGAGGTGCCTGTCCTGTCAAGTGCGGCAGGACCAGGCCCGTGCAGACAAATAGCACCCAACAACACTTCACCGCCATGAGTTACTCAAAGCGAGAGGAGCCGGGGGAATTGGCTGTTATGGTATGCCAGTAATCCCCCGGCCCAAACTCAGAAGATAAGCTTCAAAGACATTTGAATGATCCGGGGATCGTGCTGGGTACCAAGGTAGACCCCAAATGATGAATTGGGGTCTAAGCTAAAGCCGGTCCCCGGGAAAGGACCCTTTTGGGTGTGGTTCCAGACGTTGAAAAACTCAGCCCGGAATTGCAGGTTGAGTCTTTCTGTCAGGTGGTTGTTTTTGAAGAAGGAAAGGTCCCAGTTGTTTAAGTGGTCACCACGCAGAATATTGCGCCCGGAATTGCCGAATGTCCCTGCTGCTGGTTGGGCGAAGGCATAGCGGTTAAATGCCCGTGTAGGGTCAACTGGATCTGCGCTGTGGGGATTGCCAACCAAGTTGGCGCGCATGAATGAACTGGAGGCAGTACCCGAGAGGTCGACCGCACCGATGCTGAATGGGAAGCCGCTTTGAATCTGGAAGATGCCATTCAGTTGCCAGCCCCCTAGTAGTTTGTCAAACGCTGATGGCATACTAGATCCAAACTGCTTGCCACGCCCGAACGGCAGTTCGTAGACGGTGCTTACGACGACTCGGTGGGTGGCATCGTAGGAGTTCAGACCATAGTCTGCGTTCCGGTCCCAATAGTTCTGCTGACCGAAACACGCATCGGTCCCGCCGCCACATTCAGAGGAAGAGAGCCCCATTGATTTGCTCCAGGTGTAATGAGCTTGGAAGTAGTATCCGTGATTAAATCGTTTCTCCACGCGCGTGGTAAATGCATGGTAATTGGATCTTCCGTCCATCCGGGTGATAAGAATAAAACCGAAATTGGGAAAGTGAAAATCCACTTTGCCATCCGGCATTAATTGCCCTTGAGTCGGGACGTTTCGGTCATCCAGCCTGGTCCCTTCCGACCCCTGATATCCCAGATCAAGCAGCCAATCGTGAGCCAATTCCCGCTCCACGTCAAAGTTCCACTGCTGGATATAGGGCGTACGGTTCAGCGGATCCAGGCTTAGGGAAGAGATACTCCCGGCGACCGGGGCAGAAGTGGGGGCAGTGGGAAACAGCGTATCGTAGTCGATCGGTTGGGCCAGCGAGCCGGTCGCCGAAAACGTTTTTGACCAGGGTGGGTTAAGGACAGAAAAGATGTATTCATTGAAGCAGAAATTGTCATAGAAGATCCCGTAGGCCGCGCGTATTACCGTGCGATTGTCTGTAGAGGGTCTAAAAGCAAAGCCGATGCGGGGCGCAAAGTTCCTATAGTCAGGCGCCACCAAGCCCTGCAGCGGTGTATAGCCGAGGAGGGGTGAATTCACTTCCTGCACGACTTGCTTGTTCGGGATTAGCAAATTGCCACCCGGATAATCGGGATTAAAGACCGAGATCCGGCCTTGCTGCTCCACCAAAGGTGTCCGGTATTCATAGCGGAGGCCCAAATTGAGCGTGAGCCGCGATGAGATCTTCCAGTCATCCATTGCATACAGGTTGTACACCTGGGCGTGAAACCAGCTCGAGTTTACTCCTTGATTTACGGTAGCGGAGAAGGGCAAGCCCAGGAGGAAATCAGCCATCGAGTTTCCCTGCGAGTTTCCAGCTCCTGCGGTAAACAATCCGGAGAAGCCAATGGAACCCCGCGTTGTAAATGTATTAATCTCCTTGAACAAAAACTCCCGGAGGTCCGCGCCGAACTTAAGGGTGTGTTTGCCGGCGGTGTAAGTCAACCCATCGACGATGGTATAGCCATTCGTCCAATAATCCAGCGGGGTCACGCCATTGCCGCCGATTCCATAATAAGGAGTGCTGAAGCCCCAACTGGGATATCCGTACGTCGCAGGAGCTTTGTTAGTCCCCACGAAGAACTGCCCCGCAAGATCAGTCCCGAATGCCCCCTGCTGCTGGCTCAGCGAGACCGGCCGGTTCCAAGACAGTCGCAAGTCATTAATCACATGAGGGGAGAAGAGGTGAATCTCGCTGAAAGCTGCATTGTAGCCTTTCTGGACATAACTGGTGCCACCAAGAGGTTGGATGGTCGGGAAGTTGAATGACTGGGTATCAAAGGAGAATCTCCCATAAAGAGTGTCCCTATCCGAGATCTTGGCATCGACACGAGTATTCAATTGGTTAACATTATAGGGATCAGCCAGTCCTTTACCGGTATTGAAGCCCGGTTGGGGGGGAATGTTCGGAGTAGGGAACAAACCCGCTGCAATGATCGGTGTGATCTTCGTGTCTATCCGGCCTTTGGGGATTTGGTTTCCCGGGAATTGCAGCCCCGTTTGGGGATCGTAAATAGGGGCGTCAGCCGAAAAGTCTCCACTTAACTCGGCTGGGGTCGCCCAGTAGCCCCGAGCCGTGGCGTATGATCTTTCCCGTTCGCCCTCGTAGTCGCCAAAGAAAAAGAGTTTGTCCCGTCCATTTACAACTTTGGGAATAACGATGGGGCCGCCCACACTGAACCCGAACTGGTTGTAGCGCAACTGGGCTTTTTCCCTCCCCGTTATCGGATCTCTCACGGCATAAAAGTTGCGCGCGTCCAGGGCGTCGTTGCGCAGAAAATCGTACGCCGTGCCATGGATCTTGTTAGTTCCGGATTTGATGGCCACATTGATCTGCGAAGCACTCCCGCCGAACTCGGGGGAATAGTTTTCGCTCGTCATCTTAAACTCTTAAATAGCGTCGATGGGAGGAACAATCGAGGGAGTTTGAAACCCCGGATCGTTATTCTCCACGCCGTCGATCATGAAAGCGTTGGAACCTGCCCGGCCGCCCCCTACGAAAAGGGAACCTCCGCCAAGGCCAGGGCGGAAACTGTGCTCCTCAGAACCCAAATTTCCGGACATATCTACAACTGTGCCTGGGCTGAGAACCGCCAGTTCCATGAAGTTGCGGCTTACCAGGGGGAGGTCAGTAATTTCTTTGTTTTCGACGACCTTGCCAATGGTACTGCTGTCTGTGTTGAGCATTTGCCCCCGGGCAGTGACCTCCACGGTGGAAGTGACCGCACCCGGTTGAAGCGTCGCGTCCACACGCATTCCCTGATTCACAAGGAGAATCAGATCGCTGGCCACAAATTTCTTGAAACCGGGAACTTCCACATTGACTTGATACTTCCCCGGTATAAGGTTCGGGACATCGTAGTACCCCTCGGCGCTGCTCTTGACTGCACTGGAGACGTTTGTCCCAAGATTGGTGACGGTCACGTTCGCATCGGGGACGACGGCGCCAGAGGCATCAGTAACAGTCCCCAAGATTCTTCCGTAAGCCGTCTGGGCATCGAGGGTTACTGGGAAAATAGACACGACAACCGCAAAGCTCAGCAATGCAATAACATAACGCATTTCGTTATTACCTCCATTTTTGATGACCCATTCCCCGACCAAGGCAATTATTGCCGCAAAGGCTCTTTAGCCTGAAAGTCTTTCACACCCACTGCAAGGGCTAACATGCAAAGTGGCTGTTACACGAGTAACCCAGGTATGACCTGCTGAAACGAATTGTCTCGAGGCCCATCCGGAAAGCGTATTTTTGCCGAGTTCTCGAACCATAAGCTCTTTGTTTTCGATGGGCACTTTTTCCAGATGGCCCCTTCCGGATGGGCCTCTAGCCCACCCGTCATCAATAATCGGGCCGACTCTCCCGCGCCAATCCACGGTCCTCTTTCTGCCTATCTCTGGCGATGTCTGCACGGGCCAGCTCGAGCACCTGCAAGGGCGCCTACCTCCATGCCCCGCAGCATACTCCCCCAATGCGGATTGTCAAGGGAATTCTAGTTACGCATTGTGAAACTTCCTCAGAAGGCTACTGTGCACCTCTGTTGTGACCTGAAATCTGTGCCGGTCCTTCCCGTCAGCCATTCCTCGATGAGTGCTAGCCTGCCCCAATTGCTGGAACCGTCCCGCCAAGAATTGAGTTCCTGCGGGGAGCCCCATTTCATGCCACGACCTTGATTTCTGGTGAGAGATACCTCTGCGAGGAGAACTCCTGGATATTCTCTTTCGTGACCATAACATGATCTGTATAGAAGGCGGGTGGGACTTGCTCTTTGTTCAACCAGCGCAGCACGGCAGGCATTATTTTCGACCCGTATCTCTCCGGGAAGAACGCGACTGAACCGATAAGCGGGCTATCGTCGTCCTGGATTTCAGCTGATATTCGCGGGTCCGGACTGAAGTCCTGGCTGATAATCGCTGTGAAACGCTCCCGGCCGGCCTCACGCACGGCCCGCAGGGCCCCCAGCGCAGAGGCGTCATTGATCGTGCCGATGAGCAGGCGCTCCCGTGGCGATAGTTGCCGCAGGATCTTGGAGGTGGCCTGGTACCCACCGGCTTCCGTCCCCGTACCCTTGGCGTCCCGATGCGTTACCGGCAGGCTGTCATGCGCCTGGGGGTAAAGAGTATTTCTGATGCCGCGAAGCGTTCCAATCATCCTTCCGTGTGGGGTTGGCCCCGCCGCAGACGCTTCCAGGAGTAAGACCCTAGTTACAGGGGCCTGCCATTTCTTCCGCGCCCAATCACCCAACCCCTCCCCCGCCAACAATCCTGCGGCATAGTTGTTGGCCCCGAAATAAATGGCCCCCGGCTGCGGAATGTCTATGGCCAGAGTGGGAATCCTGGCTTTCGCAAACATATGGGCAATGATGGGCGCCACCCTGTAATGGACTTGAAACTCAATAGCAAAATCCACCTTCTGTTCGATCATCCACTCCGCATTGTGTATCGCCTTTTCTTCGCTATATTGGTTATCAGTAACAAGAAGCTCGACAAAGGACTTCTTGGCTTCCTCGAGCAGGCCGCGAGTGACGGCATCGGAGAAAGGCTGACCGGAGCACAGTTGAGCGTAGGCAATCCTGTAAGTGCGGTAGCCGAGTGGAAGCGTGAACTTCTTGGTTCGCGGGTCGCGGGAGATCCAGCCTCTGCGCTGCAGAGTATGAAGGATGCGCAGAGCTGTAGCCTTGTTCAGTCGAACTGCTTGAGCGACATCTGTGAGGCGCAATCCTCCCCTGTCCTGGCGCAAGGCGTCCATGACCCCGAGTGCTTTGCCAAGCACTTTGATGTAATAGCGTGGCGTGCTTTTTCGATCAGACTCCAGATTCGGTAACGATTGTTCCATAATCACGGTCTCCCTGTGAACCGAACTCACGTAGGCATGGAGTTTGGGAGGAGTGCCCGCTTTCACACCGTTGGTAAGCGGGGTATTCCGCGCCAAATAGCGCAACCATGCCCCTGCCGGGTATTCTAATGGCCTTTCTTGGCCTGTCGGAAAGTTTTTCATTTTAAAACGAGAATTTTCTTGACACAACCCTAAGCCAAGCGTAAGAACCTTATCGTTCCAGGATAAGCCCTGGAAATAAAGAAGCCCGTCCCTCATGGGGACGAAGGCGGAGTCGAAGTTACCGATCGAGGTCGTTCCAGCATGAATGGGCGCGAACGTGTGCAAGCCGTACTGGCAGGGAAAGTTCCTGACCGGGTACCAGTTTGCCTGCACAACTCCCACATGGCGGCTGCGCAAGCTGGGATCAGCATGGCCCAATATCGCAAGGACCCGCAGGCCATCGCGAAGGCGCACTTGCTCGCGCTGGAAATGCACGGCCAGGATAGTCTCTACCTGACGATTGACACGGCACTTCTGGCGGAAGCGCTGGGGGCCAAATCCGAACACTGCGATAACGAACCGGCGGGGGTCGTTGCCCCGGCGATTCAGAGTCTCGATGAAGTCGATCGCCTGAAGGTAGCCGATCCAGCGGTCGATGGCCGACTCCCAGTCTTAGTTGAAGCGACACAACTCGTAGCGGAACGCGTGGGTGCGGAAGTTGCCATTCGAGCTGGCGCCGACCAGGGCCCTTTTGACCTGGCCTGCCTGGTATTTGGCATCGATAGTTTCTTAACTGCGCTCGCCTGCGAGCCGGACCACCCTGGGATCGAGGCGCTGCTGAATGTCTGCTACGAAAGCCACCTGGCCCTGCACCGGGCCTTAATCAACGTGGGTGCGCATTACACCTCCAGCGGAGAAAGTCTGGCGGGACCCGACGTTGTGTCTCCGGCTATGTACGAGCGGTTCGCGCGCCCACATCAGGAGAAGATGGTAAAGAAACTGGCGGCTGAGGGGATTTTTGCCGTCGTCCATATTTGCGGGAACACGACCAAAATCTTGAAGTCCCTTGCAGAATACGATTACTGCGGCTTTGAGTTTGATCACAAGACCGACTCGCTTGTCGCCAAGCAGACGGTTGGTGCCCGGCACGTCCTCTTCGGTAATGTCGACCCCAGTGGCGTGTTGGCCCTCGGGACTCCGGACTTGGTCCGCGAGAAAACGCGTGAACTTATTTCTGTCTGGAAACCGGAAGGACGATTTGTGCTGAACTCCGGCTGTGCTCTCCCATCCTCGACGCCCCCGGAGAACATCCGCGCGTTCATTGAAACGGCGCACGAATTTGGCGTCTATACCTGATCGAAGAAGGGATCAATAGCATGGTCCCCACCATGCCGGATCCGTGAATCACGAGCGCGGTGTCCTTGCGCCTGCGGCGGAAGGGGATGTTCTTAGCCAGACAAGCCTTGAAAAGCCCGAGTTTGGGCGCATTTCACGGAAGTGAAGCATGTCAGCAAGAAATCAGGGAGAGGCGGTTTTTAAGGCTTTAGACTCCCTACAGGTTGAGATTCCCTTGCGGAGTGCACTGGAGGCGCGCGATGGCATCAATCTAGAAGCGAAAGCCGGCATCGGGGCCTTCGGGGGCGACTTCGAGTCCCTGCTGATCGACAAAGAGTTTCTGAAAAGCGGTCCGGGATATGATATCACTTGAGTAACTTGTAATCGGATCGCCTTCGAGCACTAAAGCTACAAGGTCACTCTGCCAAGGAAACTCAACACCCATTTGCGACACGCATTGGATCTCGATATCTCTAAAGAATCTATGGGGGAATATGTCATGCGAAAAACGATCAATAAGTGCCCTTCATCAGGCAGCCACCCACATCTCAGCCGCCGCGGGTTCCTTGGCTTGGCGGGGGCAGTGCCGATGCTCTGGTCAGAGAATGCCATGGGAGGTGTCCTTGCCCCTCCTATTCGACTCTCACTCGCGACGGATACTCCCGTTGGTGGAACGGATGCCGTGAACAGAGCCGTAGATTTTTATCGACCTCCCCAACTCTCGCTGATGGTGGGGTACATCAAGGACCCGGAGCACTCCAAGTTTTCTCTTCGCCAATTTGCGGAGACCGTGGGGAAGAACTTCGACGCCCGCGCCCTGGCCACTCGAGCAAAAAAGGCAGGTATAGTCGACATCATTTGGTATGACAAGTGGATCGATGGCCTGGTGTATCATAAGACCCAAACCACAACTTTTATGACGGGACGGGATTTTCTGGCTGAGCTTGCGCCGGAATGCAAGCGAGTGGGATTGAAACTGATCGTCTATTTCAACATCTTCTTCGACGGCAATCCGGAATTTGCGCAATGGGCTTGTACCGACCAGCGAGGTCGGCCCATTGCTTTTCCGGAGCCTTGGATGGACAATCTGCTAAGCATGTATTCGCCGTTTCGTGAGAAGGCGCTGCAGCAGATCCACGAAATCATGGTTAACTACGATCCCGACGGCCTTTGGCTGGACAACCCCGCCTTTCCCACCCTTTCCTACGACCAGTGGACACAGGAAGCATTTCGAAAACTCTACGGCAAGTCCATGGAGGAAGCCTCCTCAGTAGAGAGGGGCAGGTTTGCCGTCGATTCCATGACCGGCTGGTTGAAAGAGGTCGCTGCCTAGGCGCGAAAGATCAAGCCCAACACGCTGATTACAAACAACTCTGCCTTCGAGCCCTTAAATAGTGGGCCCCGGCTTGCCGCGGGCATGGCAGAGCCCTCCGATTACCTCAGTAGGGAGTTACACACTCTTAAATTGCAGCAAGAGTATGTCCCTGTCTTTTCCGAGTTCGAGAAGCCTGCCGAAGCTGGGTATCTCATTTCGGATGATTGGTTCAGCCCCATGAATGCGGGCGCTGTGAGGACCATGAAAAGCGAGGACGAGGTGCGCCGTGCGTTGGCCACTACTCTCGGAGGCGGTATCAACCTTTACTTTGCTATAGCTTTGGGGCACGACGGCACAACGGACGAAGGGACCTTGCAGCTTTTGGACCTGGCAGGGGCTTGGCTCGACAAGCGGAGGCCTTTCATAGAGAATGCCAGGGGCTTTAACGACGTAGGGATTGTGTTGGGCGCTGCCGACCCGGAGGACGTGAGCTGGCCTGGCGGACCCCATGGCTACGGGGAGGAGATACTCAAGTTGGAAGCAAGCCTGCGAAATGCCGGCTACTTGCCGCGCCGCTTGATAAACTGTGCTCACCTGCAGCGATGGGACGAGATCCCGGAAGGCATGCGTACTTTAATTCTGCCCGATCGGGTGAATTTGAGTGCTGTCGATCGAGAGAAGGTTCGAAGCTTCGTTGAGCGTGGCGGAAAGGTGCTCGCCTTCGGACGGGGTGCGGGATTACGAAGAAGCGAGACTGTTCCGCAGATCGACAACATTTTCGGGGTCCGCGCGGGTGGCTATCTTGAGCCGATTGCCTGGGCGAACTGGAGTTGGAGGCTTCAAATCGAAGGAGAAGGAAAAGACATTAACTTTGATGCCCCAATCATCTTGACTCATCCCACCTCGGCCCAGACGGTGTTGTGGGCTGATGGAGTCATAAAAGGTTCCATCCCATGCTTGACGGTCAATCAGGTCGGTAAAGGCCACGCGTACCTTGCCACCGTACCTGAGTCCGCGTTCTTTGACGCCCCCAGCGTCCTCGACCGCATATGGAAAGAGACCATAGGCGAGCCAGTGTGGAAAGGCAACGGCCACCAGGGCTCATACACGGTCAATTTTAGGCGGCAGAAAGGGCGGACCTTGATTCATGTTGTCAATGATCTTTCGCAGCGATATGTTATGGACCACCGGTATCCGCCCGAATACGTACAACTGCAGATCAACACAGATGTGGTCCCCTTCCAAACAGCCAGAATACTTCCCCAAGACCAAATGGTGCAAATATCAGGCGGGGGTGCTTGGAAGAGCCTTGAGATCTACCCGGATCCCGACGTTACGATTCTATTGGAGTAAAGCTCATCCACCCATTGTGCATCTCGGGAGAACTCTCAGGAGACGGCCAGCTTGTTTGAGCGTGAGGGCACCGCGAAGGTGCGGGTCATGAACGAGCTCTAAAACGACCGTCCCCAACTCAGAGGCTACAGGAATCAATCCCGGGAAGAGACGCGAAGGCGGCCAACCTCGGTTGTCATCCATGGCCTTCCGGGCGGGTCCATGTTCTGCTTCTCATTAATAAACTCCATACTTGTGAAAGGCATTGATCATCGAGATGAAGTTTTCGTGAGGAATATAGTTCACGATACTGTGGCTGCTTCCAGCGACCCAGCGTCCGCCCGGTTTGAGAACTTCCATGTGCTCGCGCACGTCGCGGTCGACATCCGCAGGAGTGCCCTTGACCAGCGGCCAGGTGATATCAATGTTGCCAAAGAGAGTCAGACGATCACCATACCGTTTCTTATAATCCCGGTAATCGATGCCGGAAGGGTCCATGGGGGTAATGCCATTCACACCCAGTTCATAGAGCATTTCAACCGCATCGTCAATTTTCCCGTCGGAATGAAACATGATAGGAATCCCGGCTTCGCGGGCAGGAGCCAGGATGCGGTCGTAAGGGGCACGCCACATCGCTTTGAAGATCGGAGGCCGCACGAATAGGCCTGTCTTGAAGGCAAAGTCGTCCGCGGCAAAGAATATGTCGATGCCGACGCCGACCGCCCGCCGGGCCAGTTCAGCAAAGTAATCGGCGGAGCGAGACATCAATTCTTCGACAAAGTCCCGGTCTTCCATCACCAGCATCATGCAGTCGGTCAGGCCGATGACGAATTCATAGAGGGTCTGAAAAACGCAGCCGCACAGAAAGATCACTCCTACGCCGGTGCCTTTAGCCGCTTCGACGTACTCACGAACATACTGGATCCGTTCTTCAAGCTCGTTTTCCCCCGGCCAAATGATGCGCTCCAGATCGGCGCGACTCTTGATGCTGCGATCGGTAATCAGGGCCACCGTGCCGTCGGGCCGGCCCCCTTTCAAGGGTGTCCAGAGAGCCTCCAGGGCGATCGCGTCCTGGCCTATCGCCTGGCAGAGCTCGATGTAGTCCTTTGGATACATCGGTCGCACTCCCTCTCCGGCCGCAGCGCCTTTAGCCGGGTCACCGCCCACTCCCAGGGTATTGCCCGCTTTCCGTCCCAGGATTCTCTCGACGTGTTGGTCTTCGATGAGAATTTCAAAGTTCGGGACGCGGTCGGTCTTTTCGCCGCGCAACGCGGCGATCAGCCGGTCAATGTTTGCTTTGCCAGCGAAAGATTCAGATGCGGTCATACTTCCTCCTCAAGTCAACCGACAATGACACTTCGAATCCTATCATTCACGTCTTCAATATTGAACTCAATCCAGCCCGAGCTTGCGACTAAGCGACTGGGTGCATTGCACAAATCCTTACCCGGACTGCTATGCTTGAGGAGTTGTGCGCAAACCGCAGCGACTGACCTTCGTTACGTGGAAACATTTCGTTCTCAAGGTCATTTTCCGTAGCGTCCAACACTACCTTCGATACTCCCTTTCGCATCGTGATGTCCGGGAGCTGTTAATGGAACGAGGATTGGAGGCCGACCACAGGGCCGTGTGACAGTAAGATCAACGGCATGCACCTGCGTTCAAAGAGCGAAATCGAAGGCATCTGACACCGAACAACAAATTCGTTTGCCCCGCTCACACCCGCCTGCACGGCAGAGGCCCTTGGTTTTGTATCAGACCCAAGGGTCTGGAGCGGACAAGTATCCGGAGCGCATTATTGGGCTGTGTAGCCTCCGTCTACTAGGATGAACGTACCTGTAATATACGACGCCTCGTCTGAAGCAAGGAACCTCACAGCGTTCGCGACTTCGCGCGGCTGCCCTGCACGCTTGAGGAATGTTTTTGCTCCCTCTTCCGCATTCACCTGATCCAATGTCAGATTTCTCTCCTTCGTGTAACGTTCGATCGCCTCTGTCATGATAAAGCCCGGGCAAACACAGTTTACGCGGATATTGTGGGGAGCGAGATCCATCGCCATGTTGCGCGTCATTTGTAATACAGCAGACTTTGTCGCGCTGTAGACGAAAAAGTTCGGTTGCGCGATAAAACTCGAGACTGAAGCCAGATTGACTATCGCCCCGCCTCCGGACTCTTTCATCTTTTCCGATGCGTACTTCGTAACCATAGCGGTTCCAATAATGTTTACCCCAACTGAGCGCTGCCATTCCTCCACGGTCGCGTCGAAACCCTTTAAGACGAACGTCGCGGCGTTATTCACGAGGATATCGATTCTTCCAAAATGCCTGATTGCTTCGTCGGAGATTCGCTTGGCTTCCACTTCTTTCGAAATGTCCGCAGGAACAAATATCGCTTCGCACCCCTTGGTGCTGATCGCGGCAGTAGTCTTCTCTCCCGCAGCGACATTGATGTCCGCCAAGACAACCTTGGCCCCTCCCTCCGCAAACAACTCGGCAGTCGCCTTGCCGATTCCTGCGGCTGCCCCCGTGATGACGGCAATCTTATTCCCCAATATCATGCGCCCACCTCAAGCACTTTTCTGGTAACGGATGAACACCACCCAAACTCACGGACCAGGCCAACCGGTCATCACTTCACCAGATTAGCTCGCGTACTCTAATCTTAACTGAGATCGGAAGTCAATGTTTCGCTCAGCAAAACCAAAATATTGTTGACTATTACCTCTGTAAAGGTTAAGAGAACATGTTTCAGAAGGAAGAGGGCTGGTGCTGGCGAGAAGATCCTCCAGCAGCAGGAGCTCAAAACTCCGTGCAAGCGCAGCGGCTTTCCTGACAGGGTGACAGCGTACCCCCTCGAAACAGCCCACCGCAGTTTTTCAGGAAGATTGCCGCGCGAGTGATTCTCTCTGGGATGGCTTGTTTAAAGCCGCATCAGGCGCACACATCGCCTGCAGCGCAATGCACCAGCCAATGCTTTAGTCAGATGGTGCGGCTCGAGCTTTCCCCGTGTGAGAGGTGGATGAACCGAAACTGGTGTGCATTGCAGCGTAGTCGCATGGAGGCGGCATATGAATGAAGGACTCTTGGCGGAACTGAAGGGCGCAGTGCTTTCCTTCGACAAGGATAAGGCCGAAGAGGCAGCCCGCAGGGCGATAGAACAGGGGGTTGACCCAGTGAGCTGTGCGGACGCCCTTGCCGATAGCCTGAGGATCATAGGAGACCAGTACTCGGCAGGTGAGGTGTTCATACCTGAGCTTTTCGTGGCCTCCAGAGTCGCCAAAGTGGCACTGAGCTTTATCACTGCTGAAATGAGAAAGCAGGGCAAGAATGTGCGGTCTCTAGGGAAGGTGGTCATTGGGACAGTGTTCGGTGACATCCACAGTATCGGGAAGGACATTGTTGCCACGCTTCTTTTCGCCGAGGGGTTTGAAGTGGTCGATGTAGGCGTAAATGTGAAGGCAGACGACTTCCTCAAGGCCGTGAATGATCACAAACCAGACATCCTGGCGCTTTCCGCGCTCCTGACTACAACCGCAATGGAGCAAAGAAACGTCATCGAGGGGCTGAAAAGAGCCGGCGTTCGCGAAAAGGTTAAGGTGCTGATTGGGGGGAGCGCTATCAACCAGGAGTTCGCTGATAAGATCGGAGCAGACGGTTATGGCGCAACGGGGCCGAGCGGGGTCAAGGTTGCGCGCCACCTGGTCGCAAGATGAGGAGGAAGATTTATGCGGAAAGGCTTTCAAAGAAGATTTGATCCCATCAAAGTTATGACGGACTCACAGGTCGAGGCGATCCACAGGGCCACGCTGGATGTTCTGGAAAGGACGGGGATCAGGTTCGAAAGCGTGCCAGCCCTAAACTTGCTCAAGCAGAAGGGCTGCATGGTGGATTACGACACCAGGATCGCCCGCATTCCGCCCTCTTTCGTGGAAGAGTGTATCCGCATGACCCCGAGCAGCTTTTCGCTCAAAGCACGGGATCCGAAGAATGATTTGCGCATCGGCGGGAGCACTCTGTATTTCATGTCGTCCGCAGGAGCGCGGTACACGGACGCCAGGACGGGAGAGGTGCGGACGGCCACCCCGGAAGAAAACGACCAGGCGGTTCTCATCTCCGACGCGTTGGATACCGTGGACGTTTTCCCTTCCTACACTCCCTACTTCGAGATCGAAGGAGTAGAGCCAGTAATGCTCTGTCCGACGAGTCTGGCGAGCCGCATCCGTTGGACCTCCAAGGCCTCCCGCGGGGCCCAGGCAACCGATACCTTCATCTTTGAGACCCAACTCGCTCAGGCTGTAGGGATGCAGTTGCTGGGTGTTTGCGAAGCGGCCGCTCCCCTTGCTTACCCCGAGGACGCGATCAATGCGGCGTTCGAGTATACCGGGGCCGGCTTTCCCATGTTCATCGCCGCCGGTTCCGTGATGGGCGGAAGCGCACCGGCAACCATTGCGGGTGCCACGATCACGAACAACGCCGAACTTCTGGGCGCGGTGGTCCTGATTCAGTCCATGCGACCAGGTACAGGAATAATCGGCAACGATTTTGTGACCCCTATGGATATGCAAAGCGGAGGGTTTCTATTCGGTGCCCTTGGGGTCAATCTTCACCAGATGGCTTTCAACCAACTTTGGACCCAGGTGTACAAAATCCCCACCGTAAACTGCGGCGCAGCCTTCTCCAACTCGAAGTTGATTGATTACCAAAGCGGCTACGAAAAAACGCATACCGCCATGGTGTCGGCGCTTTCGGGCGCCAACTGTATCGTGCTGCATGGCGGCGTAACGGCCGAACTTGCCTACAACCCGGTTTTGGCGATTATCAACGACGACGTGGCCAACGTTATTGGACGAACGGTTGAGGCTTTCGACGTCAATGAGGAGACCATGGCATTGGAGCTTATCCACGAGGTGGGACCGAACCCCGGTTCTTTCCTGGGCGAGAAACACACCCTGACTCACTGGAAGAAGGAGTATTTTCTTCCCGTCGTGGCAGACCGCCTTTCTTACGACGAATGGATCAACCAGGGTAAGAAGAGCATCATCGACAGAGCTTGCGAGCGAATGGAGAAGATTCTCTCGACCCACAAACCCCTGCCCATTACGGCGGAACACGACAAGGACATCGAACGAATCCTTGAGGACGCCCGCAAGCACTACCGGAACAAAGGCCTTCTTTAGGAACGGATCTTGCGGTGTGGTGAGTGCCGCAGGTAGTGGAGTCAATCGCGTATGGCCAAAAAACTCATTCGAAGCCCAAATCGAGCTCCAGTCGTCTTCTTGGGCCATGTCGTCTGGTGGAAGGTCGTCGCTTCATGACTACCTATGCTAGGTGCGGCGGATACCATACTAGGACACTACCGCCGTAGGGGATCGGTTGACACGCCTCGGAACGCGTGATACAAGGCTGGCAGACCCTGATTTGGTCGTTGGCTCCGGCGCGGAGCGTCGCCTGCGTCGAAGCAGAAAGGGGTCAAAGCGGAGGCTGAGCTATGAAAACTGCGTTCGTTCTCAGTATTGTGGTCAGTGCGACTCTCCTGTCGGCTCCTGCACAAGCCAAAGAAGCCAGCCAGACGGCAACAATTGTCACCATGAACTCGGTCCCTTGCGGCGGGCATCTCACGAAGACCCGCGAACTGCCCTGCCGCGAGTACGTCCTGCGCTCAGGCTCGACCGAGTACCACATCCAACAGAAGGTGGGAAAGAAAACCGACCTTCTGGCCCTCGGCCAGCAAGTCAGCTTCACCATCCACGATGATCGAATGCGCCTTCACGCAACCAATACAAGCGGGAAATCAAAGGACTTCGAGTTCGCGTTGGTCTTGATCACAGCGGCCTCGGAGGTGAACCCGCCAAGCGCCGCGCAGCAGTGACTTGATGACGGCGTACCCGCCGGAAGCATGGTTGAGCGGACGTCTATGGGTTTGGGGCGGCGTCTTCTCATCAAATAGAATGAACTCTTGCGGTGCATACGCCGCCGCCTCTTTACAGCGGCTTGCTGGCCGATCCTCTCCAATAGCTGTTACAACGCGGCCCTTGGCCGCAAGCAAAGACCAAGTTTTAATTGCCCATTGCTGATTACCGATTGACGAATGAAAAAGTGGTGTGGCAACTCCTTGTAACGTCCATCAGCCCGCCACGGCGGGGCAATCGGCCCGCCGCGGCGGGAAAATCGGCAATTCCAACCATCCCGGGCCAAGCGATGATCGTAGAAAATCTTCGCCGCACGAGAGGAAGATGAAGACTTGCTCTATAGAGGATCGCAAAATATAGTGACAGCTCAGGGGTAGCGCCGGAATCGCAGAGTGCCCCGCCAGTCGGGGCGCCACGAAACGGGATGACTTCCACTACAACCAGGCCCCTCTTGCCAAGGTTACGCCATTGGCCATAAGCCGGCAACAGTAGACGCCTGGGGCTATTCCCTGCGTGCTCCAATCCGCCATGTGCACGCCTCTCCTCGTCCATCCTCGAGCTAACACTCCCACTCGCTCACCGAAGACATCGTACATTTCGAGTGAGGCGTGTCCGTCCGCGGGAAGGTTATATTCGATCAGGAGTGATGAAGGGCCCATTCCCGGCTTGGCTTGGCCAAGCACGCGAAGGCCCGGCAGTTCATCGCCCGAAAGACAAACGGATAGCGGTTCCGCGGGGTAGGCAAAGGGTTCGTTGCAGAGGTGGAATCGCGGTTCTCCGCGCTTCGCAAGGTATAGAGTGGTCAGCGGCGTGCGCGCAAACTGGTCGAGGGACGCGAGCTGGGGCCCACTGTCCTCCCAGCGATAGATTGGGATGTTATGAGGATTGAGAGCGGTTGAAACGCCCCGCTCCTTAGCGAGGTGGAAAACGCCGAAATTCCCAGGCTCGTGCCCCGCCAGCCAATGACCGATGATGTCTACTCGGAAAGCGTCCTTGCCGAAAATGAGCACGTTGGCCATGAAGATTTCCGGCACACCATTTGGTCCGGGACCAGCTTCGAACCCATCGCCGTTCTGTGCATATACGCCTTCGATGATGTTCAGCAGGACTGACGACCGTATGAGTGAGTAGGAGTCGATCGTTCGGTGAACCCACATCTCCATCCAACTGGCTTTCTCCGCATCCCAGCGAGGAATCCCTGCCTGCCGGTGCTTGGCATAAAGATCGTCAACATGACGTTGGGCATCCGGTTGAAAGTCCTGGGCGATGGCGTCCTGAAGACCGCCGCAGAACTGGATATAGGGTTGAATGTTGGTTCCCTGCAGGTTCTTGACGCACAGAGTCAGCCCCATCGAGTGGGTCTTCAACTTGGAAACGTTGAGCAGGTGGCAATCCGGATAGTTGAACGGGCCAAGGTATTTCGTGCGCCTGAAGACCACACCGTCGGGGCAGTCCCTCAATGTTGGCGCCTCGAGTCGTTGTCTTCATAATGCACTCCACTGCGCTGAGCCATTTCGTGGTAGCCAGTACCCGCTTGCTCAGTCATCAGGCCTTCCCGCACATAAATGCTCTCGGCTCCGACGTCCGCCTGTTTCATTCCGTCGATGAGGCCTTCGACCACGTACGGGTCGGCAACAATGGCATATTTGA
>Ga0187858_10001882_pt1 | contig 22452 bp, 16 predicted proteins | sample June2016WEW_8_15_FD_133015 | JGI IMG/M metagenome (GOLD analysis project Ga0187858, IMG submission 133015) | Peatland microbial communities from SPRUCE experiment site at the Marcell Experimental Forest, Minnesota, USA - June2016WEW_8_150 | ecosystem: Environmental > Terrestrial > Soil >...
AGCGGCGCCACGCCCAGCACGTCGGTAATGAAACGGAAGCGGCTGCCGTCCCAGGTGAAGATCATGGGGCACGAACCGGAGAGCCGCTGCGCCTCCTGGTAGTCGACGGACTTGTCGATCGGCTGCTCCGGCTCGTTCTGGATCAGGCCGTTGGGCCAGGTGATGCGCACGGCATCCACGGTCTTGTAAGAATCCAGGCCGAACAGCAACGGTACTCCCCGGTACGTGCGCTTCTGATAGCTGGAGCCGTTCTTCACTTCGACTTTGGCGGCGGGCGCCAGTTTGATGTTCTTGATGCCGGTGAGCTCCGCGCGCAGCCAGTGATTGTGCGTGGCGGTCTCGTTATGCAGCAGGTGCAGAGTGCCGTCCGTGGCGATCAGCGCCACATCGGGACGCCCGTCACCATCGAAATCGGCCTCTGCGGCCGCCACCGGAGTGGGAATCTCGCCCGGCGATTTCTCGAAATGGTCGAGCCCCAGATTCCGGAACAGACCGTTGCCGGCTACGATGTCCGCCACGCCGCGATCGGCCAGATCGGCGAAGGTCAGCCGGCCTGTGGCCGCGAGGCCCGCGAGCGGCTCCAGCGTGCCGCGATGGTTGAGCAGCAGCAGGCCGTCGGCTGCCAAGTCCGTCCAGCTATCGTTATTCACATCGTACGCCGCCAGGCCTTTGACGCCGGCGGGCAGCGCGTCGAGCGGCACGGCTTCATACTTGCCCAGCAAGCGGTCGCGATACATGATGCCCGGGTGGTCGCGATAGGAAACCACCAGGTCCATGCCGTTGGTATCCGCGATCAGGTCGATCATGGCGGCGTCGATGGCGTTCCCCTTCGCAAACGGGAACGTAGCGGTCTCATCGCTGAAGCCTGCCTCGCCGTTGTTGCGCGCCAGCGCGGAAGTTTCGCCCAGCAGGAAGAGGTCGAGATCGTAGTCGTGATCGTAGTCCAGCCAGAGGGCTTTGGCGAAGCGCCCGGCGGGCAGCTTGATGGCGGACTTCTCGAATTTGCCTTTGTTGTTGTGATATAGCTCCGCGCCGGATGGCGTCACGATGCAAAGATCCGGCAGGCCGTCGTTGTCATAATCGCCGGCCGCGATCGAGATGACATCCTTCAGGCCGGACAGGCCGGAATCGGCTACCAACTCGGTTCCGTATTTGTAGAGCTGGACGCCATTGGCAGACCAGGCCAGCAGGCTGGGCCGCCGGTCGCCATATACATCCAGGACCACGACGCCGGATGTAGCTGGGTCGAAGCCGCCGGCCAGCTTGCGGTCGTCGAATTTGGGCGGTGGCGCAGGCTCGCTCTCGGGACGCGGGATAATCGGATCGTAGATTTCCGCGTAGTAGCTCCATTCCATGTCTTCTGGAATCACGGCCCCGGCCGTCAGTTTTTTCAGGTTCTGAAAGATCTCCAATTCGCGTGCGGCATCGGCCGTGCGGCCGTCCTGCCGATAAGCGTTATAAAGCTGGAAATGCGGCGCGGCGAGATCGGGATTGAGGCGCTCGGCAGTTTCAAACTCCGCGATCGCCACGGTGCGCTTGTTCAGAAGCTTATCCAACACGCCCAGGTTGTAGTGCGACACCGGCTCGTCCGGGACCAGGCGCAGCACGCCTTCGAACTGCGCGACAGCCTGCTGGTATTCGCCCTGTTTCTTGAAGACTACACCGAGGTTGAACCAGGTGTGCGGGATCTTGGGATCCTGCTTCTGCGCGCGCTGGAGTTGCGCGACGCCTTCGTCTGTCTTGCCGGCCCGCAGCAGGGCCAACCCATAATTGACGCGCTCGCGTGCGGAGTCGGGCGCCAAGTCCAGGGCTTTCTTGAACTCGTCGACGGCCTGGAGTGGCGTGGTAGGGTTCTCGTAGAAGGCTTTGCCGAGGTTGCGATGGCGCCAGATGCGGTCCTGTGCTTCGCGCGATGCGTCGGCGCCGAGCAGCAACACCAGGGCCGCGCCTGCAAGAATAGCGGGCAGGATGAAAGTGCGAGACCGACGCATTGTGGCTGACCTCTTTTTGAGCGTTTCTATTATTATGCAATGAATAGCGGCAGGCGCTTACGGAGGACGATGCCACAGTGTCCGATCAAGTGCTCCGATCAGACAGCTATTGTTGGCTGCATGGCCGCACAAAATAGTGACAATCAGAGGGTGGGACGGGCACTCCTCGCCGCGTCGGACCCCAAGTCCAACAAGCCGAGCCAGGAATGCCCGCGAGCGATTTTCAAGCGCTGCCGGGCTAGCTGGTTCCCAGATACATCACGTGGCAGTACGTGCCGAGCCTCACGTTATAGCCCAGGTACCAACCCACGTGGTCCGGATCGTCATAAATCACGATCTGGTCGCTATCCCAAAGCCAGTTGGCGCAGAGGGCAACGTCGAAGGGAGCCACGCTGAAATAGAATCCGCCAAACCAGAAACGCCCCGGGCCGCCGCCCGCCAGCCGCCAGACATGGCCCCTGCCGATACCAGCCGTGAACCGTCCGTGTTCCCATGGATGATCCAGATGGTAATTCGCGTCACCCTTGCCGGTATCGTGTCCGACCCACTGGCCGTTGGTGTGGACGTGGGGAGCCTCCGGGTGTCCGGGCTTGTCGGCAGTGGGATGCTCTGCCGGAGCGGGGTGCTCGGCCTGCGGCGCGGCGTGCGGCGCAGCCTTAGCGGGAGGAGGTCCATGCTTCGGAATATATCCGCCACCCACTTCGGGCTTGCTGCCCCCGTGTTTCTCCCCGCCCCGTTCCTGCGCGAGAACGGGCAGAGCTAGCGTCAACGACACTGCGCACAGCCCAATCAGTATCCTCATGTAGCCCTCCGAAGACACGTTAACACAGTTTTCTAGGGCCAGGAAACGCCCCGTAGGATGAAGGCGTGCGCTAGCTCACCGACTGTCTTTCGTGTGTCGTTCAGTACATCGGCGGTTCCAAGAGATGCGGCGACAGTCACCTCCCGCTAAACTAAACAGGCTCGCCTATGAGTGTATGTATGATTTGATCGAAGAGCCTCCGCAACGGTCGTGCATTTCGCGGTTTTATAGCAGCATTTTGGCGGGGCGACTCGTTGGCGCATATCTGGAGCAGTATCGGGGGCCTCGGACTAGATGCCCACCGAGTGCCCCTATCCAGCGCGTTCCCCGCACACACCACGACTGCGGCGCGCTACCGGCAAACCCTCCAAGTTCCGGAGCTAACCAAAGACAGCCAAGGGGCACATCATGGGCGATTCGCTACTGCACCGTAAAGTCCTGGCCCGTCGTAAACGAGCCGTTGGCATTTGTGATGGTCACCGGCCCGGTGGTCGCGCCCGCCGGAACGGTGACTTTGACAGATTGAACCGAGGTTGACGCGACGTTGGCTGCGGGCGCTCCGTTGAAGGTAACCGACGTGGCACCTAGCAGGTAGTTTCCCCAGAGCGTGACATTTTGACCGGCTGGTCCGGACGCCGGGTACAGGCCGGAAATCACGGGCGTGGGTTTGGGCAGCCCGATATCCAGGCTGAAGACAGCCCCGATGCCTTGGTTGCTCCCGCCGAGCGGCGTGACCCCGTAGAGCTTGCCATCCATCCCCTCGATAAGCTTGCAGGGGCACTCGCCTTGGGAGGTGTTGGCGTTGAGCTCGTATACCCCGGAGAGTTGCCGCGTCGTCAAGTTATATCGAAAAATATAGTTGCTGGCGCTGCCGTAAAGGTTGCCGTCCGATGCCTGCATCAGCGATTGCGGCCGGGTCATGCCCTTAGCAGGAAAGCTCGCTACGGTTTGCAACTGCCCGGAGAGAGTGGCCTGGTAGATCTGTCCTGTATTGTTTGCGCCCGTCATCTTCAGGACGCCGTAGAGGTTTCCGTCGGAAGCCGCAATGAGAGGAAGGTAGATGGGAGAGTATCCGATGGATGGCTGGGGGAAACTCACGAGTTGCGAATATGCGCCGCTGGGCGTGAAACGGAAGATAAATCCAGGAGGAGCTTGCACGCCCTGTTGGTTCCCGATGCCATATATGTTGCCATCGGACCCGTAGACGATGTTGCTGCCGGACGGAATGCCGTCGCTTGCGGAGAACTGATGGAGAAGGATAATCTTGCCGTTTTCATCGAGGCGGCCGAACCCCCATACCGGCTTGTTCCCAGCGGTGCCGATGATGTCGTAGAACTCGCCCGGCGGGGCGGCGAGCATCTCCGCGCCTGATCCCCACGTGCCCGTGAAAGCATACTGCTGGAGGCCGCTCCCGGCGGGCAAAATCGAGTAGTAGTAATTGTAACTAGGAGACGTTCCGCTGCCAGTAGGGTTACCCGGTCCGTACAATCTTCCGTTACCGCCCTGGACCAGCGTCCCGGAGTCAATGTTAGCCGGAAGGGAGTAGATCACCTTGAAGGCTCCCTCGCTCGTGACCGTAAAGACGGAGGAGCCGAAGGAGCTAGTGCTGCGATAGCCTAGCACGTAAAACAGACCAGGCTCCGCCTCAAACATCACGGTAGGATTACCACCCGGAGCCAACAAGTTTGACGGAGCGTAGAGGAGCTTGTAAACCGGTCCCTGACCCGCGCTGCTTTGCGCGTAGCAGGCATAGACCGCAAGAGATGCGAACAGACACTTCTTAAGCATAATGATCCCGATTAGACTAATAACTACGGGCAGGTTGTAAACACCAGAACGCCGCTGAGCAGGGAAGCGTTCTGCGTATGCGCGTTGTAGCAACTCGTATACTTCGATTGATTACCGTCGTTTACCACGCATGTTGCCGGAACGTACACGGCTCCCACCGACGAGCCCGTCGTCTGTTGGTTATCGGCCAAAGTCGGTTCGGTGAAACTCGTGCCGAACCAGCCCGTGATCGAGGACGGAGTTGTCGAGCAGGGGTGAGTTGTGCTGCCGTTATCCCAGTACCACACTGGCGCGGAGCCGAGGCTTCCTACTGGTGGATTGCTGGGGTTTCCATTCACCGTATAGCCGTAAAGGGACCCTAAAAGGTTGTTTGCGTCGGGAACAACGGCCCACAGAGTGGCGAGGGGGTAAGGTGAAGCGGAATTATTGGCTGCCACGGCCATAGGAGCGCCCAGCGACTTCTGACTGGTCGCCGGGAACTCGGAGCATCCCGGGTCGCACGGGTCGAACACGGGGCTCGTCCCGAACGAGTAGTTTTTGGTAGTGCTGTCGTAAGTACCTTGGAAGACTTCGACGGTTTCGTTCACTGGCCACACGAACAAGAGGTTGTTGTTCCAGGCTAGCTCGTGCACTTCGTCGCAGGGGTTTCCGCCGACCAGCCCTGTGGCGTCGTTAATGGTCTCGCAGACGGTCTTATAACTGCCGTTGGATATCTTTGGATAGCGGGTCACTTGATATGGAGTCTGGGTGCTGTAGGTTTGGTTTGTGAGCCCGACATCGCCGGATTGGAATTGGCCGAGGCTCTGGGATTGCGCCGGGAGCGACGGTGGTAGCACGTAGAGAAAACCGGACTTGTCGGATGTCATGGAAAAGGCGTGCCCGCCGGCCTGGATAATGACATCGCCGCCGACTCCAAAGTCCATGTCCAGGCGGCTCAGTTCCTCAGTTTGGTACGACGCGGGGTTCTTGTCGGTCGTAAACCCTGGAGTCGAGGGCGGATTGGGCATGTTGTAGCCGCTGCAACTGGATGCGCCGTACGGGCATACGTACCGCTGGTCGTGCGGAGCGTAAAAGTCCGCCGGAGCGCCCATGGAGTTGCCAGATGTGGCTGCGGGGAAGGTGATGGCGGACTCGCCCCAATAGTAGACGTTCGCCAGGGTTGTGCAGCCGGTCTGCCCGGTTCCCGTGCTGGCGCACGCAAACGCGCCATTGCCCGAGGCGACGTAGATATCAGCGCCGGCATCCGACGCGGGACCCTTCGAAGACATCCAGATCCCGCCGCCGTTGACCGCCCAGTTCTCGCCGGGCGAACAATTGCCGCTTCCGGTGGCGCACAACGGCCCCTGCGGATAGCCGTTCGTATCATAGCCCCTGTAGATCGACGGGAACGGGGTGGACGTGCAGGTTCCGGACGGACATCCCTCGGTGTAGAAGGGCGAGGAACTCAGCGCTGTAAATTGTACATAGGGCGGCCCGCCGGGATAGTTTATGTCGTAGCCGAACAGAACTCCGGAGTAGGCCCACTCCGATCCGCCGGAGTTGGCCGCTCCAATCTCCTGCACGCCGGCGCCAAACGAGATGTAGATATCGGTCTGGTTCTGTTCACCGGCCGGGTGCGTCAGGAGAAGAGAGGCCCGCGACAACTCGTTGGATGCGTTGAACCCCGAGGGGTTTAGTCTCTGCGTGGCTAGAATCGCGCCCTGCTTGAGGTCGATGGCATCCAGGAACCACTCGGGGCTCGTCGGACTGCTGGTCGAAACGCACGCGGACGTGACATAGGCGACCGGAGGGCTGGGCAGGGTGTCGATGACCGGCGTTGCGACAATGCCGTAGTACACTAACCCCGCAGCGCCCGGCAGGCCCGGCGTTTGGGGTGAGGTGCTCAGGAACGGCCCACCGCCGGTTCCGCAGTGCCGCGGGCCAGTCGCGAGATTCAGGGGCGACCAGGAGAGCTGGTTTCCGGTCTCCGTGTTGAACGCATACACGTAGTCGTTCAGGGATGCCACGAGAAGAATGTTCGCCGTGCCGGAGGCCTGTGGCACGTTGGTGATGTAAAGCGGCTGCGCCACTGCCGGCTCGTAGCCAAACTGGCTCGGCGGCGTAGAGGTGAGCGGATAGAAATATGCCAAGCCGAACGTGGATGGACTGCTGAAACTGGCGAGGTTCGAGGCGTTCACGTTCGTGCTGTTACGCGAGCGGTCATATTGGCCAGTCAGGACACATGGGTCATAAGTCTGGTTCGCGCTGTTGTAACAAACCACGCTTCCGGTTGGCGGCGCGCCGGGCGTCGCCGGTTCGACGCTTACCGACCCGACCGACACGCTAGGGCCTCCGTAGGCTGAACCGTCGTTTGTGTTCGTTGGAGCGGTGGTTTGAGCGCCAAGTGCGCCCAGGAGCAAGCTGTAGAGGAACACTACAGCCGCCGGGGGGGGGGCAGACGGTCATCCTACGCATTACTACCTCCGAGGCGAATATTGGTGAAATGAGTGTACCCCAGATTCCAAGCCGTGTCAAGAAAAAACAGAAATTAGCGAGAGAAACGGAGCGGCCTATCAGATAATTCAGACGCGAAAAAGAATAAATGAAATATTTGATCCGGAAGCCTCCGCAATGGTCGTGCATTTGCGCATGACCTTCCCCTCCTGTTATGCACGTTGGGCATTGCGGTCACGTATTGGAAGACCACTCGCATAAATGGTGTACTTATCTCAACTAGATCACAAGTCACTCGAGCAGTCTCTGCGCGGACGGCCTCAGTCCAAATCCATAGATCCATCCAGAGGGTTCATGTGTGGGGTTTTAAGCGTCACACGCGCGGCTGCGGCACTTCCTGATCCTTGTACTGCAACTGATACAGCTTCCAGTAAATGCCGCGTAGCGCCAGTAGCTGCTGGTGCGTTCCGGACTCGCGCAGGCGGCCTTTGTGCATCACCAGAATGCGGTCGGCGCGCTGAATGGTGGAGAGCCGGTGCGCGATGACGATCGACGTGCGCCCTTCCACCATGCGGCTCAACGCCTCGCGCACGCGGAACTCAGTCTCGGTATCCACGCTCGAAGTGGCTTCGTCCAGGATCAGAAAGCGCGGATTGTGGGCCAGCGCGCGGGCGAAGCTGATGAGCTGCTTCTGGCCGGTGGAGAGGCCGCTGCCGCGCTCGCGTATGGAGTGCTCGAATCCGTCGGGCAGCGACTGAATGAAGTCCAGCAGATTGACCTGCCCGGCGGCTTCCTCGACGGTCGCGCGGTCGATGCCATGCGTGCCGAGCCGAATGTTGTCCTCCAGGGTGCCGGTGAACAGGTAAGGGTCCTGCAAGACGACGCCGAACTGGCGGCGTAGGTCCTGCGGATCGAGCTGGCGCACATCCCTGCCGCCAACGCGGATGACGCCCTTCTGCACGTCATAGAACCGGAGCAAGAGGCTCATGAGGGTGGTCTTTCCCGCGCCTGTGTGGCCGACCACGGCAATGGTTTCGCCGGGCTCGATGGAGAAGCTCACGTCGCGCAGCACCCAGTCCTCGCCCTTATAGGCGAACCACACGCCATCGAACTGGATGTGCGCGGAGGCCGGAGCCGGCTGCGGGCGCGCTGGCGGCAGGATTTCGGCGCGAGTGTCCAGCAGCTTGAAAATGCGTTCGGCGGATGCCATGGCGCCTTGCAGGATGTTGTACTTCTCGCTGAGATCCTGTATCGGGCGGAAGAAGCGCAGCCCGTATTGCAGGAACGCGACCACCACGCCCAGCGTCAGGGCGCCCCGCTCGACGCGGTAGCCGCCATAGGTCAGGATGCCGGCCAGCGCGAGCATCGACAGGAACTCCACCACGGGGTAAAACCAACCGTAAGCGGTGATGGCATCTTTGTACGCATCCATGTGCTCGCGGTTGACGCCGTCGAACTCTTGGCGGCTTTTCGCCTCGCGGTTGAAAAGCTGCAACACCGCGATGCCGGTCACATGCTCCTGCAGGTACGCGTTGATCTTGGCGATGGCGATGCGGATGCGGCGGTAGCTTTGTGTGACGCTGCGCCGGAAGACCGCCGTGACCAGAATCACGAGCGGCATCACCGCTAGCATCAGGCCGGTGAGCCCGGGGCTGAGCCGGAACATGATGGCCACGATGAAACCCAGCACCAGCACGTCGCCGAGGATGGTGACCAACCCCGAAGCGAAGAGATCGTTCAGTACATCCACGTCGGTGGTGACGCGCGTGACGAGCCGGCCGACAGGATTGCGATCGAAGAAGGCGACGTCCAACTGCTGCAGGTGGGCCATGAGCTGCTTGCGCAAATCGAACATGGCGAGTTGGCCGGTGTACTGCATCAGGTAGACTTGGAAGAATTCGAAAACGAAAGTGCCCAGCAGGACGGCGAGATACAGCATACCGACCGCCGCCAGGCCATTCCAGGGGCCTGGGGGCAGATAGGGGTCGATGAACGTGGGAATGCGGGTCGGACTGGGCGCGAGATAGCGGTCTACCGCAATCTTGGTCAACAGGGGACCAGCCACTTGCAGCACCGACTGAAACAGCAGGAAGACCAACGACAGCGCCACGTAGCTGCGGTAAGGGCGCATGTACGCCAGCAGCCTGCGCATCAGCCGGGAGTCGTATGCCTTGCCGAGTACCTCTTCTTCCACTTTTTCCAGTTTACCGTGGGCGGAGCGGTCCCCCCTGGACCGCGGCCGACGCCTCGTCGGATTCTTAGGTAAACTCCAAGAAGTGTCGCGCAGCAAGCATACCGATCCACGATCCATTCGAGCCGCGCGTCGCGTGCTTGCGCCACTCGAAGAACGTGGCGCAGGTGACGTCAGCCGTCGCCGCCAGCTTGGAAAGATGCTCAAGGAGGCAGTCGCCGCCGGGGAGCCGGCCGCGCGGTCGAACGAGGCATTTCCCGCCAGGCCGCGAGTCATCGTGCAGCCGCCCCGGGCCGGTTTCCATCACCCAGCCGGCAAGCACGAGATTCTGGAGATGCTTCGCGCGATCGGTCCTCTCGCGATTTACGGATTGCGTTCGATCGAACTGGTGCGTGCTCCCACCAGCCGCGCTGCTACAGTGGCTTTCGGAAGGTATCGCGCTCCGGGGAGAATCGTGCTTTACGAGCAGCCACTGCCGCCCTGGCGCCTGCCGGGGTTGATCGCGCCGGCGACGCGCCGGAGCCTCGAAAGAACGGGAGCGTTGTTGACCATGTTGCCGGACGCCGGCGCAACGATAGTGGATTGGCCAGAAGAAACGCTGCGCCGGTTCATGCTGGAGGAAGTGCTGTTGCATGAAATCGGCCATCATGTATTGCAGCAACATACGGGCAAGCGTCCGGTCCGGATCGCTCGGACGCGCGACCATGAGGCGTTTGCGGCCAGGTTCGCGGAAAAGCAACGCGACAGATTGGCGAAATGCAGGCGGGATCGATGAACTCAAACGTTACGCTGGTGGGCGATTCGATTGAGAATCCAGCGAACGCCGTCATCATGGTCCATGCCGCGGCAATGTTCGGCGCTGCGTGCCGTTTTCGAGATACTAAAGGCTTGGCGGACGCGGAGGCGTTTGCCGGTTCAGGGTTAGCGACGATCACGAGCGCCGAGGTTCAAGCGCTCCACTCGCGCATTATTGCGTGCGACAACCTGCCAGGCGCCAAGGAGGTTTACGGGTTCAATCCCGGACGGGATTTCGCGTTGCTGGTGGGCAACGAACGGCGGGGCCTTTCACACGAATTCACAACGCTCGCGACAGACCGCGTACAGATTCCGATGCACTCCCGCCGCATCAACTGTCTGAATGTATCGGCGGCGTCGGCGGTCGCCTTGTACTATCTTTGCGGCTCGCGCACCGGGCCGATGGCAATCCGAAACGATCCAGGGAGCCGCCGTCCCGACATTCTCTTGTGTGAGCCCTCCGACCATTTTGAACTGGGCAGCACTATCCGCTCGGCGGCGGGGTTGGGCTGGAAAAGGGCATTCATTGAGGATCGCCACCAGGTGTGGTTTGGCTGCGGACGCGCGGTTCGCTCCGAAGGCCGCGCGGCTGCCCGGCGCGGCAAGAACGAAATCCTGCTGATTCCGTGTCCGCCGCAAGCAACCTATGCCTACCCTCGCGTGACCGTGATCACGCGGCAGAAAATCGGTGTGCCGCTCGATCGGATCAATCTCGCGGGAGGGCCAGGCCAACTTGTCGTGATTCCCGACGAGAGCCGAGGCGACTTCGCTTTGGCCGGCGCAGCACGGCTGGGCCGCAAGGTCGAAGTTGCACATTTGCAGCTTCCGGCCGCCGAATATACCTATCACTATCGCCTGATGGCCACGGTGGCCCTCGCGGAAGCCTCCCGGCAAGTGGGCCGCCGGCCCGCCGTTAAGGCGCCGCCCGCGATGAGGCCGCCAATATACGATGACGCTCTCAAACAACTGGCAAAAGTAGCCGGCGAAACAGTTCCCTTGGAAGACCTGCTGAACTATTGATGGACGCAGCAGCCGAGACTGCACCCATTGAGCCGTGCGCCTTACGGTATAATCCCCGCATGAAACGATTTGCAGGGATGCTGTTTTTCTTCACCGCCGCAGCTTTCGCAGAAACCTGGAACGGCACGCTCGTCGACGTGATGTGCAAGAACCAGGATCTGGCCAGCCACACTACCAAGTGCGCGATCGGCTGCTCCAAAAGCGGCTACGGCCTGGTGCTGGCCGACGGCAAGTTCGTGAAGTTCGACGAAGCCGGCAACGCCAAGGCTTTGGCCGCTCTCAAGGCCACGAGCAAGGAAAAGGACCTGAAAGCCAAGGTCACCGGCACGCTGGATGGCGAGACCGTTCAAGTTGAATCGGTGACGCTCGAATAGCGCTTGCGGATCTCGACCCAGGCGGGAAACACCTCTGGGTTCTCCAGCCAGACGAGCATCCACTGCACCATCTCGTCCTTCTGTGCGCGCTTCTCGGCTGAAGTCTTAGAACCGCGCGCGATGAAGCGGGCGCGGTCTTTGGCGGCGATCACCTGGCGCCGGCAATAGCGCGCGCGCTGCCGGTCGCCCACGCGCATGGCCTCCGTGTAGACTGCCAGCATCTCGCGCAGCGTGCCCTCCAGATCCGCGAACGACTTTTGGTGGATGCCGGCGTAAGGCTGCGCGAAAGGCAGGCCGGTATCGCGCAGCAGTTCCCGCAGGTAGCTTTCCGAGACGGGCGCCAATTCGCGTAACAATTCGCGCCACTCGGCTTCGCCTATCGCCGCGACCGGCCGCGCTGCCAGATACTCCCGCAGGGCCTGTTTCCGGGATTTAGGCGGCATTCGGCAATGCGCCGCCAGGCATCAGAGCGCGCAGATAACGCGGAAACCGGCCCAGCAGGCCCCCGTAAAGCACATGGCCCGCCAACATCGGCCCGTTATGGGTGTAAAGTGATATGAGCGGGTTGATATCCCGCCAAAGCAAAGCGAAAGCCAGATAATACCAGCCGAGGCCGACCAGCACTCCGATCAGCGTCACCCGGAGACCGGCGCCGCGGATGGGAACGGCGAGACCGAATAAAGCGCCGATGATCCCGTAGAGGACCAGATAGAGCGCCAGCCCGGCCAGCGTCCGGGAAGTAAATCCGGGGCTCAGGGCCGCTTCGCCATAGAAGGTAGTGGCCATTATATTGGCCGTGGTCCAGATGGAACGGCGATACCAGGCCGAAGCGAGCGCAAGCCATCCGAGCAGAGTCAAAGCGGCGACGATCCCGGCTTCGAGGCCGGCGAGCAGGCAATACGCCTGCCGTCCGTTGTGCCTGTTCTCACCATCGGCCATGAAATCAGCCTATACTGTCCTATTGGCAAAGGCAAAACGTTAGCGAAATGAAACGTCGCGTAGTGATTACTGGGATTGGGGCCGTGAGCCCCAATGGAATCGGGAAAGAGGCGTTCTGGGAGGCGAGCCGGAACGGCATCAGCGGTGTGCGCCGCATCACGCGCTTCGACCCTTGCGGATACGCCGTGCAGGTGGCCGGCGAAGTCGTGGGGTTCGACGAACTCCAATACGTCGAGCCCAAGGACCGGCAGCATGTCTCGCGGGTGGTGCCTCTGGGCGCCGCGGCTGTACGGGAAGCCATGGAGGACGCCGGCATCGACGCTGGAGCGATGACGCGCGACGAACTCCGGCAGATCGGCGTGATCGTCGGATCCGGCGGCGCCAGCCAGGAGTTCACCGAGGAGCAGTACCGCCTTTATTATTCCGGCAAACAGAAGCTGTGCAGCGTATACACGATTCCGACCTCTACGCCCGGCACGCTGGCCAGCGAGATTTCCATGCGGTTCGGCTTCCGCGGCATGAGCCATCTGGTCTCGACCGGCTGTACGTCTTCCACGGACGCCATCGGCTACGCCTATCGCAACATACAGGCAGGCGTGCTGGACGCGATGGTGGCGGGCGGCGTGGATGCGCCCATCGCCCCGCTGATCCTGCGCGGCTTCATGATGATGCGCATCATGAGCACGGGCTGGAACTCCCAGCCGGAAAGGGCTTCACGGCCGTTTTCGCGCGACCGGGGCGGGTTCGTCATCGCGGAAGGCGCCTGGTTCTTCGTCATGGAGGAGTTGGAGCGGGCGCGCGCGCGCGGTGCCCATATTTACGGCGAAGTGGCCGGATACGGGTCCACCTGCGAAGCCTTTCACCGCGTGCGCCTGGAGGAGTGCGGCGAAGAGCCGGCGCGCACCATGCAGATAGCGATCGAAGAGGGCGGCATCGCGCCCCACGACGTACAGTATGTCAGCTATCACGGCACGGGCACGGAATTGAACGACCGCATTGAGACGCGCGCCACGAAGCTGGCTTTCGACGGCCACGCCTACAAGCTGGCGGGGTCCGCTCTGAAAAGCCTGATCGGGCATCCGCAGGGGGCCTGCGGCGCGGCGGGTATCGCCGCAACGCTGCTGGCCATGAGGGATGGCGTAGTGCATCCCACCATTAATGTCGAAGAGCAGGACCCGGAGTGTGACCTGGATTACATACCGGACGTCGGCCGGCGCATGGACATCGAACATGCGGTAGCCAATTGCATTGCGTTTGGGAGCAAGAATTCGGCGCTGTTACTCAGGCGGATCTAGCAGATCCGTGGCGCACGCTTCCGCGTGCCGCTGCCGGCTTCAGCCGGCGGTCCCCGGCGAGTTGAAGCTTTGCTCGCCATTCGCGCAAATGGGACTGCGGTCACGGCGTAGTCCAGAACCCGTACCAGGCGTACTGCGCGCCCGGCAGGTCTCCGAACGTGCGCCAAGGCATTGCGAGTCGCAGGATCCAGCGCCGCCCACCACAAACAGTACCAAGCGTTTCGCCCAGCTAGTTGGCTTGACAACGCGCACGGTGCGTTGTACGTTCCATTAATGCGCTCGGAAGTCAACGGCCTGCTGGGTGTAATTTGTCCGCTGGCGGCGCTGAGCGCTCCGGCCTCGGCGACGGTTGCGATTACGTCCATCCATGCGACGCCCGCAGCGCCGCAAGCAATCGGCACGGTTGTCACTTGGACAGTGACCGCTACGGACAGCAATCCCGGACCGCTCACATTTCAATTCAACGTAGCTCCTCCTAATTCCTCGAAATTTGCCCTGGTAAGGGACTTCAACGCAGGCACGCTCAGTGGCGGCATCTGGACCTCCCAGCCATTCGTCTGGTCCCCGACTGGAATCGAAGGCGCCTATCAAATTCAGGTGGTCGTCAAGGATTTCGGCGCCGGCCAAACCGCCACGAAATCGGGCGCGTACCTGGTCACTCCGTTGGTGAGCGGCAGCACGCCGGTAGTTGTACCGACCGCCAACCCGCTGGTGGCTTTGTTCAGCGCGCCTTCCTGCGCGACAGGCAGTTCCATGCGCGTCGCCTTCAAACTGCCGCAGGCTCAGAAGCCGGTAACGACCAACTGGCTAAGCTGCCATCCTCCCAAGAGCATGACATTTGAAATCGCCGGCATGTACCCGAGCGCTGAATACCAGATGTACTCGCAGACCCGTACGGGCAGTAACATCACGAACGGGGCGGCCCTCACATTCACGACCGGTGCTCTGCCCAGCGATATTACGTTTCCCTCCTTCACAGTGAACGTCAAGGCCGGCTCGCAGACGGACAAAAGCGCCGCCGTGATTCTCATCAATACGATCGAGTCTGGAGCATTTATCCCCAACCTTGCCTCGGCCACCGACTTATCCGGCAAGATCATCTGGTACTACTATCAGCCCGCATCGAGCACACACTACAACTTGCTTACCCGCCCTCTTCCGAACGGCACGATGCTCACGATTCAGGACGGCCCGGCCTGGAATCCGGCCACGCAGGGACAGCAGCTCTTGCGGCAGATCGACTTCGCGGGCAACATCGTAAAGGAAACCAATACGGGCGTGATCCAACAGCAACTGCTGGCCCTGGGAGCCGCGGATGCAGGTCCGTGCAACGTTTTCAACCCGGTGCAGGTTGGCTCGGCCTGTCTGGGCGCGTTTCACCACGATGCCATCCAAACTTTGCCCAATGGCTGCACCGCCGTCCTGGCCAACATTGAAGAAATCTTCCCGCCAGGAACCCAGGGCGACACCTCCGGCCTTCCGGTGGATATCGTCGGAGACATGATCATTGTCCTGAATGCCGACTGGCAGGTGGTGTGGTATTTTGACGCCTTTCAGCACGACAGCGGTCCTCCTCAGTTGGACATCAATCGGCCGGCCGTATTGGGGGAAACCTGCACGGTTGGGGATCCCGGCTGTCCGCCGATGCTGCTGCTTGGTCCCGGCATATCGACGTACGCCAAGGACTGGCTGCATGGCAACAGTCTCTATTACTGGCCGAATGACACTTTCGGCGGCGGCTCGGGAGACATCGTTTGGTCCTCCAGGCACCAGGACTGGGTCATGAAGGTCGACTATAACAACGGCGTCCAGAGCGGCGGGTTGGGTACGGGAAACATTTTGTGGCGCATGGGTCCGGACGGCGACTTCTATTTCAATAACGTTTTTGACGATTCCTGGTGCTGGTTCTCGCACCAGCACGAAGTGGGCATCGAAAACAACGGGGCCGGGCCCCTGACGCTTTTCGATAACGGCAACACACGGGTGCAGCCGCCGCCGCGGGGAGTGGGCAGCGGCAACAGCCGTTGCATGGAGTTGACCTTCGATGAGACGAACTTGACGGTTACGCCGTCGAGCCCCGCCATCGATGTGGGCGTCTTCTCCTCGGCGATGGGAAGCGCCCAATTGCTGTCCGATAACAATATGTACTGCTTCGCCGCCATCGTATTCGTCAACGCGAGTCACGCGAACAGCTACAGCATCGAATTTGCAGGCGCCACCCAGGTGTTGAACATCGAGGGTCCGCAAGGCTACCGCGGTTGGCAGATGCCGAGTCTGTACGACCCTCCTACCACGTAGGAGCGCGTGGCGCACGCTTCAGCGTGTTGGAGCGAGCTTCAGCTCGCTCTGCCGAACCGTGGGCTGAAGCCCACGGCAGCGAAGTGGGACAGACGCTTTCGTCTGTCAACTCGACGGTACCCCAAGCCCGCTGCACGGTAGCGGGTCGGAGCATCCCTACAGCGGCACTGACCTACCGCGCGCCCCGCCATCGGTTATACTGGCCTTGAAACACCAGCAAAACGAACGGCTTCGGCCCCGGGGAACTTTTCCCGCGGGGGAGTCGTAGTTCTAGAGGAGTGTTTCCGACCGTTATGACCGCTCCCATCGCAAGTATCCATGCCGATCAGATTAAATCGCTCCTGGCTGAAAGGGGCTATCAGGTCTCCGAGCCCACACCGGGCGTCCTGCGTATTCAGGAAGTCCAAAGCGGTGTGGCTGTCCAGGCCGTGCTCGAAGGCGATATTCTCTTTCTGTCGCTGAACTGTACGGCCGTGTCGCGAGACGCCATCACTTCTCAGATCATGCGCACCATGCTCGACGCGCATAACGGCATCTCCACTTCGTACTTCCAGATCTACGATGCGGGCGCCGGCAAAGTCGCCGTCACGCTCAACAACTTCTGCAGACTCGAGGATCTGGGCCATGAGGATCAGGACGATATTCTCTCCTGCATAAATTTCCTGCTCGCGGACGTCATGACTGCGCGCCAGCTTCTAAGCGGTCTGTCGGCGTAAACGGAGGTAAATCAGATATGCCATTTTTGAAGGACATTTTCAATCGCGCCGGCCGCGTTGCCCGCGGTCAGGCTAATCAAGGCATGGACGCCGTCGAGGACGCCACGTTCGATGCCACCGTCCGGCAGACCGTCGCGGACATGAAGACCGAGCTAAACAAGGCCGTCAACGCGTCCGCTGTGGCGATGAGCAACTACAACCGGCTGGACGCCGAGTTTCAGAAGTACGTGCAGCAGTCGAAGGAGTGGAAAGACCGCGCGGGCGTGGCCTTGGATGCCGGCAACGAAGACCTGGCGCGCAAAGCTCTCGCTCGGAAAGCGGAAAGCGACAAACAGGTCGCCTCCATGCAGGCCTCCGTCGATCAGTCGCGGCAGACTAGCGAGACGCTGAAGCAGCAGGTGCTCGAACTGAAGCACAAGATAGACGAGGCCGAGCGTACCGCGACCACGCTGGTGGCGCGCAAGAACGCCGCGCAGGCGCAGCGCAAGGTGGCCGAGGCCCTGGCGGGCGTGGGCAGCGCGGACAATGCTTTCGCCGCACTCAACCGGTTTGAAGAGACGGTCTCGAAGGAAGAGGCCACCGCGCAGGCGTTCAATGAACTGGCTACGGCCGGCAAGGACGACGATCTGGAAAAGCAATTTGCAGCCATCAGCGGCCATAGCGTGGATGACGATCTGGCCGCGCTCAAGCGCGAGCGGCAGCAGTTGAAGGCGCCCAGTATCCCGACTGCCTTGCCGGCGCCCGCCGACAAAACCATCGGGCAAGCGGGGAAGCCATAAGCTGCGCACCACGCGAGGCGCCATATGGGCCCCATCACCTTATTGCTCGTTGTCATTCTGGGAGTTCTCCTTCTCATGGTGTTGAAAAAGCTCTTCGAGAAGCCGGCGTCCACGGATCCGCGGGGCTCCGCGCCGGCCGCCCCTAAACCGGATCTAGCCAGCCTGACGGTGGCGGACGCGCGCAAAGGCGATGTGGTCTCGATCTCCGGCGCCGGCGACAATCTTAACGATCTCGATTTCACCATAGACCGCCGCAGCCGCTGCGAAGCCGGCGAAAAACAATGGACCGAGGTGAGCGGCTTACATCGGGAACGCCGCATCGTGCTGGAGGTGCGCAACGACGACGAACTCGAAGTGCGCGGCTTCCTGCAAGGCTTAAAGCTCTCGCTCGAAGACCTGGGCCTCTCTGAGGACGACCTCGCGCAGATCGACGAGCGCCAGAACACCGCCGACAATTTCGAGTACGACGGCAAGACCTGGTATTACCAGCGAAGCAAGGAGATGGGCGTTTTCCCGGACGGCGCGCAGCAGGGCACGGGCTACTACGGTTGGGAATTCATCGAAGATGGCGGTGCGCGTTACCTTTCCATTCGCAAGCGCGAGGGTGAACCGTTCAGCGCCGGAGTGGCTGTCAAATTGAATCCGGCGGATATCACTGTTTTCCGTCCCGCCTAAGGAGTTCAGCATGAGCCGACGTGGGCTCGGATTTTTAGCCGTCTTTCTCAGCTTGATGATCGTGGTTGTCCTGCTCGCCGGGTTCGACAACCTGCCGCGCCAGGTGCGCGCGGATATCGCCGCCGAAGAGCAACAACTCCCGCAAACCCAAAAGCAGTTCCAGAGCGCTCAGGACGAGGTCACGCAAGATCTCGCGAGCGACCCCGATTTGTTCCGGGCGCATGACATGAACACGGTCTTCCCGGACCGCTTCCGTATCGCGTCCAAGGAGTTGGAGGGCGCGCAACGGGACGCGGCCGCGCTCGACAAGCTTCTGAAAGCCAACCGCCGCCAGGATCGCGAGCAGGCGGAAAAGCTGCTCAAAGAGGAGCGGGCGCTGCGGGCCGCCTCTCTAAACGAGGCTTCCGCCATCCAGAAGGACGCGCAGCACTGGATCGACCTCAAGCGCAATCTGCCCACCGAGCTCAAGCAGATGGTGAGCGATCATGAGGCGCTGCAGCATGTGGATTTCGCTCCCATCGACGCAGTGGTTGTGCGCGCCGAAGCCGACTGGCCGGACAAGAAAGCCGATCTGGACACACGCCTCGCGGCGCTACGCGCCATTCCCGCCGACGCGGAGAAAGCCTGGCAATCGAGCGACGCCATGCGGCGACAGGCCGAATCCGGGAATCTCGAAGGACTGGATTACGCCGGGCTGCTGACCGCCGCGGAAACGATCCACAACGACCAAGCTTCGTTGCCGGCCCGAACCGAGGAGATCAAGTCTCTCTCGGGCCAACTGTACACTTCGTGGGACAAGATCCTGGTGGACCTGCGAGACCGGCGCAGCGGCGGGACACGCGATTACGAAGAGCAAATCCGTACCGTCAAAACGCAGTTACTGGATGCCGCCGGTACGAAGGGCGCGACCAATTCCGCGGACGACTGGGTCGAAATCCCCAAGTCCACCTACCAAGCCAATGAAGCGAACATCGGCATGGCCGTCGCGCACAAGGCGGCGGGGAAGTACGACACCGAAGCGGACAACGTGCCGGAGCCAGCGGGATTCGCCTACATGGCGCCGGTGGGGCAGCGCAACCAATACGGATACTGGGACCACAGCAATGGCGGGAATTTCTGGATCTGGTACGGGCAGTATGCGCTGTTGCGCGATCTGCTGTGGGGGCGCAGCTACCAGCCGATTCCGTCGTATGAATGGGAGTCTTATCGCACCGCGCGGTCGAGCGGCCATACCTACTACGGTCGCGACGAATCCGCCAGCGCGCCCAAATACGGCACGCACGGCACGTTCACGCAGCAGCACTATTCCGAAAGCCGCTACGTGCGCAGCTCGGGCGGGTACAGCAACTCTAAGTACGCCACCGGTGGCTTGAAGCGCGGAGACAGTACCGCCGGGCACACCTTCGGCAGCGGATCGAAGACGCCCAGTTCCGGGTACCACCCTAGTCGCTCACCTGGATCCCGGCCCAGCTTCCGGCCACCATCGGGCGGACGCAGCTTCGGCCGCCACCGGTAACAGGGGTACGCCGACCGGCCTGTTTGCGAGTGTCCGGAGGCGGGTTAGCAACCCGCCGCAGGTTGCTAACTAACCTGCCCCACTTGGCCAACCCGGATCCAACTTGGCGCAGTCATTTCATGCTCACTGGATAGTTCCGCCGCGCCCGCTTACGCCGACTCTGCCGGATACCGAAAGACTTGCGGGGTGCGGCAGGGTAACGGCAACCGTGGCTGGTTGCGAAACATTGGATGCCAGATCGAAGGCTTTGACTTGATAGGTGTAGGAGGCGTTTACAGCGAGGCCGGAATCCTGAAAAGACGGCGAGAAGACGCTCGCAACCTGGACCCCGCCGCGCCACACTTGATAGCCCGCCACGCCCACGTTGTCTGTCGACGGGTTCCAATACAGACCGACGCTCGAGGCGAACGCCGTCGCACGCAGAGCGCCAGGCTGGGATGGTGCAGTCATATCCCCCGGCGCGATCAGATTGTGCCAGGCCAGTGCAGTCGAGGTGTATGAGGCCTGCGCTATCTCGGCGGCCGCCGCTGCTTGCACATCTGAAAATACCGTGGAAGGAGGCAGGGTCCCGCAAGGTGGCGTACCGCTCCCGCAGTCGTTTTGAATAGCATTTGCCGAACTCCACGTGAGGTAAGCCGAGAGGTTCTGGGTGTTGAAGGGCGCCACCCAGTACATGCCCTGGTAGTTCGCCAGGTCGTACACAATCTGCAAAAAACTCTGATCCAGGGTTGCCCAAAACGAATACGCCTCCCGCGCTTCCTCGATATCTCCCCCATCCGGCAAGATGAACCATTCGCTATCCCGCACCTTACGCAACCAATTCTGAGACATGGTCATGTGCATGCCGGCCGCGTTTGCCGTGTTGACGACAGCCAGGGCATTCTGCCAGAAGTTCGTAAGACCGGATCCGAACGTCGAGCACGCTACTCCTGGGTAACAATCGATAGCGTTCTCGATGATCGGAAACAGGTGCATATCCAAGAAATCAAGCGGCGCGCTGATACACGGCTGGGTACCCGGCTGTGGAACGCTGCAACCCGTCTGGGTGAAACTGTTTGCGAATGCTTGATATACCGGCATCCAGGAACCAAACCCGGCCCCGATTTTCATTCCTGAAACACCCGCACCGCGCGCCGCGGCGATACTGCCATTCAGCATTGAGGTGGATCCCGCGACCTGGCCGGCGCTGGACTGTCCGGATTGGCTCGCCTCGGTATCCGGCTCCTCCTGCAAGACGAAGTAGTCCGGCTGCATTGTCGCGGCCACCACGGCCACGGTAGCCGCGCGCGCCGCCTTGTATTGCTCCCAAGTCAAGCTGGGATAAAACGTGGCCGATAGGTAATTACCCCACGCGGAGGACTGTAGTCCGCTCGGCATCATTGACTGACTCTCTACGATCACCTTCATGCCCTGTGCACGGATCGCCGCGGCTACATTGGCGTAAAAAGCCTGGAAGTTGGCCTGACAGGTGCTCGGAATGCACAGGCCTGTATTGACGTTACTCAAGAACGGCGAGTAAAGCATCGGGAAGGATACTTCAACCGATACCGCCTTGAGCCCCACAGCCTTCATCATGAGCAGTTGCGTCTGTATCGGCGTCATACTGGAGGGGACTAGCAAGTTCGGGCCATTGTTGCTATTGGCATCGGTCAACTGGCCCGCGTAAATCACGGGATACGTCGACCCGCTCCAAACGGCGTTGATGCCGGCGCTGAAATCGGCCAGATCTCCATTCAGTTCGGTATAGAGGTCGGTGTATGCGCTGGGCACTGTCTGGCCCTTGCAAACCCCAGTTCCGCTGAACAAGATGGCTATCAGCCAAAGGAGGATGCTCCGTCTCATATCTTCACCAGCTCGATGGTCGCGTTCAAGAAAGTGATGCTTGTAGTGGCTGCAGCCCCATAGCCGCTGAGTTGCAACACTTCGTTGCTGGTTGTCGCCAACCCACTGGTGCCTGTCGGGGCAGGCGCATTTGGCACCGTCGTGGATATTCCTGTAGCGCCCCCGTTCCACAGGAAGCCGGTAGCCTGAGCGGCGGAAGTAGACCTGAACGTTACTTCGTACTCCAGGGTAAATGGAACTGTCGAGCCGGACGTTGCCGAGGTCATGGCCTGCGTGAGGATCGCGGTATCGGCACTTGTACCGGTTGCCCCGAAACGGACTAATAAATTAGTCGCATTTGCCGCGCTGGAGGTGCAGGTCCCCCACGCCTTAATCCTGTAAGTTGTTCCGGCCGAGACGGTGTTGGCTGGGATTGTATACGATATGACCGACACCTCGGTCGAGCTGTTGATCATCGTCGAATTAGAGGTGAGTGCGGCCACGCCTCCCACTGGGCCGCCACCGCCTGGGGCAGGCAGGTCCTTTCCCGCCGCGATAGACGGCGCTCCGGTTCCCGTTGTGTTCTTTAGGATGCCGGTCGCCAATCCGGCGAGTGAAGTGCCGTTGAGCTGAGTTGCGTTGACAGTCCCGGACGCCGTCACGTCCCCGCTGGCGTCCACATTGAACACCGCTGTGCCGCTGTTGTTCTGGACGGACAGGACAGGCGTAGTGGACTGCCCGGCGCCGGCGTGGAATATGCCTGTGGTTACACCAGTGGTCGCCGTGCCATTGTACACCATGAGTGTATTGCCCGACGCCACAAGCGGACAGGAAAGCCCAATGCACGTCGCTCCATTCAGGTATGCCGCCCAGTTGTTAGTGGCTCCGCTCGGCTGGTCCGCTTCAAACCCATACGCCGTCGATACGGTTGCACCGGCGGCGCTTACCGCCGAACTCTCAACCCACAAGCCCTTGGGGGTCTGACACGTAAGACTGGAGCCGGAGCACGTCGGCGGGCC
>Ga0187858_10001892_pt1 | contig 22361 bp, 19 predicted proteins | sample June2016WEW_8_15_FD_133015 | JGI IMG/M metagenome (GOLD analysis project Ga0187858, IMG submission 133015) | Peatland microbial communities from SPRUCE experiment site at the Marcell Experimental Forest, Minnesota, USA - June2016WEW_8_150 | ecosystem: Environmental > Terrestrial > Soil >...
CTCGCCCATGAGTTCGCCGGCTTTGCTGATGCGGGCTTTGGATTTGCGGGTGCGGGCTTTCGCTCCGCGGCGGAGCCACTCGATTTCTCCGTGGACCAGATTCTCCAGCGCTTCCTGACGGCGGGATTGCGCGTGCAGGAATTCTTCTTTCTTCTCCAAGAACGCGCTGTAGTTGCCGTGGACTCGGAGCGAGCCGTCGGGATAAATGCGATTGAGCTCGACCATGTCGGTGGTGGCATTTTCCAGAAAGTAGCGGTCGTGGCTGACGATTACGCTGGCGAAGGGCGCTGCCTCAAGCAGATCTTCGAGCCAGTTGATCCCGGGCAGATCGAGATGGTTGGTGGGCTCGTCGAGCAAGAGGATATCGGGATGCTGCACCAGGGCTTCGACAATGGAGAGACGCTTCTGCCAGCCTCCGGATAACTCGATGGTGGGAGCTGCGAGGTCCTCAAAACCGGCGCGGCCCAGGGTTTCGGCAAAGCGGGCGCCGCGCTCGGACCCGGAGACGCCGCTGCGATCCAGCGCGCTTTCGATCACCGAGCGCACCGTGGCTCCGGGCTGGAATCGCGAGTCCTGCTCGACAGAGGCGAGACGGGTTCGTTTGCGCAGCGATACTTCGCCGCTATCGGCAGCAACCTCGCCCGCCAGAATTCGGAGAAGCGTGGTTTTACCGGATCCGTTCGGGCCAATCAGGCCGATGCGATCTCCTTCAGAAATGGTGAACGAAACATTCTGGAAGAGCGGGTTGGCTCCGAAGGCCTTCGTAATTTCCTGTGCGTTGACAATGGGCGGCAATGAGGTGCGGTCTCCGGGATTTCGATGTCCTGCTTGAGAGTAACAGTTGCGAGGGTTAGAGCGCTGCGCCTACTGCGCGATGACTTTTTGCCTTAAATCCCGCGCGGCTTGCGCCACATTCTCAGGGTTGCCGAGATCGCGCCAGTAATATTCGTCGGCGCGGAAGGCGAGGATTTTTTCTCCTTGGGCAGCGAGGCGCAAATAGGAAGCGACGATGGAGAACGCGCCCTCTTCGACCATCATGGTCAGAAGACGGGGAGAAATCACGTGGATACCGGAAAAAGCCAGCGCTTGCGCTTGCTTGCGACCGCCAACGAACTCCGGTTGATCGGCGCCGGATCGCCGGCCACAAAGCTGACGGCGATCGTCGAACAACAGGTAGCGAGAGGTCTTGCGGTCCTTCGTCGCCAGAGTCGCCAGAGCCTCGTTTTCAGTATGAAATTGCACCATGCGGCGGAGGTCAATTGTGCTGAGGACATCGACATTGTGCAGGATGAAGGGTTCTGCAGAGTGGCCGGAATCTTTGGCAGAATCCGCTACAAAGAAATGCGCGGCCTTCTTCAGCCCACCGCCAGTGTCGAGCAATGCCTCTTCGCGCGAGACTTCAATGCGCATGCCGAAATTGCCGTTTGTTTCCAGGTACTCCACAATCAGGTCGGCGAAGTGATGAACGTTGATTACTACCTCGCGAACTCCGAAGCTGCGCAAGCGGGAGAGCGTGATCTCGAGCAGCGTGCGGCCGTTGATTTCGACCAGCGCTTTCGGACGATCGTCGGTGAGCGGACGCAAGCGCGTGCCCAGGCCGGCGGCGAGAATCATGGCTTTCACAGAGCTCTCGCCTTCATTGATTCAGTTGCTCCTGCTCGCGATGATGTACCACCACCTCCACTCCATCTTTGCCGCGCAAATGTTTCGCCAATTGCTCCGCCAGATAGACGGATCGGTGCTGGCCGCCGGTACAACCGAACGATACCATCAAGTGCTTGAAGCCGCGGCGCTGATAGGTGCTGACGCTTGCGTCCACTAGCGACTTGACGCTGGCGAGAAACTGATGCACGCTCTCCTGCTGATCGAGATAGTCGATTACCGGCGCGTCTTTGCCGCTGAGGGCTTTGAAGCGCTCTTCGCGCCCGGGATTTGGGAGGCTGCGGCCATCGAAAACGAATCCGCCGCCATTTCCGGTCTCGTCTTGCGGCAGGCCTCGGTGGAATGAAAAACTGAAAACCCGCACCGTTAATCTTTCCGGTTCAGAAGTGAGGCCTTGCAACTTATCCGAGGCCACCATGCTTTTGAAGGCTTCCATCAGAGTAGGCAACGCAATGGGCAACTCCACATTGTGCAGCAGCCAGCGCAGGTTTTTCAGCGCGTAGGGCACGCTTTGCAGGAAATGCTCCTTGCGCTCGTAAAAGCCGCGAAAGCCATACGCGCCCAGGGCCTGCATGATGCGGACATAAACGTAGGCATAGTAAAACTGCATGAACTCGGAGCGATCGAGATCGATGAAACCGGCGAGGCTCGCGAGATAATGATCGAGCAATTGCTGGCGTAGATCCGGAGGCAGGTCGGCCTTGGCATCGTACAAAAGAGAAGCGATATCGTATTGCAGAGCGCCTTTGCGGCCGCCCTGATAGTCGAGAAAAAACGGCTGGTCTTCTTTCGGAACTTCGTTCGGAACTTTGTCCAGAACTTTGTTCAGAACTTTGCGCAACATGATGTTGCGGGATTGGAAATCGCGATAGAGAAAATAATCGCGGTTGGCGATCAGCAGAAATTTCGTCAAGCGGCTGAAATCGTCTTCCAGCGCTTGCTCGTTGAAGGGAATGCCGGCGAGCCGGAGAAAGTAATACTTGAAATAATTCAGATCCCACGCGATGGACTGGCGATCGAAGCTGGCGCGCGGATAGCACACTTTGTAGTTCAAATCGCGGCCCGCTTCGACCTGAAACCGCGGCAACACGGCGACAACTTTACGATAGGCCGCGACGGCCTCGGGAGCGATGGCCGCGCCGTTACGATGGTCCGAGAGAAATTCAAAAAGCGTGGTGCTGCCAAGGTCTTCTTCGAGATAAGCGCCGTGGCTCAAATCTTCGGCATAAATTTCCGGCACCAGCAGACCGTGCCTGCGAAAGTGCCGGGAAAATTCGAGGAAGGCGACATTCTCTTCGCGCACGTCATAGAGAATGCCAATCGCGCTGAGTTTGTCGGTGGAAAGCCGGATGATCTTGCGGCCCGAACCGCCGAGTTGGCCTTGCAGCGGCTGCACTCGCTCGACCGGCGCGTGGAAATACTGCTCAAAAAGTCTTTTGAGAACTTCCATGAAGGTGCTTGCCAGCGATTCGGTTGCGACTTGGCATCGTCGTCACAACCCCCATTAAGATAACATCGGGGCCGCGCCGCCATGGCGCGCAAAGTTCCTGAACGCTTGACTTGCGAGAAAACGCGCGACCGCCTTACACGGTTATCACGGCAGCTCCGTCGATGGAATCCTCTTTTACCGCAATCAAAGCTTCGTTGGCCTGGTCGAGTGGGAATGCAGTTACTTTCGGCCTCAGACCAATCGCGCTCGCGACCTGGAGGAAATCTCGAGCGTCAGCACGAGTCATGTTCGCGACGCTCCGAAGCTGGCGCTCGCCCCACAGCAGGGGATCGTAGTCGAATTGGGGAATCCGGTCCAAATGAATCGCGTTGATGGCAACCACTCCTCCCTTGCGCAGGCTGGCTAGAGCGGCTACTACGACATCGCCACTCGGAGCGAAAGTCACTGCGCAGTCGAGTTTCGCGGGCGGTTTGTCGGTCTCACTTCCAACCCAAACCGCCCCGAGAGAAGCCGCTAGCTGGCGATGAGTCGCTCCTCGCGTGGAGACGTACACCTCGCAATTCCAGGAGCGTAAGACCGCGATTGCCAGATGGGCCGAAGCTCCGAAGCCGAATAGACCGACACGGTCTCCAGGCTTGACGCCGGCCACACGAAGACTGCGAAAACCGATGATGCCTGCGCACAGCAGCGGCGCGGCGTGTAAATCGTCCAGCTGATCGGGCAGAGGGAAAGTGAAATCGGCGCGAACGACTGCATATTCCGCGTAGCCGCCATCCACGGTATAACCGGTGAACGTGGGTGAGTCGCAGAGATTCTCCAGACCAAGCTGGCAATAGCGGCAGGTGCCGTCAGTGCCTCCCATCCAGGAAACGCCCACGCGGGCGCCGATGGGAAGTTCTTCTGTGGCTCCGGCCGGATTTCCGGCCGCATTTCCGGATAGTATTTCGCCGACAATCTGATGTCCGGGGATTACTCCGGGGCGGCGCGGTGGCAACTCTCCTTCGACTATATGTAAATCGGTGCGGCACACTCCACACGCACGCACCCGCAGAAGAACTTGACCTGGCTCCGGCTCCGGGAGTGCAACCTGGCCAATCCGGAGAGGCCGATGCCGAACATCTTGAGGTGAGGTTAGAGTCGCGGCTTTCATCAACTCAGCGAGAGGTGTTCTCCTGACGGAGCAACCGTCGCGCAATTAATATACTCCTTCCATGAGACGGGATTATGACACCCTACCCCGAGAAAAAACCGCAACCTCAGCGGCTAAAACCGTCGATGAAAACAAGCGAGTTATCGCAGCGGTAAACCGCTGCGCCACCCAAAATCAAACGCGAAATCGAGTTTTCCTGCAGCCTGCTAGGATATCCCCATGAGCGTGCGCCGCATTGCCGAGCCCATCATCATGGACGCAGAAGAGCGTTTTGAGCGCTTCGAAACCCTGATGCCGTTCAAGGTGCACAACATTCTTCTGGTCTCAAGCCTCTACGATTCCTTCATCCTCCGCGAAGATGGCCGGCTCAACGAGTTGCTCATCGACGAATCGGTCGAACTCGACCTGCGGCGGGTCCCGGGGATTACGCAGGTCTCCAGCTGCGCGGAAGCGGTAGATCTGGCGCGCTCTCAACAATACAACCTGATCGTGACCAACCTTACGGTCGGCGACATGAACGCGGCGCAGTTGGCGAGCGAGGTGAAGCGGGCCGGGCTGGATGTTCCGGTGGTGGTGCTGGGCTATGACTACCGCGAGATGAAGAATTTCGTGACGCGGAATCCAGTGACCGAGATCGAACGCGTTTTTCTGTGGCAGGGCAATGCCCGCATCCTGATCACGATCGTCAAGTACATCGAGGATAAACGCAACGTGCTGCACGACACGCGGGCCATCGGCGTGCCGGTGCTGCTGGTGGTGGAAGACAACATCCGTTACTACTCGGCGTTTTTGCCCGTGATCTATACCGAACTGATCAAGCAATCGAAGCGGGTGATCCAGGAAGGCATCAACGTGGCGCACAAGCTGGTGCGCATGCAGGCGCGGCCGAAAATTCTGCTGAGCTCGAACTTCGAAGACGCGGCCCGGCTGGTGCAGGAGTATCGCAATTATCTGTTTGGCCTGGTATCGGACGTGGAGTTCCCCTGGGAGGGCAAGCTGAGTCCGGAGGCGGGGTTTGAACTGGCGCACATGGTGAAGAGCCTGGTGCCGGACGTGCCGGTGGTGTTGCAAACCGGCCGTACCGAGTTCCGTCCGCGGGCGCACGCCGCGGGCTATTCGTTTTTGCGCAAACGCTCGCCCACGCTGCTGAAAGATTTGCGCCGGATATTGACCGAGCAATTCGGGTTTGGCGACTTTGTGTTTCGTCTGCCGGATTTGAGCGAAGTCGGGCGGGCGAAAGACATGAACGAACTGGAAGAGCAATTGCAAACGGTTCCGGCGGAAAGCATCGTCTTTCACTCGCAGAGCAACCACTTCTCGCACTGGCTGATGGCACGCACCGAGTTTGCGCTGGCGGCAAAACTTCGGCCGCGAAAAGTTTCGGATTTTGCGAGCCCGGAACATCTGCGGCGCGATCTGATCGAATCGATCAATGACTATCGCCGCGAACAGGGCGAGGTGCTGATCGGCGACTTTCGGGCCGATACGTTCAAGCCTTCGGAATCAAGTTTTCTGCGGATCGGTTCCGGATCGCTGGGGGGCAAGGCTCGCGGTCTCGCCTTTGTGCGTCACCTATTGCGCAAGAACCGCATGAGCCGCCGCTTTCCCGGGGTTCGCATCTCGGTGCCTCCGGCCGTCGTGCTGGCGACGGATGTGTTTGACCAATTCGTAGCCGAGAACAACTTGCTGGACTTTGCCTTGCGTTGTGAAGATGACGCTGAAATTGAGCGGAAGTTTTTGGCCGCATCTCTATCCACCTCCCTCACCGAAGACCTGAAATCGTTCCTGGCCGAGGTCAGCCATCCGTTGGCGGTGCGCTCGTCGAGCTTGCTGGAGGACTCGCAATACCAGCCTTTCACCGGCGTGTATGAAACCTTCATGCTGGGCAATCAGCAAGCCAATGCGGACGACCGGCTGGCGGCGCTGAGCGAGGCCATCCGGCGCGTGTACGCCTCCACTTTCAGCCGCCATGCCAAGGCCTATGTGCGGGCTACGCCCTACCGTCTGGAAGAAGAAAAAATGGCAGTGATTCTGCAGCGGGTTGTGGGCACGCGCCACGGGGAACGCTTTTATCCGGATTTCTCCGGGGTCGTGCGCTCGCACAATTTTTATCCCGTGCCTCCGATGAGCTTCGAGGATGGCATTGCGGCCGTGGCTCTGGGGCTGGGGCGGGCGGTGGTAGATGGCGGGAAGTGTTTGACGTTTTGCCCGCGCTATCCCCGCAACCTGGTGCAGTTTTCCTCGGTCGAAGACATACTGGCCAACTCGCAGTCGGAATTCTGGGCCCTGGAGTTGAATGGTAGCGCGGAAGACCGGCCAGGGCATTGGCAGGAGAGGCGGTTCGGCCTGGACGCCGCCGAGAGCGACGGCACGCTGCAGGCGCTGGCTTCGACTTATTCCAGGGACAACCACGCCGTCTACGATGGAGTGAGCCGGCCGGGATCACGCGTCGTTACCTTTGCTCCCATGCTCAAGCACGGCACCTTTCCGCTGGCTGAGATTCTCGATGACCTGGTTCGGGCCGGTGAGGATGCGCTGGGCAACGCGGTGGAGATCGAGTTTGCCGTGCGGTTGCCGCAGCAGGCTGGGTCGATGGAGGGACAAGCGACTGGACAGGTGGCGGAGTTCGGGTTCCTGCAGATCCGGCCACTGACGCTGGCGCGCGACACCGAGGACTTAGCGCTGGACGATGTGCGGCCGGAGCAGTTGATTTGCCAGAGCAGCAAAGTTCTCGGCAACGGCCGCATCGAGAATCTGCACGATGTCATTGTGGTCGATTCGCAACGCTTCGAGCGCTCGCGCAGCCAGGAAGTGGGCACGGCGGTCGCCCGGTTCAATCGCCTGCTCAGCGAACAGAACCGGCCCTATCTGCTGATCGGGGTGGGACGCTGGGGATCGACTGAACCCTGGCTGGGCATTCCGGTCGAATGGGATGAAATCTCCGGCGCGCGCGTGATTGTGGAGGCGGGATTCCGCGATTTTCGCGTCACTCCATCGCAGGGCAGCCATTTTTTCCAGAATCTCACTGCCTTTCAGATCGGTTACTTCACCGTGAATCCAGACGCGGGTGAAGGCTCAGTCGATTGGCAGTGGTTGACGGAACAAACGGCCGTCGAAGAAGAAGGGTGTGTCCGCCACTTGCGGTTTGCCGAACCGATTCGCGTACTTATGAACAGCCGCACCAGTCAAGGCGTAATCTTCAAGCCGAAGGCCGAAGCGCAGGAGAGCGAAGAAGCGAGCTGGCGCGGTCCTGGTGTTTAATGGGCTGATCAGCGGCTGACATCACATCCCCTACACCGGCACCGGCACGCTCTCCACGATCTCACGCAACACTTGTTCGGCTTGCTCGTACTTTTTCAGAGTGGAAGTGTAGAGCGAATTTACGACTACGCGGTGGGCGAAGACGGAGACGACCAGGGGCTTGAAATCTTCGGGCGTGCAATAGTCGCGGCCTTCGAGAAAGGCCATGGCTTGGGCGGCGCGGTAGAGCATCTGCGAACCTCGGGGAGATACTCCGAGGGAGAGATACTCGGACTCGCGGGTTTTGGCGACGATGTTCAGCAGGTAGGTGATTAGCGATTCATCCACGTGGACTTGGGCTACGGCTTGCTGGATTTCGACCACGTCGGCGGCGCTGAGAACGGGGCGCAGGTTTTCGAGTTGGGCGGCGCCGGCTTCGGCGCGCAGAATCTCGCGCTCGGCGTTGCCTTCGGGATATCCCATGCGAGCGCGCATCAGGAAACGATCGAGTTGCGACTCGGGCAAGGGGTAGGTGCCGTGGTGCTCGATGGGATTCTGCGTGGCGAGAACGAGGAACGGTTGCGGCAGCGGATAAGAATGGGCGTCAATGGTGACTTGGCCTTCGTTCATGGCTTCGAGCAGGGCGGACTGCGTCTTCGGAGTGGTGCGATTGATTTCGTCGGCTAACAGGACGTTGGCGAAGACCGGTCCGCGCTTGAATTCGAATTTCTGCTCGATGGCGGAATAGATCGAGATGCCCAGCACGTCGGAGGGCAACATGTCGCTGGTGAACTGGATGCGCTGGAAAGTGCAGTCAATGGCGCGGGCGAGGGCCTGGCCGAGCGTGGTTTTGCCGACTCCGGGGACGCCTTCGATCAGCAGGTGGCCTTTGGCGAAAATGGAAACCAGGGCGAGACGGAGGACGTCATCTTTGCCGCGGATGACGCGGCGCAGGCTGTTTTCGAGTTCCGCGGCGCGGCGCGCGGTTGCCACGAGAGCTTCGGGAGCCATTATTGGCGATTCTACTATGTGCGCGACGGGGCCGTGGGTTACGGCGGTCACAGAGAAGTTCTCAGTTCCCGGTTCTCAGTTCTCAGTAAAACCGACCATTCTGCGTGGTTGCCGGTCACGGCGCTACAGCCCTGGAGATCCCACAATCTGGACTGGAGGGATTTATGGGGCGCTCTTATCGAGACTTGGTCGCATGGCAGAAGGCCATGAAGTTCGTCAGCGAAATCTACGCGGTGACCCAACGATTTCCGAGCGAGGAGCGTTACGGACTCACCAATCAATTGCGGCGAGCATCGGTTTCGGTACCGAGTAACATCGCAGAAGGGCAAGCCCGTTTTTCCCAAAAAGAGTTTCATCACTTCCTGAGTCAGGCACGTGGTTCTTTAGTAGAGATTGAGACTCAGCTTCTCATTGCCAGAGACCTGCAATACCTCCAACCGGCGAAAGCAGACGCCCTGCTCGCTGGCGCCGACGAACTCGGCAGAGTCCTTAACGGACTCATTGCCTCGATCAAGAGCCGTGCGGCGTAGCCCCGCTGGCTTTACTGAGAACTGAGAACCGGGAACTGAGAACTCATTGCATGAATTCCGCGGGCCTTCCCGTCAACCGCTCGATCCTTTTCGCGGTTGGCGGATGGGTCGAGAACAAGTTGCCGAAACTCATCCCTCCTAAGAACGGCGCGATGATGAAAAGATGGGCGGTCGATGGGCTGGCTATGAGTGGGCGCTGTTTGGAATAGGCGTCGATCTTCGCCAGGGCGCTGGCGAGGGCGTAGGGATTGCCGGTCCAGTGGGCTCCGGTGTCGTCGGCGCCGTACTCGCGGGAGCGCGAGACGGCTAACTGGATGAGCATGGCTGCGAATGGAGCGAGGAAGATCATGGCGATGGCTGCGATGCCGCCGCCTCCGCCGCGATCATCGCGGCTGCCGCGCATGCCGCCAAAAATCATGCCCCATCTGGCGATCGAGGCGAGCCAGGTGATGGCGCCGGCTAAAGTGGCGGCGATTGAACTGATGAGGATGTCGCGATTGCGCACGTGGCCGAGCTCATGGGCGAGCACGCCTTCTAGTTCGTCGTCGTTGAGCAGTCCGAGAATGCCCTGGGTTACGGCTACTGACGCGTGGTTCGGATTGCGTCCGGTGGCGAAGGCGTTGGGTGAGTCGGTCGGGATGAGGTAGACCTTAGGCATCGGCAGGCCGACTTTTTGCGCCAGGCGCTCGACGATGTTGTAGACGCGCGGCAGATCTTCGCGGCTGACGGGCTGGGCGCGGTAGGTGGCGAGCGCGATCTTATCGGAGAAAAAGTAGGCGACGAAATTCATGACGGCGGCGAAGGCGAGCGCCATCAGCATTCCGTTCTGGCCTCCGAAAGCGCGGCCGGCCAGCATGAGCAGCAGCGTCATGACGGTGAGCAGGAGCGTGGTTTTAAATATGTTGCTCATAAAGAGTGCCTAAAATTTGTTTCAGCGAATTAGATGCTGGACGCAAGGATTTAGGCTCCTTGTGTGGAAGCGGGGCTTCGGCCCCGCTTGGACGGGGCGAAGCCCCGTCACCACACGACCCTAGCCCTGCCGCTTTAGCGCCCGGTCTAGCGTTTGGTCGAGGGCTGCTTTGGCTTTTTCGTAATCTGCGGGCGTGATCTTGCCTTGTTTTCGTTCTACTTCGAGTTGGAACAGTTCTTCTTTCAGCGCTTCGAGCAGCATCGACGACTTTGCGGCCGGAGTGCTGGCCGCGGATGTTGCGGGCACGGCGGGTGGACGGACGGCTGCACTATTCACGCTCGACACTGCGCCAGTCTTCGCAGGGGAGGTCGCAACAACCGATGCTCCGGTTTGCCGTTTCGTAACCACCCATCCTCCAACGGCGAGCAGCACGGCGAATCCGAAGAGGATGGGCCAGCGATATTTCTGCAGAGCATCGGGAGCGTCGATGGGAGCGCCGAGTCCGCCGCCGGGCCGATTGTCACTAGAACGATTGTCGCGTCCCTGTGGTTCCTGCTGCTGGGCCGCGCCGGAGGCGGTCTCTCCGGGCGACTCGGTGATGACTCCGTTACCCTTCAGCGTGAAGCCGAGCTGCTGGCCGGGTTTGGTCTGTTGCGCGACTTCTACGTTGCTGTCGCTCTGGGTGGGATCCGGCATGGACTGGAAGCTGGAGGGATCCACGGCTTTGAACTGCATCGTTTTGGGAAGAACGATGACGAGGTGCTGGGCGGAATAGAGCGGCTTGGGATCGATCTTGATCTCGCCGGAGTAGGGCAGAGTGAATTCCACCTGGAATTGGGTTTCTCCGGGACGGAGCGGGAAGGCGATGGCGTAGCGGTTCTTCTCGGACGTTTTTTCGGGATCTGGCACGGCGTCGGCGGGGATGGGCTGGCCGTTCGGGGAGCGGGCCTGGACCTGTTCGACCTTTGCACCGGCGGGCAGATAGAACTCGAAGTTGTGATCGTTCATCTGCGTCTTCGGGGGAGAAGACGTGTTAGTGACGACGAACAGGCGTATGCCCTGCATGGTTCCGCTGTCGGCCTGGAAACGAATGACGTCGGCGGTCACGCTGAGGTCGGCGACTTTTGTGGCGACGTCATAGACCTCGACGTCCGCTGTATTGACGCCGGGAGGCGCCATCTGATGATAGTTAACTCCCTGATGGACGGCGCGGATGAGGTGCGGGCCGGGCACGGTGATTTTGAAGCTGAATTTCCCGTTGCTGTCGGTCTTGGTACTGCCGCCTACATCCATGCCGTTGGCCAGGTTGATGATAATGACTTCGTCGCCGACGGCGGGTTTGCCGGTGGTGCCGTTGGTGACGGTGCCGGTCAGGGTTTGGGCGGCGGCCGTGGCTAGGGCCAACGAGAAGATGGCGGCTAGTAATGCGGATTTTGCGAATTGAGTCAAAGGAACTCCTTGCTGCCGCAGATCGTTTTGCAATAAGCGGTAGCGCTAAGAAATCAGTGCTTCATAGGATTAGTGGTCGCCAATCCAGAACCACAAATACCCATCGGCCCGTTTGATGGCAAGGGCACGATGGTTCAACGTGCTGCGGGCGGAGTCACGCGACCTGCCCCGCAGCCTGCTCCAGCCGCGCAATCTCCGCCATGATCGCAGCCGCTTCCTCTTCGAGCGAGGTGCGCATGGATTGATAGTCCGCGTCGGGCACCTTGCCGGCCTTGTATTCGAAATTCAGATCGCGCAGGTTCTCGTAGACCGCTTCCTTGCGCTCGCGGAGATAGCCGAGGCGCGTTTTTTCCTCTCCGGCATAGACTTCTCCGGGAAAGAAGAAAACGTAATAGAGACAGGCTAGCGTGACGACGGCGCAGACGAAAATGATCATTGGGCGGGCTCCTTTCCCCGGTCCCCATCATTATCATTCGATCGCGGCTTTTCGCGGACAGGAGTGTCCGCGCCACACTTGCCACAACTGATCGTCATAGGTCGGTCTCTTTCCTTGCTTTCCGCCGGAACTCATCCAGTTCGCTGCCTTGCGGGATGGTGATGCCATCGGCTAGGGCTGGCTCGGGCCGATTCTTCCACGAGCGCACGATGTGAACCGCGAAGGCTATGCCGAGCGCCAAGACGACGAAGGGCATGATCCAGGCCACGCGATTGAAGCCGGTAGCGGTGGGCGCGGCGATTACGGTCGGTCCGTATTCCTGCACGAAGCCTTGCAGGATGAGGTCGTCACTATTACCTCCGCCTTTGTCGAGCGCGGCCTGCAGTTGATCGCGCATCTTGTCCGAGGACTGGCAGCCGACGTGGTTGCATTCCAGCAGGACCTGGCCGCATCCGCAGGTGCACATCATGCGGTGACCCAGATCTTTGAAGCGCGCGGAGTCGTCGCCGGCGCCCATGAAGACGACCACTGCGAGCGCGAGAATAGCGGCCTGCAGCCAGCGGCGAGGGGCGGATGCGGCCTCAGCGGCTAAAGCCGCATTCGAAGAAGTGCCGTAACCGCAGCGCTGAAGCGCTGCGCCACCCAAAATCAACTGCAACATCGAGTTCTTCCGCAGCCTGCTAGGGATCGAGGATTTCATCTTAGTCACCTGCCCCTACCTGCGCCGGGGCTCGAACTGGCGTGGTTGCGGCCACCTGGACGGCGGCGGCATTCGGCACGAGTGCGACGATGGTGCCGAAGACCATGATGATCAGGCCAATCCAAATCCAGGGCACCAGCGGATTCAAGTGCGCCTTAATGATGGGCCGTCCCGTCGTCTCGTTCTTGCCTTCATAGACGAGATAGACGTCGGTCACCAGGAAAAGATCTTCGCGGAAGCTGGGATAAATGCGGGGGAGGGTCTGCGGCTGTTGGCTGGCTTTATAGAAGCGGCGCTCGGGATACATGGTGGTAATCTGCTTGCCGCCGCGGAAGACGTTGATGATGGCCCACTCGTTGGCGTAATTGGGATTGTCGTCCTGGGTGAAGGACTGGCAGATCAGAGTGTAGGGGCCGATGTTGATTTTGTCGCCGAAGCCCATTTCTTTTTCGACTTCTCTGTTGAAAGGCGTTCCGAGGATTCCAATGATGACGAGCGCGACGCCGAAATGAACGATGTAGCCGCCGTAGCGCCGCGTGTTTCTGTGGCACAGGTGAATCATGGCGGAGAGCAAGTTTTGCTGTGTCTTGCCGGCGATGACGCGGCCTCCGCGGACGAACTCGGAGATGACGGTAAAGATGACCAGCGCCGAGAGAATGGCGGCCATGGTGGCGTAGAAGTAAGAGGGATCTTCCCAGGGACGCACGCCGAAAAGGATCATCATGCCGCCGACGGCGACGGAACCGATCGCGGGGAACAGGAAATTCCGCTTGAGGCTTTCGACGGAAGTTTTGCGCCAGGCAAGCAGCGGTCCGACCGCGGTGAGCAGCAGGAGCAGCAAGGCCACCGGGATAGCTACACGATTGAAAAACGGCGGCCCGACCGTGACTTTGTGGCCCTGAACGAACTCCGACAGAATCGGGAAAAACGTGCCCCACAGTATGGTGAAGCAGACCACGAGCAAGAGGAGATTGTTGAACAGGAAACTGGATTCGCGCGACACCAGCGATTCCAGCTTGTGCTCGCTCTTGAGGTGCGACCGGTTCGCTATCAGGAAGAAGGTGCAGACCGCCAGAGTCAGCACGATGAAGACCAGGAACCAGGTGCCGATCGAGGACTGCGCAAAAGCATGCACCGAACTGATCACACCCGAACGCGTGAGGAAGGTCCCGAGCATCGAGAGCAGGAAGGTCGCGAAGATGAGCGACATGTTCCAGACTTTCAGCATGCCGCGTTTTTCCTGCATCATGACGGAATGCAGAAATGCCGTGCCGGTGAGCCAGGGCATAAGCGAAGCATTTTCCACGGGGTCCCATCCCCAATAACCGCCCCACCCGAGGACAGCGTAAGCCCAGTGCGCGCCGAGGAAAACGCCGACGGTGAGGAAGCACCAGGTCACCATGGTCCAGCGGCGCGTGATCTGAATCCATTTCTCGCCGGGATACTTCATGATGAGCGCGCCCAGCGCGAAGGCGAAGGGAACGGTGAAGCCTACGTATCCCAGGTAAAGCATGGGCGGATGGATGACCATCTCGGGATACTGCAGAAGAGGATTCAATCCGGTGCCATCCGCGGGGAGCGCGCCCTGCATGATGGCGAACGGGTGGGCGGCAAAATTCAGAATCAGCAGGAAGAAAACCTGCACCGAGGCAATGATCACCGAAGCGTAGGCGAACAGCCGCTGATCGGTTTTGTAGCGTAAGCGGAGAACGAACCCGTAGCCGGCCAAGAGCAGCGACCAGAACAGCAGCGAGCCTTCCTGACCGGACCACAGCACCGCGAACTTATAGGCGGCGGGCAAATCGCGGTTGCTGTGATGGAAGATGTAGGCGATAGAGAAGTCGTCGTTGAACGCGGCCACTACGAGGACGATGCCAGCCAGGAGCACGGCGGCGAAAGTAGCGATTCCGGCGCGGCGTGCAGTCTCGCCGAGACGAGCCGACGCGGCATCCCGGCGGAACAACGCCACAAAGCCTGCCAGGAAACAGTACGCACTCAGGCCGAGCGCCAGCATCAGCGCAAAGCTTCCGATTTGAGACATCGCAGAAAACCCCACAGTATCTTATAGGTATTTTTTCAGAGAAGCGGGTGGTATGCAAACCGCCGGACGCTCGGAGGCTCAGTTCGCTCAGGAATGAATATACGCCGGAGGCGCGCGGGGGCTGCTTGCGATCCGCTATTTACCTTTACTTCTCCAGCGGGTAGCGCTTTTGCCGCCAGTCACGAATTCCGCCGTCCATGGAAATGACGTTGGTGTATCCCATTTTTTGCAGGCTGTCGGCGGCCAGCGCGGAACGGAAACCGCCGCCACAATAAAGGACGAGTTCGGTCTGCAGATCGGGATACTTGCCCTCAATGTCGCGCTCGATCACGCCCTTGCCCAGGTGAACGGCTCCGGGCAGGTGGTCGGCTTCGAATTCGCGGTCCTCGCGGACGTCGACGAGAACGAATTTTTCGCCGCGATCAAGCCGCGCTTTGACGGCGTCAACACTGGTTTCGCGAACGCGCTTCTTGGCGTCGTCGACAATCTTCACAAAGCGTGGTGGATGCTGAGCCATAGCGTGAAGGCCTCCGGGTGAGAATATTAGCAGGTTTCGAGAGCAGCTCTCCGCTCTCAGAAAAATCTCGCGGAGTCTGGCGGAGTCCTAAGATCCACGAACTTGAGAGCTGAGAATTGCGAACTGACGTTGGCACTTGCATGATCGGGTGCCTGGTGTGCTAAAGATAAAGAACGTTCTATGACGCTCATTCTTCGCCAGTCTCGCATTCACTCCTACGGTTGCTACACCACGCGGCCGATTCGCAAAGGGACGTTGATCGTGGAATACGTGGGCGAGTGCCTCACCTACGAGCAGGCCGACGATCTTTACGACGACTTTGAGAACACGTATTTATTCGGCCTGGACGGGGGCAAGCGCATTATCGATGGCTACGGCGTGGCTGCCTTCGTCAACCATTCCTGTAAACCGAACTGCGAGACCGATCAGATTCGCGGCAAGATGTGGATCATCGCGCTGCGCGATATTGCGGCGGGAGAGGAATTGACGTACGACTACAACCTCTACGATGGCGAGGATGACGCGCCGTGTTTATGCGGGGCGAGGCGCTGCCGGGGAAGTCTGTATTCGGCGGCGCACTTGCGCAAGCTCGCCAAGAAGCGCGCCAAGGCGGTGGCGGCCTCGGCCTCGTAAGCTCGCCGGTCAGAGAGGGCGCAACATTTTCCGATGTACAATTGTTGCTTCTCTTACTTCCGATTGCTGTTCTGATCTCGTTCGCAACTCTGGAGTCATGTCTTGAACCGTGCTGCCTCGGGCCTCGAAACCATCATCGCCAAAGCTCTACATCGCGCGCCGGCGGGCGAGAGCGCATTGCTGGCGTGGCCCGTCGCATGTGGCAGTGCGGTGGCAGAGCGAACTCGGGCGCTGATTTTTTCCGACGGTGTTCTGCGCGTGGAAGTTGCCGACGCGGGATGGCGCCGGGAGCTCGCTAACCTGGCGCCGCGTTATGTGGCTCTCATCAACAAGTATTCCGCGACTTCGGTCAAGCGGATTGAATTCGTGGTGAAGGCGTAGGCTGTTAAGGTTGTTTGTCATCCCGAGCAAGCGAGGGATCTGCAGTTCTCTGGCAGAATGCAGATCCCTTGCTTTGCTCGGGATGACGAAATATGTGGGGGAGCCTAAAGACTACTTGCGGCCATATGAAAGTTACTGACAAGGACGTCGCCTACGTGGCCGATCTGGCCAACCTCGAGTTGACGGAGGAAGAGCGCGCTCGCATGTTGCGCGATTTGAACTCCATCCTTGAATACATGGAGCGACTCAACGAGCTGGAGACCGACAAGGTTGCGCCCATGGCCCAGGTTTCGGACCGCTACGGCAAGAACAATGACGAGTCGCGCCAGGGAAGCGACCGCTTCGCTTACGCCATCCGCGACGATGTGAAGTGCGGTCTGCGGGAATCGTTGCCGCAGGATGTCGCGGTGAAAAATGCTCCGGACACGGACGGGACGTTCTTCGAAGTTCCGAAGGTGATTGAGAGATAGCGATGAGAAATAACGATGAGAGATAGACGGTGTCGGAATTGACGATTGATGACGTTCGCGCCGCAATCGCCGGGCGGCACACGACTGCGACCGCTCTGGCTCGGGATTTCTACGCGCGCATCCGGCAGGGGGACCCCGGGATTGGCGCGTTTCTGACTCTCTGCGAGGATCGCGCGCTGGCGCAGGCCGGACGTATTGACGCGATGGCCGCGGCGGGCAAGCCTTTGCCACCGCTCGCGGGAGTTCCGGTTGCGATCAAAGATGTCATGGTGACGAACGGAGTGCGCACCACCGCCGGTTCGAAAATTCTCGAGAATTTTATTCCGCCGTATGACTGCACGGCGGTGGCTCGCCTGGAAGCGGCGGGCGCGGTGATTTTGGGCAAGCTCAACTGCGATGAGTTTGCCATGGGCTCATCCAATGAGAACTCGGCGTATCACGCGGTGCACAATCCGCGCGACAAGAGCCGCGTGCCGGGCGGATCGTCGGGTGGTTCGGCGGCGGCGGTGGCTGCGGAGATGGCAGTGGCGACGCTTGGCTCCGATACCGGCGGATCGATTCGCCAGCCCGCGTCGTTTTGTGGCGTGGTCGGTTTGAAGCCGACTTATGGCCGAGTGTCCCGCTATGGGCTGATTGCTTTTGCTTCGTCGCTCGATCACATCGGCCCGTTTGCGAAAACGGTGAAAGAGGTCGCGCTGGTGCTGCGCATAATTGCGGGCCGCGATCCCATGGACTCGACGTCCGCCGAAGTGCCCGTGCCCGACTATGTGGCGGAACTTGAGAAACCCGTCAAGGGTTTGAAGGTCGGTGTGCCCAAGGAATATTTTGGCTCGGGGCTCGATCCCGAGGTCGGCGCGGCGGTTGAGTCTGCGATCCAGGAGCTGGCCGGATTGGGATGCGAGGTTGTGCCAGTGAGTTTGCCGCACACCGAGTATGCGGTTCCCACGTATTACATTGTGGCAACGGCCGAGGCGTCGGCGAATCTGGCGCGCTTTGACGGTGTGCGCTACGGCTACAGGGCCAAGGCGAACACGCTTTCCGAAATGTACCGCCTGACCCGCGACGGGGGGTTCGGCATGGAAGTCAAGCGCCGCATCATGCTCGGCACCTACGTCCTGAGTGCTGGATACTATGACGCCTACTATTTGAAGGCACAGAAAGTGCGTACGCTCTTGACGCGCGACTTCGACGAGGCTTTCAAGAAAGTGGACGTGATCGCTGCGCCGACCTGCCCCACGCCTGCATTCCGCTTAGTTGAGAAAGTGAATGATCCGCTGGCCATGTATCTCGCCGATATCTACACTGTAACTGCGAACCTGGCGGGCATCCCCGGAATCTCAGTTCCATGCGGCGAGAATCATGAGAAGCTCCCGATTGGATTGCAGTTGTTTGCACGGCACTTTGATGAGAGTACGCTGCTGCGAGTGGCGCACGCGTATGAGCAAGTCAGAGGTAGGTTTTAGCTCATCCTCTGAATGCCCTTGTCGGTTATCTTTATTCTCAAAAGCTCCAGCTCGTTCGCTACACCTTCGGCGGCAAACAGCTGCCGCCAAAGCCAACTAGGAACGGCCCCTCCGTCGACACCTAAAACGCAAACTTCACCTGAAGATAGCAGCGCGAGAACACCGCGATTGAACGCCTCGGCGTCTGGATAGAGTGCTCGGATGACCGCCAACGAGAGCTCGCCGCCCAGCAACGAATCAAGCGTTTCGAGTTCTGGCGACATATTAGTCACACGGAATTCTTCGCTACAGGACTTGGTAATAGCGGTCACCCGAGCACGCCCTGCATAGCACCTTCCCATCCCGCACCACTTCGCGCCGGAAATTAATGCCTTCGCCGCACTCGGCACACACGATGCGGTCGCCTTTGTATCCGGGAAATTCTTCCGCGGGGAGTTCGACCTTCACCCACTGTTTCGTGAATAAGTCGTCTTCCGCCATCTCGCGATAGGCCAGCATCTGTTGCTGGTTCCTGCTTTCGATCTCGGGATGCATCGAGTGCGCCAGCGCCTTGGACGATTCCTTCGCGGCGATGCGGATGGCTTTGCCGGTGGTTACGTCGACGAAGGTCGCGGCCATCTTTCCCCAGTCGCGAAATTTCAGGGCGCGCTTTCCGAGACGGCATCCGGTGACCACGCCGATGGCGTCGGTAGCGCAGCGGTCGATTTCAACGAACGTGACCAGGCGCTTGCGATCCTTTCCGCGAGGGTCTTCAATGCCCAGCTTCTCAAGCCCCAACATGGCCAGGCGCACGCCCAGTACCTGCCCCGCGCAGAGATGGCCGTGGGCCTGTTCGGCTTCGCGGAGATATTCGTCGAGAGAAAGCATTTTGCAATTTGGCAATTTTGTAATTTGGTAATTTGAAAACGCGCGATTCCTGGGCCAGCTACGCTTAGGCTTTTGAAATTACACAATTACCAAATTACCAAATTACACAATTACCAAGTCCGCTTTTACTTTCTTCTCCAGCGCACACCGTCTTTTGTGTTCTCCACGATGATGCCAGCGACGGTCAGTTCTCCGCGCAGGGCGTCGGAGGTTTTAAAGTTTCGCCCTTTTCTCGCGGCTTCCATTTCGGCCAGCTTGCGATTGACTTGTTCGTCGGCTAGTTGCGCAGAGCCGGCGATGTCCAGCAATTCGGGGCTGATTTCCTTTTCGCGACCTTCGGCACGGGCCCAGTCGAGGATGGCTTTCATCTTAGGCTGATCGTCATCTTTCAGCACGCCGAATATTTCGTCGAACCTTTCGAGCGCACAGAGCAGCGGCTTCACGTCGTCCTGACGAACTTCCGCGGCATCAAGCGCGGTGTTGGTTTTGCGCAACATGTCGAACATGGTGGCTTGCGCTTCGGCAGTGTTCAGATCGTCATCGAGGGCGCTCTTCATGCGCGCGATGGTTTCCTCCGCCAGTTGTGCCATCGGCGGGGTGCTACCGGCGGGAAAGTGCGCGCTCGTCAGGCGGAAGCGGAAGTTGCGCAGTTTCTCCACCGAACTTGCCGCCGACTTCAAGCCTTCGAAAGTGAAGTTTAACTGATTACGGTAGGGAACCTGCGTCAGCAGCCAGCGGATCGATGACGGTTTGTGGCCGCGTAACACAAGGTCTCGGACGGTGAAAAAATTCCCGAGACTCTTTGACATCTTCTGGCCCTCTACCAGCAGAAAACGCACATGAAACCAAAAGCGCGCAAACTGCTTTCCGGTGAGCGCCTCCGACTGCGCGATTTCGTTCTCGTGGTGCGGAAACACCAAATCTTCGCCGCCAGCATGCAAGTCGAAGCTCGGTCCGAACTGCTCCATCGACATCACCGAGCACTCGATGTGCCAGCCCGGGCGCCCGCGCCCGATCGAGGTTTCCCACGAAGCCTCGCCCGGCTTCGCGGCCTTCCAGAGAGCGAAGTCGCGGGCGCTGTCCTTTTCGTATTCGTCCACGTCGACGCGCGCGCCGTCGGTCATGCCGGCAAAATCTTTTTTTGAAAGCTTGCCGTAGCCGGGGAATTTTGCGATGCGGAAATAGTAAGAACCGTCATCCGTTCGATAAGCGAAGCCCTTCTTCGCCAGTTCGGCAATGAAGTCGGCCATGGCCTCGATGTGCTCGGTCGCTCGCACCAGAATCGGCCGTTCAATGTTCAACGTGGCCGAATCTTCCAGAAAGGCCTGAGCAAATTTCGCGGTGTATTGCTGCACGTTGACGCCGTCGCGCGCGGAGTTGCGAATGATCTTGTCGTCGACGTCGGTGATGTTCATGACGTAGCGGACGTCGTATCCGCTCTGGCGCAGAAAGCGATAGAGAAGATCGACGGCGATGAAGGTGCGGAAATTGCCGACGTGGCCGTAATCGTAGACGGTTGGTCCGCAGGCATACATGCGGACGCGGTTGCCGTCCAGCGGATGGAAATCTTCGATCTTTCCGGAAAGGGTGTTATAGAGACGCAGTGCCATGGACGATGACGAGTTCGCGAGCACAGTGCGAACCTTTCATTCTAGGGTGCCGTTGGAAAAGGATCAAATGGGGTGCGCTGATAGTTACTGCCGGGTGTAATTCAACATTTTCCACACTCGTGCATTCGAGCTGGGCGTTAATCAGCCGGCACACTGCTTCCTTGCGATTGACAATACCGTTTCTGCCTACTAGATTTCGGGACAGTGACTCCTCATTGAAGGGCGACATTCCAAACCAGCTGCTCCGCCGCAAAATGCCCGAATTGGACACGCTCCGCGGCGTGGCGATTCTCGCCGTCGTTTCTTACCACGGGTTTTCGCAATGCGATGCCACGGGCTTGACAGGGATCGTGCGCGCCTTTTTCGCTGCTACCCGGTTGGGCTGGTTGGGAGTGAACCTTTTCTTTGTACTCTCGGGCTTTCTGATCACGGGCATACTCCTGGACAGCAAGGGAGCGCCGCGGTACTACAAGAGTTTTTACGTTCGACGAGCGTTGCGAATTCTGCCAGCCTACTTAATGCTTCTGCTGTTTCTCTTGCTGCTGCCGCGGGTTGGCATTGTGGACCATCGAATCTCGTGGGGCTTTGTCGGGTTGAGCCTCATTTACTTGTCGAATGTCACCAACTTCTTTGGTGTCGCCATGCAATACGGGCCTTATGGTCATTGGCAGTGGAAGAGCAGTTTTACTTGCTTTGGCCCGCGGCGGTGCGCAACTTTTCCCGGCGAGCGCTGGCGTTCTGTGCCCTCGCTGTCTTTCTCGGCTGCCCTCTTTTAAGGGCCATCGCATTTGCATACGGACACCCGGCGGAAGTCTGGTACGCGTGGATGGTGGCCGATGGGCTGGCGAGCGGGTCGCTGTTGGCGATCTCGAGTCGGACCCTTCTCACAGACCGGCGGTCCATGAAATGGTTTTCTGCTCTTTGCATAACAGCATCGCTCTTGCTGATATCCTTAGGCGCGCGGTTTGGCACTCTTTCGCCCGTCCCTCCAACCACTCTGTTGGGCGCATCGCTTCGCTGGACGCTGTTCAACGTGCTGTTTACCGGAATGTTAGGCACCGCACTTTTGCTGGGGTCGAGCGGCTGGGCGCGGATCGTACGGCGTCCTGTGCTGCAGTTTTTCGGAGAGATCAGTTACGGTCTGTACCTTATCCACACTCTTGTATTTGAAGTGACCGGCCATTTCGTAGTGCCCGTTGTAATGCGTCTCGCGCGGCTCAGAGTTCAGGGTGACGCTCCACTGCCGCTTATACGCTTCCTTGTCGGCGCGATGGCCGCAACTCTGATTGCATTTCTGTCCCGCCGTTATTTTGAAGAACCCTTCCTCAAGTTGAAAGACAAGTGGGCCGCCGCAACGGTAGAGTCCGCTTCCCTGCCGGACAAGGTGCGGATCCAAGCTGCGGTGCCAACCAGCCGGACCGAGCCGCATTGCATCCCTGGGGACTAGAGCTGCTGGATTGCGGGGGGCGGCGCGTGCGCATGCAGCCGGTGCTGCACCAGAAATGCATAGTGCACAGCGGAGACGATGGTGAAAATAAAGGTGGCGCGCAGGAAAGTTGTGCGCGCGATCCAGACCCAACGAACGGGCTCGATGAGCAGCAGCAGCACGAAGAAAATTGCGGCCACTTGCGCGAAGGTGTTGGCTTTGCCGAAGATGCTGGGGCGAAAATCGCGCAAGCCGGCAATCATGAACAGCACGCCGCTGATCAGCAGGATGGAGACGTCGCGGCTGAACACCACGACCGTATATTTCCAGGGAATCAGCCGTTCGATCGAGAGCACAAGAAACATTCCGCTCATCAGCAGCTTGTCGGCGATGGGGTCGAGATACTGGCCGAGCA
>Ga0187858_10001895_pt1 | contig 22317 bp, 20 predicted proteins | sample June2016WEW_8_15_FD_133015 | JGI IMG/M metagenome (GOLD analysis project Ga0187858, IMG submission 133015) | Peatland microbial communities from SPRUCE experiment site at the Marcell Experimental Forest, Minnesota, USA - June2016WEW_8_150 | ecosystem: Environmental > Terrestrial > Soil >...
AGCCCTGCAGAGCGCAATTTTCAACAGCGCCAATTTCTCGAGTATTGCCACCGACGCGAAGGGCGTCATTCAGATCTTCAACGTCGGCGCGGAACGCATGCTGGGCTACACAGCCGCCGACGTCCTGAACAAGATTACCCCGGCCGACATTTCCGACCCGCAGGAAGTGATCGCGCGTGCCAAGGCGTTGAGCGTCGAGCTCTCCACGCCGATTACACCTGGCTTCGAGGCATTGGTGTTCAAAGCCTCGCGCGGCATCGAGGACATCTACGAGCTGACCTACATCCGAAAGGATGGCAGCCGCTTCCCGGCGGTCGTGTCGGTCACGGCGTTGCGCGACGCTCAAAACGCAATTATCGGCTACCTGCTGATCGGCACTGATAATACTGCGCGCAAGCAGGTCGAAGCCGAGCAGAAGAAACTCGATCAGCGCCTGCGCGACCAGCAGTTCTACACGCGCTCGCTCATCGAATCCAACATTGATGCAATCATGACGACCGATCCACTCGGCATCATCACCGACGTCAACAAACAGATGGAGGCTCTCACCGGATGCACGCGCGACGAGTTGATCGGCGCGCCGTTCAAGAACTACTTCACCGATCCGGAGCGGGCCGAAGCAGCCATCAAGCTGGTGCTGAGCGAAAAGAAGGTCACCAACTACGAACTCACCGCGCGCGCCAGGGACGGCAAGGAAACAGTGGTGTCCTACAACGCGACCACCTTCTACGACCGGGATCGGAGGTTGCAAGGCGTGTTCGCCGCTGCGCGCGACGTCACCGAACGCAAACGCTTCGAGCAGGCGCTCCAGGAAACGAACATCGAACTGGAGAACGCCAAGTCCGCGGCGGAAAAAGCCAACCTCGCCAAATCGGATTTCCTTTCCAGCATGAGCCATGAGCTGCGCAGCCCGCTCAATGCGATCCTCGGTTTCGCGCAACTGATGGAGTCGGCCTCCCCGTTGCCGACGGACTCTCAGAAGGAAAGCATTGCCCAGATTCTCCAGGCGGGATGGCATCTGCTAAAGTTGATCAACGAAATCCTCGATCTCGCAGTGATCGAGTCCGGGAGAGTGTCGCTGTCGCCGGAATCGGTGTCGTTGGCCGAGATTATGTCCGAATGCCAGGCCATGATGGAGCCGCAGGCGCAACAGCGTGGCATCAGCATGACCTTTCCTCGGTTCGACCACCCGTTCTTTGTCAAGGCCGATCGGACGCGCTTGAAGCAGATTGTTATCAACCTGCTTTCCAACGCGATCAAATACAACAAGGAGCAGGGAACGGTCATCGTGGGTTGCACCGTGAGCGCCCCGGGACGCATTCGCATTAGCGTCGCGGACACGGGCGCGGGATTGCCTCCGGAAAAGCTGGCGCAACTATTCCAGCCGTTCAACCGACTCGGCCAGGAAGCCGGCGGCGTGGCAGGCACGGGCATCGGCCTGGTTGTGACGAAGCGATTGGCAGAACTGATGGAGGGCGTCCTCGGCGTGGAAAGCACGGTCGGGGTGGGAAGCGTCTTCTGGTGCGATCTGATCTCGGTTGCGGCGCCCCAACTTGCAGTCCAAAGAGGCGAAGCCGAGGCAGTTGCCGAACCGCAAGTGCCTCATGACGCGCCACTGCGCACCCTGCTCTATGTCGAGGACAACCCGGCGAACATGAAGCTGGTCGAGCAACTCATCGCGCGTTGCCCGGACATTCGGCTGGTGACCGCGGTGGACGGAACTCTCGGCATCGATCTCGCCCGCGCCACTCAACCGCAGGTGATCCTGATGGACATCAACCTGCCTGGCATCAGCGGTATCGAAGCCTTGAAAATCCTGCGCGAAGACCCGGCCACGGCGCACATCCCCGTCGTTGCCCTCAGCGCCAATGCCATGCCACGCGACATCGCGAAGGGCTTGAAGCTGGGATTCTTCCGCTATATCACCAAACCCATTAAGGTCAAAGAGTTCATGGACACGCTGAATGCGGCACTGGAATTTGCAGAAAAGGGGATTGCTCAGAACTAATGAAGCAGGACGAATACTATGGTCAGTTCCTCCGACATTCTTAACGTCGGCGTCCTGGTCATTGACGATCAGGAAGCCAATGTCCTTCTGCTCAAGCGGATGCTGCGCGATGCCGTCTATGTTTCCGTCGAGTCTACGACTGATCCGAACGACGTCTGCGGCAAACGCAAAGCTAGTCAAAACAATTAAAATTCGGCATCATCATATCGAGATGGCCACGAAGGCGAGTGACTTGAAAATCCAACCGGGCCGGAGAATTCGAAGTTTGGCGCTGGTGGTCTTGGTGGTCCTGTCGTTGTGCCTCTTGCCGTTCGCCCACGGGCAGGAGCCAGTTGTTGGCTTCACGAGGCCGTCGGCAGCGGACTTGTCGCGCCGAAGTCAGACGGAGGCGGAGACCGTTGTTCTCCCCAAATCCGTCCCTGATCCCATTGAACCGTTCAATCGAGTGATGTGGGCCTTCAACAAGGGGCTTATGACCGACGTTATCAAGCCAACGAGCAAAGTTTATAGGTTAGTCGTCGTAAAACCGGTCCGAACCGGGATTGGACATTTTGGGAAAAACCTTACCTACCCGGGACGATTGATTAACAATCTGCTCCAGGGAAAGTGGAGCGGCGCGCGCGATGAATCCTACCGGTTCGTTTGCAATACCACAGTCGGGGTGGCCGGGTTCTTCGACGTGGCGAGCAAATGGAACATTCCGAAATCGGACGCGGATTTTGGCCAGACTTTTGGCCAATGGGGCTGGAAGCCGGAGTGCTTTTTGATGCTGCCGATTTTTGGACCGAGCAATGAACGGGATACCCTCGGCCTGGCCGCCGACACGGCTGCCAATCCGTTAATCTATATCGCTCCCTACAAATTCGACGGGAACGATCCGCTGACCTATCTCGGCCCCTACACTTATCTCACCTACGCGGTCATGTATAACGATCTCACCGACACCGTGGGCGAATATGTGCGATTCAGCCAGGCCGAAATGGACCCGTATTCCGAGATTCAGTATGCTTGGACATTTGCGAGAGAGAACCGGGTGGCGGATTTCCAAGTGAAGGGAAAACAGGACGAAGCCTCGCTGGAAACCCTCGAATCCGTCTTCTTCACCTACAAAGACCCTGAATTCCCGGGCCGGGGTAAAACCCGATCGGTTCGGATTCCGGCGACAGGCAGAAAGTTAAATTTTACGTTTTGGTTGCAACCGGGAAAGGCGGACGTGGTTTATATCGTTCCCGGGCTGGGTTCGCATCGTCTGGCCGAACCCTCCCTGGCGCTGGCCGAGTTGGTTTATAAAAATGGCTTCTCCGCCGTGTGTATTAGCAGCCCTTTCAATTCCGAGTTCATGGAACACGCTTCGACTGCGGCGATGCCGGCTTATCTGCCGGTGGATGGCCACGACTTGCACGTCGCTCTCACCGAGATTGATCACCGCTTGAATAAGTTGTATCCAGGCCGGTTGGGCGACAAAGCGCTGATGGGTTATTCCATGGGCGCATTCGAATCTTTGTTCGTCGCGGCCACCGAACCGACGAATCAATCGCCATTGATGAAATTTGATCGAGTCGTTGCCATCAATACACCCGTTCGAATGGCGTATGGGATTTCCAAGCTGGACGAATTTTACCGGGCGCCTTTGGACTGGCCGGATGCGGAACGAACCGACGACCTCGAAAACACCTTTCTCAAAGTGGCCGCCTTGAGCAAACTCAGCCTCACGCCGCGCTCTTCCCTGCCGTTCAGTGCCATCGAATCCAAGTTTCTCATCGGACTGACGTTTCGATTCATGTTGCGGGATATTGTTTTCAGCAGTCAGCGGCGACATAATGAGGGAGTCCTGCAGCACCGGATCCGGAATTTAAGGCGCAACCCCGTGTATCAGGAAATCCTTCAGTATTCCTACCAGGATTATTTTGAGAAGTTTGTGATTCCGTATTATCAGACCCGGGGTATTGACTCGCCAACGGCGGAAGCGCTGGAAAAGGCCGGTGATTTACGGACGTATGACGCCGGTCTGCGCGCCAACCCCAACATCCGTGTCATCGTCAATCAAAATGATTTTCTCCTGACGGACGAAGACCTGGCCTGGCTCCACGCCACGTTTGCCCCGGAACAATTAACGGTCTTCGCGCAGGGCGGTCACTTGGGGAATCTTACCAATCCAACGGTCCAAAAGTCCATTTTGGCAGCGCTGACGCCTATGAAGCCACCCCAATCCAAATCTGAATGAGCCACTGAAAAAGTTCCGCCCATGAAATCTGAAGCTCCCGTGACCGTCGCCTCCGCCATTCCTGTCATCGCCGGCGAACCGGTCATAGTTCAACCACACAAAATTCCACTGGCCGCCAAAGTGGCCGGCACCGCCTTCCTTGCCATCCTCGTTCCGGTTTATTTGCACACCTATGGGCCCGCCAATTTTTTATGGTTCTGCGATGCCGCCCTCATTCTCACGGTGGCGGGCATGTGGTTGGAAAACTCCCTGCTCATCAGCATGTGCTCTGTGGGCATTCTGCTTCCGCAATGCCTCTGGCTGGCAGACTTCGGCAGCAACCTTCTGGGGATTCACCTTCTGGGCCTGACCGGTTACATGTTCGACCACCAGCTTCCGCTGTTCACCCGCGGGCTTTCGCTTTTTCATGGCTGGCTGCCCTTGCTGCTCGTCTGGCTTTTGTTCCGCCTGGGCTACGACAAACGGGCTTTGTCTGCCTGGACCGGCCTGGCCGCAGGGTTGGTGCTCGTCTGCTACTTTTTTACTCCACCCGCTGGCGCCCATCTGGCCAACCCCAACCTCCCCATCAACATCAATTATATTTACGGATTCAACGACCAGCAGCCGCAACACTGGGTCAACCAAAACCTCTATGTCATCCTGTGGCTTGGTGTGCTATGGCTCGTCGCTTTTTCCCCCACCCACTTGGCCTTGCGCAAAATCTTCACTGCGCCACCGCCAGCGGCCGGCCTGAAACTTCGATTTCTTTAATCATTCCAGCCTTCTCGCCGGGGCTGGATTCATGACATTTCCTATGGGGTAAACACCCCATAGACGGGTCGAAGGAAATTTCACTTAATCATGTTGACGGTTTTGTGTGATTCCAGTAAGGCTCGCACATAACTGTGTAAACTAAAAAAACCTTGAATTATTGCCCTATGAAAAATAACCAAATCCTGCGGAGTGGAGGGGGGTCAGCCTGCGCGCAAGCTCGATGCCAGACGAACTCGTCCAACGCAACCGCACGAATTTTAACTTCGCTTTTGCTGGCTCTGGCCAGCCCGCAGATGCTCTCCGCTGCAGGCCCGGCGACAGTAGACCTTGGTTCCGACGCCAATTTCGTGATTCTGGCCGGCGCCGCGGTCACCACAACAGGTGGCGGCATCATTAATGGGAATGTCGGGGCCAGTCCGATTGCCGGGTCGGCCATAGGTGTGACCTGCGCTCAAGTGAACGGGATAATCTATGCCGTTGATGCCAGTGGACCTCCATGTGCGGTGGTTGATCCTACCCGGTTAACCACGGCTAAAAATGATTTGATGACGGCCATGACCGACGCCGCTGGACGAACAACCCCAACTGCCGTGAATCCTGGAGTCGCATATTCAACCGGGTGGAACATCGGCGGGATGACGCTCGCCCCTGGCCTCTACAAATTCGGGATCGGGCAGACGGCTTTTATAGAGTCGAACGTCACACTTAGTGGTGGTCCGACTGATGTCTGGATATTCCAGTGCGGTGCCGATCTTCAAGTGGCCAACGGGGTTAAAGTCATCCTGACCGGAGGCGCACAGGCCCAAAACGTTTTCTGGCAAGTAAGCTCTTCAGCAGTTATCGGCACGTCCGCCGTCTTCAATGGAACCATATTAGCCAGCCAAGCCATTACGATGGAGAGCACCAGCACGATGAATGGCAGAGCCTTGGCGTTCACTGCCGGGGTAACATTCAATGGCAATGGAGCGACTGTGTCTGGCACTACCAACAACGCCACCGGTATTGCCGTTCAACAGCCTCTCGGCACAAGCCTTACCAATGGCGTCGGCACCAACAACTTCGGTTCGGTGGCCGTCGGCACCAGCACCAACCACACCTTCACCATCACGAATACCGGCATCGCAAATCTCATCATCTCGGGTATCACTATTGCTGGCTCGAATTCAACCGTGTTCACCGTGATTACCAATCCCGCAGCCTCGGTGAGTCCCAGTAACACCACCACTTTTACCGTGCAATTCACGCCCGTTAGCACAAACGTGATGACCGCCGTGCTGGACATCGCGAACAATGATATCGCCAATACCAATAACCCATTCATTATCGCGCTCACAGGCACGGGCACGGGCACAAACGTCGTCCCCGGTATTGTCGTTCAACAGCCTCCCGGCACGAACCTTGTCAATGGCGTCGGCACCAACAACTTCGGTTTGGCGGCCGTCGGCACCAGCACCAGCCTCACCTTCACCATCACGAACATCGGCAGCTCAAATCTCACCGTCTCGGGTATCACCATTGATGGCGTGAATTCGAACAGTTTCACCGTGACTAATCTCATAGCCACGGTGAGTCCCAGTGGCAGCACCAACTTTACCGTGCAATTCACGCCCGGTAGCACGGGCCTGAAGACCGCCGAGCTGCACATCGCGAACAATGGTATCAACAATAACCCTTTTAATATCGCGCTCGCCGGCACGGGCATAGACGCCGCAATCATTGTTTCGACCAACGTCTCCGTAGTCGCCGGAATCTATCCCGCATTCCCCATACTGGATCCGCAGACCGGCTTGTTCACGAACAGCATTATTTTGACCAACAACAGCAGTACGAACACAATCCCTGCTGTCCGGCTATATATCCTGAACCTTCCTGCTGGCGTGCAGGTTTATTATGAGAGCGGCAGCACCAACGGTATTCCCTATGTGCAAGATAATTTCCCCCTCGCTCCCGGTGCGACAGTTGATTTTACGATTGAGTATTATCAAGCCACTCGCCAGGGGTTCCTCATTCCTACCTATCTGCCTCAGGACACCACTCCCGTCACTCTGACCGTAACAACAAACTCGCCAGTCGCGCCCTATAGATTCGGGGCATCAGGCGGGGGGGTTCTGATCGGATTTTACACCACTCCGGGACGCAACTACGCCGTGCAGTATAGCAGCAACATGACAAACTGGCTGACCGCCGATCCCTTTATCCACGCCCCGATCAACTACGTGCAGTGGATTGACTACGGCGCGCCCAAGACTCAAGGCCCCCTCCCTGCATACCGTTTCTACCGGGTCTTCGAACAGCCCTGAATCCAACCATCAACCAACCCAAAACTTATGAATCGAATTATCCTTTCCACCGCGTTCGCCCTCGCCGCCACTCCTTTCGCCATGCACGGCGCGGATTCCACCGCTAACGGCGCGGATTCCCTCGATAACCCCAACCGCTTCAGCTTAGGCCCGACCTTTGGCATCAACTTCAAAGCCGACTTCTACAACAACGCCAACCCGGGGCCTTATACCCCTGACGCGAACCACACTTATAATGACGGTTACGTTCTTGTGGACAGCGGCACAGGCACGGACAACCTCACTCAGAACTGGAACTACCAAAATGCCTCTCAATACAACAGTGTATATAATACCATGCAGTTCCTTAGGTCGGGTCCTTCCTCTGCCACCGGCAATCCGCAATACGGAGGCGAATTCATCTACCAGCGAGTCATCGGCTCCTTGCCCGCTCTGTCCGGCGACTGGGGCTTCGAATCCGGCTTTGGCTTCACGGAGCTCGATCTGCGCGAGAATCTCAGCGGAACCGCCATCGTCGATTCCTTTCAGCTACCACTTGGTTCCTCCCCTCCCCAGCCCGGAAACGGTGGGATCTCCGGGGCGCCCCAAGCTCTACTCAACGACACGCCCGTCCCCGGCAACGCCACCCTGACGGGCTATCAAAGGTTGAGCGGTCAGTTATTCAGCCTCCGCCTCGGTCCTTTTGCCGAATTGAATTTCACTCCCCAATTGAGCCTCGCCGCCAGCGTGGGCCTGACTTTGGCTCCGACGACGGTTGATTACGACTTCTCGGAAATCGCCGCTATGGCCGGCGGATACACGATTACGGAGAACGGTCATTCGTCCAAGACCAAGCTGCTCTACGGCCCATACGTGGGCGGGATGCTTCGCTACAACTTTAACAAGAACTGGGGTGTCTATGTTGGCGCGCGATTCCAAAACCTGACCGACTTGAGCCAATCAGTTGGCGGTCGCACAGCCCGACTCGACCCGAGCGTCACGTTCTGTGGAACCGTTGGAGCAAGTTGGAGTTTCTAATTATCAGGACATTCTACTTCCGCAATGCCTCTGGCTCGCGGACTCCGGCAGCAACCTTCTGGGGATTCACCTTCCGGGTCTGACCGGTTATATGTTCGACCGTCACCCGCCTGTTTTTACCCGCGGGCTTTTGCTTTTTCATGGCTGGCTGCCCATGCTGCTCGTCTGCTACTTTTTTACTCCACCCGCTGGCGCCCATCTGGCCAACCCCAACTTACCCATCAACATTAATTATATTTACGGTTTCAACGACCAGCAGCCGCAAACCTGGGTCAACCAAAATCTCTATATCATCCTGTGGCTCGCCGCCTTTCTCCCCACCCACCTGGCCTTGTGCAAAATCTTCGCCGCGCCACCGCCGGTGGCCGGTCTGAAACTTCGATTTCTTTAATCATTCCAGCCTGCCCGCCAGGGCTGGATTCATAAATGTTGTGGGTAGGGTAACACCCCATAGCACCGAGCCAGCTCATAACGTAGCATCGTGCCAATGAACAAACTTTTAAAAAATAAAACATTGATCATCACTCTCCTTTCCATCGCCGCTTTTGCAGTGGGATGCAACAAGGAGCAAACTACTTCTCAGCAGATCGAGAAGGTCAAAACCGAAACAAAACAAGCCGCGCAGGATATGAAGGATTATACCTTCGCGCAAAAGGCTGAATTCGTTAAACAAATGCAGAGCCAGTTGGACGCTCTTAACAAGGATTTGGACCAACTCGCTGCCAAAATCGACAGCTCCAGCGACGCGGTCAAAGCCGAGGCCAAACCCAAACTCCAGGCACTGCGCGACCAGGCGGCCCAGTTGAACAAGCAGCTTGACGAGGTCAAGAACGCCACCGAATCCACTTGGGACAGTGTCAAAGACGGCTTCAATAAGGCCTACGAAGCGACGAAGGACGGGTTAAACCAGGCACGCCAGTGGGTGAGCAACAAAATCGCGCCTTGAGGCAAACGAATTTGCACGCATCGTCGGGAAAGCGAAAGGAGATGATTACAAATGGCAAAAAAAAGCAGAGGCGGCAGAATGACTGCTGCTAAACGTCGCGCGGCCAAGGGGCGCGGTGGGAAAGGGATGGTTAAAAACCGTCCAGCAGGCCGAAGGATCATGAGCACTTGAGAGCAAATCCAAGCACTCCTTCCCTCAAGCGCGCTTGCAGTTTAACGAAAAGAGCGCGCTTGGGGTGGTGAACACGATCTGGAGAAGCAATCGGTAAATAAATCAACATTAAATACGAAAATAGAGCGGAATAGAGCGGAGCAATTCGCCCTATTCCGTCAATGCAGTCGGCAATCGCAACCTAAACACAAATATGATCACATCATTCAAACGTATCGTCGTTCTGCTCTGCATCACCACGCTCCTGGCCATCGTCGGCACGGGCTGCAACACGGCCCACGGCTTCGGCAAGGACGTCTCAAACGCCGGCGAAGGGATTCAGAACGGCACGAAGTAATCACTGTGCGCCGTGTCCACGGAGGCATCCAAAGTTGCGGGTGTGTTTCGAACTCCCTCCACGCACTTGATCGGCAGGTTAGGCGCGGAAGTTTGGGCGCAATGGGATGAGTTGCGACATGCAGCGGCGGTGATTGGGACGGTATTTTGCGTTGCGGTCTGGCCGCGCTACTGGGTGCGCACGGTGCCTTGGCTCGCTCTTGGGGATTCGACTGCAGTTGCGGTCTGGCCGCGCTTCTGGTTGCGCACGGTGCGAAAAGCGTTTGCACGGCAGTTGCTGGCCATCGGCGTGGAACCGCTCTGGTTTGTTTGTGCGGTGGCGGTATTCGTCGGCATTTCGGTGGTGGTGCAACTCACCTTTTGGACTGGCGAAGCGGGGCAGTCACAACTGCTCGGGCCGCTGCTGGTGACGGTCGTGGCGCGCGAGCTTGGCCCAGTGTTGATCAACCTCGTCGTGATCGTCCGCAGCGGCAGCGTGATGACGACGGAACTGGGAGTCCTCAAAATCAATGGGGAGATCCGCGCGCTTGAAGCGCAGGGAGGCGATCCGTTCCTGCATCTCGTCGTGCCGCGCGTGCTGGGCATGGCAGTGTCAACGTTTTGCCTGACGATTGTTTTTATCCTCATCGCCTTCGCGAGCGGTTATTTGTTCGCGGCCTGGATGGGGAAAGGCAGTGGTGATTTGCTTCTGTTTGCGGACACCGTATCGGGCGCGGTTCAACTCAAAGACATTTTCAACATCCTCGCCAAAAGCATCCTGCCCGCACTGTTTGCCAGCGCGTCCTGTTGTATCGGCGGGCTGGCTATCGGCGAGTCGGACACGGAAATCCCGCAGGCCACGCAACGGGCGCTCACCCGTTCCGTCGCCGGACTGTTTGTCATCTCCGCAGTCGTGTCGCTGTTAACCTATCTCTGACAATGAACAAAACGACGGACATCCTGAACTTCCACGCCGTGATGGGCGTGGCAAACGAGGCCAGCTGATGGAAGAGCGCTTCAAATTCCGGCGTGTCAATGAAATTACCGGCACGCTCGTCATCCTCGTCGCCATGGCGCTGGTCGCCGCCCTCGTGTGGACGGGCCACAGCCAGCGCTGGTTCAAAAGCCGCGTCACGCTACGGATCGTTTTACCCGAGGCCGGCGCGGCGGGGATCCGGCAAGGCTCGGAGGTTTATTTTCTGGGCACACTCGTTGGGTCGGTTTCCGATGTCATTGTGGACACGACAGGCCGCATGGAAGCCGAGGCAAACATCCGCCGTGACTTCTTCCTGTTCGTGCGCGCGGACTCGTCGGCGGTCGTCAAAAAGAAATTCGGCCTGGCAGGCGATTCATTTTTTGAGATCACGCGCGGCCAGGGCAAGCCGTTGCCGGAGAAGAACGCCTCCATTGTTTGCAGGGAATTGCCAGGCACGATGGAAACCGCGATTGAGGAAGTCCGCAGTGCAGCCTTGCCTGTTTTCAAGAAACTGAGCGTGGGCCTCGATGCGTGGACCACGCTCGGCACGAACCTCATCACCACGCAGGAGCAGTTGGAACAACTGATTGCCCGCCTGAATAACATCGTAGCAGGCATTGAGCAGGGCAAAGGCACTGCCGGCAAGCTGATCGCCGACACCGCTCTGGCAGACGAAGCACATCAACTCCTGACGCGAGCGAACGAAACGATGAGTGAATTGCAGGGTGTGGTGACGAACCTGCAAAACGGCACGGCGCGGCTGCCGGAAATCACCGACGCCGTGGCTGATGAAGCGAAAGACCTGCCAGGCCTCGTCCAACAAACGCAGACTTCGATGCGCGAACTGGAGCGGTTGATTGAAGCCATGCAACGGCACTGGCTCGTGCGCAAATACATGAACAAGACAAACCCGCCGCCACCGCGTCCGCTGTCCGAAACCGCAGTGCCGGAAAAGAAGCCGTTGAAAGTGCTCCCTTCGCCGAAAGATTCTGCGAACTGAGGTTCAAGCCAGATCCGTTTTTCGCCGGGCAATTCCCAAAATGTACGGTAGGGTTACACCCCATAGCAAAGGGCCAGCCCAAGTCGTAGTGTGCACGCAGTAAGAATAACCAAAAGAAAAGGAAAATGTTATGTTGTACACAATTGCGATAGTATTGCTCGTTCTATGGCTGCTCGGTTTGGTGAGCAGTTACACGATGGGCGGGTTCATTCACGTCCTGTTGGTCATTGCCATTGTCATGATACTCGTCAACATCATTTCCGGGCGCAAAGGCGGGCGTGATGAGAAATAAAGAACGCGGATCACATGGCAATAAATCACAAACTCATTGAAAGGCTGTTATGAATAAAATTGTTTCTCTGGCTCTGCTCATTGGTGGAGTCGCACTCATGATCATTGGAATCAACGCCACGAACTCTTTCAGTTCCGACGTTTCCCGGTTCTTTACCGGCTCGCCGACGGACAAGGCCATCTGGATGCTCATCGGCGGCATCGTCGCCACCGTCATTGGTCTGATGGGAATGTTGCGCGGTTCAAAACAAGCGTAAGCAGTGCGCCGGTCGGTCAAACCGGACAAAATTCGTATCCATTCGCGTCCATCCACTCTCCGCAATGTTGCTACGGAGGACGGGTTCGTGGTTCAATCCGACTGTGAAAATCATCACCGACGAACGTTGCGCCGGCTATTCACACGACGGTCATCCCGAACGTCCTGAACGCATCACCAGGACGCTCGCGTATTTGCGGAGTCAGAGTGAATTGCCGGTTGACTGGGCCGTGCCGGGCAAAGTGAACGACGCGCAAATTCTCCGCGCACATTCGGCTGAACATCTCTCGCGCCTGAATGAACCGGAGGATTTCGACGCCGACACGCCGTTTTACGAAAATATAGCCGAATACGCCCGCGCGTCCGTGGCCGCCGCGCTTGATGCCTTAAAAGCCGCGCGCACCGGCAAAAACGTTTTTTGTTTGATGCGCCCGCCCGGTCATCACGCTACGCGCGATCAAGCGATGGGTTTTTGTTATTTGAACAACATCGCCATCGCCGTGCTTGAAGCCGCGGCCGTGGGAGTAAAGCGCACCGCTGTTTTTGATTTTGACGTCCACCACGGCAACGGCACGGAAACCATTTTGCTCGACCGGCCCGGCATCGCGTTTTTTTCGGTCCACCTATATCCGTTTTATCCCGGCACGGGCGGCTCGAACGCCGGCAAAAACTGTTTCAATTATCCCGTTGCACCGGATGCGCCGCGCGAAATTTACCGCGCCGCACTCGCCCGCGCGCTGGACGATCTGAAAAAATTCCAGCCCGACCTCGTCGCCGTGTCCTCCGGCTTCGATGCCTACGCGCGCGACCCGCTCGTGCAGGGAGTGCTGGAGCTGGATGACTTTTACCGGCTCGGCCAATCACTGCGCGCGCTGGGCGTGCCGCTGTTCAGCCTGCTGGAAGGCGGTTACAGCCGCGATTTGCCCAAACTTATTTTCGCCTATCTCAAGGGCGTTGAGGGGAAATAAAAATCGCGGGTGTGAATTTGGTTTTCCCGTATGCGGAATTACCCAGGCGCAGCCGAATCGAGGGCATTCACGCAGCGCCGGGAACGCTTGAATCCATCGGCAATGAAACGCGCACGGTGGCAGGCTGTCCGGCCTGCGGCGGGACGATTTCGAGTCTGCCGTGGTGCGTTTCAATGATTTTCCGGCTGACGGCCAGACCCAGACCGAGGCCGACATTCCGCGTGGTGAAAAATGGCGCGGGCGCTTTCCTGGCCGCTTCCGGGGTGAAGCCCGCGCCATTGTCTTGAACTTCAATCTGAAGGTCGCGTGTGCCTTCCTTGTTTAGGCCGGTGTGCAGCCGCACGCCGACCGTGGGTTCCTTTGGATTGGCTTGCAGCGCGTTGAGCATGATTTCGGCAAGCGCGTGTTTGAGCGCCACACGGTCGCCGGTGATGACGATGGATTCGCCGCCGTTTTCGCATCGCAGTTGTGTGGTCTCGGAGGGCTGATGCTTGCGCGCCTCCTGATAGGCCTCTTCGATGAGCAGTTCGATGGGAAACGCCTGTGGTTCCGACTCGTCTTCGCGCGCGAGAAAACGCATTTGATTGAGCAAACGTGAAACGCGCTTGACGCCGTCGGCGAGCGCATGGTCGAGCGACTTGCGAAATTCAGCGTCCCGGTATTTTTCCCGAAGCAACTGCTGGTGTGTGGAGAGCGGCACCATCGCATTGCCGATTTCGTGCGCAAGGCGGTCGGCCATGGCTTTGATGAGCCGCAAATTGGCGGCCTCAACTTCCAAGTGGCGCAACTGCTCGGTTTGCGTGAAGTCTTCCGCCGTGAGCAAAGCCGAAACGGGCACAGAGGAATCTCCCCGCTGGAACGGCACGACGGTGATGTTGTAAACCGTGCCTGGGGAATTTTCCGGTTCATAACGGAACGGCCCCATGGCCGCGCCGGTGTGCAGAACCTGGTAAATCTTCGCGCCGAGAATCTGCGGCAAATCGCTGAATTCCAGTTCGCCGGTGCGCCGGTTTTTTGGGCCGAAATGGCGGCGCGCGGCTTTGTTGACGTGGAGCACTTTCAAATCGCGCCCGACGACAATGCAAGCGCTGCTCAATTCGCGCAGCACGTCAGCCATCATCTCGTTGTTGCCGGCGAGCTGGTCGTGCAGCCAGATGTTGCGGAGTGCAAGGCCGACCTGTTCAAGCAAATGGAAAATCAGTTCCAGCTCGGTGTTGACAAGCGGTTCACCGGTGACGCGCCCGTCAAAAACGGCGACGCCCACAATCGTTTCACGGTCTAGGACCGGCACGGCAACCTGCGCGCCGAGCAATTGAAATTCCCTTTGCGTATCGGCGTCGGCGCAGGCTTCGCCGCCGTCGCGCCGGAGAATTCTACCCAGCCGGACGAGCTGGCCGCCGATGCCGGCGTCGAGCGACAGTTCAAAATTTTCGAGCACGTCCTGTGAAATGCCGATGGCGGCGGTGGCGCGAAGACTCCGGCTGTTGTCTGGGGTCGCCGTCTCGCTGATCGGCATGACAGGGCGGTTCAGGAAAATGGCGGCGCGATTGACGCTAAGAATTTCGCGAAGAAACAGGAGAAATTGTTTGAGCATCGCCTCGGCATTCAGGGAATGCGTGAGGATGGATGAAAAATCGCGCAGGACGCCCAGCGTTTGCGACGTGTTGACGAAGCGGCTGGGGAACGATTCCGTCGTGTGGGAAAACGCCGCTTGCTGCGGCAGGAACGATGTAGGCGCCGGCGCTTGAGTGGCGCGCTGATGATGGGGCGCAGCCCACAGGCGTTCCAGCAAGGAATTGAGCAGCCGGGTTCGAACGGGCTTGGTGAGCACGTGTGTGACGCCGTGCAAGAACGCTTCTTCTTCCCATTCGGATTGGCTGGCGGCGGTGTAGGCGATAATGGGGCATTTGCCGTCGCGCCGGCGGAGCCGTTCAATCACCCAAACACCCTGAACGCCGATGAGATCAACATCCAGAATGCACGCGCTGGCCAGCCTGTGCATCAACAACGGCTCGGCTTCCTCCACCCCGATTCGATGAACTATGCGATATTCCTCCGGGTTCAGACCCGCCCGAATCACTTCGGCGAAGTCTGGATGAGGCGACAACACCAAAATGGTTTTCATTGTTCTCTGAGTCAGTGACGGTGATGCTCGAATCCAGTCACTGGCGGAGATAATCCATAAATTAAGCCCAAAAGTCAATCTAATCTTGCAAGGAGGCAGAAAAATTTTCCGCCACGAAGCAAAAATCAAGGGGAAGTGAGCAATTTTTCCCACAAATTCTCGTTGAGCAGCGCTTTTCTGAGAAAATCGTCGAGGTGGAGTTGAAACAAAAGGGCACCGAACTGCACGCCGCGACCGTCGTCGGCGACACCGTCGTCGATCCGTTCAAGGACACCAGCTCGGTGGCGATGAATCCCGCAATTCCCTACCAACTCGTAACGGAGGGCGTTGGTGCGGCTTGCCACTTATCACCATTCCAGAACTCGGCTTGATGCTGTGAACCCAGCCGCGCCGGCACACCTGCGGCACGAAGGGCGGCAACGTAGATGGTTTGAAATCCGGCTTCATCTGTAATTTGCATCAGCCAAATCACAGGTACCTCTTGGGGCAAGTTTGGCGCTGTGGCAATGGTCACACGCTCACGCAGATGGCGCACGACTATCTTGGCTGCGTCTTCCGGCGATGTTTCGTGACGAATGCACGGGTAAAATTCCTCCCACAGCGATCGTCGCCAATTTAGTTGTTCGTCAGGATTGCCGGTAATGACCGGTGACAACACAAAGTCCCGATACATCCGGTCGTCCACCTGCCAATTAACCAGCTCACGATTGTAACCGGACAGTCCAACATGTTCCAACAGGGTTTTCAACCTCTGTCCGCGCCAGATTGGTTGTGCCACCAGATACTCAAAATCCATGCGTTCCTTCGGTTGTACTAAAAATCGTCGGGCAATGGCTGACGTCGTGTCACTGACCGCGAACAAAGGTGTGACCAAATGAAGAGCCATTACCGACAGCGCCCCGATTGCAAGCAACACCACAAGCCATCGGAGCCCGATTTCACTGCGACTCAATTGGGTTTTGACCGGTTGAGTTTTCGCACACGACCTCCCAATCAACCAACCACCGGCCCATATTGCCGCCAGCAGCCACCATAACCACAGCGGTGGCGCTTTTGCCTGCCACTGGGCAATGGAACGATAATTTTGCCAAACGTTCTTTCCAATCAAATGTGTCAGGCAATATTCACCCGCCGCGCGAAAAATGATCCCGTTCTCCGGGTTCAAAGTGTGGGGTAACCCCGGCATTACTTTGACTTCAGTCGACACACTATTGGTTTGTAACTCTGAAGCCAATTGTTCCGTATCTGCCACTGGAAATATTTCATCTCGTTCTCCGTGGACGAAGAGGAATGAACAATGCAACAATCCCAATTCGCTCTTGTAATAGTCATCCTGGATTCCCATCCCACTTAATTGGACAAGCAATCGTGGTTGCCGTTCCGGGTGTTGTAACACAAAATCAAGCATGTAAATTGCTCCTCGGCTTTCTCCGATCCAAGCGATGGCGTTCGTGTTTACCCAGCTTTGCTTGTCCAAGTAATGAAGCAGTTCTTGGAATTGCATGTCAAACACGGCCTCATTTGTTTGATTATATTCCAAACTCACGGCAGCCAGGCCAAGTTCAGCCATTTGCCGGAGGTCGTCGCCATCCTTCAACAGATCTCCGCTGTTCCAATGGGCAAACACCATAACCGGGTACCGACGCAGCGGTTTCGGCAAAATAGCGACGCAGCGGAAAGATTGGTGATCCGGGATTCCAAGCGTGAACCATTTCCGCATAAACGGATCGCGTTCCCTGGCCCATCCCAATGCGCCCAGGAAAAGCAGGATGATCAGTCCTCCCCAGATTAAATTTTGTCGTGTCGTCACAGAACGATGATTCAGGATGAATTCCTATGCGTGCAAATCCTTTTTGCAACAACCACTACGCTGGAACAGCAATTTTTGCCGGAGTTGACCTGGCTACTCCCAATTCCAGCAAAATCCAGAACATTGATGCCGTGGGCAGGTTGAATAGCCCGCCATCAAACCAGAAACCGACAAGCAGGACAATTGCTCCTGCTCGACAAACAGTCTTTGACCAGTCCACCCCCCGGATTTCGGATTTATCGAATTCTGAATTCTGTTTCAACGACAGCCAAATATACATTCCAAAACAAAACAGCGCTGGGATTCCAAGCGTTGCGCCGAGCATAAAATAATCATTCAAGTAAATAGCAGCAGCTTCCTCGCTTTTGACTGGGCGGTAGTAATTGTCATACATGCGTTCCGGCTGATTCCAACCTGCGCCCAACCACGGGTGTTCCGCCATGATTTGCAGTGCTCCTTCCCATGCACTAAGCCGATTGCGCCATGAAAAATCATTCATATTCCCGACCGAGACAGCTCGCCTTGCAATTGCACCGTCTGTTTGCCTGGATTGCCAAAAAGCCAAAGCGCAAAGCGAAAGAACGATAATTGCCAAGAAAGGAGCGTTTCTGCGAAGCCATTGGCTGAAAGTTGAAAACTGCTCGCCTCGGCGCAGCCTTTGGCGAAGCCTGGGAAAACTGAAAACTTTATTTACCAAATACGCCAGGCCGCAAATAGCCGCCATCCACGCACCGCGACTGTAACTATGCAACAACCCACGGGCCATCAGACCAGCCGCAATAAGACACAAAACCACGAAAATAACTTTCCACCACCTTCCGTATCCTTTCCAACTCCCGGCATTTGATTTGCTGAAAACTAAAAACCCAAAATTCAAAACTGCGCTGCCTATGGCAAGCACAATTCCCATTCCCATAAGCAATCCGAAGATGTTCGGATTATCCCAAGGGCCGGACCAACGCGCGTGACTGCGATACTCAAAGACAAGCCCCGAATCCACATTCCAAACCGAAGCCAAAACCAGCAGAATCATCAGCAAGGACACGACCAATACCCCAAAATTATTTCTGACGTCCGACTTCTGATTTCTCATTTCAAAACAAGTCCATACTGCTGCTCCCTGCCCTAGCACCGCACCGGCCAGCAAAGTTATGGCTTGAATGGAAGGTGAATAGTTAAAAGCATAAACGACTGCGTTGATGAGTAATACACAAGCGAGCCAAAACATTGGATGCGTAAAAACCGGAGGGCCAAGTCCCAAGATACTATGACTTGAAAATTGAGACTCGCGAAACTCGCCTCTCCGAAAGTAAAAAAAAGGGAAGGCAACGAAATAAATTCCCAAGCACAAAAAAATCAGCCATTGAGTTTGTGGATCACGCAAAACAGCGTTGATTTCTGTTACAATTGAACCAAGGAAACCGGAGGATGTTTCCCGAACACTGTCAGCAAATAGACAAATAAACAGCCCCGATGCCATTACACCCAATCTAAGGACTGCTGAAAGTATTTTACTCATTGCTGATGATCGTGGTTATTCAACATAAATTAATTTAACGATACGCAGTTGCAACCTCTCAGGTGTCGCCACCGAAATATTTTCCGCGATGCAAACGGCCCCAAAGTCAGCCGGTTCATTCGTTGAAAAGACTCATTTCTTTGTACCCTGTGGGAGGCTGCTGAAAAGATCAATTCGTGAATTTTTGCCTTTATGTCAGGAAGGCTGGCGTGTTGGCAAACGGCACATTCAGCGGCTGCCCCGTCATGCACAAACTCATCACCCTCCTTAACCACCTATTTAAAAATCCCCACTTCCAGCTTGCAACTTAAGACCGTTGCTCGCCCCACTTTGTGGAACCAGTTCTAATAATCCGTCAGAATGAATTTCGCCACCGCTTCATAACGTTCCCTCTCCAGTTTTGTGCTGTTGAGAATGTGCGTAGCGTTGGAATGATGAATAATCTTCGTGCCGATTAGTTGACGGCATGCATCCCGGGCAAAACGTTCCGTTGCATTCTGGGATTGTTTGAAATCCTCGTCGCCAATTGAAATAAAAATGCTGGGGAAGTCTTTTACGTTATCCTGGATTCGGGGAAAGGCAACCGGCGACAAAAGAATCACGCCTCGCAACAGTCCCGGATGCTCATCAACAAGGCCGGCAACGACCGCAGTGCGTAAACTTAACCCGGCAAGATAAATCCGATGCGGATCAACATTGCGATTTTTCAACAATTGATCATACACCGCCAGAATGGGTTCCGGTCCATCACGATATATGGATACGTAAATGATGCCCGCATTGGCGAGGAATTGAGAACCACTGTCATAGTAGGGGGCCGAAGGCTGGTCAATCACCACGGGATATTTTTTCCGCGCCTTCATTTTGGGAGGAGTCAGAATGTAATAAGGAACATTGTCTTTGACAGCTACCCCGTAGCTGCGGGGAATAATTTTACTGAACACGAAAGGTTGATTCGTGCCGGAAACCACATTGCGAAGATTCTGGCTGGCAATATCGTATTCCCAGAGGCTGAATGGTTCCTGGTCGATGGCGGCAAAGGCATACACTTTGTCCTTCCGGGGAGCAACGCTGTAGGCGAGTATGTGCTCTCCGAATAGATTGGTGCGCAACGCGTTGTATCTCGGCTTAATGGCGAGAAAGTATGTGGAGTTATTGGCCATGCCGACATAAGCAATGCCTGTGTCGCCGTCTATCCACTGCCCCTTTAAAGTATCAGTGTCGGTAAGGCGGGTGAGATTTGTGGTATTAAGATCAAATTGGTAAAGAGAGCGTTTGCTGCCGGGTTCAGTCAGGCAAAAAAGGAATGCCATTTTGGCCGGACTGTAATCCAGCCATTCAATCGTGGCATTGGTCAGGCAAGTCAGTTGTTGAGTTTGTCTGGTGGAAATGTCCAAACTCCAGACATTGCCGTCATCAACATAAGCAATGCCGTGGTCGGACATGCGCGCGAGCGCATAAGGTGGACTTCCATTTAAAGAAGTGTAACCGTGAAGTTCCTCCATCCGGCTGGTTTTAATGTTCAGAAGATAAAGGCTGTGGAAAGAATCCATGAGCAGCAGAGAGTCACCGGTAAGCCACACGGCTTCTTTAACCTCATCAAGCATCGAAAAATCCTTCTGTTTGGCGTTGTCACACAACGGGAAGGTCTTTTGCAATGCTCCGGAGTCGCCATCACAAATTGTAATCGTTTGATCCTGTTTGGAATCCACCGCAAAGGCCAAGCGACTGTCGTCCGGCGACCAACCAATCAATTTGAAAGAGTTATCAGGAATTGATACGGCTCTGTCCACCGCTCCAACCAGATGGCATTGTCTGGTGGCAAGGTTCATAAGAAAAAGACCGATGCCATCCTCGGTTTCCCGCGCGTATATGAGCTTGGTGCCTGAATGGTTAACAAGGGGCGCGACACGAAAAGCCCCGATGGATGATATTTCCCTCGCCATCGCGTTAAAGTGCCACGGCAAGCGGAGTTGCTGTCCTGCAATCAGGAGCGTGAACAACGCCGCTCCAAGCCCCCAACCCAGGAGCAGCCGTTTGAAAGGTGTGAGAGACAGCACCCAATGAGCCACCCTTGACGCTGGCGGAATGTGTTTTTCCGCTTTTGTTTGTGGCAACTGCCCGTGAAAATCCGGTTTGGCTGGAGAACCGGGAACTTGCTCGAATTTGCCACAATAAGGACATTTGACGATGTGACCGGCCTCGGACACGTCAACTGCAATGTGCCGCTGACAAGCCGGGTTGGAACAATTGAATTCGATGGCCATGTTTCGTTATGCGCCTCGAGGCACCCCTGTGATAAGGGGCTTCTTCTTCATGGATTTCGGACCGCCAAACCAATCCAGAATTAGAAATGTGTAACTGCCGATGATTAGGAATTCGAGGGCCGCCACCACGATCACATGAAGAGTTCGTGGAGAAACAGGCAGCCATTCGTTGAAATTACCCACGCAATCACCAAAATTCGGCGCTCCAGCCCACCACACGCCCAGCCGGTAGACAAGGAGATTGGTTGCCAACCACGCTGTCAGTCCCGGTTTCGCCCATCCATATTGCCCCATCAGCAAATAGGCGGACAGCAAAAGCTCCAACACCCCAACTAACACAAAAACCAGCCGATTGGACAAAGGCAACAATGGGTCTGGCTGATCCAATATCCGTGCGGTACCGATGGCTCCGGATAGCTCAACCATCGCCATGAAAAACAGCATCACCGCCGCCAGGTGAAAATAATATTCTTCGACTCTCCTGCTCATACGCTTAAAGTTGCCTCAACGGGATGTCAGTCATCGGGTCGTATTGTCCACATTCCCGGTTTTTCAGTTGGTAAAAGTGTTTCCACATGGCCATCCACCATCAGGTAATTGAATTTTCCGTCGTGATATGGGTTTGCATTGGTTGATCCCGCATCAAAAAATTGGGGGTCTGAATGGCCAATTGACGCGCCGGAATAGTCAAACATAACGTTGTCTGCGCGCGCTTGTTCCGTTAAAAGCAGCGTGCCGGATGGTACAGAGATCATGTCCAACCGAACTGCGGGGATGCTTCCCCGCGAGGATAACACATTCGTCAGAGCAGCCTCTCCATCGGAGATATCCGATGACCACCATAACCCAGGGCCGGTATTATTGTTGGCCCCCGGAGGCCAGTCTGTTCCGGTCATACTATGCCGGCTCATTGCATAAGTGCGACGGGGCAGTGCTGCTTCATTAGTATTAGCTATTGTATCTGAAGGACACCGGAGAAACCCATGCCCCTTGTCGAGGGAACTGGAACTGACAATGTCGCTGTTCCTGCGGTTAATGAATGGGAAAATCAGGATGTCCCATGTAGTGGATTCCTGGCGGTTGTATTTGATGAAGGCGAATGGCAGGCGGTTGTCGTTCTCTCGCGTATACATTGTCATTGCCATACCCAACTCTTTTAAATTGGAAGCGCATTCGACCACACCTTCTGTCCGCCGCGAACAAGCGACAAAAACTGTTGCCAACACCCCAAGCACGATTACAACAAGAACCACAACGACCAGTTCAATTAGATTAAATGCTGCGGTAAATCTTTTGTTGGGCCTCAACCTATGCATGCTTGTCTCTGGATGTCGAGTTAACCCTATCATGGTAACTATTTAGGAACAGGCT
>Ga0187858_10001899_pt1 | contig 22249 bp, 20 predicted proteins | sample June2016WEW_8_15_FD_133015 | JGI IMG/M metagenome (GOLD analysis project Ga0187858, IMG submission 133015) | Peatland microbial communities from SPRUCE experiment site at the Marcell Experimental Forest, Minnesota, USA - June2016WEW_8_150 | ecosystem: Environmental > Terrestrial > Soil >...
ACGAACTCGATGGCCGCCTTCTTTGCATGGCTGTTGCCGCCAAGCAGCACCGAGACCACCGATTTCGCGTCGGTGACCGACGGCTCGCTGAACAGAAACTGCACGCCCAGCGAAAAGATCCCCATATTGATGCCGATGCCCAGACCCAGCGAAAGCAGCGCGGTCATGACCAGTGCCGGGCTGCGGCGCAGGCTCCGCGCGCCGTACAGTACATCCCGCCAGAGATTCTCGATCCACGTGAATCGCCACAGGTCGCGCGCCTGCTCTTGAATGACCGTAGCGTTGCCCAGCGCCCCCGGATTGCCTTGCGCCGAGGCCATCTCGCGATGGAAGGCCAGTTCGGTTTGCAGGTCCCGCTCCATAGAGCGGCGGCGCCACATCTTCAGAAAAAAACTACGCATCGGTATCCTCCCGGATGACTCAGGGCCGCGCCAGCACGCGTTGCACGCCTAGCGAGAGCCGATCCCAGGTCTCCTGTTCGGACTCCAACAACTTCTTGCCGCGCCGGGTGATCTGGTAATACTTGGCCTTGCGCTTGTTCTCGGAAAGCCCCCAGCGCGCCGAGATCGCGCCATCCAGCTCCAGCCGGTACAGCGCCGGATAGAGCGAGCCTTCCTCCACCTTAAGCACCTCGCCGGACAGCAGGTGAATGGTTTGCGCCACCGCGTAGCCGTGCAGGGGCCCGCGTTGCAGCGCGTGCAGGATCAGAAGATCCAGCGTCCCTTGCAGCAGCATGGGCGACTCGGATTTGGCCATTCGCATCGCCTCCCTATGACGATCTATGGGTAGTATGCGCCTCCTGCCCTAGATTGTCAAGGGGAATTAAACAAGCGGAAGACTGATTAGCCCGGTAGAAACCCTTGGTCGAGCGTCTGGTCCACTGTGTAGGGCCAGGAACTCGGAAATCGTTCCCGCTCGAAACCCGTATCGAGCGTCGCCAAGCGCACGGCGTGCTCATACTCCTGGTCGATCCAATTGGCCAACTCTGGGAGGAAACTGGGGTTCTCCTCCAGTAGCTTGCAAATCCGGAAACGCTGCTCGGCGATCATGCTCTGCCAACTCGCGCTCCGCTTGATGGGTTGGACCTGCCATTTTAGAAGGCGCCGGATCAACCGCCCTAAGCGGATTTGCATGGCGCGCCGTTCGCGTTTGGCGATACTCTCGATTTCGTCGGCAATGTGGTAAAGATCGGCCTCGGCGATCAGGCCGGAACGCAGAAGCTCGGCGTTTCGCACTGCCCAAGCCGCGAAGTCCCGATCATATAGCTCCGCAGTGTTCATGACTTCAATTGTGCTCCAAATGCCAAAACGTAGCAGTAGCCGTTCCGCAATAGTGACGGAATAATCGTTGCGGGTCCGGGTTTCGCGTTGGCGAGGCACTAGCACCTTCGCCCGGACCGGTTCACCTCGCCACAACCGCCTTTGCGATGCGCGCAAGCGTCGATGGCTTGCGGACGGCGCATTCCCTGATTCGTATAACGGTCCATCCGTTGCGCCGGAGCGCTTGGGATACGCGCCGGTCGCGTCGTTTGTTGGTCTCGATCTTGTTGCGCCAGAATCTGGTGTTGGTGCGCGGCAGATACTTGCATCGGCAGCCGTGCCAGAAACAGCCGTCCACGAATACCGCCACTTTGCGGCCAGGCCATGCGAAGTCGGGTTTACCGGCGACCGGCCAGTGCTTGCGGTAACCCCTCAGGCCGGCAGCCCAGAGGCGCCTTGCAAGCGGAAGTTCGGTAGTCGTATTGCCTCGCGAGTGGATCGCCGCCATGATTTTAGACCGGACCTCTTTCGGGACGTGGTCCATAAGGCACCGCCTTACTTTTAGCGCTTCGCGTACAGTTTGAGGTCGTCCGCGCCGATCTGATCGGACGGCACGAGCTTGTAGTGTTTCTCCTCGACAAGCTTCACGTCCTCGCCGTCTAGCGCCAGCTCGAACATGGCGATCACATCGCCGGACATGAACTGCGCAGATATGGGGCGGCAGGTGAGGCCGGCGAATTTCTCCCTGCAGCAGGCGAGGTCCTGCGCGGTCTGAACGACGCTCAAGCGATCGCTTCCGCCCTTTGCCTGAACGGGAAGTGCGAACTGCTCGCCGTGCTTGTTGACGCCGACGTAGATTTCGTCGATTTCGATCTGCGAGTCGCCCATCGACTTTACGGTGGTCCGGAGATGGTTCTGCAGCGAGTACGTCGTCAGTCCCAGGAAGATATCCAGCAGGCGGTTATAGCGCACTTTGGCAAGGAGCGCCTGTTCGTCGCTTAGGGCGTACGCGGCGATGATCTCCGGCGTCGCGTCGGGAATTTTGATCGCGATCATGCTCGGGTTCGGTACGATGTTCGCCAGTTTCGCAAGCCTGAAGCGATACTTGGCGCGCCCCACCAGTTCGATAATCCACTCGCGGTCCTTTCCGGCGGTGGCGAGGATTTCATCCGGTAGCTTCCATCGGAAGCGGAAGGCGTAGGGCAGATCGCCCAAGTTCTTGGGGAGCGCGATCTTCAAATCCTGTGCCATCTCGACGAATTCCTCGCGCGTGAACTCGAAGCTCTTCATGCCCGACTTGTGATGCCGATCAAAGATGGTCTTTATGATGGCCTGGTAACGATTGGGCTTCTTGGGCTTTGCTTGTGGGGGCTTCTTCTCAGCCATTCGCGCCGGCTCCCTGCCCCAAGCGTATACGCTTCGGTACTACGTCGGACGGCACGCCGTAGTGCGCGGCGGCGTCCGACATGTTGAACGACAATAAGCGGGAGTCGCCCTGGGCCACGGGATCGTCGGACTTGTGGGGAGCTGGGAATGCTGCGCGGATCTTCGCCGCCACGGCCCTTGCGAGGAGCGGCGGAACCGAGTTGCCGATCTGCCGGAAACCGTGCCACTTAGTCACGTGAAAGCGGAACCAGTCGGGATAAGAGTGCAGGCGCGCCGCTTCGCGCACGGTGATACAACGCGGCGAATACGGATGTATGGGACGCGGCGACGTGAACGCTCCATGATCGCTGGCCGTCCCAGCGCGAATCGTGCTGCAGACGCCCTTGGGATCGAGCTTGTGGAACCGGCTGACGGGCTCGGTGTCGCCCGGCCGCGTTTCGAGGAAGCGCTTCCTCGACAGATCGGTGTGCACGGTGCGCAGGCTCGAAGTTAGTAGGGTCGAATCGAATTCCCGGGGTATCGAATAATCCGCCGCGTCAACCTCGTCGCCCCGCAACGGGGCGCTGTATTCGGTCGGTTTCTTGAACTTCGCTCTTACCCAGTCCCGGTGCAGCAATTCTTCGTAATCGTCCGCTTCGGGGATGTCCCGAAGTGCGTCCCATACGGTGGGTGTCGATCGACGAAATAGGCTTCCAGGGCCGACATTGTCGCTCACCTCATGGGTGGCGTCGGGGTATTCCGGCAACGGAAAGCCCTTGCGCCCTCCCATAAGGAAGAGCCGTTGCCGGTTCTGCGGAACGCCGTGATGCGCGGCGTTGAGCACCCGGTAGTCGTCCAGCACCCGATAGCCGTTCTTTCGGAATTCCCCGATGATCTCTTCGAGAAATTTCCTGTGCGCGCCGATGGTGAGGCCACGGACGTTCTCGAACACAAAATACGACGCCTTTAGTTCGATTACGAGCCGCACGAAATGGTGAACGAGCGAGTTACGCGGATCGTCGAGCGCGCGTTTGCCGATCATGCTGAAGCCCTGGCACGGCGCTCCGCCGAACAGCACATCCACCGAACCATCTCCGATTCGGGAATGTTCGCGGATGTACTTGCCGTCGATGTCTGCGACGCTACGGCAGATGGCCGCGCAGTCGGGAAAATTAAACTCGTGCGTCGCGCAGTGAATGGGGTCGTATTCGACGGCTGCCGCTACGTCGAATCCGGCCTGCTCGAAGCCGAGACTCATCCCGCCCGCTCCCGCGAACAAATCGACGCCTATCGGTCTTCTTCCGTTGCCGCTCATCAAACAAAGATCTTACCGAACGTTTAGCCGCTTCGGGGGAGGGTCCACATACGATTCTATGGTGAATGGAACGTCCAAAGCAAACGTCGGTTGACCTAGAGCCGGGACAATGCCCGCTGCACGCCCTCTGTGTGGCCTGTCTATATATCGACAAGGGTCGAAGCGCGTATTAGGCCCATCTTCGCTGCCCGCGCTTGACCGCCATGGTCTTGTCCGCTGTCATGAGTGCGTACCGTTCGGTGTTCTCCCTGCCCCGCCGCCCTCTACCATGAGGCGGGCGGCGGTGTTGCGGTCGCACGTGCCTACCAGCCAGCTTTGCCGGGGCAGACGAGTGGACTCCTCTCACATCAACACTATTACACTATTGCCGGCTGTTTGCTTTTCCCCAACCCCCGCGTTACACTCAGGATTTCCAAATCTGCAACTCGGCGGAGACGTCAGGAGGGCTTGCGTGAAACTCGCTCCGGTAGACTATGTCATCCTCGCCCTCTACTTCGCCTTCGTCTTAGGCATCGGCTGGAGGCTCCGCAAAGGAGTCTCCTCCAGCGGCGACTTCCTCCTTTCCGGCCGGTCCGTCCCCGTATGGATCACCAGCCTCGCCTTCATCGCCGCCAATCTTGGCGCGGTCGAACTCATTGGCATGGCCGCCTCTGGCGCCAAGTATGGCATCATGACCGCCCATTTCTATTGGCTCGGCGCCATCCCCGCCATGCTTTTCATGGGCATTTTCATGATGCCGTTCTACTACGGCAGCAAGGCCCGTTCGGTGCCGGAATATCTGAAGCTGCGCTTCGACGAAAAAACCCGCGCCTTCAACGCCTTCTCCTTCGCGGTCATGACCATCTTCTCCTCCGGCATCTCCATGTATGCCCTGGGGCTGTTGCTGCATCTGGTGCTGGGATGGAGTTTCGACGTTTCCGTGCTGGCTTCGGCGGCTATCGTGCTGGCGTATACTTTCCTCGGCGGCCTCACTAGCGCCATTTATAATGAGGTCCTCCAGTTTCTCCTCATCGTAATGGGATTCGCGCCGCTGGCCATCCTGGCGGTCAATAAGGCCGGAGGATGGCAGGGCATGGTGTCCCGCCTCCCGCCGAACATGACGCACGCCTGGCGGTATATGGGCAGTCCCACCGAAAATCCCATGGGCGTGGAGATCTTCGGCATGGTGGCCGGCCTCGGTTTCGTGCTCTCGTTCGGTTACTGGTGTACGAACTTTCTAGTGGTCCAGCGCGCCATGGCCGCCGATTCCATGTCGGCCGCCCGTCGCACCCCGCTAATCGGCACGATCCCCAAAATGTTTCTGCCGTTCATCGTCATCATGCCCGGCATCGCCGCGCTGGTTCTTTCGAAGATGAACCTCGGTTACGACTTCCCCCTGAAAGCCACGGGCGGTCCGGACTACGATCAAGCGCTCACCACTCTGATGGCCCAGTTCTATCCGGCCGGTTTGTTGGGAGTGGGGATGACCGGCTTGATGGCCTCCTTCATGTCCGGTATGGCGGGTAATGTCACGGCGTTCAACACCGTTTTTACCTACGACATCTATCAGAGCTACATTCGCCCCGGCGCGCCCGATCACCACTATCTGACGGTGGGACGCGTCACCACCGTGGCGGGCGTGCTGTTATCCATCGCCGCCGCTTATCTGGCCACCCGCTACAACAACATCATGGACTTGCTGCAACTGGTCTTCGGTTGCGTGAATGCGCCGCTGTTCGCCACGTTCCTGCTGGGCATGTTCTGGAAGCGCACCACCGCGCACGGCGCCTTCGCGGGACTAACCCTCGGAACAGCAGCGGCGGTCCTGACCCTCTCGTCGACTACGGCCGAAGGCAAGGGCGGCTGGATCGCCAACCTCTACACGTTCCCCTCGCAAATGGCGCAGAACTTCTGGATCGCGATCATCGCGTTTACGACCTGTTTGGTCATCTCCGTTGCGGTCAGCATGGTGACCAAACCGCGCCCCGACAAGGAAATGGAGGGCCTCGTTTACGGCCTGACCAAAGTCCCGCACGACGCCACAGCCAAGTGGTATCAACGCCCCGCGCCGCTCACTGTGGTCGTTATCATAATGCTCGTCATTCTGAATTTCTGGTTTAGATGATATGGATCTGAGAGTGCCTTCGGGCTGGTTCTTTACGTTGGTCGGCCTTATCCTGCTGGCGATGGGCGTCTTCAAGCCGGAGACGCGCGCCACGCTCACCACCGCCAACGTCAATTTGTACAGCGGCGCTTGCATGCTGGTCTTCGGCCTCTTTATGTTGCTGCTGGCCTGGCGGGCGGCGCGGAGCGGCGAATGATCGATGCCTTCCGGCAGCTCTACGGAGCTGCGGATGGCGTCCGCGTTTTCCGCGCTCCCGGCCGCGTCAATCTGATCGGCGAACATACCGATTACAACCTGGGCTTCGTGCTGCCTGTGGCCCTCGAATTGGCTACTTTCGTGGCTGCCGCGCCGTCACCCGATGGCGAGCTGCGCATCTATTCCGAGGATCGGCGGGAAGCCGCTGCGTGGCCTGTTTCCGGGATCGGCGGCCTGAGCCCCAGCCGCCATTGGACCGACTACCCCATCGGCGTGGCGCAGGAATTGCTCCGCGCCGGTTTCGCCATCGAGCCGAAGAATTTACTGATCCGCAGCACCGTGCCGGAAGGATCGGGCCTCAGTTCCTCGGCCGCGCTCGAAGTTTCGACCGCGCTGGCGTTGCTCGACGGCAGGGGCGTGGCTCCAATCGAACTCGTCCGCCTTTGCCAGAGAGCCGAACGCAACTTCGTGGGCATGCCCTGCGGCATCATGGACCAGTACATTTCCGTCTTCGGGCAGGAGCACGCGGCCATCTGCATCGATTGCCGCAGCCTGAAAAACCAGGCAGTGCGGCTCCCCGATGGCATCGCGTTCCTGGCCGTGAACACCATGGTCAAACATGCGCTGGCCGGGTCGGCTTACAAGGAGCGCACCGAGCAATGCGCGGCCGCGGTCGCCATCATCCGCCAGCGCCACCCGCGAGTCGAAAGCCTGCGCGATGTTTCGCCCGCAATGTTCGAAGAGGCAGAGGAGTGGCTGCCGCCCATCGTCGCGCGGCGCGCCCGCCACGTAGTGACCGAGAATGCCCGCGTCGGACAGTTCGTGGCCGCCTGCCGGGAAAGCGACGTCGAGCGCATGGGCGAACTCTTCGCAGCTTCCCATCGCAGCCTCCAGCACGATTACGAAGTGAGCTGCGACGAATTGGACTTCTTGGTAGACGCCGCCATCGGCCTCCCCGGAGTTTACGGCGCGCGCATGACCGGCGGCGGCTTCGGCGGCTGCACGGTCAACCTGATGCGTCCCGAGGCCGTGGCGCCCTTTCAACGGGAGATAACCCGGATATACCACGAGCGCTTCAGCCTCGCCCCCCGTATCTACCCTTGCCAGCCTTCCTCGGGCGCCGAAGAAGTGAATAATTTCGAGAGCATTCCCGCCGCAACGTAACTAGGTAGGCATAGGAACATCCTCTTCGGCGGCTCGTCTCCGTCCGAAGATCGTCTCGTGCGCTGGAGGGGCCGGCGGCTCGCGGCCCCTCTTCTTGCAATCGCCAGTGGCTCTTCCTCGGCACGCGCCTCCGGCATCCGGCGTTAGGCCATCTTCGTGGCGCAGGCACTCGTGCCCAATGCCACTTAGTTTTCGAGTGGTGCCCACGAAGTAAAACATTTTCAACCACTTATGTTTCTCTGGAGAAATCGGGTGACATACCGGCGCTTTGTTGGACACCACGCCAATCGCTTGCTCCAAGTCAGGGGCTCGCATCCGACGTCCTCCTGGCATCCAATTCGCCCCAATGAAATCAACGATTTGCCGAACCGCCCGAAAACTAAGTGGCATTGGGCACTCGTGCCTGTCTCCATGGGCCTACGGCACGGCCCACCGAACTCCATGAAAGCCCTGGCTGACGACGAACGTGTTTTCAATGGGTTACGATGGGCTTTCGACGCTGCCGCGCCGACATTCCTGTCGGCGCAGGCGAGCGTTGCTCGCCCGCACCCATTGACCCGTGGTATCTTCTCCACTGACCCATGCCAGACAGCGGATTCAAGGACGTTCTGAAGGACCGCGGCTTCCGCGCTTTCCTCTGGACACAATTCCTCGGTGCCTTCAACGACAACGCATACCGCCTGATCGTCTCGCTGCGCGCGGTCCACCTCGTTGCCAAAGCCGACCAGAGCGGCAAATACCTTGCGCTGGCCGGCGCCATCTTCGTGCTGCCCTCGCTGCTGTTCGCGGGCTATTCCGGCCATCTCGCGGACGCCATCAGCAAGCGCAGCGTGCTGATCGCCGTCAAAGTCTTCGAGATTGCCGTTATGGCGATCGGGATCCTCACCTTCCTCTCGACCAACATCGCCTGGATGTTCATCGTCTTGTTCCTGATGGCGGTGCACGCGACCGTCTTCAGCCCCGCCAAGTACGCCATCGTTCCGGAAATGATCCCCGACCAAGACCTGTCGCGGGCCAACGCACTGCTCGAGATGAGCACGCTGGTGGCGATCGTTCTGGGCACCTCCGTGGCGCCGTTTCTGTTCACTGCATGGAAGACCGAAGCGTGGAAAATCGGGATAGTGCTGACAGGGGTCGCCGTCGTGGGCTACCTTACCAGCCGCGGGATCACGCGCGTTCCGGCGGCGGGCGCCAAAGCGCCGGTGCGGCTCGATCCATTTGCCGAAATTGTTTCCGGAACCAGGCACTTGCTGCGCGATCGTCCCATGTGGCTCGCGGTCATGGGGATCTCCTATTTCTGGTTCCTGGCGCTATTCCTGAACATGGACTTGGTGCTGTTCGGCGCCGAAACCCTGAAAGCCGGCGATACGCGCGTGGGCTTCTTGATGGCGTGCCTGTCGATCGGCATCGGTGCGGGCAGCATGCTGGCCGGCCGCCTCTCCGGAGACAAGGTCGAAATCGGGCTGGTGCCGCTCGGTTCCATCTTCATGGGTGTTTTCAGCATCGCGCTGTACTCCGCGAGGGGCTCTTACGCATCTTCGGTGGCGATGCTCTCGCTGCTAGGCATCTCGGCGGGCCTGTTCTTCGTGCCGCTCAACGCATTCCTCCAGCAGCGCGCCGAAAGCCAGGAAAAAGGCCGCATCATCGCCACGAATAATATCTACAATACGATTGGGATGCTGCTGGCATCGGCGGTGTTCTATGCCTGCCATGATGTGCTGCATCTTAGCCCTGCCAGCCTGATTCTGGCCTCCGGCTTCGCCAGCCTTCTCATCACGGTTTACATCGTAAGCGTAGTCGACGATTTTCTGGTCCGCTTTTTGCTTTGGCTGTTGACCCATACGCTCTTTCGCATACGGATCGTGGGACAAGACAACGTGCCCTTCCGCGGCCCCGCGCTGCTGGTTTCCAACCACATGTCGCATGCGGACGGATTCCTGGTTGCGGCGTGCGTGCAGCGCTTCATCCGTTTCATGGTGTGGAAACCGTTTTACCGGATTAAGGCGCTCCGCTGGTTCTTCATCAAGTCAAAAGCGATTCCGGTGGCCGGCGGGCGCGACGCGGTAGCGGCGATTCAGGCCGCGCGCGAGCAACTGACCGCCGGCCACGTGGTCTGCATCTTCGCCGAAGGGGCCATCAGCCGCACCGGAAACATTTTGCCTTTCAAGCGCGGCATGGAAAAGATCATGGATGGTCTGGATATCCCTATCATTCCGGTTCACTTGGACCGGCTATGGGGCAGCATCTTCAGTTTCGAGCGCGGCAAGTTCTTTTGGAAGTGGCCGAAGAAGATTCCATACCCCGTGACCGTTTCGTTCGGCAATCCCATGCTTCGAAACTCCACGGCGCAGGACGTGCGGCAAGCCATCCAGGAACTGTCCGCCGATGCCACGGCCCACCGCAAGAGCGCATCCGATACTCTGCCCCGGCGCGTGATTCGCAGCGCGCGCCGCCACTGGAGCCATTTCGCCATGGCCGATTCCAGCGGCCGTGAGTTGACCTACGGCCGCATGCTCACTGGCAGCCTGCTGATCGCCAACTGGGCGCGCACGCGGCGGGACGAAGAGATGATCGGAGTGCTGCTGCCGCCGGGCGTCGACGCCGCGCTTGTCAACATCGGAATTACGCTGGCAGGCCGAGTTCCCGTGAACCTGGACTTTACGGCGTCGCCCGAGGAAATGGCGGCGGCGAGGGAGCGCTGCCGGATTCGCACGATTGTGACGTCGCAGGTCTCTCTTGCCAACGCGAAGCTCGCCGCTCAAGACGGCACGATCTTCGTCGAGGACATCCTGGCGCGCGCGGGCAGGATAACCCGGTTACGCGCGCTGATGGCCGCGCGATTTGCACCCGCGGCTCTTTTATCGAGGACGGCGCGGCCTGACTCGGTGGCGACCGTCATTTTCTCCAGCGGCGTTACGGGCACGCCCAAGGGAGCGGCGCTCTCGCACTACAACGTGCTCGCTAATATAGAAGCCATTGCCCAGCTCTACTGGATCCACGATCGCGACCGCATCGTGGGAGTGTTGCCCTTCTTCCATTCGTTCGGATACGCCGTGACGATGTGGTTTCCGCTGATTGCGGGCTGCGGCGTGATCTACCATCCGGATCCGTCGGACGCTCAAACGATTGGCCGGCTGGTGGCTAAGTATCGGGCGACGCTGCTGCTGGCGACGCCGGCCTTCTGCTCTATTTATACGCACCAGTGCTCCAAAGAACAGTTCGCCAGCCTGCGATACGTGTTGGTGGGCGCCGAGAAGCTGCGTGAACCGCTGGCTGCGGCCTTCCGCGAGAAGTTCGGCGTGGAATTGCTGGAAGGGTACGGCTGCACCGAAATGGCCCCGGTGGTCGCGGTCAACGCGCCCAACTTCGTGGCGGGCAAGGACACGCAATTAGGCAACAAGCCCGGCACTGTCGGCCAGCCGCTGCCCGGCGTCGCGGCTAGAATCGTGGACCCGTCGACGTTCACGCCGCTTCGGGCCAATCGGGAAGGGCTGTTGCTGGTGAAGGGATCGAACCGCATGATCGGTTACCTGGGCGATCCGGAGCGCACCGCCGAGGTGTTCCACGACGGCTGGTACATCACGGGCGATATCGCCGCGATCGACGACGAAGGCTTTATTCGCATCACCGGCCGGCTATCGCGCCACAGCAGGATCGCGGGTGAAATGGTGCCGCACTTGCGAATCGAAGAAGCCCTGGCCGGCATACTCGGGGATGCGCCGTACGCCGTTACCGCGATCGCCGATGGTCAGGGCGGCGAGCGCCTGGCGGCGCTTTATGTGCACGATCTTAGCCCCGCGGAATTATGGCAACGGCTGTCGGAAACGGATCTGCCGCGCTTGTGGATTCCCCGGCAAGAGAACCTGTATCGGGTGGAATCGCTTCCCCTCCTGGGTTCGGGCAAACTGGATCTGCTCGGATTAAAGATTCGCGCCGAGGAGTTCGCCGGTTCCGTGGCGCAGGCGCTCCTGCCTGCCGCGCCGGCACTCCTGCCGGCGCAGGCGAGCTCCGGTCGCCCGCCTAACCCACCAGCTCTACCTCAATCCTCTTAGCCCCCGGATCGAGCTTCACAATCCGGAAACTCCGGATCTGACCCGCGCGCGCCGGCTCCCGCCTGTTCACCCGCGGAGCTCCGGCAGCGCCGCCCTTCCATCTGGCGGACAACATAGACGACAGCGAACCGACATCCGTGCTGGATGCGGCTGCCGCGTCCTCCGCCTGGCTGCTTTCCGCGCCGGCAATCTTGCAAGCCACCTGGATACCTTCGCCCAACTCCACTTTCGCGCGGCCGCCGGATATGTCCGCCACGCGCCCGGTCACCACATCGCCTTCCTTGTGCTCCGCGATGTATTCGTCGATCGAGGTCGGCTTAAGCTGCTTCATGCCCAGCCGGATGCGGCGCCGCTCCGAGTCGACTTCCAGAATCTGCGCGCGCACCGTCTGCCCCGCTTTGAGCACATCCTGCGGATGATTGATGCGCTTCTCGGCGGTGATGTCTCCCACGTGGATCATGCCTTCCACGCCCTCGGCAAGCTGCACGAAAGCGCCGAACTTCGTCAGGCTCACGACGGGCCCTTCCACCACGCCGCCCACCGGATACTTGCCCTGTATATCCGCCCAAGGATCGCCGAGCGCCTGCTTCAACCCCAGTGAGATACGCCGTTCGGCGGCGCTTACGTTCAGTACCACCACCTCCACCGTATCGCCCGGCTTCACCACGTCGCCGGGCTTGCGCGCTTTCTTCGACCAGGACATTTCCGAAAGGTGGATCAACCCTTCCACGCCCGGCTCCAATTCCACGAACGCGCCAAAATCCGTCACGCGCGTCACCGTGCCGCGCACGCGCTCGCCGGACTTGTACCTTTCCCCGACCTGCTCCCAGGGATGCGGCTGGAGCTGCTTCATGCCGAGTCCGATGCGCCTCTTCCCGGGATCTACCTTGAGGATCTGTACGTCCACTTCCTGGCCCACCGAAAGCACGTCCGCCGGCTTGTTCACGCGGCTCCAGGAGATGTCGGCCACGTGCAGCAGCCCATCCACGCCGCCTATGTCGACGAAGGCGCCGTAATCGGTCAGGCTGCGGACTGTGCCGTGTACCACCGCGCCTTCTTTCAAATCCAAGAACAGCTTCTGGCGGGCGTGCGCTTCTTCCTCTTCCAGCACCACGCGCCGGTCCACCACCACGTCTTCGTCCGCTACGTCCAGCTTGATGATGCGGCAGGCGATCTCCTGACCTGCCAACTTTTCCATCTCTGGAACGTCTTTCGCGCCGCTGCGGGAGGCCGGCATGAAAGCGCGTACACCCACATCCACGCTCAGCCCGCCCTTCACTACGCCTGTAACCACGCCGGCGATGGTGCGTTTCTCGTTGAAGGCCGCCTCCAGGGAAGACCAGTCCTTCGGCCGCTCCACCCGCACTTTGGTGAGCACATAGTAGCCTTCCTCGTTGTGCCCCTTGCTGGATACCGGGAACTTGTCGCCCACGCGCACGCCGACCTTCCCTGCCGGGTCCTTGAATTCTTCCACCGGCATGACGCCTTCTATCTTCAGGCCGATGTCGAAGTAGACCTGTTCCCCGGAAACGGCGATGACCGTGCCCTCGAAGCCTTGGCCGCCGGCTTCGGGCTTATGGGAGTGGGATTGTTCGTATTGGGAGAGGATGTCCCCAAAATCTTCGCCTGGTTCGGGCATGGTTGGGGATTCCTCCTGTTCCAGCGTGGTGTTGTCGGGCATGAGACCTACTTATTTATTGTGGCATAATCCGTTTGGGATAACACTCGTGGCTGAGCTTCAATGGTGGCGTCGCGCCGCGCAATGGATTCGCCCGCAGGACGTAGTCTGGCTGCTGCTTTTCTCCGGGATGGTGGCGCTCAGCCCCACGCGCGACATCTATGACATCGCCCCCATCGTCGCGCTGGCCGCCTTACAAATTCTCGAACCGAGGCTCGCATTCGTCGGCACTACGCGAGGCAAGGTTCTCTGGATCTGCCTCAAGCTCCTGTTTTGCTACGCGTTGATTGGGTTCACAGGCACCCTGGGGAGCAGCTATTACTGGATCCTTCTGCTGCCTGTGATCTCGGCGGGCACTTCGTTGGGAGTGCTCGGCACACAGATCTTTATTGTGCTGTCGAGCGCCGCATATCTCTCGTTCCTGCTGTTCATCGATTGGAACCGGTGGATTATCGAATTCCAGGAAAAACGCGAACTGGCGCTGCGCGTCATCTTTCTGGCTGTGGCCGGCAACTTGACCAACACGCTGGCCGAAGCCTTGCGCTCCCAATTCGCCAAAACCAAGGCCATCGCCGATCAGCTTGCCGATGCCAACCGAAGTTTGCAAGAGGCTGAAGAAGCCGTGCGCCGGTCGGATCGTCTGGCCGCGTTGGGCCAGCTTGCCGCTGGTCTGGCGCACGAGCTGCGCAATCCGCTCGGCACCATTCGCGCCTCCGCCGAGATGCTCACCCGCAGCGTCGCCGCGGAGAACGAAGTGGCGCGCGAAATGGCCGGGTTCATTTCCTCGGAAGTGGACCGCACCAATTCCCTGGTAACGCGCTTCCTGGATTTCGTGCGGCCCCTGCAACTGCGCCTGGCGGCGGCGGACCTGGCCCAGGTTCTGGATCGCGCCGTCGCCATGGTCGAGCGCGAAGCGGCTGCGCGCCAGGTCACGGTCTACAAGAACTATTCACCCGATATTCCGCCTTTCCCGCTGGATGCCGAGTTGATGGAGCGCGTCTTCTACAACCTGCTGATCAACGCCGCGCAGGCCACCTCTCCCGGCGGTGCTGTCACGGTGAAGGCGCGGGTGGTCGGCGAGAATGCCGAGATCTCGGTGATCGATCGGGGGCACGGCATCGACCCCAAGCTGATCGAAACCATTTTCAATCCGTTCTTCACGACCAAACCAGATGGCGTGGGCCTCGGTCTCGCCATCGTTTCCAAAATCGTGGACCAGCACGGCGGCAAGATCGCCATCGAAAGCGAGCCAGGCAAGGGCAGCGTTTTCCGCGTATACTTGCCGATCACGGAGGCGGCATCCGGCTCGAAACCGCAAGACTGAGCCTCTGTAATTGGGAGCCGGACGACTGGCAGGATTTCCGCGCCATCGCCGCCGACCCGGAGGTTATGCGCTACATCCACGACGGTACGCCGTGGCCTGCGGAGCGCTCCCGCCAGTTTGTGGAGCGCCAGATCGAGCTGTTCCGTGAGCGCGCGTTCTGCCTGTGGAAGTTGCAGCCCAAAGAGGGCGGACCGCTGATCGGATTCTGCGGCTTGCAACCCCTGCCGGATTCGCCGGATATCGAGATTGGCTGGTGGCTGGCGCGCGCCCGCTGGGGCCGTGGCCTCGCCACCGAAGCCGCGCGCGTGGCGCTGTGCGATGGTTTCGAGCGCGCCGGTCTGGAGCGCATCGTTTCCATCGCGCAACCCGCCAACACCGCTTCCATCCGCATCATGCAGAAGCTGGGCATGCGCTTCGAGCGCATGGCGGAGCCGCGCGGCATCCCGGTGGCGCTGTATGCGATCAATCGCCATCAGCGTTGAACGCGGTCGTTGTGCTTGTCGCGGTAGATCGCCTCGCTGGTGCGATTTTGCTCGCGATTGATTTGCCGGTGCTCGCCCGCCGTCAATCTGCCACCGTTGGCCGCCCGGTCGCGCGCTACCTGCCGGTTGATGTGGGCCTCCCGGCCCTCCAGACGTGCCGTTTCGCCCGCTGTGAGTTGGCCGGATCTGACTCCTTGCGCGATGCGATCCTGCTGATTCTCGCGGCGCTGGGAAATCTCACCGGCGTTCATAGTGGCCAGCGTGGCCGTCCCCGCCAAAAAAGCGCTCAAGATAAACCGTTTCATGATTTAGTTCCTCCTGCTCGCATAAATGCAAAACACCCCGGCTGCGTTGCTATGCTGGCAATTAAAGTCCGATGAAACCACCCGGCTGAAATCCACCACCGTGGCGCAGCCACTCCTGGCTGCCGCGCCGACACTCTTGTCGGCGCATGCGGAGCAAGGCTCGCCGGGAGTTCCCACCCTTGCGGCCGCCGCGCGTCGCGATATCGCCCACTCGTAACATCGACGTTGTTTGTCGATAATGACGAACTCGGCTCGCTGGGACGGCGAACTGAAGTTCGCCGCGGCACGCTAAAGCGTGCGCCACGTAGCGCTAGAATATACCTAGTGACTGGGAAAGCCTTCTACATCGAGACCTTCGGCTGCCAGATGAACGCCCACGATTCCGAAAAAGTGATCGGGACGTTGCTGGCCAAAGGCTACAGCCAAGTCGACACCCCCGAAGCGGCCGACCTGGTGCTCTACAACACATGCAGCATTCGCGACAAAGCTGAACAAAAAGTCTTCAACCGGCTGCAGAATTTCAAGCGCGCGGCGGGCAAAGGCAAGATCTTCGGAGTGCTGGGTTGCGTGGCGCAACAGGAGGGCGAAAAGATCTTCGAGCGCGCGCCGCACGTCAGCCTGGTGGCCGGTTCCGCCAGCTACACCAAGTTACCCGAGATGCTGGTGCAGCTCGAAGCGGGCAATCGCCACGTAACCGGCCTCAGCCTGGACACGGACGAAACCTTCGACACCCCGTTCACGCGCCGCGACAATCCGCATCGCGCCTACATCACCATCATCGAAGGCTGCGACAAATCCTGCGCCTATTGCGTGGTCCCCTTCACGCGCGGACCGGAGCGCAGCCGCACCAGCGAAAGCGTGATGGCCGAGGCGCGCCGCCTGGCCGAAGCCGGCTACACAGAGATCCAGCTTCTGGGCCAGAACGTCAACAGCTACCGCGACCCTTCGCCCGCGGGCTGGGATTTCGCCACCCTGCTGGCGCGGGTCGGCGAGATCTCCGGCATACGCCGCGTGCGCTACACCACCTCGCACCCGCGCGATTTCACCAAGGCCATCGTGGACGCCATGGATGCCAACCCGGTGCTCTGCAATCATGTCCACCTGCCGGTGCAGTCCGGCTCCAGCCGCGTGCTGGCCGCCATGCAGCGGCTCTACACGCGCGATCAGTACATGGAGCGCATCGCCTGGATCAAGAGCGCCCGCCGCAATATGGCGTTAACTACGGATATCATCGTGGGCTTTCCCGGGGAGACCGAAGCGGATTTCGATGCCACCCTCAAGCTACTCGAGGACGTCGAGTACGATTCGTTGTTCAGCTTTAAATACTCGCCGCGCCCGAACACCGCGGCGCTCGCCATGGAAGATAAGATCCCGGACGACGAGAAGACCCGCCGGCTCATGATCTTGAACGAGAAGCAGCGCGCCATTCAGATCCGCCGCAACGCCGATCTGATCGGCGGCGTCGAAGAGGTGCTGGTGGAGGGCCGTAACCCGGCGCTAGGCCAGTGGATCGGCCGCACATCGCAGAATCGCACGCTGAATTTCATCCATCCCGAGAACGGCGGCGCTTCGCTGGTAGGCCAGTACCTTAACGTTCGCGTGACTAGATCCGGTCCCAACTCGCTGGTCGGTGAAAGCGCGGGGAATGTGGTTTAATGTAGCTGGGAGGGTCTTATGGAAGTCGAGATGAAGATCCGCGGCTTGATGATGGACCCCGTCACCAACATGCCCATTGTCATCCTAAAGGATTTGAATGGCAATACGGTCCTTCCAATCTGGGTCGGAATCTACGAGGCGAATGCTATCGCCCTGGAAATCGAAAAAGTCTCGACGCCGCGGCCCATGACCCACGACCTCATCAAGAGCCTCCTGCTGGGACTCAACACCGGCGTTCGCAAAGTCGTTGTGAGCGAGTTGAAGGAAGACACCTTCTACGCGCTGATCTGGCTCGAGCGCGACGGCGAGCTCATCAGCGTGGATTCCCGCCCGAGCGACGCCCTGGCGCTGGCCCTGCGCCTGGATTGCCCGATTTTCGTCGACGACACCGTGCTCAAATCTTCCAAGCTGGCCGCCTCTGTTTCCGACAAGGTCAACAACGAGGAACTGCGCCGCTGGCTCGAAAACCTCAACGACGAGGATCTCGGCCGCTACAAGATGTAGCCGTGGATCTCGGTTCCACCGGCATCCAGCTTCTTTCGGAAACGCGCACCCACTACATGTTCGTCCGCGATAACTTGATCGCGCTGGTGGAACGCACGCCGGAGGGCTTCGGCAGCATCGGCAGTACCGGCATGCTAACTGAGAGCGGCTTGGCCTACCTGATCTTCCGCGATGGGCAAGCGTTCCTGGCCGGCAAAGGCTTCGAGCAACCCGCCACACCGGAACAAACCGCCGCGGTGCGCAAGTTCTCCGAAGATTTGAAGGCAGCCCTGTAGCCGTGGCGCAGGCACTCCTGCCTGCCGCGCCGACACTCCTGTCGGCGCAGGCGAGCTTTGCTCGCCCCTTTAAATCCAATCACTTGGGCTTTGATCGTTCAGCTCAGACGAGCCCCGCTTGCCTGCATGCTAACTTAGTTCGAAGTGCTCTCTCTCGACGAACAGTTGACTTATCTGAAGAAAGGTCTGGCGGAGATCATCCGCGAAGAAGACCTCCGTGAACGGCTCGCGCAAGCGGCGCAGGCCGGCCGCCCGCTGCGCGTCAAAGCCGGCTTCGATCCCACTGCGCCCGATCTGCACTTGGGCCACACGGTCCTGCTGCGCAAGATGAAACATTTCCAGGACCTGGGCCACACGGTCATCTTCCTGATCGGCGATATGACTTCGCTCATCGGCGATCCCACCGGCCGCAACATCACCCGGCCGCCGATGACTCGCGAAGAGATCGACCGCAACGCCGCCACTTACAAAGCGCAGGTCTTCAAAATCCTCGATCCCGACAAGACCGAGGTACGCTTCAACAGCGAATGGCTGCAGCCCTTGCGCTACGAGGAACTGGTGCGGCTGTGCTCGCGCTACACCGTGGCGCGCATCCTGGAGCGCGCCGAGTTTTCCAAACGCTACAAAGACGGCGTGCCGATTTCCGTGCACGAATTGCTCTATCCGCTCGCGCAGGCTTACGATTCCGTGGCCCTGCGGTGCGACGTCGAAATGGGCGGCACCGATCAGAAGTTTAATCTCCTGGTGGGCCGCGAGATTCAGAAGGATTACGGACAGCCGCAGCAGATTGTGGCCACCGTGCCGCTGCTCGAAGGCCTGGACGGCGTCAACAAGATGTCCAAATCTCTGGGCAACTACATCGGCATTACCGAACCGCCGGAGATCATGTACCGCAAAGTGATGCAGATCGGGGATGACCTGATGTTCCGGTATTACGAACTGCTCACGGACCACAGCTTGGCCGAGATCGGCCGCATGCGCTCGCGCATCTCCGGCGGCGAGTTACACCCCATGCAGGCCAAAGCGGATCTGGCGCGGCTGATCGTTACCGATTTCCATTCGTTCACCGAGGCCGCGCGCGCAGAGGAGGAATTCAATCGGGTAGTGCGCCGGAAGGAAGTACCTGCGGATCTCCAGACGGTCGACTTCCCGCCGGCCGTCGACTTGGCTGACGGGAAGATGCGCGTCGACAAGTTGCTTGCCAAAATCGGCCTCGCGGACTCGGTAGGCGATGCCGTGCGCAAGATCAAGGCGGGAGCGGTCGAGATCGACGGCCAAATCATACGCGAACTGCTCATCCCAAAACCCGTGGGCCCGTTTATCGTCCGAGTCGGAAAAAACTGGCGCAAGGTAGTGCTCTAAGTGCTTGCCGTCCGCGACAACCTGTACCTGGCCGCCGACGCCCTACGCGCCCACAAACTGCGCGCCTCACTGACCATGCTGGGCCTCACCATGGGCGTGGCCACGCTGATCGCCGTCATGACCATGGTGCAGGGCGCCAACCGTTACGTGGAAACGAAGATCGCAAATCTGGGCACCAACGTGTTCCGCATTTCGCGCCTGCCCTTTGTGTTGACGGACTTCTCGGTGGTGGCGCGGGCCCAGCGCAATAAGAACATTCTGCTGGAAGACATGCAGGCCGTGGCGGAAGGCTGCGCGCACTGCCAGTATGTGGGCGCCTCGGTGGCCACCACGTTCGGTGTACGCTACCGCGATCGCGACCTGGAGGACGTCTCGCTCTACGGCCACACGCCTAACATGGCCGAAATCGATACGCGCACGCTGGCGCTGGGCCGTTATTTTACGGAGCCGGAAGACCGCCACGCCACACCCGTTTGCCTGCTGGGCGACCGGCTGGTCCAGGAACTGTTTAGCGGGACGGACCCCATCGGCCACGTAGTCAGGACGGGTAACGAAGAGTTCACGGTAATCGGAACGTTCGAGTCCATCGGATCAGTGCTGGGCCAGGACCAGGATACCTTTATGGTCATCCCGCTCAATACTTATCTGCGAATTCGCGGCTCGCGAAACAGTCTGACGCTGGAAATCAAGGCGGCCGGCAGCCAGCAACTCTTCCAACAGGCACAGGACGACGTACGGATGATTCTGCGCGCCCGCCGCCACATTACCCAAGGCCGCGACGAGGACTTCTATATTGGCACGGCCCAGAGCTACATATCCTTGTGGCAAAGCATCAGTTCGGCGTTTTTCGCCGTGTTCGTCATGGTAAGTTCGATTTCCGCCGTAGTAGGCGGCATTGTCATCATGAATGTCATGTTGGTAAGTGTCACGGAGCGGACGAAAGAGATCGGCGTCCGGCGGGCAATGGGAGCCACGCAGAACGATATCCTGCGTCAATTCCTGACCGAGAGCGTCATGCAATGCATTGTAGGTGGCCTGATCGGAGTGTTCATCGGTTTCTTGTGCGCCCTGGCCATCCGCAGCCTGACATCTCTCCCCGCCGCCGTGCAGACGTGGGTAGCCATTCTGGGAGTCATTCTAAGTTCCATCATCGGCCTGTTCTTCGGCATCTATCCGGCGATGAAAGCTGCCAAACTGGACCCCGTCGCCGCACTAAGAACGGAGTGATTTGCCGCAGATGCACGCAGATGCACACAGATGGAACGAGGTGACGCGAGCCGTTATTGGATGCTCGTACACGGTAGCCAACACCTTGGAACCGGGGTTCCTGGAGAAGGTGTACGAGAATGCCCTCGCACATGAACTGCGAAGCAACGGCTTGGCCGTCGAGCAGCAAAAGGCCCTGAAGGTGTACTATCGAGACATTGTGGTTGGGGACTACACGGCCCACCTCTTGGTAGAAGATCTTATTGTGGTCGAGCTCAAGGCCGTGCGAGCATTCGACGACATTCATTTGGCCCAATGTCTGAACTGTCTGAACTATCTTAAGGCGACGGGCCTGAAAGTGGGCTTGCTGATCAACTTTGGCGCCCGCAAGGTGCAGATCAAGAGAGTAGTGAACAGTTTTTGAATCTGCGTGCATCGGCGTGCATCTGCGGCTAATTCAATGACTCGTGCTGAAATAAGGGAAAATCTGCTGGTAGCCCTGGACACCCTGCGGTCGCGGAAGGTGCGGTCCGGGCTGACCATTCTCGGAATCGTGATAGGCGTGACCTCGGTCATATCCGTGGCTGCCATCATCGACGGTCTCAACGGCTACATCGAGGGACGCATCCGCAACCTCGGCTCGCAGGCTCTCTTCGTCACGCGCATTCCCCCCGGCTACACCGGCCTTTCGCGTCTGCCGGCCAATATCCGCGCGCGCAAATACCTGCGGTTCGACGATGGCCAATACCTCGCGGCGACAGTCCCCTCGCTGGCCTACGCCACTGCATTCGCCCAACGCATCAACCTGGGCGAAGTCGTCGACCAGATCACCTACGGCGCCCAGCATGTGGAGCGCATGATCGTGCGCGGCGTGGAACCGGACTATGCCAACGCTGTGCCGCTGTTCGCGGTGGCTGAGGGCCGCTTTGTCTCCGAGTTCGATTTGGAGCACTCTCGCGACGTGATCGTTATCGGCCAAGCCATCGCCGACGCGCTGTTTCCGCACAGCGATCCGATCGGCAAGATGGTCCGGCTCAACGGCCGCCTGTACGAAGTTATCGGCGTTTTCGAGAAGGACCCAGGCCTGTTCGGCGGCTTCGGCGTAGATCAGTTCGCCGTTATCCCGCTCACCAACTTCCACAAGAACTACCCTGAGATTCGCGAGGTCTTTCTGATCGCCTCCGTACGCCCGGACGCCGACATAAGCCGCGCCCGCGACGATGTCGTCGAAGCCATGCGGCGCCGCCGGCGTGTGCCCCACAACGCCGAGAACGATTTCGATGTGGCCGACGCCAACTTCTTCCTGGACCTCTGGAACCAGCTTACCGGCGCCATGGTGTTGCTCACCGGAGTCATCAGTTCCATCGGCCTGCTGGTGGGCGGCATCGGCGTGATGAACATCATGCTGATCTCGGTCACCGAGCGCACGCAGGAGATCGGCATCCGCAAGGCCATCGGCGCGCGCCGCTCGGACATCCGCGCGCAGTTCCTGTTGGAAGCCATCACCCTCTCGGGCATCGGCGGAGCGCTCGGCGTGCTGTCCGGAGCCGCCATCACGTTCACCATTCGCGCCTTGCTACCCTCCATACCGGCCACGTTGTCGGTACTGTGGATCACTCTCGGCGTCCTGATCTCGGTCGGCGTGGGGCTGTTCTTCGGATTTTACCCGGCCAATCGCGCCGCCAATTTGGATCCTATCGTCTGCCTCCGTTACGAGTAGGGCCGGAGCCGCCTTTTGTGAGTCTTCGCACAGCGCCCCCGCGAGCGGAGCCTTGCCTGGCTGCGGTGATATCGCGGTGATATCATAGTGATTGTGAGCTTGCTCCGGCCCTCTCTCCAGCTCAAGGTCGCGCAGAAGCAAATCCTGACCCCTGGCCTGGTTCAAATGGTCACCGTGCTCCAGTTGAACCGGCTGGAGTTGAAGGAGATGATCACTCAGGAGATCGTCAAGAATCCCGTTCTCGAGGAATCCACGGAGGAAAACAGCGACGAGGTTACGCCCG
>Ga0187858_10001903_pt1 | contig 22217 bp, 27 predicted proteins | sample June2016WEW_8_15_FD_133015 | JGI IMG/M metagenome (GOLD analysis project Ga0187858, IMG submission 133015) | Peatland microbial communities from SPRUCE experiment site at the Marcell Experimental Forest, Minnesota, USA - June2016WEW_8_150 | ecosystem: Environmental > Terrestrial > Soil >...
CATAAACAACCGTCGCCAGTGTGGTCGAATCCACGGCGGTAACGTTCATAGGAGACCTCCATGGGAGGCCTCTGGCCCCTGAAACAGGATAGCATTATTATGTTTGTTAAGTGAACAGTATTGACGCTAGCGCAAGCCAGTTTCCCAATCACGCGTCGAAGCAAAGCTTTTCGAAGCTACTTCCAGCAGCCACCGAGTTCGATCCGTTTAGTTGGAGCATTAGTCGCGTTCACATATTCACAAAACAGTTGGCCAGTTGAGCCACTGGTTGCCGTGCATTTCTCAACCGACATGTCGTTGCCGGGAGGGGTGCATCGTCTTTGCTCAGAATTTGCAACGGTTAGGGGTTGCACCGGATTGATAGTGCAGGTGAACGAAAATCCGTTATCCAGAGGGTCACGGAAACCTCATACTGCACCGCCCAGAAACTGAGTTGTGCCGTTTGGGGAACTCACGGAAAAATTGTGCCGGTTTCCATCACCCGGAATACCTTGTAGCTGACTCGTTACCCAAACGGCATGTTGAGCCGCACATCCCCCTGCATCCAACTCGGGATGTTGGGAGAATCCTGCGCCGAGGTGCGGGCTACCGAAACGAGGACCGCAATCGACACGAGGCTGACAGTCCCGCGCATTATCGACACGAATGTTCGCACCTTTTTGCTCCTTTACTCTCTATCTGTGAATTTGGCTTGTTTTGGAAGCGAGTTCCATCAGTATATACGTATTTCGACGCCGAAACTTACCCTTTGTGAAACACCGCCGATTTTACCGTCTCAGCGAAAGCTCGAACTCAACGCCTTCCGTTTTTTGTAACGCGGTGAGGATGCTGGAAAGATTCGCGGCCGAGGGGCTGCCCCTTGGCCCCAGCATTCGCATCAAGCTCTTGGCGGGGATGTGTGTGCGTTTCTCAAGGTTCTGGAATCCGACTGTCGCGTTGACATAGTCGCGTAGGACAGCCTTGCCGGTCGCAAGGTCGCCGTTGATGATGCACTCGACGGCCTCGCGTAGAAGCGCTTGACGGAAATCCGGGTCGCGTTGCGCCCGCGCCCGGATGGTTTCCTTGAAGTCGTGGGTTAGGGGCATTATTGAATCTCCTGTTTCTTCCTTCGTTTGTACGCGGCCCAGCATTGCTGCGCTGCCGCGATATCCTGTTGTTGCCGCTTCTTCGTGCCGCCGCCAATCAGAATCACAAGGCGGTCGCCATCCTTGCCGAAATAGATTCGATAGCCGGGGCCGAAGTCGATCTTGTACTCAAGGACGCCGGACCCGACGCCCCTGACCTTCGATAGATTCCCTTGCTCCATACGCGCCAGCGCGATGGTCACCTTGGCGGTTGCTGCGGCGTCGAGCCCTTCCAGCCATTGAGCAAAGCGTTTGTTTCCGTTTTCGTCAATGTAGCCGCGGATCTCGATCATCCCCGGCTATGGTAACAAATATGTTACCGTACGACAACGCCGCTTACTTTTGCGATCCGTTGCGGCGTGTTCCTGCTACAGGTGAAAGTGTCTGGAATGGCCGGTGAGCGCTACGTGGTCGCGTGCAACGGCCGCCGGGTGCCGCTGCACCCCACCGGCGAAGGCGGCGTATTTGTGGCAGGCGTGCGTTATCGCGCGTGGCAGCCGCCGTCATGCCTGCACCCGAATATTCCGGTACACACGCCGTTGGTGTTTGATATCGTGGACACATGGTCCGGGCGCGCGATGGGGGGCTGCACTTACCCTGTGACGCATCCGGGTGGACGGGCCAATAAGCAGTTTCCCGTCAACGCCCAGGAAGCAGAGAGCCGCCGCCTGGCCCGGTTTCAGGATACCGGCCACACCCCGGGTATGATGGCTGTGCCGCCGGAGGAGCGCAATTCCGAATTCCCGTTGACGTTGGATCTGCGGCGTACGGGAGGGTAGTATTCTGATGTGCCATCAGCCAAAACTGCGAGCGCCCTAAGGTTGAAAGCGAGAAAGGCGTGGGAACGGGGAATGAATCGTTCCAGCTTGCAAGCCGGTAATTGCCTTGAAACGCTGGCGAAGCGGTGGGCATAATCTGACCGAAAGCTTTCCGAGAAAACCCGACAAGGGTTAAGGGTTCAGCGACCGGCAATCAAGAGCCTTTTCCTTCAACTTCTCAGTACTGACCGCCGGTTCTGCTTTTCGGTGGAGAAGCCAACTGATCGGCCTACCGCTTCGTCGAGCACACAGCCGTATGCAGGAACCGAGGAACTATTTGAGGAAACCGCGCGATGCTTGGCCGAGAGGCGCCAGATCTTTTCACCCCGTAATCGAAGCACCGCAATTGAACCCGTGCGTGAGGGTGACGAAAAGCCGCTGAAATGTTGGGCATCGGTCCATTGCGGTGGACGGCATCTTCAAGCGGTCCGAAGTCTATCACGACTACACGCTAGAAGACCTGGAGCGGGACCGCGAAACACCGCAGGCCGGCGATCTGACGAGGCTTCATGCAGTTGGTTTTCAAACACCAGCCCGGATCGACAACAACGCGAAAACCAAGTTCTCTCCCAGAATCGACCAGCCCTCTCCTGCCCGATAACCCGCTCCGCCGGCGTCAGATCAGCCTTGCTACGATGAATTGGAGGGAGCCCCCATGACGCTCACGATCGACCTTCCGGACGCAGAAGTATCTGCGCTTGCCGCCAAGGCGCGCGCACGCGGCGTGTCCGCCGAGGCGTACGCCAGGCAAGTGCTGGAACGCGATCTCGCGCCGGACTGGCTGCGAGGATCATGGGAGACGGCAACGCAAGCCGGATTGAGCCAGCTTTCGATGGATGAGATCGACGCGGAGATAGCCGCTGCACGGAAAGCGCGCCGCGAAAGCCGGCTCGACCCAGGACCATGATCCGAGTTGTCCGCGACACCAACGTTATCGTCTCCGCGCTGTTGCAACCTCTCGGACCGCCGGCCGCGGTCTTTCTCCTGGTGGTCGGCGGCGCGGTTCAACTGTGCGTCAGCGGCAATCTTTATGCCGAGTACGAAGAGGTAATCCGGCGGCCCCGGCTCGCGCGCGATGAAGAAGTTATAATCGCCACGCTGCAAACGGTTCGCGAGAAAGGATTTTGGGTCAAGCCCACGGAGACGATCAAGGCATGCTCCGACCCGGACGACGATGTTTTTCTCGAATGCGCATACGCCGCACGTGCTTACTATCTGGTGACCGGCAATCTAAAGCACTTTCCCCAGTCGTGGGGGAGTACCCTGATCGTTACGCCCCGGCGCTTTCAGGAACTCCCGATATGGGAAACCGCGCCAAGACAAGGTGAGCCCCGATGAGCATTTCCGGAGACACTCTCGATACGCCCCCGCTGAGCGCCGGTTATCGCCAGACGGATGGCGTTTATGACGAGATGTGCGTTGCGCCGGGCGTTCTTCGGCCGCACTGGGATACGTTCATCGGTTCGATGTCCGCGCTTGGCGGCGAAGAACTTGCCCGCCGCTGGAAGACCGCCCGGCAGCGAATTCGGGAAAACGGCGTTACGTACAATATCTACGGCGATCCGCTCGGAATGGACCGCCCGTGGAGTCTGGATTCCATCCCTCTGCTGATCCCGCCGTCGGAGTGGAGCGAACTCGAAGCGGGTCTGATACAGCGCGCGCGCCTCCTGAACTGCATCCTTGAGGACCTTTACGGCCCGCAACAACTGCTCCGCGGCGGCCTCCTCCCGCCGGCGCTGGTCTTCGCCAACCCCGCGTTCTGGCGGCCGTGCCACGGCATGCCCACGGCGGTGCATCCCTACCTGCACTTGCTGGCCGTCGACCTGGCGCGCTCACCCGATGGCCAATGGTGGGTACTCGCCGACCGTACCCAGGCGCCTTCGGGCGCGGGATATGCGCTGGAGAACCGCACGGTTCTGGCGGAAACCTTTCCGGACTTGTTCCGCGAGTTCCAGGTCCAACGGCTGGCTTTCTTTTTCCGCTCGTTTCGCGACACTCTGCTGCACCTGTCGCCCTCGCGCAGCGACAATCCGCGGGTTGTGCTCCTTACGCCGGGACCGCTCAACGAGACGTACTTCGAACACTCTTACCTGGCCCGCTATCTTGGTTTCACGCTCGTTCAGGGCGAAGACTTGACGGTGCGCGACAGCAGCGTATTCCTCCAAACACTCGACGGTCTCAAGCCGGTCGATGTGATCTTGCGGCGCGTGGACGACAGCTTTTGCGACCCGATCGAATTACGCTCCGACTCGTTTCTGGGCGTGGCCGGTCTGGTCGAGGCCGTGCGGGCGGGCAATGTGGTAGTCGCCAATTCGTTAGGCAGCGGCCTGATTGAATCGCCGGCCTTCATGCCCTTCCTTCCGCAGCTCAGCCAGCAGTTGCTCGGAGAGCGGCTGAAACTGCCTTCCGTCGCCACGTGGTGGTGCGGCCAGACCCGGCCGTTGCGGTACGTGCTCGATAACCTCGATTTCCTGGTGATCAAGCCCGCCTTTCCGTCATACGGCACGGAGCCGGTCTTTGGCGGGAAGCTTACCGGCGACGAACGGTCTCGAGTGATTACGCGCCTGCGGGAACGTCCATACGAATTCGCTGGGCAGGAGATACTGGACCTCTCCACGGTCCCGGTGTGGTCCCAAGACAGCCTGACCCCCCGCCGGGTCGTTCTGCGCGTATTTCTGGCAGCGTCGGGAGGCTCCTGGGTGGCGATGCCGGGCGGACTCGCGCGCGTGTCTCCTTCGCTCGACACGCAGGTAGTTTCCATGCAGCGCGGTGGCGGCAGCAAGGACACCTGGGTGCTTTCGAATGGACCGGTGGACGTATTCACGCTGCAACGCCGCCGCGACCAGCCCCTGGACCTGAATCGCGGCGAGCGCAGCGACCTGCCCAGCCGTGCGGCCGACCACCTCTTCTGGCTGGGCCGCTACGCCGAACGCTGCGAGCACCTCGCCCGGGTGCTTCGGTGCATTCTGATCCGGCTCACGGGCGAGTTCGGGGCGTCCGGCGCGTCGGAATGGGATTCCCTCATGACGTTGTACAATTGTCTGGCGTCGCCGCATTCGAGGCTGTCGGAGGAGGACCCCCAAGGGCATCTGGACCAATGGCGGGATCTGGAGCAGGAGATCCTTTCTCTGATTTTCGAAGAACAGCGAAGCGATAGCCTGAACACCGTCTTGAGCCGCGCCGCGCGGTCGGCCGCGCACGTCCGGGACAGTCTTTCGAGCGACACGTTGCGGATCGTGAACCAGTTCGGCGCCGCGCATACCTCGGCCTGGGGCTACGCCTCGACCGGCGAAGCGCTGGCTGTACTGAATCGTTGTATCGGGATACTGGCCGCGCTTCGCGGGATCGAAATGGAGAACATTACGCGCGGCCCCGGATGGCATTTCCTCGGCCTCGGAAGGCGCATCGAGCGCTCCATCCAACTGGTGGGCCTTTTCCGAGGCATTATCGTGCCGCTCAGCGCCCGGACGTTGCCCACGCTGGAGATGTTGCTGGAGGTCGCCGACAGTTCGATGACCTATCGATCCCGCTACTTCACCGTGTTGCAGGCAGCGCCCGTGCTCGATCTGCTGATGAGCGACGAGCGAAATCCGCGCTCGCTCGCCTTCCAATTACAGGATCTCGTGGAGCATTGCCGGCGCTTATCCGACAGACCTTCGGGGGCTGAGTGGCCGGTTTCCAAACAGAGACGTTTGGAAGAAGCGGCAGCAAATCTGTTTGGGGCGGACATTCGTACGCTCTGCGAGCCAGGCGACGGCGGCATCCGCGAGCCGCTAGACCAACTGCTCGCCGAGACGGGCGCGGCGCTGCCCGCTTTGTCGGATGCCATCACGCATGTCTATTTCAGTCACGCGGAATTGGAGCGGGCCATTTGAACTATCGCATTCGGCACAGAACGACGTACCATTATGAGGACCCGGTTTCGGTATCGCATCACGTGGTGCGTCTCACTCCGCGCAATCTTGCAAAACAGACGTGCCGGGGAAGCCACTTGTCCATACTGCCTGCGCCGCCAGTCACCTCCACGCACCTCGACTATTTCGGCAATACTCTGACCTCCTTCACGCTGTCCGAGCCTCACGACTGCCTCATCGTGGAGACCAACAGCGATTTGGAAGTGAATGCCATCGAATCGCCGGACTTCTCCGGATCTCCTCGGTGGGAGACCGTGCGGGAGTCGTTGGCCGGCGATCACGGCGACGAGGGCCTGAACGCCTATCAGTTCGTTTTCGATACCCAACGCGTGCGGTCCAGTCCGGAACTGGCCGCCTATGCGCTCGAGTCGTTTCCCGAAGGACGGCCGCTGCTCGCGGCGGTTCTCGATCTCACGCGCAGAATCCACCAGGATTTCCGCTTTGACAAGAAGGCCACCGAAGTCGCGACCCCCGTCCAGACTTTTTTCGAAAAGCGCCGCGGCGTGTGCCAGGACTTCGCTCACCTTCAGATCGGGTGCATGCGATCTCTGGGCCTCCCGGCGCGTTACGTCAGCGGCTATTTGAGAACGATGCCGCCGCCTGGCCGCCCGCGTTTGGTGGGCGCCGACGCCTCGCACGCCTGGTGCTCGGCATGGTGCCCCGGGACCGGATGGGTGGATTTCGATCCCACGAACAATTGCATACCCTCGGACGGTCACATCACCGTAGCTTGGGGACGCGATTACAGCGACGTCAGTCCTATCTACGGCGTTCTCCTCGGCGGCGCCAGGCACAAGCTGCACGTGGAGGTGGATGTGATGCCGCTTACATGAGAGCCGAAAAACTACGAGCTAAGCGGTGGAGGGTTTCTCCCCGCTAGTTTTGAGAAGGCGGTCTCGACCCACTCGGAGGGCAGTTCGTTTACGGCGCACCGCATGCGCTCCTGCCACCAGTCTGAGATTTGTACCAGATCCTTGCGCTCGTATCGGTGTTCGATCAGTTCAAAGCTCCCCCGCGTATAAAGCAGCAGATCGACGGGAAAATCCACGTTTGCCGCGCACAACCGGGTGGCGTCGAAAGCCAGGATGCTCAACTTAAATGCGTAGAGAATAGAGTCGCTGTGGGTCAGGGAGCGTTCCAGGATCGGCTTGCCGAAGCCGGAATTGCCGATGATCTGATAGGGCGTGTCGGGACCGATCTCGACCCAGTTGCCCTCCGGGTAGACCAGAAACAACTGGTGCACGGAGTCGGCCGACATCTGGCCTCCCACCAGGGAATAAATATTGAAATTGAAGTCGGCATGGCGCAGCGACGGTCCCTCTTCCTTGCCGAGTCGACGCACCTGGTCCGCATACAGGTTTACGATCTTGAAGAGGCGGTCACGCGCGGCGACCTGACGCGTATATACCTCTTCGAAATAAAGCAGCGCCTTATCCCGCAGCGAGCGCAAGCCCGATGTCATGACGAAGAAAGAAAAACCAGGCCCCTGATACGTGGCCACCTTTTTTGCAACCAACGACTCGCTGCCCGAAAGCACCCGTGTATCCGCGATGCCGACAAGGCCGTCTTCAACAGTGATTCCGAGACAAAAAGTCATTCCATCTCCGCAGTTTTCCGAAGGTCATCGCGGCAGAAGCTCTCACCCTGGCGGTGTGATCTTCGAGGTTGTTTGTGGATCTCTATTTCATTCTAGCCTGTCGGTCGTCACCAATGGCGCGACCCTTCAAGCGGCGTCGAGCACGCTTGCGGTTGTCCGTAGCCAAAATCAGATCCGTTACGGGAAGCGGTGTTACTAACAGTGAAGCTGTGGATGCGTGGGCGTGAGCAGAGGACGGTCGCCGATTTCCGCAGACAGCCAGTGGGATCGCGAAGCCTAAGCCGGGCGGTGCTGGGCGAATAGCCAGTGCACTAGCTCAGGTTCCGTGAATGCCCATTCCCAGACATTGTGGTCCACCCCGGTGTATTCGGTATACAAAGGCCGGCCACCCGCTTTGCGCAGAGCCGCGATGCGGTCGCGCGATACGGCCACGGGAACGGTCTGATCGGCAGCGCCGTGAAAAACCCACATTGGCATGCGAACCGCTGGTGTCACGTCGTCTTGCGACGTGCTTCCGCAGCAGATTACGGCGGCGGCGAATACATCCGGACGATGCGCGATCATGTTCCACGTTCCGGCGCCGCCCATGGATTGCCCCATCACATACAAGCGCCGTTCATCGATCGGGAACTCGCGAGCCAGTATGTGAACAATCTCGAGCGCCAGGCTTGCCCCGTCGCCGAAGCCCGGCGCCACCTCCGCCGGTCCTCCCGCCGTAGGCGCCTTATAATTCGCCCATCCGCGATCCGTCTGTGGCGCCACGACATAGCAGGGGAAACGCTTCTGGTTCTCCGGAATCGCCCATAAGCGGGTGCCAAAAATGTTGCCGAAGCCAAGCTGCTTTTGATTGTCGTCACCCAAGCCGCCGCTTCCATGCAGGTATAAGATGAGCGGCGCCTTCCCAGTCTCTGAGGGCCGGAACAAGCGATAAGGCATCGCCCAGGAACTCCTATGGGTGCGCTTCTCGAACTTCTCGTCAAGCCCAGCAATCTTGCCGCGAAACGCGTCAATGAGGGCTATCCTTTCGCGCGACGCCGGCATTCCCGCCGCGAGGGGCGGCGCGGAATCGTTTTGAGCTGCCGCGGCCCACGCCGCCGCCGGCAGCGAGCCAAAAAGGCGAATCGCTTCTCTTCGGGTCACGATCATAAGGCCGCCCTTATAAACATTTTCTATTCTGCGAGCCGCAGTAGTGCGTTATCCGGAGGTCCGTGCCATACAGGTGGTAGGCGCAGGTCATGACCGGCGCAACCACGATCGGATTCTCGATCGCCGCTGATCCGTTGTCCATTTCATAGTAAGTTGCGTTCATGGCTCCGCTCGTGCCGCGCGTGCCGCTCCATTCGAATGTACCTTCCCCATCCCCAGCTAAACCCCACAGCTTTTCCAGGGCTACGGCAGCATTGTTTCTCTGCGGTACAGAAAGCGCTCACACAAAAACTTGTGATGCTCCGAGAATCCACACCAAAATTACGGCTGCTGCGATTGTTTCTTCATCTGCGCCAACGTCCACGGAGGAACAATGCCGTTTATGCGCGCGTAAGCGACTGCTTGACCCAAGTGTTCGTGCGCGTCCGAAACAACCAGGAAGACGACATCGCCTTCGCTGGCATCCGGTCCGAACTGTTTTACGATCGTCTGCAATTCTTTGTTCGATCTCTTTTCCAGCGCCGCACGAACGTACTCAAACGACTGATTCAGTTGAGAGATGATTTTTGCTTTGTCAGTGGTGGATTTCTCATAGCCCTTCTGAGTGAAATCCGGAGCCGGCGTGGCGCCGAACGTTGGCGCGAGCGAGAAATTGAGCGAAGCCACATGGAGAAATACTTCGCTGAAGGAGCGCACGCCTTCCCCCGGACGCCAAGTGAATTTCTCGGACGGAATGGCGTCCGCAAGATCCGCGAATTGCTTCTGCAGGACCTGCAAATCTTGAAGCGCCTGCGGCTTCAGGTCGTAACTCGGCGGGGTATTGTCGGCAGATGCCTCGGTTTGAGCCAGACCGGCCAGAGCGCTTATGGCAACGAAGGCGAGGCTCGTGACACGCAAGTTTTTCATCGTGGTTCTCCTCTCTACAAACTGCGATGTCAAGTTAGACGCGCTTCTGCAGAAAGTGTCCCGACTGCACTCGGAGTCTTCAGGTGACGCGGCTCGCCGCCGTCGATTGCTTCAGCAACCCGAACCCAGGGCCCGCCCTGCCGCAATCCGGCGATAACACGGTAACCGCAGCCGCCCGTGCCTTTCGATGCGTTTCGTGTTGGCACGTTACCCAGAGACCCGCAAACAGAGCGCGCTCGCGCGGACTCGCCTTTCTTGCCGAGATGATGCGGATTTCTTCTTCGCCATATTCTTCCTCGCTTGTGTGAACTACGAACAGGATCGCGATACCGCCGGCGCAACCGATCGCATGCCAGCGCTCCTCTTCGTCAACCACGCGATCCCGGTACGAGACGACGTTCGGATCCTCGAAGATCCGCGCCGCCGTTTCAAATGAAATGCCGTGTTTTCGGTGGTTGATACGATTCTTTTTCTCATCCCACGCGAAAACCATGTGTATCTACCAAATTGTAGCACATCGACCTCGTCGGTACCGTGATCCTGAGCTACACCGTGGGATGCCGGCTACACGTCCATCTGGCTCTGTCGCTACACAGTCTACAAGGGAAACCAGAGAAGCCTTTTCCCGAGCCGAGATGCCGGAACATAGCGAGAGGAACGCGTTATCATAAAGTGATATTAAACTCCAAGCAGGATCAAAATTACATGGAAGCTCCCGAGAAGATCCTCATTGCCGCGCAGCGCCTGAAAGAGGGACATCGCATCAATCGCATTACCGTGCGAGATTTCCTGCGGCACTTCGGTGCGGAGCGGCGCGGATCTGCGAAGGTTCAGGCAATACGTACTATCCTTGATTCCCTTGACGTCAGGACCGATCCTGATTTTGAAACTGCATGGATTGACGGGCTCATTTGGCTCCGTCTAAAAGACGGCATGCTAACGACGACAGCCGCCTCGCGAAGCTCGGGTACCGAGCTAAACGGCGACCTGGAAGAGATTGTTCTCGAAAGCACGCCGTCGGCTGTTCAGCAGGCGCAAGAACAGGCAGAGTCGGCACCGACCTCTGCCGAACCGGAAACGCCGAAGCAGCCCGACAACCCCCAAAACGTATCATCGGATGATCCAACATTCCGAATCGGCAGTTTACCCGCGGCAAACAAGAAGTTGATTGTCGTTAATCAGAATGACTCGCTCACTAAGGCGATTACGCTTATGCTTCAGCACGATTTCTCCCAATTACCTGTCATGCAGGGGGAGCGCGAGGTAAAGGGCGTCGTAACGTGGAAATCTGTCGGCTCCAAGCAGGCGCTCGGGTGCAAATGTGAACAGGTCGGGGACTGCCGCGAAGATGCGCGGATAGTGGATTCGAACAGAACGTTGTTCGATGCGATTCCGACAATTGTGGAATATGGGTATGTGCTTGTGCGTGATCAGCGCGACCGGAGAATCACTGGAATAGTGACCGCAAGCGACCTTAGTCTTCAGTTCCAAGCGCTAGCCGAACCCTTCCTTCTACTCCGAGAGATTGAGCTTCACGTTAGGCAGTTGCTTGGGAACAAGCTCACAATTGCGGATTTCGATGTGTTTGACCACGCACCCCCGTCCATTTACAAGCCTCAGAATGTCGCTGACCTGACATTTGGGCAGTACGTTCGGCTGTTCCAGAATCATCAAACTTGGTCAAAGCTCGGATTGAGGATCGATCCTGGAGTGCTCACGGCCCTCCTAGAAGATGTTCGCTTGATCCGTAACGACGTAATGCACTTCGACCCAGACCCCATGACGGCGGACGAACTGGGCACTCTCAAAAGAGCCGTACGTTTTATGCAAGACCTTTACGATCTCCTGCCGTAGCTTGCCGGTTCCCCGGCCAGTTCGGCCGCCAAGCGCGCGGCATGGCGCGCGTATGCGCCGCGCTAGGCGAGATCGCCACCGACGAGCCCCTGGAGGTACTCGGTTGCCCGCTCAGCTAGCCGCTCTGCGCGCAGCCTGAGATTCCTCAAATCGGTTAAGTTCGAGAAACTCGTCGGGAGGGATCGCCTGCTCATCCAATCTCGCGCGTGCGACGTTGTGTTCTTGCAGGTACTGGCGCGGAGGCTTAGCGCTAAACGACCTGTTTGCCTTCTCGTTCAGCACGGCAATATTCGCGAAGGAGTCAACAAGACTACTGTCGAATACGTCTTTCACTATCTTTCTTGGGAAGATATGGTGCCATTCGGGCTTAAAGCCTTCGTTAATCTCGTTATCCTCCTTGTCAAAACCGATTCGAACGCCCTGATTGACCCAATCTCTAGCGTTGTTGTTGTACACCGTCAGATATAGGATGAGCCTGAGGAACTTGTCCGTGTACTCCTCCCGAAAATCATCGGGCGTGAACACGCGCGACGCTGACAAACCAGAGATCAGCTCATCAATGGCCTCGGCAAACGAGGAGTGCCCTCGAATTTGCTTTGTGTCCTTGTCGAGCATGGTGGTCGCCGAGCCACCATACCTGCCGTCCCTCGTCGCAAGCAGTATCCAACCAAAGGCCTTCGCAAAGGTAAAGTCCTGCGGAAAAGAAGCCCTCATCACAAAGACAGGGATGAGCACGTTCAGCGACGGTAAGAGGTCGCTCGAAAGCACGCCGTGCTCTATGAGGTTCCTGATAACTATGGAGATTGCCTCTTTTGTTTTGCGCCAATGCTCATCAAACTCATTGGAGGGTTCCCAGAATGAATCCGGGACATCCTTAAGTCTCGCGCTGCCATGCCCGATTATCGCAAGGGTCCTGACTACGACGCCTGGATCAAACTCAAAGCCTCTGAGCTCAAGATCCTTGAGGAATGGATCGAATTTCTGTCTTATCCAGCCCTGCTGCTTTGCAGCCACGAGCGCGACGATAATATCGCTTTCCTTAATTTTTGTTCCGGCCGTGTTCAACCGGCCAAAGATCTCCGCCACATCCTCAAGTTCATGGTCAACAATGATCTCATAAAGTTGGGCGTTTTCGATTCGCCTGATGGACTGGAGCTTTTCATGAATCTCGGCAAAACGTAGGTTGTTGCCGAGTCTTCCACTCACTTCGATTGCCAGTTCGGAGAGGTTAGGCGAGTGCAGAACACTCCGGACAGAGATCCATTCGTTGGATCGCCTTCGAACGGGATTAACTAGCCCAAACTCCAGGTCGTCCTTGTCCCTGGCAATATTCACGAGAATGTTGTATTTGTCGTAAAACCTATTCCACTGCGCAGCGTTGGACCACCAGTATGGTTTCTTTCCGAATAGGAGTGCCAGAGAAGTTACGCGCTGTTGACCATCGACAATCCACAACTTGCGCCCTTGACTGCCTAAGGCGGTTTGTGGAGATTCGTACGAAGACTCCCAGAGTAGAAGAGTACCGATAGGGTAGCCACGCCATAAGGAGTCCACCAAGTCAGCGACCTTGGATGCCCTCCAGACGTACTTCCGCTGGAATTCGGGGACGTTGAGGAGACCTAACGTCGCGTCGTCTATGTGCCTGACGATGTCCGCGATCTGTAGCCTCTGATCCTTCATGCCAGCCTCCAAGATGCCTGGTAGAACGTCTTTCCTCCGGGCGGCTAATCTTCGCGCCTCGCCGGAAAGGGCAAAAGAGAATTAGAGCACATCTTAACCGTCGGTACAAAACGCGGGCGAGGCGGCGCGCGGGTGAGGCGGCTGAGGCCAGCGCGAACAGTTTTCCCGCGTCAGGCACGAGTGAATGGGCTACTCACCCCTCCCAAGTCCAGCGGCCGCCGGCCATCGTCCGTTCTACCGGAATCTCGATAAGCGTGTGCGGATCTTCCCGCAGAGGATCACGTCCCAGAACCACCAAATCGGCCAGCTTTCCGGCAGTAATCGAACCCTTGATCTTCTCTTCGTACGACGCATACGCGCCGTTCACCGTGCCGACACGAATCGCTTCTTCCACGGTGATGCGCTGTTGGGGACCCCACACCCGGCCCTGAGTATCCGTGCGAGTCACTTCGGATTGGAGCGCCATCATGGGCTCGAAAGGCGAGGCGGTGAAATCCGAAGCTTGTGTGGGGCGTATACCAGCGTCCAGAAAACTCCGCAGGGCGAACATATGATTCAACCGCTCGGCGCCGTAGAAATGCATCTTCTCGCCGTGGAAATACACGTACGAGGAGAAGGGCGTGGGAATCGCCCCCAGCGCGCGAATGCGGGCTACGAGCGCGTCGTTGACCAGCGTGCAGTGTTCCAGGCGGAACCGCGGATCGCGGCGAGGCGCTTCCCGCTGCAGCCGCTCGTAGACGCGCAGGGTCTGGTCGATGGCTACGTCGCCGTTGGCGTGCGTGCAAACCTGCCAGCCGGCCAGGTGGGCTTTGCGAGCATGCGCGTATTGCTCTTCTTCGGTCTGCACCAGGAGGCCAAAATCGTTGGGGCTGCCTTCGTAGGCCCGCGAAAGCCGCGCGGTGCGCTCGGATATAGACCCGTCGCAGAACATCTTGCATCCGCCGATCCGTATCCACTCGTCGCCCAGCCCCGTGCGAATCCCGGAGGCTATCAAATTGTCCAGCGCGCCGTAGTGCATGAGGCAGTAGACGCGCACGGAGAGTTCGCCGGCTTCGCGCGCATCCTGGTACCCGCGGAGGTCGTTTGTCGAAGCGTCCGCTTCGGTGATGGAGGTGATTCCGGTGCGCGCCATCATTTTGGTGATGAGTTTGATGCCCTCGCGCGCATTGTCGCGGCTGGAGGGATCCGGGATGTGGAACGCCCCGTTGGCGTTGTCGGCGGCGCGCCCGGTGAGGTTTCCGGCGGAGTCGCGATCGAATCTGCCGCCCGGCGGGTCCGGCGTTTTGGCGTCGATGTCCGCCAGGCGAAAGGCGGCCGAATTGTAGAACGCGGTGTGGCCTCCGCGATGCGTCACCTTTACAGGCCGATCGGGGACGGCAGCGTCGAGGTCCGCGCGGGTCAACGGACGCCCTTCGGCGCCTTTTGTGTCGTCGTATTGGAAGCCGAAGACCCATTGGCCCGGCGGCGTTTTGGCGGCGCGGGCGCGCAGGGCGGCCTGAATTGCGGCGATCGATGGCAGATCGCAGTTCACGGCGACCACCATGTTCAAGCCAGCCGGGGCGGGATGGCAATGCGCGTCATTGAAGCCGGGGAGAACGGTCTTGCCGCCGAGGTCGAGCTTTTTCGTTCCCGCGGACGCCAGATTGAGGACATCGCTATTGCTGCCGACGGCGAGAAAGCGGCCGTTGGAAATGGCCACGGCCTGCGCATGCGGCTCCGCGGTATCGACAGTGAAGATGTTGCCGTTGTAGAGAACCAAGTCCGGCTTGGTGGACTCGAAGGCGAAGCCCGGCAAGGCTGCCAGGGAGCCGACGAACGTGCGGCGCGTGAGCTTCAGGGGCATGGAAGTGGGAAGGATCCTCGCCAGTCAAAGATTATAAAGGAAAATGGCCGGCTCGACATCCGGCCTAGACCCGCGTGGCCCGGAGATGGCCTGGTAGCGTGCTTGAAGAGCGATGATGTGGTCGCGCCCGGCTTGCAGAGCTTCTGTAACGTTAGGGCGGGGATTTTGGGCCTTTTCAGACGACGATTTATGCTTTCGCGGGCGGTACCGGCGGTCGAATGCGCGGCCCGGCCGGTAGCCAAACGATAACAATCGAAATTACATAACTCTTACAAACGACTAGCGGAATCCCTGTTAGCGTGAATGTGTGCCCACAGTTACAGCCGAGAAGCTGACTACCGACCTGATCGAGTTTCCGCAACGCGAGAGCCTGAATTGGACGACCACCCTGGTGCTGGTGTTTTTGCATATCGGCGCCATCGCCGCGTTCTTCATGTTCAGTTGGGTGAACCTCGCCGTGATGCTTTTCTTCCTCTGGTTTGCCACGGGATTGGGAATCAGTATGGGCTACCACCGCCTGCACACGCACCGGTCGTACCAAGTGCCGCTGGCTCTTGAGTACATGTTTGCGGTTTGCGGCGCGTTGACCTTCGAGGGCGGGCCGATCTTCTGGGTGGCGACGCACCGTATACACCACCAGAAATCCGATCTGCCCGGCGATCCGCATTCACCGCGCGATGGCGGCTGGTGGGCGCACGTGGGCTGGATCCTGTTTGGCGAGGCCAAGCATAACAACACGAAGCTCATGTCGAAGTACGCCCCCGATCTGGCGAAGCACCGTTTCTACGTCTGGCTGAACAACAACCACTGGCTTCCCAACGCTCTGCTGGCAGGCCTGCTGTTTGCGATCGGCGGGGTTTCCATGGTGCTGTGGGGTGTCTGTCTACGGGTGGTGATCGGGTTGCATGCCACCTGGCTGGTCAACTCCGCCACGCATATGTGGGGCTCGCGGCGATTCGCTACGCGGGACGATTCCCGTAACAACTGGATGGTGGCACTGATTACTTTCGGCGAAGGCTGGCACAACAACCATCACGCACATCCCACTTCGGCCCGGCATGGGTTAACGTGGTATGAGTTCGATGCCTCATGGATCCAGATCCAGATCCTGAAGTTCTTTGGGATTGCGAAGGGCATCAAGGTGGCCAAGGTCACTAGCGAGTTGGCGGAACGGGACGCGGCGTAGCCACAAAGACAAGTCAGCCGCACTCGGCGAAATAGTTTGCGCGGGCAGGAGTGCCCGCGCGGCAGGCAGGAGTGCCTGCGCCACGCGCCTGCTAAGCTGAAGTCATGGTGGTTGCAGGGCGGCAGAAGTCGGTCGCTTTTTTCATCGCGCTCGGCATCGGCCTGATCTCCGTCATAATCCTGTTGTACGTCGGTTGGGTGCTGCTCAACTGGCGCACCGGCATACTGCTGTTCCTCGGTACAATACTGGCGTTCGCGATCATGAGCGGCGTGGTGCTCAATACGACTTTTCTGGTGCACGAAATCCGGCGCAATGCCCAGCACGACGCGTTCATCAACGCGGTCACGCACGAGCTGAAGACGCCCATCGCCTCCATACGGCTGTATCTGGAAACGCTGCAGACGCGCGCGGTGGACGAAGCTAAGCGCAAGGAATTCTACCGCATCATGGTGGAGGATAGCGAACGGCTGCTGGAGACCATCGAGCAGGTCCTGCGCACCGGCCGCATCGGCGCCGCCAGCCGCAAGCTCAACGTCTCGCGCATCGAGCTGAGCGGGGTGATCGAGCAATGCGTGGAACGTACCCGCGCGCTGCACCACGTGCCGCCCGGAGCTCTGCAATACCATCCAGGTCCGGCGGTCACGATCGTGGGCGATCCGGATGAAGTGCAAGCGGCGCTTTCCAACCTCATCGATAACGCGGTGAAGTATTCCGGCAGCGACGTCAACGTGACCGTGGAGACTGTCAGGAGCGACGGGAACTACGTAACAGTGCGAGTGACCGATCACGGGCCAGGCATCGAAAAGACTGAGCTGAAGCGTATCTTCAAGCGCTTTTACCGCGTGCCGGGGGCGCTGGCCACCCGCGTGAAAGGCACCGGCCTGGGCCTGTTTATCGTTCGCTCCGTCGCCAAGCGGCACGGCGGCCGCGCCTGGGCGGAAAGCGAGGGGCTGGGACGCGGGGCCACCTTTGTGCTGCAACTTCCCATCGTCAAATGAGCAGGATTCTAGTAGTGGAAGACGAGCTGCACCTGGCCGAAGGGCTGCGCTTCAATCTGGAGGCGGAAGGTTATCAGGTGCAGGTGGTGGAAACCGGGGAAGCCGCGTTGGACTTGCTGCGCGCCCAGCCCTCGCCAATCGATGTGGTGATTCTGGATGTCATGCTGCCGGGAGTGGATGGCTTCGCCGTGATGACGGAAATGCGGCAAGGCGGCCAATTCGTTCCCACGCTGATGCTGACGGCGCGGAGCCACCCCGAGGACGTACTGCGGGGTTTCGCGGCCGGGGCCGACGACTACCTGACCAAGCCTTTCGAGCTGGCCATTCTGATCGCCCGCATACGCGGCCTGCTACGCCGGCGCGAGTGGCTGCGCGCGTCGCTGAACCACTCGAGCGCGCCGCCGGAGGCGACCGACACGTTTACGTTCGGCGACAAGTCCATGCACTTCGACCGCCTGGAGCTGCGCGTGCGCGACCAGGTTTTTCCGCTAACGCTGATGGAAGCCAACCTTCTGCGCTACCTGGTGCGGCACGAGGGGAGCGCGGTGTCGCGGAAGGCCATGCTGGAAGAAGTATGGGGGCTGCAAGAAGACACCGACACGCGCCCCATCGACAATTTCATCGTGCGCCTGCGGCGTTATATCGAAGACGACCCCACACATCCGCGGCATCTGCTGACCGTGCGCGGGGTGGGCTACCGCTTCGTGGCGGCGCCCGAGTAGAGTCTTGTAGTGTCTCACTGCTGAGACGCTGCGGAGATCCGGTCGCAAGCGCGCGCCGGCCGCCACGTTGCGACACCTCGGCTCACCCGAGCGCATGATCCGAACCCAGGGCTTCAGCCTCAGGCCGTGGGGCTGATTCCGGCGGCGCCGCGCCATTGCGAAATTCGGGCGTGGAGGCCCGCAGCCGGAACAGAGAACTGCAGGTGCGGAACTCGTTCCTCGCGAACTTCAGGGCGGCCTTTCCCGGCTCGGTACGCACAATCCGTCCGCGCGCGATCAGATTCAAATGCACCTTTTCGTTTAACAGGACCGGCCAACCGATGTGTAGTTCCACCGGCGCGGCCACGGCCAAGGTTCGACTGGTGGTGAAAAGCGCTCCACTGCTGCTGATATTGAGGATCTCTCCCCAGCCATGTTCCTTTCCACTCCGGAAGTGCACGGGAATATTGATCGGAAAACGGATGGCCCGGCGGCGGTCGGATGGGCCGGCCTTTTTTTTACGAGATCGCGACGACCGGCCTCTTGAACCAGGAACCTGCTTGAAGAAAACCGCGTGTACCGGCATAACGAGCGAACGTGGAAGCAATCGCAGTGCCAGCAACCATCCGGTACGGTGGCGCGCCGATTGCATTCGTCGTATTCGGAATCTCGACGCCATGATCCTTGAACAAGCTCGCGCCATCCGCAAAGTGACGCCTATTTCCGGAGAACCAGAAATCACTCGATCCTATGCCCGGAAGCTGCACGCCATCGCCAACAATTTGGAACGGCGGGCCGATGCTCTGCGGCGCCACGCTCATCACCTCCGTCAGGCGGCGGATTCAATACAGGCTGAGGTCGACGGCGCACGTAGGCGAACTCTGGACCGCGCGAGTGCTCACCCGGATCGCGTACGTGCCCAGATCCTGCAACTTTATGCGACAAAGCCTTGAGGGTGTGTCGGCGCGTCCTTCCGGTGACGAAAATGCCCGATTTCCACAGATTCGGATTGCATTTCTAGTCCGCGGCCCAACGGTCGTCTGCAGAGCTATCTCAGCTTCGTCGAACGACTTGCGCGGCGACGAGGGAATACCTGTACTGGAATCAACTCCGGCACTCCGATTGCAGTGAGATTGCGTAAAAGGAAAATAACCGATGCTGAGTGCGATGTTCAATCTCTTGTTTGGATGTGCTCACCGGAAGACCACTTTTCCGTTGACGGCGGGACGCGGCCGCGGCGCTGCGTATGTGGTGTGTCTGGATTGCGGCGCGGAGTTCGAATACGACTGGAAAGAGATGCGGATCGGCAAGGCCATGGCTGCCCGCCGCAGCGTTGCAGCCGGTCCGGAGCCCGTGTTGGAAGCCGCGGGATCTGTCCGCCGCTTTTTCGCGTAGAACCCGCGCCGCTAATCCGGCGCAGGTGAGTTACGCGGCCGCCGCTTCTTCGGGTAGATGGCCTTCACGACGCTGTAACCTTCGCGATCCGGCGTCAGCGGACCACCGACCTGCCGGATGGCCGCGCGCACATACCGGCGCAGCCAGGGCTTCGCCAGGTCGTCGCGATGCTGAATCCGAATGTGGCGGACCTGCTTCCCCGAGCCCTCCAGCACGCCGCGCGGGTCCGGCAAGTCCGCGCCGCGATTAAACCCCAGATTCACGTGACCGCTGTAAACCGCCACGTGACAGAACCCTTCCTTGAGACGGCCGGTAAACGTATAACCAAGGGCTACCGCGTTGTAGGCGTCGTACATCGTCTCGATGGCGGACGGGGCTTGCTCAAGCACCATCGCCCGAACCGCCAGGGCGAGCTCCGCAATTGGCTTGTCGTATGGGGACAGGAACTGAAGCAGTTCAGGGCTGGGAGGGCGCATGCATGCATTGTAGCCACTGCGGAGCGGGGCAATCTTGCCGGACGGCGAACGTCATGAACATGCGCGATGAAATCGTCCAGGCGGTCGACGACTATCGCGACTGCCGCATGGGTATGATCGCGTTACCCTGAGCGCATGGAGTATTTCCGGTTCACTCTGTTCAACTCCATCACTCTGATCATTCTCGTTGGGACCATCTTGCTGTTGTGGCGGCGCTTCGCCGGAGCGCTCGCCGCTAATTGGCCGCTCGCATATTACGCGGTCCTGGTGGGCTACACCATCGGTTTCTCGGGCGGGCTCAATTCTTATTGGGTGGCGGCGGGCGTCGCCTGTGCGCTGGCGATACGGTTTGGATTTTATCCCGCACAGGTGCGGCTGGGAGAAGCCCTTCCGCTGGGTTATGTGGCGTGGCGGTGCGTGGGTTTGATTCTGATGTGGTGATGTGGCCTCCAAGTCGGCGAGGTATTGAGGTTTTAAAATCGTGGCCAAGTAGAGTTGCCGAGTGCCGAAATCCATGGGAGGAGTCGGAGCAGTCCGCGTTCTCTAAGGATTGACGATGCGGTGCAAGTCGAGCGATGGAGGCGTCACGGGGTCTGACTCAGCATCACGTGGATCTGCCCTCGATGGTGCGTCTGGTGATTGAACAGATGACTGCCCGCCACGTGCGCCGCCTCCACGTAGTCTTTGCCCTGATTATTCGTGTAGGCGAACGACCGGCTCCAAAAAGCGGCATCGAGCCCCGCGAAGAACGCCTCAATCCGTGCGTCTTCCCGCTCCCTCGCGCTCCGCAGAACGGAAAAATGATCGTACAGAATCTGGTTTAGTGGCGGGGTCACGCGTTCGCCGTTCTCGAACAATCCCATCCACCTTCGATCACCGAGCAGAATGTGATTCAGCAATCCATGAATGCTGCCGAAAGCCCCCGCACGTACCTTTCGGTACTCGGCATCATCCAACTGCCCACATTTCACAAAAAGCCGCTCGTTCGCAATGCGGTTGTAGCGGGCCAGCATCTGAAAATGAGTCACCAGGGTCATTCACTTGAGCTTACCGCGTCGGCGCCAAGGGCTTCTGGATAAAGCTGGCGACTCCCTGGGGCTCAAGCCGATAACCGCTCCCTCACGGTTGCGGCTCCGATTCGACGGCAAGATATGCGGGACACCACACATGTATGGTATCCTGATTCAGGAGCGTTTCTGCGAAGCAGGTGACGGTCTCCTATTTTTGATCCAACAATCAAAACATAGGGAGTCCGACTCGAACAGAACGCGCTGGTGTGCAAGCTCCTCCGTTTTCGGCAGGGAGAAGCCTAAAGGCGCTCGGGGGACGCCCACCCCATTGACAGAAGGGGTCAATGACGGGGGTCGCCACGGCCGAGTGGTTCGCTCCGCTTACAGCAGTTGGCAGGCGGAAGCGCCTGCCCCACAGCTATCCGTGGCCGAAGTGCATCAGCCAGCCAATCCCGAATAGCGCCACCACGAAGCAGCCGAATACATACAGCCCATAGCGCAACCGCTCCCGGTCGTCGCGCTTGGTTACCACACCCATCACAATGGAGGTGAAGAGCGCAAACAACAGCGACGCTTCAAAGTGGGACAGGGTCATTTTGGGCATCAGTTCTTCCTCCCGGCGGCGAGCTCGAATGCATCCACCATCGCCAGAATGTTCAGCAGGCCCGCGGTGACCAGGAACTTGGTTCCATAGTCATGCACTAACCCCGCCACGTCGGGCTGATTGTAGCCCAGCCACACCGTGAGCAGGTACAAGATGCCGGATGCCGCATCTCCGATGAATCCTCCGACGTTGATGACGATGGTCAGCAGATCGCCGCTTTGCGGTTGAAACATGGCGCCGCGCATCATCAGCCCGCATAGATACATCAAGGTAATGGAGACCAGCAACAGCACACCTCTGCCGTTGCGTTTCAGAAGGAAATGACCGCCGCCGGGGACCAGCCAGCCTAGTGCCACCGGTCCTGCCCAGACGCGCAGGGGCGGCATAGGCTCCTTAGGTTGCTTTTGTTTTGCTGCCATGACTGTTCTTTTGATTTTAGCAGGTTGGACGTAATGGAGCCGCGGGCGTTAGGGTCTCGGCTTCGCGCGCGTATCGCCGCATCCACTCTTGGCGCGTGCACAGGCTGTGGCGGTCGATCGCGCGGTCGATCGCCAGAATTCCGTCCAGATGGTCGATTTCGTGCTGCAACAACTCGGACAACGCGCCGGTAGCTTCGATGCGCCGCACGTTCCCGTCCTCGTCCTCGTAGCGCACTGTGACGGTTTCGCTGCGTTCCAGAAATACCAGCAGATCGGGGAACGAGAAGCAATCGTCCCACAGCCGGAACCTGTTGGCACTCTGCCACTCGTACTCCGGATTGCGAATGGCGTAGGCGGCGCCTTCGAATTCGATATATATTAGTCGTTGCAGCTCGCCGATCTGCACCGCGCTGATCCCGCGACCGAACCCATGCGTGCGGCGGAATTCGTGGAGCGTGGCGCGCAAATCCGTGAAGATCGGCAGCGCCTCGGAGGGCGCGCTCACCGGCGCGGAAACGGTGCGCAACAGCGGATCGCCTAGCTGCA
>Ga0187858_10001904_pt1 | contig 22209 bp, 16 predicted proteins | sample June2016WEW_8_15_FD_133015 | JGI IMG/M metagenome (GOLD analysis project Ga0187858, IMG submission 133015) | Peatland microbial communities from SPRUCE experiment site at the Marcell Experimental Forest, Minnesota, USA - June2016WEW_8_150 | ecosystem: Environmental > Terrestrial > Soil >...
ACCGCGGCTATGCGCCGATGCAGGAGGTTGATCATCTGATCCAGCAAGCGGCAAAAACGACTTATCGGCGCATTTTCGAGGTTTCCGAGTTTATGGCTGCGAACCGCGGCTCAGGCCTGTTCATGCAACGCCTCTATCAGGCCCAGGGCAACCTCGTGGACGCTCGCCTACGCGAAGTTGCAGACGACATGATAACCCGCGCTGCGAATGGGGCGGTCGCCAAATACGAAACGGTGCTGCGTCAGGACGAAAACGGCTACGCGTTGCGTTACCGCGCGCAGCGCATTGTCTTCGACTGCCTGTCGGAGAACGTCGAGCGGATTTCTTCATCGGAAACCGGCATGGTCACGTCCGGCGAACTTGAGCAGAAGATAGACGACGCCGCCAAAAACGAGTGTGCGGCCTGGCTCCAAACTCAGTTCGGGACGGATAGCCGCGGCCTCAAGCCACAGAATCCGGTGCCGCTGCGCGTGGTCTGGTCGGCGACCGGACCGAAAGACGACGCTTCCATGTACGGCAGAACGGCAAACGGGTTGCAGTAGCGCCGCGGTTGGGCCGGGCGAATCTCGTTCAGCCTCGCCGTGTACCGCAATGGGCACTCCTACGTCACGTGCTCGCTTCGGCTCTGCGGGTGCCAGCGGCCTCCAACCCCGCTGTGGGTTTTCGATTGTCGCAGGGCCTATTAATGTCAACTAATGCTCGCTCAGCCGTGCCGCCGAGCTAGCGCTGATGGCTGATTTTTTCATCTCCTACACCAGCAGCGACCGTTACTGGGCTCATTGGATCGGCAAGGAGCTCACAGCGCTGGATCACGTAGCGCACGTCCACGAATGGGAGATCGAGGGCGGCGGCGACATCTACGGCTGGATGGAAAAGCGTCTTGATGCCGCCGACCACGTGCTTTGCGTCATCTCCGACGAATATCTCAAGGCCCCCTTCTCGACGCTCGAACGTAATGCGGCGCTGTGGCAGGCAGCCGGGAGCCGGCCCGGCTTCGTTCTGTTCGTCGCGGTTAAGCCGGCTCGGCTGCCGGCACTCTCGGACCATATCCGGCGGTGCGAACTGTTTGGTGTGGACGAAGGGACGGCGCGTGTCCGTTTCCGCGAATTTTTGCAAAAGCGCGAGGCTCCCGAGAGGATTGCCTTCCCCGGCCAGGCCTTCGCCGTCTCTAACATCCCGTTGCAGGTGCCTGTCCATTTCATGGGGCGGGACGATGCGCTCGCTGCCATCGAGGCGGCGCTTCGGCGCGAAACCAGCGGCCTTGCCGTTGCGGCGCTGTATGGACTTCGCGGCGTCGGCAAGACGACGCTGGCCGCGGCTTATGCGGAGCGCCATCGCAGCGATTATCGGGCGACATGGTGGATCAGGGCGCAAACCGAGACCGGCATGCGTAGCGACCTCGTCGCGGTCGGCGTGCGGCTGCGCTGGGTCGGCGCGGACGATAAGGAGGAGGCGGCGCTCGCGGCCGTGATGGAACGGCTGCGGCAAGAGGGCGAAGGAATCCTGCTCATCTTCGACAATGCAATCGACGCCGGCACCCTCAAGCCCTATTTGCCCCGCGGCGGACGGTGCAACATTCTCATCACGTCCAACACCCATGCTTGGCGCAATATCGCCGCACCGGTCGAAATCGGCGTGTGGAGCACGAAGATCGGAGCTGATTACCTTCTCGCCCGAACCGGCCGTGCCGCCGAGCGCGACGCCGCGGAAGCGCTGTCGGAGACGCTGGGCGGACTACCGCTTGCCCACGAGCAGGCGGCCGCCTATTGCGAGCGGCTCGAAAAGCCGCTTGCCGAGTATCGCAAGCGGTTCGAGGCGGCGCCGGCACGGCTGCTCGACGACGCCCGCGACGCGCCGGCCGAGTATCACGATCGCCTGACCGTGACCAAGACGTTCGCGCTTGCCATCGACGAAGCGGCAAAGCTGCACAGGGCGGTCGAGCCGCTTATTGTCCACGCGGCTCTGCTGGCACCGGAACCGCTGCCGCTTTTCCTGTTCGCCGAAGGCCGGGAGAAGTTCGGCGAGCCCCTCGACGCGGCGCTCGCCGATGATGGCCTTGACGAGGCTCTAGCCGCGCTGCGCGCCTTTGCCCTTATCGAGCGTCAAACAATAGCGGATGAACGCGATCCCTCCATCGCCACCGAGACAATTAGCCTGCACCGCCTGGTGCGCCAGGTAGCGGCAGACCGCACCTCCGGCGCGGAGCGGGATCGCGCGCAATGCGCTCTGATCGCGGCGCTGGCCGCGGTCTATCCCGATGAAATTTCCGATGCCAAGACTTGGCCCCGGGCGCGGCGTCTTGACGGACCGGCGCTGGCCTTGATCGGGGCGGCGCTGCCCGAGGCCGCTGAGGAGGCGGCAAGCCGCTTGTTCAATGGGCTTGCCGAGTATCGGCGGAACGCCCTCGGCGCCTATGCGCAGGCGCGTCCTCTTTACGAGCGCGCGCTCGCGCTTCGCGAAAAGCGCCTTGGGCCGGAGCACCCGGACACGGCGGAGATCCTCAACAACCTCGCTTTGTCGCTCCGCGAAGAGGGTAATCACGAAGCGGCGAGGCCGCTCTTCGAACGTGCGCTCGCCATTAACGAGAAAGCACTCGGATCCGAGCATGCGGCGACGGCGACGAGCGTCAACAATCTCGCTCTATTGCTCCGCGACCAGGGGGATATCGCGGCGGTGCGGCCACTGTTTGAGCGGGCGCTTGCAAGCGTCGAAAAGGCATTCGGCGCCGAGCATCCCGCGACGGCAGCAAGTCTCGGCAATCTTGGCCTCGTGCTCAAAGAGGAAGGCGACCTTGCAGCAGCGCGCTCGCTTCTCGAGCGTGCATTGGCGATCGACGAGAAGGCGCTCGGTGCCGATCACCCGGATACGGCGAACGATCTCAGCAATCTCGCTCTCCTGCTCAAGCAAGCGGGCGATCTTGCTGGAGCGCGCCGGCTTTATGAGCGTGCGCTGTCGATCGAGGAAAAAGCTCTCGGCGGCGAGCATCCTCGCGCGGCAGCTACTCTTTATGAGCTCGCCTCGCTGCTTCACGATCAGGGCGAACTGTCGCTCGCACGGCCGTATTACGAGCGCGCGCTTGCGATTATCGAGAAGACTTCTGGCCCCGATCATCCGGCCATCGCGGTCGGCCTCAACAGTCTCGCGGGCCTGCTGCAAGACCAAGGCGATTTTGAAGGGGCGCGGCCGCTCCTGGAACGTGCGCTTGCCACCGCCGAGAGAACACTCGGACCGGCTCACCCGAACGCCAATCGGTTGCGCTCCAATTTGGCCAGGGTGCTGGTCTCAACCGGTCATCCTCAGGATGCCCTAAAGTTTGGCGCTGCCGCGCTTGCAGCCCATGAGGCTTCTCTCGGGTCGTCGCATCCGTGGACAGCGGATTCTGCCTGCGTAATGGCGAAGGCGCTGGACGCCGTCGGACGAACCGGGGAGGCCGCGGAATTACGACGGCGCTTTGGACTGGAACATCCGGCGCTCAATCCGGCCTAAAACTGTTGCGCCTGCGGCGCCGCCGGCAATTCCTCGCGCACCGCGTTCTCGCGGTACTCCGCGAACACGCATCCGATCATCACGATGACAGGGCCGGACGGCCGGTCGCCAGCAAGCCGCGCGGGAAGATCGGCGATGGTGCCGCCGATCAGCCGCTCGTCGGTGCGCGTGACGTGCTCAACCGCAATCGCGGGTGTCGCCGGATCGAGGCCCGCTTCGAGGGCTTTGGCGACCAGCTCCGGCAGCGTTTTGGTCGGCATATAGACAATTGTCGTCACCGCCGGATCGGCGAGGCTCGTCCAGTTGATATCGTCCGGCAGCTTGCCGTCGCGACCGTGGCCGGTGATGTGTTGCACCCGGCGGGCCTGCGCGCGGCGCGTCAACGAAATCTTGAGCCGGCTGGCGGCGGCTTGCGCGGCCGTTACGCCCGGCACGATGTCGACGGCGATGCCGGCATTGCGGCACGCGGCGATCTCTTCGTCCGCCCGGCCGAAAATCATCGGGTCGCCGCCCTTGAGCCGGACCACCCGCCGGCCGGCTTTGGCGAGCGAAACCATCAGCGCATTGATGTCGTCTTGCCGGCACGAAGGCGCGTAGCCGGTTTTGCCCACCAGCATCTTCCTTGCTTCGCGGCGGGCGAAATCGAGAATTTCCGCCGACACGAGATGGTCGAACAGGATCACGTCGGCCGATTGCAGCGCGCGCACCGCACGCAACGTCAACAACTCCGGATCGCCCGGCCCGGCGCCGACGAGGACGACCGAGCCGGCTTCTCCAGTACGACTAGGCGTCAGCAATGCATCGAGGTCGGCGTCGGTCGGCGTTTTTTCGGGGGCGGCGACCGCGCGGTCGGTGAAGTTTTCCCAGAAATGCCGGCGGCCGCGAAAGGACAGCGCGAGCCCTTGCACGCGCGGGCGCCAGCTACGAGCCGCGTCCGCCCAGCGTGCAAAACCTTTCGGGATCAATGCCTCGATCTTGGCGCGGATCGCCTGGCCAAATACCGGCGCGGCGCCATCGGTCGAAATGCCGATGACGAGCGGCGAACGGTTGACGATCGCGCCGAAGGCGAAATCGCAAAAGGCCGGCCGATCGATGACGTTGACCGGCACGCCCGCGGCGCGCGCGGCGGCGGCGAACTGCGCGGCCTCCGTGTCGTCGGCGCATTCGGCGACGGCGATCGCCGCGCCGGCGCAGTCGGCCGACGCCCAGCGCTGCTCATGAACGACTATCGCGCCGGCCGGCGGAGCGGCCGCGAGTGCGCGCATATCCGCGGTGAGCTCCGGCGCGAAGACATCGACGCGGGCTCCGGCTGCCGATAGCAGCTCCGCTTTCCACACCGCGGCCACACCTCCTCCAGCGACAACGCAACGCTTGCCCTCAAGGGCGAAAAACGCCGGTAGCCGCGCCAGCGGGCTCATGCGAGCGGTTCGAATTTCTGCAGGATCGCGGCTCACGGGTACCCTTGAGTTACCGTAGGAGATAGAATTCTTTTCTTTCGGCGGCAATCGTCGCCGTCACTTTGGAACAAAGTCACTGATCCAGCTGTTCTTCGTAGAAGATTCATTCACGAGAGAGCTGGGACGGGCCAATTCGGCCCGTCAGGGCTCGGCAATTTCCATTCAATTGCCGTGCCAAGCGATGGGTCCCTAAAACTTGGGCGGGCGCCCGGCGGGATTCCGCCGGGCGCCCAAGGTATGGATCAGCCAGTCTATAAGCCGGGTTCTGGATGGCATACGAACAAGGTTCGCATACGTGACGGCCATTCCTCTAGGACGCCGGTTGCCCGGCGCCTCCAGCAACCTACCCGGACGGCGGCTCTAGACATCACCTGAGATTCTCGCGCTTACGCGCCAAAACCTCGCGCCGTCCCTATTCGGTCTTGCTCCCGGTGGGGTTTGCCGTGCCGCCCACGTTGCCGCAGGCGCGGTGCGCTCTTACCGCACCTTTTCACCCTTGCCGCGGTAAACGCAACGCGCCGCGGCGGTCTGTTTTCTGTGGCACTTTCCCTAGGCTCGCGCCCGCCGGACGTTATCCGGCACCGCTTGTCCATGGAGCCCGGACTTTCCTCCCCGGCAACCTTTCGGTTTCGCCGGAGCGGCCGTCCGACCGACTGACAGAAACAGGGATGGGGAGCCTAACCCGCGCCGTCAAGAGGCGAGGCGCGCGAAGTCGCGGGCGCGCGCGGCCAGCGTCCTCACCCGGCCACGTTGGGCAATAAGCTCGCGCAAAGTGGTGCGCGTGGATTCATCGCTGACACCATCGATCCGCTCCGGTCGGAAATGGCGCTGGAAGGCCTTCACCACGTCATGCGTGGCGGAGTCGTATGTGCCGCTGACGGTGACGCCGTAGCCGTATTTGCTAAGCTCATCCTGCATTGTCGCGACGGCGTTGTTGCGGTCACCGAGCGCGAGCAAGACGCCGCCTGCGGTGATCGGCGCCGGTTTGACCCAATGACCGACGCCGGAATCGTACAGCGTGCGCCAGGGAAATTTTTCGCCCGGATCCTGCTTGCGCGATGGCGCAACGTCGGAATGCGCCAGCACGCGAACCGGCGGGATCGTGTTGCGGGTCTGAATGCCGCGACAGAGCGCAGTCACGGCAGCGATCTGGCGCTTGGGGAATTCAGGATAGCCGTAGTCGTGGCCGGGATTGGCGATCTCGATTCCGATCGAGCACGAATTGATGTCGGTCTCGCCTGCCCAGAATGAGGCGCCGGCATGCCAGGCGCGGCGGCTCTCTTGCACCAGCTGAACGATGCGGCCGTCTTCGAACACGAAGTAATGGGCCGATACTTCGCTTCCCCGCGCGCACAAACGTTCCAGCGCCTCGGCGGCATCGGGCATGCCGGTGTAGTGAAGCAGGATCATGTCGGGCCGCTTGCCGTCCTTGCGGTCGCCGTGATTAGGCGAAGGCCTGACTTCGGCAACAACGCAGGATTCGGGTGAAAACACGCTGCGCGACATAATCATAACATTAGGACCCACAGTTTCGCCGACAAGACGATTTGTGCGAGCGGACGACCAGCCTGTGGAAAAGTTGAAACTCGTTGCCCGCGAGCAACGAATTTTTTTTGGATTCGATCTCGTTAGTGCAGAGCGGCGATGACATCCGCACAATGGGACCGGCGGTACGCACGCGCTTGCGCCGCCGGCGGCGATTGACGGTCAAAGCCAAGACCTCAACCTTTCCTTAAGCTTACCCCTTACTAATCGACGTCTGACCGGAATGGCGCACCGTCGGCGCCGATCCGTTGACGCCCATATTTTCCCATGGTAGCCCAATTATTCCCAAGAGTTTCTGAAATGCCCGGACCGAAGGGCGCGGAAAAAGCGGCCGTTGCGGAGCAGGCGGACTGCTGTTCGCGGCCGTTTTGGTCGGGCCAATTGAGCGGCGAGGGGCGAGATGGACCGGTTTGTGTCGCACCACGTGCTCCGGCTGGACGCCAAGGGCCGCGTATCGGTGCCGGCTTCATTCCGCGCGGTGCTCGCGCGCGACGGATTCGATGGACTCTATTGCTACCCCGCGCTGGATCGGCCGGCACTCGATGCCGGCGGCAACGCGCTGCGTGCGGAGATCGAGGCGCTGATCGCGGGCTTTCCGCTCTATTCCGAAGAGCGCGAGCAGTTCTCGCTTTCGCTCTATGGCACGAGCGAAACGCTGAAGATCGACGGCGAAGGTCGCGTGGTGCTGACCGACGCGCTCAAGACGCATGCGGGGATCACCGACGCCGTCATTTTTGTCGGTCTCGGCCACAAATTTCGAATCTGGGAGCCTGGCCGTTTTCGTGCGGAGCTGTCGGAGGCTACCGACAAGGTCCGCGCCTTCAAGGCGGAATCGGGCAGGCAGGTAGCGGCGGCGAAATCGCGCGGAGCACAAAAATGATGACGGGCAGCGACAGCCGCGCTGTCGCTGGCGGACCGGCTCGCCACATTCCCGTGCTTGCCCGCCGCGTCGTGGACTGGCTCGCGGTGCGCGATGGTGGCGTCTACCTCGACGCCACATTCGGCGCTGGTGGCTATACGCAGGCGATCCTCGAAACGCCCGGCGCGCGGGTGATCGGCATTGACCGCGATGAAGGCGCGATCGCGGCGGGCGCGGCGCTTGTTGAACAAGCGCAGGGCCGCCTCCTGCTTGCCGAAGGGCGCTTCTCGAACCTCGAAACGCTCGTGGCTCATCACGGCGTTGCCGCGGTCGATGGCGTCGTGTTCGACCTCGGCGTTTCGTCCATGCACCTCGACCAGGCCGAACGTGGATTTTCGTTCCGGCTGGAAGGACCGCTCGACATGCGCATGGGGCGCGAAGGTTCGGGCGCGGCCAACGTCGTGTCGCACGCGAGCGAACGCGATCTCGCCGCCATCATTGCCACGCTGGGCGAGGAGCGACATGCCCGGGCGGTTGCGCGCGCCATCGTCAAGGCGCGAGATCAGCGCGCCATCGACTCGACGCAGGCGCTGGCCGAGATCGTCGCCCGCGTCGTGCATGCGCGCGAGGGCGCAATCCATCCGGCGACGCGAACCTTCCAGGCGTTGCGCATTTTCGTCAACGAAGAGCTTACCGAATTGGCGCAGGGTCTCGTCGCCGCCGAGCGTGTGCTCAAGCCTGCGGGCCGCCTCGTCGTCGTCGCCTTCCATTCGCTCGAGGATCGCATCGTCAAGAATTTCCTCACGGAGCGCAGCCGCGCACCGGCCGGTTCCCGTCATCGGCCGGAGGTGACGGCGGCGCCGCTGACCTTCCGCGCGCTCACGCGGCGTCCGGAAACGCCGGACGACGCCGAGATCGCCGCCAACCCTCGGGCCCGCTCGGCAAAGCTCCGCGCCGCGGAACGCACCGACGCTGCGGCGCGTTCCGCGACGATCGAAACGCTGCTGCCGCGGCTGCCTTCGCTCGCGGATGTCGTGCGGGGGCGCGGATGATCCTGCGCATCCTCAATCTCGTCGTCATCGCAGCACTCATCCTCGCGGCGGCCTACGTCTATCGCATCAAATTCGACTCGACGCTGCAGGCCGAGCGTCTTGCCAAGATTCGCAGCGAGGTGCGGCACGAGCGCGACACCGTCGCGGCGTTGCGCGCCGAATGGGGCGAACTCGAAAATCCCGCCCGCATCGAGGCGCTCGCCAAGCGCTTTCTGCCGCTGAAGCCCATCGCGCCGACGCAATTCGACTCGCTTAATCGGCTGCCCGAGCGTCCGCCGCAATTCATCAAGCCCGACAGCTCCGATCCGATCGGCGCCGTCATCGAGAATTTGGAGGAGCCTGCTTCGGTAACCGGAAGCGTTCCGGCGCCGCCGGCGCCGGCACCATCCGACGACGCAAGTGCAGCGGAGGCGCCGACGGCAAAGTCCGGGCGGCTCGACCGATGACCGCGATCGCGCAAGCCGACCTGCTGGAGCCGGCCGAGTCCTGGCGGCGGCGGTTCGTGCGCGGCCTCCTTTACGGCAACAAAATCGATCGTGGCGCTAAAGCGCGGGCGCGCGTTGGATTAGCGATCATCGCCTTCGCGGTGGTCTATTGCATCATTGCTGTTAGGCTCGTCATGTTCGCCGTCGTGTCCGACAGCCGGGCGGTGCACCGCGTCGTCGGTGGCGACGCCATCGCGACGGCGCGGCCCGACATCCTCGATCGCAACGGCGAGGTTTTGGCGACCGACGTGCGGGTACCCTCGCTCTATGGTGAACCGCGCCGGCTGATCGATGTCGACGAGGCGGTTGAGCTCCTCACCGCCGATCTGCCAGATCTCGACACTACCGAACTGCGCGAACGGCTTTCCTCCAAGCGCGGCTTCGTCTGGCTCAAGCGCGATATCTCCGCCGAACAGCAGCGGGCGATCTACCGGCAGGGCCTGCCCGGCATCGGCTTCTTGAACGAGAACAAGCGCGACTACCCCAGCGGTCCCGAAGTCTCGCACGTCATCGGCCACGTCAACATCGACAATCAGGGCATCGCCGGCATGGAGAAGTGGCTCGATGGGCATGGCCTCGCCGCGCTGCACATGGCCGGATTAGCCACCGACCGTCTGCAAACGCCGGTGCAACTTGCCGTCGATCTGCGCGTGCAGCATGCGCTGCGCGACGAACTCGTCGCCGCCCGCACCAAGTTTAAGGCGCTGGCGACTGCCGGTGTCGTTATGGACGTGCGCACCGGCGAAGTCGTCGCCATGGTTTCGGAGCCGGACTACGACCCCAACAATCCGCACGAGGCGCTCGATCCGACACGCATCAACCGCCTGACCACCGGCGTGTTCGAGATGGGCTCGACCTTCAAGACTTTCACCATCGCGATGGCGCTCGATTCCGGCAAGGTCACGCTCAAGTCGTCGTTCGACGCGCGCATGCCGCTGCGCTTCGGCAAGTTCGACATCCACGATTTCCACCCACAGAACCGCGTCCTCACGGTTCCGGAAATCTTCACCTATTCCTCCAACATCGGCGCGGCGCGCGCCGCGCTTGCGGTCGGCGTCGAGGCGCACAAGGCATTCCTGAAGAAACTGGGTCAGCTCGACCGGTTGCGCACGGAATTGCCGGAAAGCGCCGAGCCGATCGTGCCCAAGCGCTGGGGTGAGCTCAACACCATCACCATCGCCTTTGGCCACGGTCTTTCGGTCGCGCCGCTCCAGGCGGTGATGGGCGTCGCTGCTTTGATGAATGGCGGCGTTCTGATCCCGCCGACCTTCCTCAAGCGGACGCAGGCCGAGGCGGCCGCGCTCGGTAAACAAGTCATCAAGCCCGAAACCAGCGAGATGATGCGCTATCTGATGCGACTCAACGTGGAAAAGGGCACGGCCGAGAAGGCCGAGGTCAAAGGCTATTATATCGGCGGCAAGACCGGCACCGCGGACAAGGTCGTCAACGGCCGCTATTCCAAGACCAAGGTGCTGACCGATTTCATGGCGGTGCTTCCGGCCGACCAGCCGCGCTATGTGCTTCTCATCATGATCGACGAGCCGCAGGTGATCCCCGAGACGCATGGTTTCAACACCTCGGGCTGGAATGCGGTGCCGGTCGGGGGCGCGGTGGTCGCGCGGATCGCGCCGCTTCTTGGCATCGAGCCACGCATGGACCTGCCGACGGCCGATCACCTGATACTGGCCTCGGCAAAGGAAAGCAGGTAAGGCGTTGGCCGCATTGTCGACCGAGCCGCCATGAAGCTTCGCGAGATTTTGCCTCCTGACGCGGAATTCGACGTTCGCCATGCCGATCTCGATGTCGGTGGGCTGACGGCGGACAGCCGCACCCTAAAGCGCGGCGATATGTTCGTCGCTATTGCCGGCACCAAGACCGATGGCCATCGCTTCATGGATTTCGTCATCGCCCGCGGTGCGGCGGCGATTCTCGCCGAACGGCCGCCACTTCTCTTACTGCACAAAGTTTTTCCTTTCGTACGCGTCCGCAATGCGCGGCGCGCACTTGCCCTCATGGCCGCGAAATTTTATCCGCGCCAACCGGGAACTATTGCGGCCGTCACCGGCACCAGCGGAAAGACCTCGGTCGCGGCATTTACGCGGCAGATCTGGTCGGCACTGGGATACCGCGCCGCGAGCATCGGCACCATCGGCATCGTTTCACCAAGCGGCGAGACGTATGGCTCGTTGACGACGCCGGACCCGGTGGCGCTGCATCGCTCGCTCGACGCGCTCGCCGGCGAAGGCGTCACGCACCTCGCGATCGAGGCGTCTTCGCACGGCCTCGATCAATATCGTCTCGACGGCTTGCGCATCGCGGCGGCGGCTTTCACCAACATCACGCGCGATCATCTCGATTATCATCCGAGCTTCGAGGCTTACTTCGCCGCGAAGCTGCGGCTGTTCGAGGAATTAGTCGAGCCGGGCGGCGGCGCGGTCATCGATGCCGACCACGAGCACGCCGAAGCTGTCATGACCGCCGCCAAAGCGCGCGGTCTCTCGATCATCAGCGTCGGACGTAAGGGTACGGGTATCCGCCTCGCCGAATCCGTCATCGACGGCTTCGCGCAGGTGTTGCGGATTGAACATGGCGGAAAAGACTTCCGCGTGCGCTTGCCGTTGGTCGGCGAATTTCAGGTCGAAAATGCATTGGTTGCAGCTGGCCTCGCCGTCGCGACCGGCGCCGATCCCGCCAAGGTATTCCCGGCGCTCGAACACCTGGTCGGCGCCAAGGGCCGGCTTGAGCTGGTCGGGACCAGCCGCGGCGCGCCGATCTTCATCGACTACGCGCACAAGCCCGACGCGCTCGCCAAGGCGCTCGAGGCGTTGCGGCCCGCCGTGAGCGGCAGGCTCATCGTGGTGTTCGGCGCCGGCGGTGACCGCGACCGCGGCAAGCGGCCGTTGATGGGCGCCGTCGCCACCGCCAAGGCCGACCGCGTGATCGTCACCGACGACAATCCGCGCAGCGAGGACGCCGCCGCCATCCGTGCCGCCATCATGGCCGAGGCACGCGGCGCCGTCGAAATCGGCGACCGGCGCGAGGCGATCCGCTCCGCGGTCGCCGAGCTGCGGCCGGGCGACATTCTGTTGATCGCCGGCAAGGGCCATGAAACCGGCCAAATCATCGGCGACCGGTTTGTGCCTTTTAGCGATCACGAAGCTGTCGCTGCGGCGCTTAAGGAGCATGCAGCATGAGCGCCCGCGCGCTGTGGACCGTCGACGACATGGCGGCGGCGATCGGCGCCGAACGGCAAGGCGCGCTGCCCCAAACGGTATCGGGCCTCTCGATCGACAGCCGCACCATCGGGCGCGGTGAGGCGTTCTTTGCCATTGCCGATCGCCGTGACGGGCACGAATTCGTCGCTGCGGCGCTCGCGGCCAAAGCATGCCTCGCCGTTGTCGCCGCCGACCGGCTCGCCGGCTTCCCGAAAGATGCCCCGCTCCTCGTGGTGCCGGATGTACTTGCCGCCTTGCGCGCGCTTGCCGTGGCGGCGCGGGGGCGCGCCCAAGCCAAGGTGATCGGCATTACCGGTTCGGTCGGCAAGACCAGCACCAAAGAGGCATTACGGCTTGCGCTATCCAAGGACGGCGAGACGCACGCTTCCGTTGCCTCCTACAACAATCATTGGGGCGTGCCGCTCTCGCTGGCGCGCTGTCCGGCGAGCGCGCATTATGCGGTGCTGGAAATGGGAATGAATCACGCGGGCGAAATCGAGCCGTTATCGCGGCTCACGTGCCCGCACGTGGCGGTGATCACAGCGATCGCGCCGGTGCATCTGGAATTCTTTGGATCGTTGGCCAAGATCGCCGACGCCAAAGCCGAGATTTTTCTCGGCCTTGAGCCAGGCGGCGCCGCGGTCCTTAATCGCGATAATTCGCAATTCACTCATCTGAAGCGGCGCGCTAAGGAGGCGGACGTCGCTCGCGTTGTGTCGTTCGGCGAGCACGAAAAAGCCGACGCGCGCCTGATCAAGTGCGCGTTGCATGCCAACTGCTCGACCGCGCAGGCCAACATCCTCGGCACCGACCTCACCTACAAGATCGGCGCGCCGGGCCGCCACCTCGTGCACAATTCGCTCGCGGTGCTGGCGACGGCGATGCTGGTCGGCGCCGACTTGGCGCTGGCAGCGTTGGCGCTTTCCGAATTCAAGCCCACCTCTGGCCGCGGCGCGTTGATCGAGGTCGATCTCCCAGGCGGGCCGGCGCTCGTCGTCGACGACAGCTACAATGCCAACCCGGCTTCGGTCGCGGCATCGCTGGCTTTGCTTGGCCAGACAGCGATCGGCCCGCGCGGACGGCGTATTGCCGTGCTCGGCGACATGCTCGAACTTGGGCCGCGCGGGCGAGCGCTCCATCGCGGCCTTATCGAGCCGGTGCTCGCCAATGCCGTCGATCTCGTATTCTGCTGCGGACCGCTGATGCGGGCATTGTGGCAAGCCCTTCCCGCGAGCCGCCGCGGCGGCTATGCAGAGAACTCTGCCGCGCTCGAGGCGCAAGTGCTATCCGCGATCCGTGCCGGCGATGCTGTCATGATCAAGGGCTCGCTCGGCTCGCGCATGGCTCCCATCGTCAAGGCGCTGCAACGGCTGTCGGTGCGCCCGGATACGTTGGAACCTGACACGCTGGAAACCGCGTCCGTACAAGGTTGATGCGATGCTCTATTGGCTGGTGGATCTGTCGGACAAAATTACCGTCCTCAATGTGTTCCGCTACATTACGTTCCGCACCGGCGGCGCGATGATCACCGCGCTCCTGTTCGTCTTCCTGTTCGGACAAAGCATCATCGATCGTCTGCGGCTGTTGCAGGGCAAGGGACAGCCAATCCGCGCCGATGGTCCCAAATCGCACATCATCGCCAAGGCCGGCACGCCGACGATGGGCGGATTGATGATTCTCTCGGGCATGCTGGTTTCGACGCTGCTGTGGGCGAACCCAACCAACCCTTACGTCTGGGTCGTGCTGTGGGTGACGCTCGGCTTCGGGCTCGTCGGATTCTATGACGATTATCTGAAAGTCACGAAGCAGACGCACAACGCCTTTCCCGGCCTGGCGCGGGTGGCCCTCGAAGCCTTCATTGCGGCGGCGGCTTGCGTCGCTCTGGTCGAGCTTGGACGCGTGCCGTTCTCGACGACGCTGGTGTTTCCGTTCTTCAAGGAACTTGTGTTTAATCTCGGCTGGTTCTACGTGCTGTTCGCGACCTTCATCATCATCGGCGCCGGCAACGCCGTGAATCTCACCGACGGCCTCGATGGCCTCGCCATCGTTCCGGTGATGATCGCGGCCGCAAGCTTCGGCATGATCGCGTATCTTAGCGGCAACGCGGTGTTCGCCGACTATCTGCAAATCCATTATGTGGCCGGCACCGGCGAACTCGCGGTGCTCTGCGGTGCGGTGCTCGGCGCCGGTCTCGGCTTTCTCTGGTTCAATGCGCCGCCCGCGTCGATCTTCATGGGCGATACCGGCTCGCTTGCGCTCGGCGGCATGATCGGCGCCGTCGCGGTCGCCACCAAACACGAGATCGTGCTGGCGGTTATCGGCGGCCTGTTCGTGCTCGAAGCGGTGTCCGTCATCGTACAAGTGGTGTCGTTCAAGCTGACCGGTAAGCGCGTCTTCAAGATGGCGCCGATCCATCACCATTTCGAGCAGCTCGGCTGGACCGAGCCGCAGATCGTCATTCGTTTCTGGATTGTCTCGGTCGTGCTCGCGCTGGCGGGACTTTCGACCTTGAAGCTGCGGTAGCTTTTCGTGATCCCGGTCCGGACGTTTGCCGGTCAAAAGGTCGCCGTGTTCGGATTGGGCGGCTCGGGGCTTGTGAGCGCGAGTGCGCTTCTGGCCGGCGGCGCTGATGTCGTCGCCTACGACGACGATGCGCAGAGTGTGGTGAAGGCGAACGCCGCCGGCATTCCCACCGCCGATTTGCGAAACATCGACTGGTCCAGGATTGCGGCTTTGGTGCTGGCGCCCGGCGTGCCGCTGACGCATCCGGCGCCGCATTGGAGCGTCCGACTGGCGCAAAAAGCCGCCGTCGCGGTGATCGGCGACATTGAGCTGTTTTGCCGCGAGCGCCGCCACCTGGCGCCAGACGCGCCTTTCGTCGCCATCACTGGCACCAACGGCAAATCGACGACCACCGCGCTGATTGCTCACCTCGTGGCATCGGCCGGCTTGGACGCGCAGCTCGGCGGCAATATCGGCACCGCGATCCTGTCTCTGGCGCCGCCACAGGCGGGCCGCGTTCATGTTATCGAATGCTCGTCTTACCAGATCGATCTCGCGCCCTCGCTCGATCCTTCGGTCGGCGTCCTCATCAACCTCAGCGAAGATCACCTCGACCGCCACGGCACGATGGAGCATTACGCGGCGGTGAAAGAACGTCTGGTCGCGGGCGTGCCGCGGGCAGGGACCGCAATCGTCGGGGTCGACGACGAATTGTGCCGGGCGGTTGCCGACCGGCTCACGCAGTCCGGCGAGCGCCTCATGCGCGTGTCCGTGCGGCGCGCGCTTCCCGCCGGAGTCTATGTCGAGGGGCAGTGGATCATGCGCGCTGTGGACGGGAGGGCCACCGCGGTGGCCGAGATTAGCGGCATCGGCTCGCTACGCGGGTTGCACAACGCGCAGAACGCCGCCTGCGCGGCGGCGGCCGCGCTGGCGCTCGGACTCGGTCCGGCGGCGATCCAGGCGGGGCTTCGTTCATTTCCCGGGCTCGCGCATCGCATGGAGGAAGTCGGCCGTCGCGGGGCCGTCCTCTTCGTTAACGATTCCAAGGCGACCAATGCCGACTCGGCGGCCCAGGCGCTCGCCTGCTTCACCGACATTTTTTGGATCGCCGGCGGCAAGCCGAAGACCGGCGGTATCGAGTCGCTGCGGAGTTTCTTTCCGCGTATCCGCAAGGCGTATCTGATCGGCGAGGCGGCGGAAGAGTTTGCCGCCACGCTCGGCGCCGGCGTCGCACATGAGATCGCCGGAACGCTCGACAAGGCGCTGGCGGCAGCTGCGCGCGACGCCGCAACGTCGGCAGCCCGCGAACCGGTCGTGCTGCTCTCGCCGGCCTGCGCCTCGTTCGATCAATACCGCAATTTCGCGATTCGCGGCGATGCCTTCCGCGACCTCGTCCAGGCGCTGCCGGACCTCGCGGCGAACAAAAGCGAGGGATGAGGTGTTCAAACGCAGTGCGCGGACGCGGCGCATCAATCGGCTCGATGTCTGGCTAGCGTCGATGCTGCTGCGGCCCGGGCGCGCAACAGCAAGCATGCTGATGTGCATCGCAGTGTTTCTCATTCTCGGCTTGTTCGTCGTCATTCTCATGAAGCCGGCCGAGACTCTCTTTATGGACAGTACCGAGGCCTATGCTTGGGGTATGCAATTCCTCGGCGGCTACGGCCGGCATCCGCCGCTCACCGGCTGGATCGCGCGCATCTGGTACAGCATATTTCCGGCGACCAACTGGTCGTCGTACGCGTTGTCCGGGGTCATGATATGCGTCTGCCTTTTTTCGATTTATTTGATCGGACGGCGTGTCCTGGGCCTGCGCCGGGCGACGCTGGTCGTGTTCGCGATGATGCTCTATCCGCTTTTCATCGGCGCGAAGGCCGACCGGTTCAACAACTATCAGGTTCTACTTGCGGTCCTGCCGCTGATGGTCTGGTTGTTTTTGCGCGCTTATGAGAAGCCGACCGCAAAAGCCGGAGTGCTGCTTGGCTTGGCCGCGGCAGCCGCGACGCTGACCATCTACTCCGCGGCGTTCGGGCTGGTCGGCGTGGCGCTTGCCGCCGTGCTGCATCCGGGCCGGCGCAGATTCTTTGCAAGCCCGGCGCCCTATGTCGCGACGGCGGTGTTCCTCGTCGCGCTCTCGCCGCATGTCGTTTGGCTCATCAACAACGATTTTTCATCGCTGCGCTGGGCTGGAGGCTTCGTCGGCGAAGTATCCCACCGGGTTCATGTGGCGGTGTATCTCGGTCAACACTTCGGGTTGCTCGCTTTTTGTCTGGTCGCGGCCGCGATCGCTCTGTGGCCTTGGCGGTGGCGGGTCGGTGACGGCGATGCGCCGGTTGCAGACGAGCGGTCGCTCGTTCTGGTGATTGCCGGTGTGCTGGTCTTCGGTCCAGCAATTGTCGGGCTGGTTTTCAATGTCTTTCTAAAGCCCGATTGGGGCAACTCGTTCTTCTTTCTGGTTCCGGTCGCGGTTGCGAGCTTGCTGCCGAAGCTCCTGGTCACGCGACGGGCTATCGCCAAATCGGCGGTGGTCGCTGCGATTTTTGCGTTGTTATTGCTTGCAGGGGCACCGGTCTATTCGTGGGCGCGTTTCAAGAAAGAGCCGGACGACGGCCTGTATCGGCCGTTTGTTGAAGCGGCGGCTGACATTACCCGGCTCTGGCGCGAACGATTCCACTCCTCCCTGCCGATCGTCGTTTCCGGGTTCGAAGTCGCCGCTCCCATCGTTTTCTACAGTACCGACCATCCGAAAATGTTCGCGGATTTCGATCCGGCCTATTCTCCCTGGATCGACTACCCGGCCGAGCTCAGGCGGAAAGGATATGTCGGCGTCTGCTTCGCCGACGACGGGAATTGCCGGGGTTATCTCAAATCATTGAATCCGAATGCCGAGCAGATCAATATCGCGTTGCAGCGGCAAATGTACGGGATAGTGACGCCGCCCATGACGCTACATTTGGAATTCACTGGCCCAAACCCCTGAAGCTCGCTGCGGGTGCCGGGCATGAAGGAGGCGGGTTTGGCTTCTTCATTGCCGAATTGAATACCTCGCAAGGCGATTTTTAATCGCCTGGAAACCATCCCGGTGTCACGACTGGAGCGGGATTTTTCTCGGGGACGTTATTCAGGGAATACTATGGCCTCGCGCGCACAGCCAACGCCGTTGAGCGAATGGTGGCGGACGGTTGACCGGTTCACGCTGGCGGCGCTCGGCGCGCTGATGCTAGGCGGCATCGTGCTCTGCCTCGCTGCGAGCCCGCCGGTGGCCGCGCGCATCGGCCTTGACCCGTTCCATTTCGTCAACCGGCAAGTGTTGTTTCTCATACCCGCCGCCGCCGTCCTGATCACGACGTCCTTTCTCGCGCCGCGCGACGTCCGCAAGCTCGCCCTGATCGTGTTCGCCGTCAGCCTCGTTCTGGTCGCCGCGACCCCGTATTTCGGCGCCGAGATCAAAGGCGCGCGGCGCTGGCTGGTGATCCTTGGCGTCAACATTCAGCCGTCGGAGTTTCTCAAGCCGGCGTTCGTGATCCTGATTGCGTGGCTGTTCGGCGAATCCGGTAAACGCTCCGATATGCCGGCGAACACGCTCGCGCTGGTGCTGCTCGTCGTCGTGGTGAGCTTGCTGGTGCTGCAGCCGGATTTCGGCCAGACCATGCTCGTCACGCTGGTTTGGGGCGCGCTGTTTTATATGGCCGGCATGCGCTTCATCTGGGTGCTCGGGCTCGCCGCCACCGCGAGCGCAGGTCTGCTCACGGCCTTCTACACCGTCCCGCATGTGGCGCAGCGCATCAATCGCTTCCTCGATCCCGCTTCCGGCGACACCTTCAATATCGACATCGCGACAGAGTCGTTTATCCGCGGCGGCTGGTTCGGCCGCGGCCCAGGCGAGGGTACGATCAAGCGCATCCTGCCGGAGGGCCACACCGATTTCGTGTTCGCCGTGGCGGGGGAGGAATTCGGCGTCGTGCTCTGCCTCATTCTCGTGGCTTTGTTCGCCTTCATCGTCATTCGCGCGTTGATGAAGGCGATGCGCAACGACGATCCTTTCATCCGCTTCGCCGCCGCGGGACTGGCAATTTTGTTTGGTCTGCAATCGACGATCAACATGGCCGTGAACCTGCACCTAATACCGGCAAAGGGAATGACGTTGCCGTTCATTTCCTACGGCGGCTCGTCGCTCATCTCGCTCGCCTACGGCATGGGCATGCTGATCGCGCTCACCCGCGAACGGCCGCAGGCGCAACTTTCAGGCGGCATCATGCTCGCCCCGAGCGGAGCGTGATGCTGGTGGCGGGCCGGGCGCCGGTCCTCGTCGCGGCCGGCGGCACCGGCGGTCATTTGTTCCCGGCCGAGGCGCTCGCCGCGGCGCTGGCGCAGCGCGGCATCCCCGTCCACCTCGCGACCGACCGGCGGGCGACGCGCTATGGCGGCGCGGTTGCTGATGAAGCCGTCCATGTGATCGCCAGCGCCACGCTGCGGGCGCGCAATCCGATCGCGCTGACGCGAACCGTGAGCATGCTCGGTGTCGGCGTCGCTCAGGCCTGGGCGCTGATCGGCCGCCTCAAGCCCGCAGCGGTGATTGGCTTCGGCGGTTACCCCACGGTGCCGCCCGTCCTCGCGGCGGCTTGGCGCGGCGTCCCGACGCTGATCCACGACGCTAACGCGGTCATCGGCCGGGCTAATTGGCTGTTGGCGCCGCGCGTCAGCGCGATCGCCACCACCTTTCCCGACGTGTTCCGCGGTCAGCCGCATCTTGCCGCCAAGGCCACGCTCACCGGCAATCCGGTCCGGCCAGCAGTTGTTGCCGCGGCGGCAACGCCCTATTCAACGCCCGCCGATCCGTTGCGGCTTCTCATTTTCGGCGGCAGCCAAGGCGCGCGGGTTATGGCCGACGTCGTTCCGGCCGCGATCGGACAGCTCGAACCGGCGCTCCGCGCGCGGCTTGCCATCGTCCAGCAAGCCCGCGAGGAGGATATGGGCCGCGTGCGCAACGCCTACGACAACCTGTCCGTTAGCGCTGAAATCGCCGCTTTCTTGCCCGATCTGCCGGCGCGCATGGCGGCAAGCCATTTAATTGTGGCGCGCTCGGGGGCTTCCACCGTCGCCGAGCTGTCCGCGATCGGCCGGCCGGCTATTTTGGTGCCGCTGCCGCATGCGCTCGATCAGGATCAATTCGCCAATGCCGGTGTGCTGCAGAGCGCCGGCGGCGCGATTCGGCTGATGCAGGAAGAGTTTACCCCGCGGCGGCTCGCGGACGAGATCGCCACGCTGGCGGCCGCGCCGGAACGGCTCGCGGCCATGGCCGCGGCGGCCCGGACGCTGGGCCGGCTCGATGCCGCCGACCGGCTTGCCGAGCTGGTGCTCAAGGTGGCGGCGACGGGCGCAAACCAGTAGTTTCGCGCCGGCGCTCTTCGCCCAGGGAGACTTCATGAAATTGCCGCGCAACATCGGTCCGGTGCACTTCGTCGGCATCGGCGGCATCGGCATGAGCGGCATCGCCGAGGTGCTCGCGAATCTTGGCTATGTCGTGCAGGGCTCCGACCAGGCCGAGAGCGCCAATGTCAAAAGGTTGCGCGAGAAGGGCGTGAAGATCGCGATCGGCCATGCGGCCGACAATCTGGACGGCGCCCAAGTCGTCGTCGTCTCTTCGGCGATTAAGCCTGACAATCCGGAACTCGTCGCGGCGCGCGCGCAGCGGCTGCCGGTCGTGCGGCGGGCCGAAATGCTGGCGGAGCTGATGCGGTTGAAAAGCTGCGTCGCCATTGCCGGCACGCACGGCAAGACCACGACAACCTCGATGGTCGCGGCGCTGCTCGACGCCGGCGGTTTCGATCCGACGGTGATCAACGGCGGCATCATCAACGCCTACGGCACTAACGCGCGGCTGGGCGCCGGCGACTGGATGGTGGTCGAGGCCGACGAATCCGACGGCACGTTTCTCAAGCTTCCGGCGGATGTCGCGATCGTGACCAACATCGATCCCGAGCACCTCGATCACTTCAAGAGTTTCGACGCGGTGCAGGAGGCGTTCCGCGCCTTCGTCGAGAACGTGCCGTTTTACGGGTTTTCGGTGATGTGCACGGATCATCCGGTGGTGCAGAGCCTTGTCGGCCGCATCGAAGATCACCGCATCATCACCTACGGCGAGAATCCACAGGCCGATGTGCGGCTCGTCGATATCTCACACGCCGGCGGCATCTCGCTATTCACCATCACCTTGCGCGACCGCGCCGGGCAGTCGATACACGAGATCAAGAATGTCGCGCTGCCGATGCCGGGACGGCACAATGCGCTCAACGCCACGGCCGCGATCGCGGTCGCGCATGAACTTGGCGTCGATGACAATCGCATCAGAGAGGCGCTGGCCAATTTCGGCGGCGTGCGGCGACGCTTTACCCGCACCGGCATGTGGAACGGCGTCACCATCATCGACGATTACGGGCACCATCCGGTCGAGATCGCAGCCGTGCTCAAAGCCGCGCGGGAGTCGACCAAGGGTCAGGTGATCGCCGTGGTGCAGCCCCATCGCTACACGCGACTTGCCGCGTTATTCGAACAGTTCTGTACCTGTTTCAACGATGCCGATGCCGTAATTGTCGCGCCCGTCTACGCGGCTGGCGAAGCGCCAATCGAAGGCGCCGACCGCGACGCGCTGGTGCAGGGGCTGCGCACGCACGGCCACCGCCGCGTCGTCGCGCTCGACAGCCCCGAAAAGCTTGCCTCGCTGGTCGCCGGAATGGCGCAGCCGGGCGACTATGTCGTCTGCCTCGGCGCCGGATCGATCACGCAATGGGCCTACGCGTTGCCCGGAGAATTGGCGGCGGCCGCAAGCTAAAACGTCGCACCATGATCAAAACATGCCTCGCCGTTCGTCATGTGGCCTTTGAGGATCTCGGCTTGCTCGGGCCGCTCGTTGCCGCGCGCGGCTATGGCGTCCGCTATCACGATGCCGGCGTTCAGCCGATCAACGCGGAAACGCTGCTGGCGCCGGATCTTTTGATCGTGCTCGGCGGTCCCATCGGGGTCTATGAGGGCGACGCCTATCCGTTCATCGCCGATGAGATCGGGGCGATTGCGGCGCGCATCGCGGCGGACAAGCCGATGCTGGGCATTTGCCTCGGCGCGCAGATGATGGCAACGGCGCTCGGCGCGCGCGTCGCGCCGGGGCCGGTCAAGGAGATTGGCTGGGCGCCACTGACGCTGACGGCCGAAGGCCGCGCATCGGCGCTCGGGGCGCTCGGCGCGACGCCGGTGCTGCACTGGCATGGCGACAATTGCGACTTGCCGGCAGGATGCACGCGGCTGGCGTCGACGCAGCATTGTCCGGTGCAGGCGTTCGAGCGTACGCCATCGCAGCTGGCATTGCAGTTTCATCTGGAAACCGATCCGGCGCGGTTCGAGAGCTGGCTCGTCGGCCACACCGTCGAACTCGGCAAGGCCGGCATCGATCCGCGCGAGCTGCGTGTGCAAGCGCGCACGCTCGGGCCGGCGACGCGCGACCTCGGAAACAAAGTGCTTTCGGCCTGGCTCGATAAGGCGGTCGAGGCGGAAGCATGAGCTTTCCCGATATTGTCGCTGCTTTGCAGACGAAAATGCCGGCGTTGCGCGGCCGGC
>Ga0187858_10001918_pt1 | contig 22071 bp, 19 predicted proteins | sample June2016WEW_8_15_FD_133015 | JGI IMG/M metagenome (GOLD analysis project Ga0187858, IMG submission 133015) | Peatland microbial communities from SPRUCE experiment site at the Marcell Experimental Forest, Minnesota, USA - June2016WEW_8_150 | ecosystem: Environmental > Terrestrial > Soil >...
ATCGCCCTGTACCTGGAGCACTACAATCGCCCGGCCGCGCACTGGAACATCGTGCGCTCCGTCTCGCTGTATGGCTTGATGGGCCTAGGCTACGCCCTCTGGACGGGCCTGCACGTGTCGGAAAAGCTCCAGGCGAACCCGATGATGGCCCAGGGCGCCACCTACCTGGACGCCATCGTCGGCATCGCCATGTATGTTTTTCCGCTCGGGATCGTGGTGCTGCTGGCCCAGTCGGTGCTGGCCCATCCCCCGGTCGGAAAACCGGAAGACCTGCTCACCCAGGTCCGTACACGGGGAAAGGACCGCTGACATGTACCCACGTAGTCCCCTACGGGGATGCTATGGGCAAGTGGAAACAGCCTGGAAGCAGACGGATGGACCCAAAAACAGCGTTCTGGCGTATACGCCAGGGTTAAGGGGCTTAAGGCGTATACGCCAGCTTGAGAGTAACCTGGCGGATCCTATTATTAGCACCCCCTGCAGAGAGAATTCGGAGACACCGTGCTGACCATCCACGATAACGGCCTGAAGATCGACGACGGAAAATTCCGCTACGCCTGGTACAAGGTCTCCGAAAGTACCCCGCAGGGGCAAAGTACCCCAAAGGGGCAAAGTACCCCAAAGGGGCACGATGGCGGCATGCCCTACTACCGCTGCGTGGCCCTCAAGCAGATGGACATCATCCCGGTCACCGAGCGGGAGGACTACGACCTGCTGGGTAAGATGTGGCGCGCCATGCGGGGCATCTACAACGCCGATGTCAACTTCGTCGCCGCCAATGCCGGGATCTTCTCCCCGGAGCACATCGGCTTGGTGCAGTACTTCGGAGCCGCCGGGGAAGGCCCGGACGAGAGCACGGCAGCGGAGAACGCCCTGCGGGGCATGGCGACCGTCGAAGGGGTCATGGCAAACTTCCACCAGTCCCAGCTCGTGCCTCCGAACGAGGACTGGCTGCGCTGGTATCTGGACTTCATCACCTCGCGCGGCCGCTTCATCGCCGCCATCCTGGGACACCCGGATCCCCGCCAGGGTCGCGGCGCAGGCACGAAAGACGGAGCGATCGGAGATTCCTCGAAGGACGACCTGGCATTGGAGCAGAACGAAATCCTGTTCCGGGGTCTGGCCAAGCTCCAGCAAAACTTCGTCTTCCAGGTGCTGGCCGAACACGTCTCCCGTCCACGCTTGACCCAAACGCTCATGCGCATGGCCGAGATGACCTCCTCCGTCGCGTCCAGGCGCAAAGGGGCGATCAACATCGGCTTCAGCCTGGGGATCCCCTTGATGGCCGCCATCGGGCAGAGCATGGCCGGGTCGCAGGGAGCCTCCCTGGGAACCTCGCAGGGACAGACCCAGTCCGCCCAGCACACCTGGGGCAACAGCCACACGGTCGGCCAGGCGCATACTGAATCACAGAGCGTCTCCCACACCGTGGGCAGCTCCTGGGGCAATACCACCGGGAAGAGCGTCACAGACACCACCGGGAAAAGCGTCACGGACACAAGCTCTAAATCAACGACGAACTCGCAAGGCGTGTCCGCATCCCAGGGAACCAGCGAGGGCGTCAGCGCCGGTGTCAATGCAGGCGGCAACCTGGGCGGAAATATCGACCTTGCCCCGGCGGGACTGGGTGGTGACCTGGGCGCAGGCCTGAATGCGGGAGCCAGCTTGGGCGCCAGTCTGGGCTGGAGCCAGTCTCAGAGCGTGTCGCAGGGGATCGCCAATACGGTCGGCCAGGCCCACTCCGTCGGAAGCATGCAATCCAACTCCGTCGGCAGCTCACAGTCGCAATCCCAGGGTGGGATGGTGGCCGACACCGTTTCGCACGGCACCGCCGACACCAGCTCAGAGGCCTGGGGAACCAGCGAAGGCTACGGCCAGGGCGTAGCCCAGAGCGTGGCCCGCTCGCAGGCCCTCAGCGACGCTCTGATGCACGGCGTCACCAGCGGGTTGCCCGCCGGCCTGATGCCCGGCATCAACATCGGGCGCTCCTGGCAGACCGAGGATCATGTCGCCGAAACCCTGACCGAAGTGCTGCTCAAACTGAAAGGGCTGGTCAACGAGGCTTCCACCGAAGGCGGCTTCATGGCCAACGCCCTGATCTTCACCGAGTCCATGGACGGCGCTTCGGCAGCCGACGCCCTGGCTCCGCAGGCGTTCCACGGTCCGGACGTGGCCACCCCGATCCTGACCATCGCCCCGCTCGAAGGCGACGAGTTGGAACTCAGGACGCATGCCCTGGCCTTCGTCCCCTGGCGAGGCGGAGAAGACAACGATCCACTGAACGGGGCGCTCTGGACCCGCTACGCCACCCTGCTCACCGCTCCCCAAATGGCGGCTCTGACCGCCCCGGCACTGTTCGAGGAAGGCGTGGCCTCTACCGTCATGGCCCCGATTCCCCAGGGCATGGGCTTCATCCCGAACATGCCCGGCCGCGTCATCATCGGCCACCAATACAGCCCGGAGACCGCCGACTTGACCACCGCCCAGGTGCGGCTCTCACCGGAAATGTTCATGCACACGCTCTATGCCGGCGACACCGGCTTCGGCAAGAGCGTGGCCGCCATCCGCACCGTGTACGAGACCACCCGGGAATGGGACTGGCGCACGATCGTCCTGGACTTCGGCCAGGGCTGGCGCCAACTGCTCAATGCCCCCGGCCTGGAAGGACGGGTCAACATCCTGCAGCTCTGGCCCGGTGCGGTCCGCCCAATGCGCTGGAACCCGCTCCAGATCGGGCGGGCCATTGCCCCGGAGATCCAGTGGCGGGCCTTCGCGGACGTCTTCGGCGGGATCACCCAGCTGGGCGTCAAGCGCCAGAAGCAGGAGCTGCTCGAAGCCCTGCGGCACTGCTACCTGCGCGCGGGCGTCCTGATCGACGACCCGGAGGTGCGCAGCGATCCCCAGTGGGGTAAGGTCCAGCCGGACGAAGCAGCCCTGATCGGTGCGGCCGTCGGTCTGCCTCTCTCTGCACTCACCCCGCAGCAGCGCCAGGCCCTGGCGGTGGGGCGCAGCTCCGTGGTCGGCCTGGCCGACCTGTACCAGGAGATCACCACCCGGCGGGAAGCGGTTCCGCCGCGCGACACCATGCTGACCGGCGTCCTGGACGGCATCCTGTTCCGCATGAACCCGCTGGTGCAGGGATCAGCGGCGGTGCAGTTCGCTCCTGGGAAGGACTGTGTACCGGTCGAGGACCTCGGCAAGCCCTCAGGGATCACCATCATCGAAGGCGGCCAGTTCCTGGACGAGTTCGGCAAAGCCTTCCTGCTGGGTTGGGTCGGCTGGCACACTTACATGGACCGGGTGGCCACGCGAGTCCAGAATGTCCACCTGACCGAGCCGATGCTGCACATCGTCTACGAGGAGGCCAACAAGATCTTCGGCCAGCCGCAGAAAGGCGGCGGGGAGGATGGCGGCGGCGGCACGGACATTTCCGAGCAGTACGGCGCGCAGTTCCGGGATGCCCGCAAGTACGGGATCCGCTTCTCGGTGATCGCCCAGGCCCCCGCCCTGATCGCCCCGGACATCATCTCGTCCTGCTCTAACCTGGTGATCAACTACCTGAAGAACCCGAACGACAAGGACCTGGTGCTTTCGGCCCTGGCTCGCTCGGAAAAAGGCTTCCGGGACGAGGAGTGGCGGCGCTTCGTGGACGACATGTCCGTCGGCATGGCGATCGGACGGTTTCCCTACACGGCCACCCGCAAGTTCCAGCGCCCGGTCCTGTTCCGGCCCCTGATGCTGGAAGTTCCGGAGCCCACCAACACCGAGATCGCCGACCGGCTCGGGAGCATCGCCCTATGAAGCCGCTGAAGATCTCCAAAGCATTCCTTGGGGCGCTCGGGGTGGGAGTCATCGCCTGCCTCCTGATCGCCGCGACAATCCTGGTGCTCCACCAGCCCATCCTCCAGGATAACGGCTGGAACGGCGCGCAGCCGATCAGCAGTACCACCCCCAGCGCGGCCATTTTCCCGGCGGCCCCGGACTGGTCGAAGTACATGCCGCCAATATCATCCCCGCAGGGGACCCTGGCACTCCCGACACGGGCCGCCACAACGCCCTTCACCACCTGGATATCATCCCCGGAGGGGGTATTGCCCCCGGAGGGGACGCCCCTCCCGCCGGGGATCCCAACTGATACCCCAACTTCCCAACCGTGAGGTTTAGCTTATGTCTTCTTCCCCAACATCCACTTCCAGCCTCCCGATCGTCTTCCTGGATCCAGACAGCGATGAGGCCGCCGAAGTCCTGACCCAGGCCCTGCAAAGCCTGCCCCAGGGGGCGCTCGTGCTCGGGCTGATCCTCAAGATCGAACGCCTGCCGGACGGCAACGAAAAACTCGTCAACTGGGAGTACGCCGCTCCGGAAACATTGAAGTCGCTTGCCCTGGTCCTGCCCGGCGAGACATCCCAACCCCTCATCAAGGAGTAACCCCATGTTCAAAAAAGTCATCCCCTATGTCCTGGCCAGCCTGGTCTTCTTTGTCGCCCTGATCCTGCTGCACCCGGCGCCCTCCAAAATGGTCGTCGTGGCAGCCCACGACCTGCCCGCCGGCCATACCCTGGTGGCAAGCGACCTGTCCCTGGTAGCCATGCCCGCCAGCAGCGTCGCTTCCGATGCCCTGACGAACACCAGGCTGGCCGTCGGGCAAACGCTCAAGATCGACCGCGGCCAGGGCGACATCCTGCGCACATCCAACCTGGGCGAGATGATCACCCTGCAGCCAGATGAACGGGCCGTGGCGGTCAAGGTCACCGACGAGACCGGCCTGGTCGGTCTGCTCGTCCCCGGCGATAAGATCGGCATCGTGGCCTCCATTCCGATGCAGTCCCAGGATACCCAGGGGACCTTCTCGAAGGCCACCCTCGAAGGCCTGCGGGTGCTGTACCTCGACCCGCGCTTCGCCGCTTCTGTCAATTCCACACTCTCCAGCGCCTCCATGCAGCCGGTGAGTTCCGCCTCCAGCTCCCTGACGGGGACCGGCGGCGTCAATACCACCAGCGAGCGCGCCCAGACCGGCTTCGTGGTCCTGGCAGTCCCGACCAGCTTGCAAACCGTGCTGTACGACTTCAGCGCGGATAACTCCGTCTCCGAAACACGCTCCGTCAACGTGCTCGAACTGCTGGCCGCCCTGGATTCAACGAGTGGATCCGAGATCACCCTCTACCTGATGCCCGGCGAAAACGCCAGCCGGTTCTCCTCGCCCGGTCTCTGGCTCCCGGACCTGGTCATCACTCCAGAGGCCTCTGAGACCCCCACCCCAGCCGCGACGCCAAAACCATGAACAGGCGACACGCATGAGTCCAACTTCCTCCTGGGGACCGCAGGCGACCCAGCACGCCAGCGGCGAAACCCCCGTCAGTGTGCTGCTGGTCGGCGAGGTCGGGCAGCGCTTATTGACCTGGCAGCAGGCCGTCACGATGGATGCGCGCTTCCGCATGGCCGCACTCGCCAACGATCCTTCCGACTTCCAGGCCAAGCTCAGCTACAGCCCGGAGGTCGTCATCCTGGATGCCATGATCTTCAAGGGGCCACAAATGCTGCTCCAGGCTCTGACCGCCATCAGCGGGGCAGCCTACGTCATCCTGCCCGCCTCGGTCAGCACGAGCGACGATCCGGAGGTCAAAGAACTCTCCGGGAAGCTCAAGACCCTGCCCTCGGTCAAGCAGATCTTCCTCGGCGACGCGCCCATCTCGGACCTGCTCCAGCGCGCCTATGGCGATGCCCTGGCTCTCCGGAAAACGATCGCCGCACCGATGTCCTGGGCGAACCGTACCCAGGGCATGGCAAGCGTCTCGGGACTGCGCGTGATCACCGTCTGGAACCGGGTCGGCGGGGTCGGCAAGACCACCCTGGCGGCCGCCCTTGGCCTGGCAGTGGCACGGCGGGGCCTGCGCTCCCTGCTGGTCGGCCTGGACGCCCCGGACGTCATGCCGCTCCACCTCAGCCTGAAATCCGAACCGAACATCCTGGGCTGGTTCGCAACACCGACGGATAGCGGGATCAAGAACAGTCTCCAGCATGTCGGGAATCTGGACGTGCTGGCGGGTTTCCCCGACATCCTGGCCGAGAAGGCCGGCCTGGAGGCCGGGGACAAGAACTCGATCGCTTCGCTGGTCACGACCGCCGCCTACGGCGGCTATGCCGCCATTATTCTGGACGCACCTGCCTCCAGCGGTATTGCTTCCCTGGCGATCCTGGCGGCCAACACCTGGGTCCTGGTCGCCCGCCCAACCCTGGCGGATGCCTGGGCCTCGGTGGATGCGCTCCGCACCGTCACCCAGCGCGCGGCTGGCCAGCACCGCATCGCACCCGGCAACATCTTCGTGGTCCTGAACATGCGCGGCAGCGGAATGCTCTCCCCGAACGAGTGGCACCAGGCAGCCGACTCGGCCTGCCGCAAGCTCGGTCTCGCAACCGGTTTCCCGCCGGTCGCGGCGGTGATCCCGTTCGTCCCGGGCGTTCCACTCAGCCAGGATGCCGGCAGGCCGGTCCTGGACAGCGACGACGAATTCGCCCGGCCCATCCACGGCCTGGCCGACATGCTCTTCGGTGGGACCGGCCCGGCTGATTCCAGGAAAAAAGACGGCAAGAAGTTCAGCCTGGGCGGCTTCTCCGTCAAGGTCAAGGAGTAGACCATGCCACAGAGATCAGGTTGGGGCGCCGTCGTCCCCACGATCGAACCCGCCCAGCGTGCCCAGATCCTCGAGGAAGTCGCCGCGACTTTCAAAGGACGGCCCCTGGAAGAGCTGCGCCAGGACACGGAAAAGCTCGTCCCGCTGGCAACCCAGGGCGTCCTGGCCTCGGCCGGGAGACTGGGCCTCCAGATCCCCGAGGCGGACGTGCTCAGTCTCGCCCGGGAAGTGGTCGCCCGGGTGGGCGGCCTGGGCTTCCTCGCCCCGCTCCTGCGCCTGGACAGCGGCATGAGCGAGATCGCCCTCAACCCGGACGGATCCGTCTGGGTCGTCCCGAAGGGCGAACAGGACTTCGTGTCATTGGATCTCCATCCTTCCCAGAACGACGTGTGGCGCGCCGTCGAGGCGCTGCTGGCTCCTCTGGGACGGGCCTGCAACGAAGCCTCGCCGTCGGTGGACGCCAAGCTGCCCCGCCAGGAAGGACTACCCGGCGGCGCACGTATCAAGATCTGCCATCCGGTAATCGCCCCCGGAAAAGGCTATCCGGCCATCAGCATCCGCCTGTTCGAGCCGAAGCCGGTCCCGCCCTCCCAGCTGGTCGCCTGGAACATGGCGCCGCAATCGATCGTGGACGCCCTGGTCGAGGCGGTCGGGAAGGGCCTGCGCATCCTGGTGATCGGAGGCACGAACAGCGGCAAGACCACCCTGCTCTCGGCCATCTGCAACGGTATCCCGAAGTCCGCCCGGGTGCTCAAGATCGAAGACCCGGAGGAGATCTGGCTGGACCACCCGCACGTCGTCACGCTCGAAGCGCGCCCGGCCCAGCTCGGCACGGCGGTCACCTCGTACATGCTCTCGAGCGGCGTGGACGATGCCATGCGCATGGCCCCGCGCTGGCTGATCGTCGGGGAAATGCGCCGTGGGGATGCCGCCGCGGCGCTCTTCCGCGCCCAGATGTCCGACCACCCGGGTCTCTCGACCTTCCATGCCGAAGGCCCGGAGGCGGCCATCAGCCGGCTCAACCTGCTGCTGTTCAATGACGTGGGGGTGCGCGCCGAAGGGGCCAAGGAGATGTTCGTCCAGGCCATCGACCTGCTGGTCCAGGTCGGTTTCCGGCTGGACCAGAATGGCAAGCGCCGCCGGCACATCGTTGGCATCTGGAAGGTCCAGAAGGCTCTCAAAGCCGGCAACGTCATCTTCATCCCACTCTACCGCCTGGCGGGTGAAGAGGTTGACGAACGGGCCGCTTCGCTCAGCTATGTCGAGAACAAGTTCAATCAAATCGCCGCGGCAGAATCACAGCCGCGAGAGGAATAAACCATGACCCTCAGTCTTTTTCACATTCCCCCCGCTCTCTTCGCCTTCCTGCCCGCCCTGGCAGCCGCAGCCCTGGCAGGCATCGGCTACCTGGTAGCGGTGCAGCTGGTCGCAAATCTCGGCAGCAAGAGTTCCGTCACCCGCCTGGAAGCGTTCGCCGGCACGGCGGCCACCCCGAGCGTCGCAGCCGTCCCGGTCGGGAGCGCCACCCACAAAGTCCGCCTGGCATTTGCCAAATACGGCATCGCCGCGAACGGGCGCGAAGATTTCATCCTCTGGATGGCCCGGCTGGTCGTGGGGATCGGCCTGACCCTGCTCCTGCTCGTCGCCGGTCTGCCGCTCGTCACCAGCCTGATTGGCCTGGTGGCCGGCTACGTGCTCGTGGACGGGCTTGTGACCCGCACCTGGAATCGCATGCGCACCGACGTCGAAAGCGAGATCCCCGGGCTGCTCTCCGGCCTGAAGTCGGCCATCTCCACCGCCCCTAACGTCCCCCAGGCCCTGGCCGACACCGCCCGGACCCTGCGCATCGGCGGTCCGCTGCGGAGCTGGGCGGAACAGACCGCCTCCCGCATGCACGCCGAAGGACAGCCCTGCCTGGGGGACCTGCGCAGGGAAGCCGCCGCCGTCTCCTCCTCCCTGGCAGTCTGCGTCGAGCTGATCGGGCGGATGTGGACCACCGGCGGGGAGGGCTACGGCCAGGCGTTCGAGAACGCCGCCGACAACCTGCGGGATGTGCTCTCCGCGCGTGTCCTGGCGCGTGCGCGCGGCGCCGGGGCGCAGTCCACCACCAACCTGCTGATGGGGCTGGCTTTCGTCGTGATCGTTTTCATCAACCGGAACCCCTCCATGGCCGCTACCGTGCGGACCCCGCTGGTCCAGGTGGCCTATGCCGCCATCTTCCTGATGATCGTATATGGCTACACCATGATCAACGCCATGATCGAGAACGCTGTTTAGGAGACCAAACATGGACTACCACGCCTTTATTCCCCTGATCGCCGCTCTCCTGCTCGCCCTGATCACTTTCTGGCTTGCCCACCGCTCGAGCTTCACCATCCAGAGATCCGCCACCAACCGGCTCGAGGCGTATGCGCAGACGGACCGGCCCGGCATGACCGACCGGGTCGGCGACCTGCTCGTGGCCCGGCTGGGCCTGAGCCTGGCCTCCTGGAAGCAGGAACTACGCTGGGCACAGATCGGCGGCCATTACCTGACAAAAGGCGGCCAGCTCAAAACGGTCGGGAGTGTCCTGGGCCAGTCCGTCCTGTACGGCGTCCTCGGTCTCGTCTTTATGCTCCTACTGCACGCCTTCGGCCTGGTCTACTGGCTCATGCTCGCCCTGCTGGTCTACTACCCATACCTGACTTTGCGCGGGCGGGCGGATACCGTCCGGGAGGCCGTGAAGCGCGGCCTGCCCGAAGCAGCCGCCCTGGTGGCTGCCGAGATGTCCGCCGGGAATTCCCTCAGCCTGGGCGTGGAACGGGCCAGCTCCCTGCCCGGCCCGATCGGTCAGATCCTGCGGGAGGCGGTCGACCGGGCACGCGCCGAGGGCGCCCTGCTCTTTTCCCAGGCCGGGGCCATCGGCGTCATCGTACGGCAGTTCACGGACCTGCACTTCGCGCCGCTGGAGACCTTTGCCGCCCGCATGGATGCGGTGGCTGCCCACGGCACGGAAGGCCCGAAGCGCATGAACGAACTGGCGCGTGACCTGGCGATGGAGTACCGGGTCACAGTGGCGCGTGCCGCTGAAACGCTCGACAACAAGCTTCTGATGCCGATGACGATCTTCTTCTTCGTGCCCTTCCTGGCGGCCATCTTCATCCCACTGATGGCGAATATCTTCAGCACCTTCTAGACATGTCGATCAGGAGAATGTCCATGAAAGGAAAATTGAGGAAATTCTTTATTGCGGCCTGCATCATCTCCCCGTTCGTTTTCTTCGGGGTGGTGGTCGTGCTGGCGGATGTATGGAGCGGTCCGGCGAACCGCATGACCGCCGGGACCTGCACCATCCACCACTATCATCTGGGTTCGCTCGTTTGCAGCGAACCCTGCGGGGAGCCGGAATATCACATTTGCACCGCCGCCTGCGATGCCGCCGGCGGATGCGATTCATCCACTACGGACAACAATCCCGGCCACTCTCTGCCGGATGCGACGGTCTCCGGGACGACCTCCTGCTCGTCTGCAGGAGCTAACGGCTGGTGCAAGGGGGTTGGCACGCTCCACCTGAGCGGGACCGAACCGGTATCCGGCTACCACATTACCGGCTTCGACAGCACTCTCGACGGGCCTCTATGCAGCGGGTCGTCCTGTGATTGGAACTTCCCGCAGGGGGTAACAACCAACTTGGGCTACTGGGCGAAGTCGTCCTTTGGTGACGAGTCAGAAGAGGCGTTCGCCTCCATGAGCGTGGACAATGTTCCCCCCGCTTTGACTCTCACAATCCCTGCTCCGAACGGGCAAAACGGCTGGTTCAAATCCGGCCCCGTGACTGCTTCATCATCGGCAACCGATGCAACGTCGGGTGTTTCCGGATCCCCGAGCATCAATGGGGGCGGGTCCTCGTTCTCCGCTGCCTCCGACGGGGTGTACAACCTGATTGCGACCGTCTCCGACATGGCGGGAAATACTGCTTCGACCAGCGGGACCATTCGCCTGGATACCACACCGCCAGGTATGTCAGTATCAATAAACCCAGCCTCACCGGATGGTACGAGCAATTGGTACGTCTCGCCGGCTGTCCTGGCCGGTGTGGCCTCGGATGCCACCTCGGTCATTGCCAGCACCCAGTACCAGGTGGACGGCGGGAGCTGGCAGAACGGCACATCCTTCAGTGAAGGCACGGATGGCACGCACACGCTCGTTTTCCGGACCACGGATGTTGCCGGCAACACCACCAGCGCAGCTCCCGTGACCGTTAAGGTGGATCGAACCGCACCCATACCTGATGCGTCCCTGGCTCCGGCGTCTCCCAATGGCGCCAACGGTTGGTATGTCTCGCCGGTGACCGTCACGGCAAATTCAACTGATGCCACCTCCGGCGTGGCCAGCCAGGGCGTCTCCCTGGACAGCAGCACCTGGACGCCCTCGCTCACGATCTCGACGGATGGAACCTATACGGTGCAGGCCCAGGCCCAGGATAAGGCAGGTAATTCGGCCAGCACGACCAAAACGCTCAAACTGGACGCCACTCCGCCCACCGCCAGTCTCCAAATTCCCGCCCCGGACGGCGCCAACGGCTGGTATGTCTCCCCGATGACCGTTTCTGTCACTGGGACGGACGCCACATCCGGGATCGGGAGCAAGCTGGTCTCGCTGGATGGCACTACCTGGGTCTCCAGCCTGACCATCTCTGCCGATGGCGTATACAGTGTGCGCGGCCGCGTCACGGACAACGCCGGCAACACGACTACAACCTCCCCCGTGACAGTCTCGGTTGATCGAACTGCACCCGTACCGGACGCGTCACTGTCCCCGGCCTCTCCAGATGGAGCCAACGGCTGGTACGTCTCGCCTGTGACAGTATCGGCAGACTCGTCCGATGCCACCTCCGGTATCGCCAGCCAGGCGGTTTCGCTGGATGGTTCATCCTGGAAGCCTTCCGTCACCATCTCAGCCGACGGCACATCCACAGTCCAGGTACGGGCTGCTGACAATGCCGGTAACACGGCCAGTTCGTCAAAGACGGTGCGCCTGGATACGACTCCGCCGACCGCCAGCTTCGTGCTGCCGCCTGCTGACGGGGACAACGGTTGGTATGTCTCCCCCGTGACCGTATCAGCCGTCGGGACGGACGCCACGTCGGGGGTTGCCAGCCAGGTTGTTTCGCTGGACGGTACGACCTGGGAGTCCAGCCTGGATCTCTCCAGCGACGGCGTATACAGCGTGCATGGCCAGGTCATCGACTATGCTGGCAACACAACCAGTATCACCCGGACGGTCAGCATTGATCACACCCCGCCCGTCGTAGGCACGCCGGTTCTGACCGGTACGCTGTGCCTGGCCGGCTGGTACACCTCGAGCGTGGGGGTGTCGGTCTCGGCGACGGATGCCACCTCCGGGATCGCCTCGATCCAGTATTCCGTGGACGGGGGCGCCTGGCAGACAACCGCCCCGAACCTCACGGATGGCGTTCACACCGTCCAGGTCAAAGTCACCGATAAGGCCGGGAATGTCTCTAGCACTTCTGCTTCCGCCTCGGTGGATGCCACTCCGCCGGTCTCCGCCTTCATCTCGCCCCCCGAAGGCTCCACTGTGAATGCCAGTGGGAACCAGGTGGTGCATTTGACCGGCTCGACCTCCGATGCCACCTCCGGGGTGGCCGGAGCCGAGATCTCGCTGGACGGAGGCGCCACCTGGCAGAACTTGCCGCTCGGTCCGGGGGATGCCTGGTCGTACGACTGGAACGGTCTGCGCAATAACGGCACCTACACCTTCCTGGTGCGGGCGACCGACAACGCCGGTAACCTGGAACACCCCGCCAGGGTCACCATCGTAGTGGGCAACCAGGCCCCCAAAGTGTCGATCACGCCGCTCTGGCTGGATTTCGGTTCTGCGAGCGTATCCATCAATCCGGGTTCGTTACCGATCGCTGGCGCAAGCATCACCGTGAAGGATCCAAAAGATCGCTGGCCGGAGGCCGTTTTCTCTTATGCCGGCTCGGCCCTGCCAACCAAATTCACCTGGTTGGGACGTATGGGCAATGGCTCGGTCGCAACCATCGGGAGGTACCAGGTCACTGTCAAAGCCTGGGATGCCTTCGGGAACACCGGCAGCGCTTCCGGCTGGGTGCTCATCCCGCTGCCGCCGCCGCAACCGACCGCCACCCCGGCTGCGCTGGCCGCACCACAGCAGCCGACCGCCGCGCCCTCCATGCCTGTCCGCCTGGCGGCTGTGGCCCCGCAGGCCACTCCCACTCCTACACCTGCGCCAATGGTCGTTCCCACCCAGGCTCCCACGCCGCCACCGGCTGCTCCTGCCAGGCCCAGTTCCAGCCCCTGGTGGCCGGCCACATTCACCGGCAGCCTGTTTGTACTATTCCTGTCTGTTTCTTTTCTCGATCCACGCCCGGCGGCCTGGCGCCGCCTGGCGCGTATCCGATCCAATCCAAAATCCTAATGGAGGTAGTTCAATGGAAATTGCAACTTTTATCCTGGTTCTTTGCCTGGCCCTGATCCTGACGATCTACAACCGCCGCCAGGCGCACGCCCTGGAGTACATGGCCCGTCTCGAAGAAGACCGGGCCGCCCGGGAGATCCGCGACCGGCGGGAACGCAAGGCCGGCGAGTTGCAGGTCGAACCGCTGCGCTGGCTGGAAAAGATGGTCAACCCGCTGCTCGATAGCCCGCTCAGCTTGACCGACACGGCCAAGCGGGTCGTCCCGGAGGTCGGGACCATAGAGCTGCGCTCCGGCGATGGCCGCCGGCTGCTCGTCTCGACCCAGGCGCTCCCGGACCTGCGCAGGTACGACCGCCAGGTGCGCCACTCGAGCGGCCGCGGCGCGGCTGCCCGGTTGTCCGAATTCGCGGCCACCCCGCTCCTTGGGAGAAGCTGGCGGGTATGGAACGCTTCCCGCACAATGGCCGACGCGGGGGAATTCTTCGACATGGAAGCCGAGGCCTGCGGACGTGGCCTGGGCCTGGACTGGGGCACACCGACCCGCTTGTGGTTCTATGTCCTGCCTACCTGAGACCCGGATCGCCCTGCACGCACTGACAGCCGCCCTGGTCATCTGGGGCGGCCTGCAGGATTGGCGCCAGCGTGAAGTGGCGGACTGGCTGACCTGGCCCTTGTTCGTGCTGGGTCTGGGGGCAGCCGCTTTCCGCGCCGTCCATCTGGATCTTCTCCCACTGATCGTAAGCGTCTTCGTCCTGGTCGTCTGGTATTGCAACTGGCTGGGCGGAGCGGACGCCAGGGTGCTGGTGGGACTGTGGGGATTATGGCCACTGGCCGGGTTGCTAGGAATAGTTTGTACGGGTTTGTGGGGCTTGGTGTTAGTCTTGCGCCAGCGAGGAAAGGAACGCATCCCTGCCCTTGTTGCGGTAGCTTTAGGCACTATTATTCAGATGGTGGTTGAAATATTCAAGTTATTCAAATCCACTTCATTTAGTTTAAAATAGAAATTACGAAAAGCGACTATCTGATTCGTAATCGCTTGGCCGCAGATCCAAATGCTGCCGGGTCAACTTGATAAATACATACAGTGCAAAGGAGAATGTATTTTCCCTTAGCTTTGTTTGAATCAGGCTTGTAAGGATATTAGGTTGACCATGGCTAAAAATAGGCTCCTTGTGCCCCAAACAGGGATACGGAAATTATTGGGATATTAGATACTAACCCGAACAGAAGATTTTAAATTTAGGAGCTTGGGGTATTCTCGTTGGGTATATTATTGATACTGTTTCAGACATTTGCAACAGAGCAAGTTGACAAGATTACCTTCAGTACTTGCTCACCACCATGTTCGAGCAGGCACAGGGTTTCACCGGATCTCAGTAATACCCGCACGGACAACTGTGCAGCAATTCCACTTTCGAATTTTGTAAGATTAGGAGCGGCACCTGACAAGAAAAATTATGGTCGTTATTTAACATGGAAGGAGGAGCGGAATCTGCTGTGCGAATTGCTAACAATTGCGCGATAATGAATGGAGTCTCGCCAGGTGGGATATGTCATGTCGTTCGACGTGTCAAAGGTTAATAGCCATGAGTTTTCAAGATGAACCATTCTCAATAAAATTTAAGAATATGATTGATATAGCGATTGCTTTCACTGCTATGACCCGAGTATTTGAAAATGGATCAAAGCAAAAGATCGCGAAAAAACTGGAATCATCCTTGGGCCTGCTTGCTGGAGTGGATGGTAAAGATAATTTTGAGAAAATTCACTCAGAATTTTGCAAATGGTTTGTCGAGAATATAAATACGGCACAGAAGGTTTTAAAAAACAAGAGAGTCAAGAAAAGCCATCCTGCATCTTATGGCCAAGCTGGGAAAGTCTTCAATGTAGTTCTAAAGGTCTTTATCTACTATTGCCACTACCCAGATTATAAGGCTTCTAAGAAGTTGCTCCCCTTGCTTCATGCAGCAGTTGATACAAAAATGATGAAAGATCTGAAAGAGTATTACCCTCAGGATAATATCAAGGCTGAAACTATCGAGGCGGTGAGTAAGTCGGAATATGTTACTCTACAAAAGATGGTAAATAGGCACATCGAAGACGAATTTAAAAATCTGATTTTTCCGGTTCATTGGGATGATATTATGTGGTACCGTTTAAATCGTTAGGTTAAAGGTTCCTCTCCAATTCATCCACTTTTCCCCACTTTCTAGTTATTTCTAATCTTCCATAGTCAAATTCTGCACGTTCAGGGGTTCATCGCGCCGGCCAGTTGGAAACTGGCCTGGAAGGTCAACGAACCCTGCGGCCCTCTGATGGTGACCACATTGTGCATATTTTAGAATCTCTGTGTGCTCGATTGCGCTCGACAGCTACTTGAAGTTTGGAAGGGGAGTCTGTATAATGATATCGGAATATTCTGCAGTAACCCCGGTTAAATGAATATCGCTTCAGGAGATGCAAACGTGGACGAATTCTCGTTTGAACTGTTGAGCCAGGAACATCACCGCATCCTTGAAGCGGCAAACCAGAACCAGGTGACCATGCGCCTTCTGGGAGCGCTAGCCTTTGAGCTGCGTTGCCCGGAGCAAGCTGGGTTGCGCAAGGCCCTTGGTCGGACGCTATCAGACCTGGACTATACGGCCCTCTCCAGGCATTGGGAGCAGGTGATCAATGTCCTGACCGGGCTGGGATATGAGTTTGACGAGCGCCGGGCCATGCTGCATGGATTGGACCGTGTCATCTTCTTCCACCCGACGGGCTTGCGGGTGGATGTATTTTTCGATCGATTGGATATGTGCCACACCATCGATTTTCGCGAACGAATCTCGCTGGATGCCGAGACCATTACCCTGGCCGACCTGTTCCTGGAAAAAATGCAGATCGTCCGGATCACCCACAAAGACATCATTGACACCCTCTCGCTATTTATGGCTCATCCGGTGACAGATACGGAGGAAGGGATCAACGCGGCTTACATCGCTAAAAGGCTGTCCTCCGATTGGGGCTTTTATTACACCGCGACCACCAATCTAAAGCGGGTCCGTGACGAATTCCTCGATCAGTACACCCTGATCCCCGAAGCAGATCGTCGCCTGGCCCGCGGTCGCATGGACGATATGCTGGACCGCATCGAGGCCGCGCCAAAATCCTTGCAGTGGAAAATGCGAGCCCAGGTCGGCACCCGGATGAAATGGTACAAGGATGTTGGCGAGTTGGAGCGGAAGCCTGAAGATGGCCAGGATTCATGAAAATAAAGGAGATAACACCATGATACGTCTAACCAAAGAAACAAGGACCTATACTTTCGCACCTGAAAATCCACCTGCGATTACGGTTGACCCGGGAACTACACTTATCTTCGAGACGCTGGACGCGCTGGATGACCAGATCCATTCGGACAGCGACCCTGCCAGTAAAGTGGATCTCAATCACTGCAACGGGATCACTGGTCCAGTTTTTATCAAGGGGGCAAAGCCAGGGGATACCCTGGTGGCGGAGATCCTGGACATCCAACCCTGGGATTGGGGCGCTGCTTTGATCATCCCCGGATTCGGCTTTCTACAGGATACCATCCCGGGGCCTTATACCAAAGTGGTTCGGATTGATAAAGACGGTTCGATGCGTTTGGGGGAGAAAGTCCGTCTTCCAGCCAGGCCAATGATCGGCACGATTGGTGTGTCGCCCACGAAAGCAATTCCCACCCTTAACTCCGGGCAGCACGGCGGCAACCTGGACACGACCGATATCCGCCCTGGTTCCAAATTATTCCTGCCTGTCCTGGTAGAGGGCGCCCTCTTTGGGGTCGGGGATGTGCATGCCACCATGGGCGACGGCGAGGTATGCGGAACCGGGGTGGAATGCGGCGCGGAGGTCACCATCAAGCTGGACCTGTTGAAGGATCATCCTATCGAACGGCCGCGCATCGAAACTTCGCTGGAAATCATGGTGGTAGCTTCTGCTGAGGGACTGAACGCAGCGATCAAGATGGCCCTGGTAGATATGGTGAACTGGCTGCAGACAGACCATGGTCTCAGCAAAGAAGAGGCCTATGTGATTGTCAGTTCCGCTGGAGATGTACGCATCGGCCAGGTGGTTGACCCGGCAGTTACAGTGCGGGTAGCACTACCAAAAGGAATATTTTCTGGGAGGAGGTGACAAAGATAGGCGATTGGTAAAATCACCAGGTAAACTGGCTTAAAAGGATTCTCATCCGATTCACGTAATCCCTCAGGTTCAACATTAGAAACTTGATTCGAGAAAGGAGCGATTGTTCTATGGCTGCAAATATTCCAGAAGTAAAACCAGTCCAGGGTCCTGTTTCCACACAGGGCGTTTTCCGACGCACGGCATCCGGCCTGATCCGCGAAATGAGCATGGCAGATCACTGGATGTACAACGTTTTTACCCTGCTGGTCCTGACAGGCGCGGCTCAGTTTTATGTTTGGTCTACAGGAGAATTCCCGGCCACCAATCCGGTGCTCGGATTAATCGTCGCCGCGATCTTGATTGTCCCTATTTACCTGGCGTATTCCATGCTGGCCTCTGCCATGCCTCGCAGTGGTGGAGACTACATCTTCCAGAGCCGTATTCTGCACCCGGCTGTCGCATTTACGGCCCTGTTTGCGCTATTGGTTACAATATGGTACTGGCTGGAGCTAAGCGGCTTCTGGATTGCTGAAATGACCCTTTCCCCGCTCTTTTCAACCTGGGGAGTGTTTGTCCACAGTCAGACTTTGCTCAATCTTGGCACATGGTTCTCCAGTAACTGGGGGATCATGATCACGACACTTGTCACCAATATCTTGATCGCCATAGCCTTTCTCCCTGGATTAAAAACCTATTTGAAAGTGCAGTGGTTCCTGTTTGCGGGCTTGGTGATCAGCATTGTAATGATGACCATTGTGCTGCTGACCACGTCGCATGCGACATTTGTGACCAACTTCAACACCTTTATGGCCTCCTTGGATCCCGCTCATACGAATTACTACCAGTATGTGATCGATGCGGCCAAGACAGCCGGCTTCGATCCATCTTCAGGTGGTGGGTTGTATGGCCTGATCGGTGTGGTGGCGATCGCCTGGTTCAACTTGATCTGGGCGGTCTGGTCGGCCATGAACCTGGGCGAGATCAAACATGCCTCCAATTTTGGGAAAGTTAACCGGGTCATGCAGGGATCTCTGGCGTTCGGCGTGCTGGTCATGGCCGGGACGATGGCGCTGTTGCTAAAAGTCTGCGGTCAAGATTTTACTTTGGCCCTGGGTTATGACTGGTTCAACCGCACCATCGCCTTTCCGGTTCAGCCTTACACCAGCATACTCATCCCTGTCATGGGTGGCGGTGTGATCATTTTGATCCTTACCTTGTTAGGTTTTCTCGCTCAAGCAATCCAACAAAGCTTCAATTCATTCATCGGCTCTACCCGGTTAATCGTCGCCATGAGCATGGACCGGCTGTTGCCGGACGGATTAGGGAAGGTCAGCCGGCGATTCCGCAGTTCCCCGGTGAATGCCATCCTTTTCATATTAATAGGCGCAGAGGCATTAGCCATTTTCTTCTGGTTCGTGCCGAACCTGGTAAATTACACACTGTCCACCTCGCTGGTTGCGACGATTTACCAATCCATCACCTGTCTGGCTGCCGCCATTTTCCCCTTCACAGCCAAAGCCATTTACAACGCCTCACCGATATCCAAGTACAAGATCGGCAAGATCCCACTTCTTACTTTGTGCGGCGCCTGGGGCTTTATTGTAGGTATGGTTTTGATTGTTTTCTATCTCATTGTACCGGGCTTGGGACTGGCCTCGACCGCTGGCCTGGTGGGAATCGGCGTGGTCTATGTCATAGCCCTGATCTGGTTCTGGGTCGCACGGGCCATGAACAAGCGGAGGGGTGTTGATATCGATCTGAACTTCCAGCAGATTCCTCCTGAATAAGCATCTTTGATTTCTCTTCTTGCCGGGATGGCCAACGCTACGCTTCCAAACAAAAAAGACCATCCCGGCCCAAACAGGTGAGTTATGCAATGGTTTAAAAGCAATAAACAGGTAAAACCAAAGAAGTTTACACGCATTTTTTTCGCCACGGATATTCACGGTTCCGAGCCGTGTTTTCTTAAGTTCCTCAAGGCAGCCGAGTTTTACAAAGCAGACATCTTGGTGATGGGGGGGGACATCACCGGCAAACAGATCATCGGGATCGAGAAGCGCCCGGATGCATATTATTCCTATATGTTTGGCCAGGAATGGACCGCCCATACCCCTGAGGAACTGGCCGAAATGGAAAGACAGATCCGCAGCAATGGATTCTATCCCTGTGTCGTCAGCCCGGAGGAGATGAAAGAACTGGAATCCGATCCCGCCAAAGTGGATGCCTTGTTCTCGAAGGTAATGAGTGAGACGGTAGAACACTGGATTCACCTTGCCGAGGAACGTTTTCGCGGGTCTCCGGTAAAGTGTTTTATCTCCCCAGGCAACGATGATCATTTTGTTCTGGATAAAATATTATCAGCCTCGGATGTGGTAATATTTCCGGAGGGAAGAGTGGTTGACCTGGATGGGGTGCATACGATGGTTAGCTGCGGATATGCCAATATGACACCCTGGCACTGTCCTCGCGACATTGAAGAAGATGAGCTGCGGGCCAGGTTGCAGACAATATTGGATCAGGTGGAGGATCCATCCCGCTGTGTGTTTAATTTTCATGCTCCCCCCTTTGATTCCACTTTGGATGAGGCGCCTCAACTTGATGCAGATCTTAGGCCGGTCATGATCGGAGGGTCAGAGAATATCATTCCGGTGGGGAGCCTGGCTGTCCGTGAAATGATTGAAAAATACCAGCCGCTGGTCGCGCTACACGGTCATATCCACGAATGTCGTGGAGCGATTGAGATTGGTAAAACTATGTGTATGAACCCCGGCAGTGAATACTCCGAGGGTGTCCTGCGCGGCGCATTGGTGAATATTTCTGACGGTAAATTGCTAAGCTATCAATTTGTGGCTGGTTAGGTTTTTTACCCAGATGTGAGAAATCATTTACACTTTCTTCTCTTCGTGTTCTTGTGTTTGGAACGCGAACAAGGCACACCTTCACCTGGATGATTTTCTCCGCGTGCAGTAATAGTTTTACTTGGATGGTATCCATTTCAGCCGCTCAACTTTTTGCGATGAATTTTTACCTTCCTTCCATAAGCGCCTGGGCCGATCCCTTTAGCGTGTAAACTCCTTGAAACGGCAGTATTTTTGGTAATAACGGTGATAAATCTGCTGTCACGATTACATACACCTCCTGAGTGGCCTGATCCACGCTGATGCCCGTCACCACCATGTCGACATGCCGGCTCCGGAGAAACGCTGAATTCATTGAAGCGTAGCTCTGTGCGGTAGCATATACATCCGGCAGGAACTGGATTTCCCCGGTTTCCCGATACAAAGCCACATTGATCCTTGATGCAGCTGAGAGCGCAGCTGCATCCGCCGCCTCGCCCACCTCCCCGCGCGCATAAACGATCCGCCCGATCTCGATCCCCACGGCTGTCAGGAGAAGCAAGCCGGTCAGAATGAGGGCGAAGAAGACAGTGGTCTGCCCCGCGTGCTTCGTGCAGACGGGATTGCGCACGGGCGACATGAAGCCGCCCGGCTGCCCACGCTGCTTCCTCATGGTCTCCACCCTTCCTGCCAGAAGGTTGCCTCGGCCGAAACGGTCGTGAGCGGACCGAGCCCAAAAGTTCCGCCGCCCGGCACGATCATCGGGAGGTGGGCCGTCACGCGGATGCGCACGGTCGAGCCAACCACACCACCAGGTGCAAGCACAGACACCGCCGCGTCCCGTATGACCGGCTGCCCCTGGAGGGCGGACCGCGCCGCAGCCGTGGCATCGCAGGGGGTACAGCCCTGGCTGGTCGCTCCGATACGCGCCCCATTCCGGGCGGCGTTCTCCACGATGGACAGCCCATACAGGTACATTCCAAACTGTATCATTCCCAGGAACATGATGATGGCCGTGGTTATAATCAAGGCGAACTCCACGGCGCTCTGCCCCGCATGCTGCGTGCAGGCGGCACTACTCCGATGGCCTAGCCGCGTTCATTGGGTGTAATCCTATAAAGGGTGTCATGAGGGTTAAATCTTGGATCAAGAATCTGTTGCGTTAATGAGTGAATCTATGTGCATATATAGGCTTGTAAATATTCCGGTTCTTCCCGTAAAGGCTAAAAATCAAGTTGCGTACGGCAGGTGCAAGGTCATCCCAGGTATTGCTTCCGAAACCACTATTTAGTTGATTGCCCCCTAAATGTTCATTTTCTTACTTTTCACTCCCTCTCTAATAGGCTATACAACCCGGAGAGGTAAATGGGGATGAATCGTTCCTGATATATTGGGAAGATTGATTGCTGATTTAGTTCAGACAGAGGGTGTTGAAATAAGTACATATCTACCCGAATGTCGGGCACGATCGACTTTTCACCCTCGGTCATGCCAATGAAGTTGACTGGGTTTTGAACCCAACGCCAGATAGGATCTTTACTATTCTCTTGAGGTTGAGCATAATGGCAGTCATAAAGGCCTGCACGGCGAATCCGAACCTGCCAAGGTATCGGCAGCGGCCCAGGCCATGGCCTTGCTTGGCTTCGCCGAATTTGCGCTCAATCTTGTAGCGTTCTTTCAAACCGGCTTGATACTGCGGCGTCTTGACCAACTCCAACCAGGGTTGTTTGTTCATGTCCTTTTTTGCGGTGCGGCTATTCATCAAATGGATGGCGGAATGCAACTTTTTCAGCTCCAGATAATAATGATTTTCGCTATCATCATAGCCCTTATCACCAGCATAGGTCTCGACAGGCAGTTGTTGCAGCAGGTCTCGATCTACCAGAGAACAGAAGAAATGTCCATCATAGGCTTCCCCGGAACTGGTTACCAGACTAGTGATCAATCCATTTTCTGCATTCATGCTGACGTGCGCTTTGTACCCAAAGAAATATTCTGTCTGTTCTTCTTCC
>Ga0187858_10001928_pt1 | contig 22027 bp, 17 predicted proteins | sample June2016WEW_8_15_FD_133015 | JGI IMG/M metagenome (GOLD analysis project Ga0187858, IMG submission 133015) | Peatland microbial communities from SPRUCE experiment site at the Marcell Experimental Forest, Minnesota, USA - June2016WEW_8_150 | ecosystem: Environmental > Terrestrial > Soil >...
CTTGAGAATGTGGCGATCCTTCGTCCAGACGTCGAAGCTGCACCCTACGCCGCAGTACGTGCAAACTGTTTTCGTCTTGCGGATGCGGTGTTCCCGCATTGCCTCTTCCGCCTCGGAGACCTGAAGAATCGTTCCGTAGCCGGTTTCCGGCTCAACGCCCTTCACCACGTCGATCATGCCGGTGAGCGCCGACTTACGGAGTGCTGTGAAAAAGCCGGCATGACCCAGCATGGTTTTTTCCATCAAAGCATTGCAGGGGCAGACGGTGACGCAATGGCCGCACGAAACGCAGCTCGACTCTCCAATCGTCGAGCCGCCGTCCCAAAGCACGCGCGGGTTTGGATCCTCCCAGTTGATGGACAGAGTTTCGTTGACCTCGACGTTCTGACACGCCTCTACGCAGCGGCCGCAGAGAATGCACTGACTGGGATCGTAGCGATAGAACGGATTCGTGCTATCGACCTCGTAGGGCTTCGGTCGAAAAGGGATTCGCTGATGCTCGATGGCCAGCAACTTCGTGGTGTTATGGACGGTGCAATTGCCATTGTTGTTGTCGCAGACCGTGCAGTAGAGCAAATGGTTGCTGAGAATGCGATCAAATGCCTCCACCTGAGCGTCTGCCGCCGTCGCTGACTTGGTTGAGATCTTCATTCCGTCGGTGACTGGCGTCGCACAGGCACGGATCAGCCGGCCATTCTCTTCCACCATGCATGTGTCACATGTCTGAACCGGGCCGAGTTGAGGGTGATAGCAGACGTGGGGGACCGGCACACCGACGCGATTGATCACATCAATGAGAAGTTCGTCAGGTTGAGCTTCTTGAACGAAGCCGTCAATAGCAACATGGATGGCCACAGGCTTGTCCTCGGGGTAATTCACAGCAATTCAAGTTCCAGCGCAACAGGGACAGCGGAGTCCAAGCCTGCCCGTCGCCGTAGATACGGTTGCGTACAAGTAGCGCTCACCTTGGATCTTCACCTCTCCATTGACCGAGCAGCGACCCTCCGTCGACACCGACTGGGCATGGCAGTGTCGATGGAATGACAGCTCCATCCTCTAGCAAAAGTAAAGCTGTCGAGGATGGAAGGATATCACCGCGGTAAACCGAGAGGTCTGCAGATATTCAACCCTCTTCAATCCCCGTCTCGATTGGAACGGCAGTTGCTCTTGTCCTTGAGGGGGTAACCATCATGGAAGCACAAGTATTTACATTCGCAAATTCGCCCTTCGTGCCGGTTGCAATTGGTTTTTTTGGCTTGGGTACTGGCTACTTCATCTGGGGTGGGCAGGCGCTGTTCGGCTTTCCTAAGACAAACCCGGAAGTGAACCGGACGATGGGTATGTGGGGCTTCTGGATGCCGGGATTCATGCAGTTTATCACGGGCGTCTACCTGCTGATTGGATTGACGTGGTTCAAGGTGTTCGGCAATGCGTCGCCCTTGTACATGGCCGGTCTGGCATTCACCGCCTACGGAGTTCACTGGTTTGCCATGGCCCATCGGCGATACGTCGGCTCAAGCGACCAGCCTGATGCATGGATGGCAATTGCCTTTTTGTTTATCAGCCTTCTCGGGGTTGACGTTTTCCGGCGTGCCGGAGATGTCCCGGTGATGATCGTCTTTATCGGTTTGACGTTGATCTATGCGACGGAGATTCCGACGCGCTTCTTGGCCTGGACCGAAGGTAGCCGATTGGTAGGTCTATTTCAGTTTGTCACCGGCATCTGGCTCATGTACTGCACCTATGCCATGACGATAGACGTGTCGCTTGGCGCCAAAGCGTGGATCTAGAGCTGTACATTCCCGAGAGGATTCAACAATAGAGCGAGGAAATTGTGAAAAAGATACAACAAATGAGCTACTTGCTGTTGTTGATGGGGCTCACCGCCATGGTGGCTTATTCGCAGGAAAACTCCGGCGAATATGTCTCTCCTTCAGAAACAGCTCCCAAAGGCAAAGCGCCCAAGATGCAAGTTCAATTACTGACTCCTGGGGAAGCAACGAAGCAATATGCGGTCATCTTTTACAAGGGGGATGAGGCATTTTCCGGATTGCTGGAGTTCGCGGAGAAGTATCACGTGACAAGTGCGCATTTCACAGCCATTGGAGCCGTGAGTGGAGCAACGGTGGCGTGGTTTGATCCGCAGCGCAAGATGTACAAGAAGATTCCCATCGTCGGTCAGCACGAGGTGATCGGGATGAGCGGTGACATCGCGCTCTATCAGGGAAAGCCGGTAGTTCATACGCACATGGTAGTGGGGAATCCAGACGGAACAACCCAGGGCGGCCATGTTCTCGATGCTTACGTATCTCCGACGCTGGAGGTAATGGTCACGGTTGATCCGAAGTCGATGCACAAGCGGTTTGATCCGGAAACAGATCTGACCTTGATTGATCCAGCTTCGAAGTAGCAGCAGATTCTGGCGGGCTACGGGCTAATACCAAGAAAATGAGGTTGCAAACAATGGCTGAAATACGTGTGATCGCTAGATTCGTGGCGCATAAAGGAAACGAAGATCAACTCAGGACACTGCTGCAAAGCATGTTGACTCCCACCCGCGCCGAGCCCGGATGCCAATTGTATGAACTTTACGAATCAGACTCGAGGGGACGCTTCTATTTGTACGAAAACTGGGAAAGTCGATCGGCGCTTGAGCAGCACAAAGCAACGCCTCACTTCGGGCGCCTGCAGAAGGCCGTTGGGGAGCTACTAATTGAACCGTTCGAAGTCAACGTTTTACGCGCAATTCTGCCCGGCACCACGGCGGCCTGATCCACAGCTAAACCCTCGCGTGTCGAAATGCGGACACGGTGTCAACTACGGGACGCCCTCCTGAGGGTAGAAAACCCCTCTTTAACTATCCCCTCGCATATGCTGCTGAAATTACACACTTAAGAGACCCGATTGTCGATTGGAAGCCGTCGTGCCTTTTGGACAAGCGACCGGGGGAAAAACACATGCAGGGAATACAGGCATACATCGGAAGCGAACAACAGTTCGACGTCCGCACCCGCGAAAAGGTAACTCGGGAGATGCTCGACGTCCTGCCGTGCCGCGCGGCGTCATTTTGCAGAACGGCCTGTGGACCACGGGACGAAACGAAGAACACTGATTGTGTGGTTATGAAAGCTCTCGTATGCGCTTACATAAACGCAAGCAAACTCAAGGGATCGGCGGAAATGTCTACCTGGCTGACCGCCGTCGCTCTGCTCATAGTCGGACCTGATTGCGCGGAAGCGCCAGCGCCTGCGGTTTCAACCAAAACACCGACACGGAACTGACAGTCGGGTAATAGCAATCGGGAAAGTGCTTTCATGTGGATTGTTCGACTCGCGTTACGGCGACCCTACACGTTTGTTGTGGTCTCCATCCTCATCGTGATCATGGGTGGCCTCGCGATCGTTCGCACTCCAACGGATATTTTTCCCAACATCAACATCCCCGTCATCAGCATTATCTGGAACTATAACGGATTAGTCCCTGACGACATGAGCGACCGCATCGTTAGCGTTACAGAGCGGGCGCTTACCACTACCGTCGATAACATCGAACACATTGAGTCGCAGTCTCTATACGGAATTGCTGTTGTCAAGGTCTTCCTCCAGCCGACCGCGAATGTTCAACAGGGTATTGCTCAGATTACGGCTATTTCTCAGACCCAGCTGAGGCAGTTGCCGCCCGGAACGACGCCGCCGCTCATTATTTCCTACAGCGCATCAAGCGTGCCGGTTTTGCAGTTGGCCATCTCGGGAAACGGTCTATCGGAGCAGCAACTTAATGACTACGCCTTGAATTTCATTCGAACGCAGCTCATCACCGTGCCAGGCGCATCTGTTCCCTATCCCTACGGTGGCAAGCAGCGTCAGGTGCAGGTGGATCTGAATACGACCGCCTTACAGTCAAAGGGCTTGTCGGCGTTGGATGTGGTCAACGCGATCAGCGCACAGAACCTGATCCTGCCCACAGGAACGTCCAAGATCGGCCCCAAAGAATACGACGTTTCCATTCTGAATGCAGCACCGCAGACCATTCCCGATCTGAATCGAATACCTGTTAAGACAATTGACGGTACCACCATCTACGTCAAGGATGTCGCCTGGGTGCGTGACGGTTTTCCTCCGCAAACCAATATCGTGCGGGTCAACGGGCAACGCTCTGTCTTACTGACAATTCAAAAGGCGGGAAACGCTTCAACCCTGAACGTTATCGCAGGCATTAAGAGCCTTCTGCCGCAAATCGCGACCACGGTTCCATCACAGCTACAGATGAGCCCTCTCGCCGATCAGTCGATTTTTGTCCGCGGCGCGATTAGTGGAGTCGTCAGGGAAACCGTGATTGCTGCGCTCCTGACCGCTTTCATGATCCTCACCTTTCTGGGCAGCTGGCGAAGCACGTTGATCATCGCGACCTCAATCCCTCTGGCGATCCTGACCTCGATCATTCTCTTTAGCGCGCTGGGAGAAACGATCAACATCATGACGCTGGGTGGACTGGCGCTGGCGGTTGGAATTTTGGTGGACGATGCCACTGTGGAGGTAGAGAACATAAACCGCAACCGGGCTGCTGAACCAGACAAAGATATGGACGAGGTTGTCCTGGACAGTGCAGCTCAGATCGCGACCCCTGCTTTCGTCTCCACGCTCTCGATCTGCATTGTGTTTGCTCCGATGTTTCTGCTGACGGGCGTCGCACGATACCTCTTTGTGCCGCTCGCAGAAGCGGTAGTCTTTGCGATGTTGGCATCGTACTTTCTCTCGCGAACCATCGTGCCGACGATGGCCAAGTATCTTCTGCGAAACGATCCGATAAGAGACGAGAAAAACCCAGCTCCAAGCCGTAATCCGCTGGTCCGGCTACAGCACGGATTTGAGGACGCATTCGAGAGCTTCCGTCACAGATATCGCGGGCTACTGGAAGGCTGTCTCCACCACCGCGGGGTTTTGCTGATTGCGTTCTTCGCAGCCTCCCTTGGCTCTCTGGCGATTCTGATTCCGTGGCTGGGCCGGGATTTTTTCCCCAGCGTAGACAGCGGCACTTTCAAACTTCATCTACGTGCTCCCACCGGAATGCGCATTGAGGAGACCGCGAACTTGTGTGATTTGGTGGAGCGGTCGATTCGACAGCAAATTCCGCCGGACGAAGTCCAAAGCATCCTCGACAACATAGGCTTGCCCTACAGCGGCATCAATCTCTCTTACAGCAATTCGGCTCCGGTCGGCACAGAGGATGCTGACATCCTTGTCACCCTGTCCGCCAGTCATCATCCGACGGCCAACTACATGCGTAAGCTTCGCCAGGTCCTGCCTCAACAATTTCCCGGAGCGACCTTTTACTTTCTGCCCGCTGACATGGTCGGCCAGATTCTGAATTTTGGATTACCAGCACCGATCGATGTTCAGGTCGTCGGACAGGACCTCGAAGGCAACCGTCGCTACGCGGATGCGCTGCTCGCAAAAATGAGATATGTTCCCGGGACGGCTGATCTGAGAATTCAGCAACTCTTCGACGAGCCGTATCTTCGTCTCCGGGTCGAACGCACGAAATCTGAAGAACTGGGTTTCACTGCCCATGACATTGCTCAGAATCTGCTGGTGTCACTGAGCGGTAGCTTTCAAACATCACCCACTTTCTGGGTTGACCCAAAGAATCATGTCAGCTACCAGATTGCGGCGCAGACGCCGGAATACCGCACCGACAGTTTGCAGGACCTGGAGAACATTCCTGTCACAGGAACCGATCCCAACGCTCCACCATCGCTGATGGCCAGCCTGGTATCGACCAAACGGGGAACAGGCATGGCGGTAGTTTCCCATTACAACGTAGCGCCGGTTATTGACATCTTCGGGTCTGTTGCCGGGCGTGACCTGGGCGGCGTGTCCAGCGACATCGACAAAATCATTGACGACGCGGGCCCGCAACTACCGCGCGGTTCTCGCGTTGTCGTCCGGGGACAAGTCCAGACCATGCGATCGTCCTACGTGGGTCTTCTGAGTGGACTGGTGTTCTCGATCATCCTCGTGTACCTGCTGATCGTGGTCAATTTTCAATCGTGGCTGGATCCTTTCATCATGATTTCAGCTCTTCCTGCTGCCCTTGCCGGGATTGCATGGTTCTTGTTTATAACGCACACGACTCTGAGTGTTCCCGCGCTTATGGGAGCCATCATGTGTATGGGAGTCGCGACTGCGAACAGCATTCTGGTGGTGAGCTTTGCGACAGAAAAGATGATGCAGGGAAGTGACTCAGTGGGTGCTGCGCTTGAAGCAGGCTTCACACGTTTTCGCCCCGTGCTGATGACTGCACTAGCCATGATTATTGGGATGGTACCAATGGCTCTCGGACTAGGCGACGGCGGTGAACAGAATGCTCCGCTCGGTCGGGCGGTAATAGGTGGACTGATTTTCGCGACGGTTTCCACGCTGTTCTTTGTCCCAGCATTTTTTAGCGTACTGCACGGTTCACGCCGGTATCCAGCCCAAGCGAAGAGCGAGGGCTGAGTCATGCCATCGGAGTTAGCTATGTTGCCTCAAACCGAAGATAGAGCACCATCCCGGGGAAGCGCTCGTGCCTCGAAGAACGCTGGTAGGCGGAAACCGACGCGCAAAACGTGGCTTGTACTGACGATTGCGTTTGCCGTGGTTGCCGCGGTGCTCTCTTGGGGAATCTGGTCACGCGTTAGGGACGCGAGAGCCATACACGCGGAGGCCGCTCAATCGGCCGTGACACCAGTGTCGGTTATATCGCCAAAGCAAGCCGCTCCCGCGCAAGAGATCATTCTTCCCGGAAATGTACAGCCGTTCAGCTCTTCTCCAATCTACTCACGGACTAACGGGTACCTGAGAAAGTGGTATGTCGATATTGGAACTCGGGTCAAGCAAGGACAGCTGCTCGCCGTCATCGATGCTCCGGAAGTCGACCAGCAAGTGGAGCAATCGATCAGTAATCTCGACACTGCAAAGGCGAACTTATCGCTTGCGGAGATCACCAAAGCCCGCTACCAAGGACTACTTACGAAGCATGCCGTTTCCCAGCAGGATGTCGACAATGCAGTGGGCACCTATGGCGCCAACGCGGCAATCGTTGAGGCGGATCAAGCCAATGTCAGACAGCTTCAGGCCCTGCAGTCTTTTGAAAAGATCTACGCTCCGTTCGACGGCGTTGTCACTGCCCGTAACACCGATATTGGCGACCTGGTTAATTCCGGGAGCGCCGGGGGAGTCAAGACCGATCTCTTCCACATCGCTCAACCCGGGATACTGCGTGTCTATGTAAACGTCCCAGAGGAATACTCGCAAGGGATCAAAGACGGCATGACGGCGGACATCAGCCTGGCTGAGTTTCCGGATCGCAAGTTTCAGGGAAAGCTCGTGCGCACTGCCGACGCCATCAATATGACCACACGTACGTTACTGATCGAGATCGATGTGGACAATCCTACGGGTACGCTGCTTACGGGCTCCTACGCGGAGGTGCACCTGGCGATCCCGACCCATCGGTCCACTTTCGTGATTCCGGTAAATACCTTGATATTCCGCTCGGAGGGCCTACGTGTCGCCGTTGTCAAAGACGGAAAGGTCGCGCTTGCTGCTGTGACGCCGGGCCACGATTTCGGCAACACGATAGAGATTGTCGCCGGCCTCAATGCGGGCGACCAAGTCATCGTCAATCCGCCCGACTCCCTTGTCTCCGGACAGGAGGTCCGGATTGTTGAGGCATCTTTGCCGGGAGATACCAAGTGAAGCAGCCGCGAAAAATCGCTACGGCGAAGAATGCCCGAAAAGCCGTCTTGCTATTCGTGGTTCTGGAAGTCGCGGTGCTCCCATTTTGTGGGTGCACCGTGGGTCCTAACTATCACCGGCCCCCGGTAGAAACTCCACCCTCCTATAAAGAGATGGGGAACTGGAAGACCGCGCAACCCAGCGACCAGAGCCTGGCAGCTAAATGGTGGGAAATTTTTCAGGACTCTCAACTCAACGATCTCGAAGGGCAGATCGAGGTTTCGAATCAAAACCTCAAAGCGGCTTTCGCGCAGTACCAGCAGTCTCGGGCGGTGCTTCGATACTACAGGGCGGATTATTATCCGACCGTGACCGCCGATCCTTCGGCTGGCCGGACGAAATACTCGAACCATCGCCCTCCCACCAGCACGACGTTCGACGGCGTGACCTTTAACGATTTTGTGTTGCCACTTGAGATAAGTTACGAAGCTGATATCTGGGGACGGGTGCGGCGGACCGTCGAGTCGTCCCGCTATCAGGCGCAAGCCAGCGCGGCTGACCTCGCAGGCGTCAATCTCAGCATGCACGCTAACTTGGCCTTTGATTACTTCGCAGCCCGTAGCCTGGATGCAGAAGAGAAGCTTCTGCAAGATACCGTCGTCCAATACGAAAGTGCATTGCAGTTGAATGAGGACCGATATCAGGGAGGACTAGCCTCCGAGGTGGAGGTCGAGCAAGCTAGGACCCAGTTGGAAACAACTCGCGCCCAAGCCATCGATGTCGGAGTAGCCCGGGCACAGTATGAGCACGCCGTTGCTGTCCTGCTGGGTAAACCTCCGGCGGAATTTTCGCTTCCTCCGCTGCCGCTCACTGCCCCCCCGCCATCCGTTCCTATCGGCTTGCCTTCCGAATTGCTGGAAAGACGTCCCGACATTGCTGCTGCTGAACGAACAATGGCGTCAGCGAATGCTCAGATCGGTGTTGCCAAGGCAGCTTATTATCCCCTGGTGAATCTGACGGCGACGGGAGGATTGGAAAGCGGCAGCGTTACGACACTGGTGCAAGGACCGAGTGCACTATGGTCAATAGGAGCATCGGCCCTGGTAACGGTCTTTGACGTAGGACGACGTCGCGCCGTCACCGATCAGGCTATACAAGGTTACGATTACACCGTCGCATCCTATCGCCAAACCGTGCTCACAGGCTTTCAGCAGGTCGAAGATAATCTCGCGGCGCTGCGGATTTTGGAGCACGAGGCAGCCGTTCAGAATGCCGCCGTGCAAGCGGCGCAAAGGTCTCTTGAGCTTTCAAATATTCGATACGCAGGCGGAGTGACGAGCTACCTCGAGGTGACCGTCGCAGAAAGCGCGGCGCTTTCGGATGAGGTAACAGCCGTCAATATCCTCGGACGTCGCATGGCGAACACGGTACTGCTGATTCAGGCGCTTGGCGGGGGATGGGATAGTTCAGAACTGCCGCAAAGGCCGGAATGCTGCGGGAAATTAGCCAGCAATACATCTCCCTAACTTTGCAAGACAGGTCACGAGGCCATGCACGATCGAAATCGGACGTTATCGCTGATCAGCTTTCTCGCGCTTGGCGCGCTCCTCGTGTTGGCTGGGAAAAACCCTTCGGGTGCGTACGCCACCAGCGCCATTTCGCAGGACTTAGCGGGACAGATGCCGCCAGGTTTCGACCAGGATGTCGCTCGGGTCGTTAATGAGATCGACGCAATCGAGGCCGACACCTTGCGAAAGATGGATCAGACCACGCTCGACCCTCAGGGCCAGATTCATACGCTGGGGAAACTGCTGCTGTTCGACAAGCATCTCTCCGTCAATCAGAACGAAGCCTGCAGCTTCTGCCATACACCCGAGACCGGATTCACCGGCCCGATTCAATCCTTGAATTTGAGCACGGTGTCGTATCCAGGATCGGTGAGAACGCGATTCAGCCAGAGGAAGCCACAGAGCTACATGTACGCGACCTTTGCGCCCGTGCTTCACTACAACGCGCTGCAAGGCGATTTTGTGGGCGGAAATTTTTGGGACATGCGGGCTAGCGGGTATCGGTTGCAAAACCCGAGCGCCGAACAAGCCCAAGGTCCACCGACAAGGGACGTCGAAATGGGGCTGCCTGACTCGGCTTGTCTGACATATCGGCTCTCGAAGGCTCCCTACCGTAAGCTCTTCGAGACCGTCTGGGGCTCCGACTCGTTCGCCATACGTTGGCCTGCAAACGTCGAGAAGGTTTGTGCAACTCCGGCTCCTCCCCCTCGCGACGACCCGTACCCTGTCCACCTCAGTGTGGCCGACCGGCAGCGTTCTGATCGCGTATATGACGAGTTCGGACTATCCGCCGCCGCTTATGAAGCTTCGCCGGAAGTGAGTCCATTCACGTCGAAGTATGACTATGTACAGGCAGGCAAGGACCAATTCGCTCCGGAGGAGGCGAGGGGCTATGACTTGTTCCGAGGTAAGGCCAAATGCAACCAGTGTCACCGGGATGGCGGGCCTGGCGAAGAGCCACTATTCACCGACTTCACTGCGAGCAACCTTGGAGTACCAAGGAACCCGGCACTGCAGTATTACTACGAAGATAAAGCCGACCGGCGCGCCTATAGTGCTAACCCCGTGGGGCAAGCGTTCATCGACACCGGTGTGGGATCGTTCTTGCGCACCCTGCAAAGCGATAGCGGTCAACTGAATCCCGATTCGCAATGGGTAGAGCGGGCTCCGAAGTTCGATGCCAGGTTTCAGGTACCCACGTTGCGCAACGTCGACATGCGTCCGACACCTGACTTCGTGAAGGCTTACATGCATAACGGTTACTTCAAGAGCCTCAAAGAAGTGGTCCATTTCTACAACACGCGCGACGTCCTGCCGAGGTGCAATGAAAAAGATCCTCGGGAAAAGGTAGGGTGCTGGCCGCCACCAGAAGATGCCAGCAACCTCAATAGGAAGCAACTCGGCAATCTTAAGCTGACAGATCAAGAAGAGAATGATCTGGTTGCTTTTCTGAAGACCTTAACGGATGGCTATAAGTCACTGGTTTGTTGTAGATAACGTTCCGCTCAACTGTTGCCTTTCAGGAGAGAAAAATGAAACGTCGACTTGCCCTGGCGCTTGCGGTTCTGATTGCCACAACCGTATTTGCGCAAAAAGACTCCCAAACTTCGAAACCAGCGCGCCATAGCTCGGCTCCGGTTTCGAAGCAGCTGGAGGACATGAAGGACGCCATATCGGCGCAACAACAGCAGATCCAACAGCTGCAACAACAGATCTCAACTCGTGATCAGGCCATTCAGAGCCTGCAGCAGCAAGTGACGGCGGCGCAATCGGCCGCGCAACAGGCGCAGGCGGCAGCAACGGCAGCGGCCAACTCGCAGAGTACGCTGAGTGCCGACCAGATTAGCGGACTACAACACGACGTCGCCGATTTGAAGACTGTCTCCGGCAACACTGTGAACGAACTGCAGGAGACACAGAAACAGGTTGCCGGATTGGAAAGCCCGCTGGCGATCCACTATAAGGGAATAACCATTACGCCGGGCGGGTTCCTGGCGGGTGAAACAATATGGCGGCAGCACGCACTCGCGGCCGACGTCGACACCCCATTCAACTCCATTCCCTACTCCGGTTCCTCGCAAGCCAACATGGCCGAGCTCTACGGATCCGGTCGTCAGTCACGTATTTCCATGCTGGCGCAAGGCAAGCTGGATAACATGAAGTTGACCGGCTATGTCGAGGCCGACTTCCTGGGTTCTGGCACCGCCTCCAACAACAACGAAAGCAATTCCTACGTTCTCCGCCAGCGGCAGACGTGGGCTCAGGCTTCTCTAGCCAGCGGTTGGAGCTTCACCGGCGGCCAGATGTGGAGCTTGGTGACAGAAACCACCGTGGGCGAGGACAACCGTAGTGAAGCATTGCCTATGACGATCGACCCGCAATATACCGTGGGCTTTAGCTGGGAGCGTCAGTACGGATTCCGCGTTGTGAAGGATTGGGGCAACAAGGTTTGGTTGGGCTTCTCGGTGGAAAACTCAGAGGCAACGCTAACCGCACACGGCAATACCGCTGGTTCATTCCTGCTCGGTTCGCCGGGACTCTCGGCCGGCTTGTATAACGGCGCGGTAAGCGGTTGCACCGACACAGGGACTTGCACGGCCCTGGCGAACTACTCGTTCAATCCGTCACCGGATTTCATCGCCAAAGTGGCATTCCAGCCGGGCTTTGGACATTATGAGATCTTCGGCATTGGCAGCGGCTTCCGCGATCGCATCTTCCCCGACGCGGGCGCCAAGACGCCCAGTGCAGCTGGCGCCTTCAATAGCTCGACCTGGAGCGGTGGCGGCGGTGTCAACGCACGCTGGTCCATATTCCAGAAGCATATTGACCTCGGGATACACGCCCTGGCGGGTAAAGGTGTGGGACGGTACGGAACCGCCGGTTTGTCCGATGTGACCATCAGCTCGAACGGCTACGTGGCTCCGATCGCGAGCCGCCAGGGGCTGCTGACGCTCGAATATCATTCTCCCAAGTGGGATTGGTATGGCTACGGCGGTATCGAGTATGACGGCCAGACCGAGTTCCTGAACTCCAAGGGCGTCCCGGCGATTGGCTATGGCGCGCTTGCTTCCAACAACACCGGCTGCGGCCTCGAAACCCTGCCCAGCACCTCGTACGGTGCAGGCTACGACCCCGGTGCCTTAGCGGACTGCACGGGCGACACCAAGGACATCTGGGAAGGCACCCTCGGCTTCTGGTACAAGCCGTACAACGGCCCGAAGGGCCGATTGCAGTTCGGACTCCAGTATTCCTACGTAACCAAGACTGCGTGGGCAGGAATTGGCACCAAGCCACCTTACTCAATCAACAACAGCCCGACAGCTCTCGACAACATGTTCTTCACATCCTTCCGGTACTACCTTCCGTAAGCAAATCGGGTGGCTGGCGCTCGGTCAGTCACCCGATTTTTCTCCCTCACAAATCCCGCCTAGGCTCCTTAGGTTGGAGTTGGTGCGTTTTGCTCTATCAAGTTCTGAGCTTTCAGGTCAGCCCAGAATTCAGACGGAATCTTGGTTTGCATTGAGGTGTAGTCTGCGAGAATCTGTTGTTCACTGCTGGCGCCGACGACCACAGCTGCGGCCACGTCCGGTGACGCAGAGAACTGAAGCGCTGCTGTGCGAAGGTCTACCCCATGATTCGCCGCCACTTCCCGCAGTTGTTTTCGTTTTTCCAGAAATTCGGTGGGTATCTTGTAGGAGTCTTTTCCATAGTTGTAGCGAGGACTCCCCGAGATGAATCCAGCGTTTAGTGAGGAGCCAACCACCAGAGAGGCATTCTTTTTTCGGACCTCAGGAAAAAGCTGGTTTAGCGCATTCTTGTGATCGATCAAGGAATACTGCGATGCCATAAGACAGACGTCTGGATCGGCCTCCCTTAATACTCGCAGAATCGGTTCGGGCGTATTGACGCCAATTCCCCATCCTTTGATCAATCCCTCTTCCCGCATACGCGTTAGTTCTGGAAAAGCACCTTTTGCGGCGATGTCGAATTGTTCCTGCCAACTCGTCGGCAACAACTTATTATCCGGGGAAATGTCGTGGACAAAAACGATGTCAAGGCTATCGATGCCAAGTCTCTGCAAGCTATCCTCGATCGAACGCCTTACTCCGGAGGATGTGTAATCGAAGATTACGTCGTTGGGAGAGGGCGAGAAAGGGAACAGTTCGCTATTCTTTGCTGTCTTGGACGCCTTCAGCAGTTTGCCCACTTTCGACGAGATGACGTATTCACTTCTTTTCTTGGTGTGAAGAAAGCCGCCATACCTTCTCTCGGCGAGACCCAGACCATACCAGGGAGAGACGTCATAATAGCGAACGCCCGCGCTCCATGCAGCTTCCAGGATCGCGTACGCATCCTTATCAGGCACCACCGCAAATTCATTTCCCAAGGGAACGCCTCCTAGGCCGAAATTGAAAGGCGGCTTGTAATGGACATTGCTGCCATTGCTCGTGTTGTTGATCATGTTATTCATGCTCCTGCCATCTCTTGTATTGTTCTGCGCATGTGCACTCCCAGGCGAGAGGGCCGCAGCCGCGGTCACGGCCGACCCTTTGACGGCCAGATTGAGAAATTCTCTTCTTGTGCTCATGCTCGTCGCCCGCCCAGCCGCCCATTAGACTTGGATCAGCGCTATTCCTGACTTAGGATCGAATTTCTTCTGAAGGTGGATCGGGCTCTCCGTCAAAATCAGTTCGCAAGTCGGACGCACGCGAGCCTCAAGCAGGTGCCCGCCGTGGGCGGTTCCGTCAGAGCGTCCTACTACCACGTGCGCGTGCACCTGCGGCTCTCCGTCCTTGAGGGCGATGTCGCCGATGAGCGAAAGCAATTCCACTTGTTCGTCGAAAACGCAGGCTGGATCGTACTTTTTCGTCTCCCAGTTGAACCAGCCCAGCTTCGCGTAAGAAAGAGCGCCGATGGCCTTGAAGCTACTTCCCGCCAAACCCTGCCCTTTCGCGAATTCTTGCAGCACGCTTGCGATCTCGTCACCGGTTTCAAAGATTAGAGCAAAGGTCTTCGGTTCATCCTCGATTTGTTTCCACCGCATGACGTCACCTTTTCCCAGTACAATCTCAACTCGCAGTTGGTGTTCCTGCGGCAAATATGAGCAGGTACCGTGGGTTAGAGTTTTCCTTCGTCGACCTTTGCTAACTGTTTACAGATCCACTTCGCCGAATGTTGTCACCGGCTGAGGCACGAGTCATTCGGCGATCGGATGTCGCTGCCATGAGTGCAAATAACTTGGCTTACACTCTGTACCGGTTAGAGCATATTCATTGCCAATCCGACAGGCCGTTTATCTCCGAGATACTTACTTAGTCTCAAGCTCAAGCTCCCGGGCGTCCCCTAATTTGCTGATTCAGCAGATATGTCGTCCGTCACTGAAAGTGTCAATCTTTCGACGCGTCTGTCCCGTTGCGGACACTTGGAGAACCGACTGTTTCTGGGGACGAGTAAAGCTTGCCCAGTGAGTCATTTAACCTGAAATGTCTTCCGTGCGACTTGGCACGCAGAATGCTCATCAGATGGGGAAAAGAGAGTTGGTCATCCCTTCGATGGCGGGGTGGCCACCCCGCAATGGCCAGGGTAGGAGCGGAACGTACGGATCGCCGCTGCTCCATTTGCGGTGGCGAATCCGGTTCCTGTGATAAGAGGTAAGGCAAGATGGCAGACAAGGCAGACTTCAAGATAAGCCTCGACGCGCCAAAAGCTCTCACAAGGCGCGCCTTCATCAAAGGGGTTATCGCCAGCGGCGCCGCAGTTTCCTCGGCAGGCTACCTGTTCCGAGCCTCGTCTCTTCTACATGGCCAGCAGTCGGCTGGGGGCGGCGGCGAACGGCTGCTTACTCTCAACATCAACGGCCAGCAGCGTCGTGTCGATGTCATGAAGCAAGAGACGTTGGCGTGGACGCTGCGCCACAAACTGGGACTCACCGGCACGAAGCTGGGGTGCGACCGGGCCGAATGCGGCTCCTGCACCGTTCTGATCGACGGCGTGCCACATTATGCGTGCTCGGTGCTGACATACACAGTCCGCGACAAGGAAGTTCTCACCATCGAAGGGTTGGCGAGCCCCAACGGCACTCTGCACCCAGTCCAGCAAGGCGTCATCGATGAACAAGGCTTCCAGTGCGCCTTCTGCATGCCGGGCTTCATCATGGCAGCGGTGGCATTCCTGAAGACGAATCCCAATCCGACGCGGACCGAACTGGCGCAGGGCTTGTCGGGCAATCTGTGCCGGTGCCAGGACTACGACAAGATCCTGACCGCGATGATGCGCGGTGCAGAGAACATGAGGAGGGCGAGCCGTGCCTGAGGAACCCGATAAATCTCCCGGCACCACAGAGCGTGTCTATGGAGTGGGGCACAAACTGATCGGCAAGAACTACCAAACTCCCGACCTATATGCGAAGGTGACGGGACAGGCAAAGTATGCCGAGGACTATCACGCCGAAGGCATGCTGTTCTGCAAACTGCTGCTGAGCCCCTTACCGCACGCGCGGGTCAAGCATCTTGATGTTCGCCAGGCGCTTGCAATGCCGGGCGTGAAAGCGATTCTCACCGCCGACGAACTCCCGCCTCCAGCCGATACCCTCACCGACAATGGCACGGTGATTCACGCCAACCCAAAGAGCGAGCGGGGGCTCAACATGGAGCCGCTCTACCAGGGCGAACCGATTCTCGCTGTCGCCGCGGTTGACGAACTCACTGCCGCTGACGCGATCGAAAAGATTCGAATCGAGTTTGAGCCGCTGCCCTTCGCCATCGATCCGCTTGTGACCTTGCGTCCCGGAGGCCCCAATCCGAGAACGGACGGAAACATCTGGGTGCAGTCTCCGACGCCGAAGGCCGTGGCGGGAGCTCCGCCGGCGGCACCGGCGCCTCCCACGATCGGTGTGCTCAAGTGGACCGAGGCGGACTTCGCAGAGGAAAAGAAAGGCCGTTTGCCGATGGGCAAGACGCCCGACGAATGGTCGTACGGTGACGTCGAAGCGGGTTTCCAAAGCGCCGCACTGGTCCTCGATGAAACCTTCGTCACACCCGACACCAGCCATCAGACGCTCGAGACTCGCACGGCCTTGGCCTACTGGCGAAACGGTAAGGTTTACGTTCACACGGGGACGCAGAGCACCGCTCAAACCGTGCCTGCCATTGCGAGATGGTTGAATATCGATGTGAGCAAAGTCGTCCTCATCAGCGAATACACCGGGGGCGGCTTCGGCAGCAAGATCACAGCCGGCGTGTCTCTGATTATCCCGGCGCTGCTGTCGAAGAAAGCCAATGCGCCAGTGATGATGCGGATCAGCCGCGAAGAGGAAACCTTCATTGGCCGTGCGCGGCCCAGCCTGCTGGGGCGGATGAAAGTCGGCTTCTCAAAGGAAGGGCGCATCATCGCGCTCGACATGTTCGTTATCTCCAACAACGGTCCCTACGACGCAAACGGCGATGTGCCGACATCGGGCCGTATCGTGTCGCTCCTGTACCAGCCTCAAGCCATGCGTTGGCGGGGAGTCACAGTTCTGACGAACACGCCCCCGCGAAGCGCGCAGAGCTCGCCAGGTGGCATGCAGGGCATCGCAATCATGGAGCCGATCATCGCGAAAGCTGGGCGCAAACTCGGGCTCGATCAGGTGGCCATCCGCCGCATCAATTGTCCGGAGGGCAAGGCGCTGTTCGGAGCGGCGGTGAAGGGGGAGAGGCAACACGCCACCAGTGCGTTCCTCAAAGAAGCGCTTGACCAAGGGGCGGAACAGTTTAAATGGAGCGAAAGGGTCTCACGCACCCCCAAGCGGATCGGTACCAAAGTGCGCGGCGTCGGCGTCTCGCTCAGCTGCTTTGTCGGTGGCACGATCGGCTTCGATGGGATTCTGATCATCAAGCCCGACGGCCGAATAAACTTCCAATCTGGAATCGGCAACCTGGGGACGGAGTCGGTGATTGACGTTCACCGTGCAGGCGCCGAAGTTTTGGGGGTTCCGTGGGAAAAGTGCGACGTTACGTGGGGTGACTCATCGAATAACCTTCCTTTCACCTGCGTTTCCGGCGGCAGCCAGACGACCCACGCAATGACACGCGCGGCTTACGCGACCGCCATGGACGCGAAGACGAAGCTCCAGGAAATCGCGGCGAAGAAACTCGGCGGCAAGCCAGAGGCTTACGATGTCGCCAATGAGCGCGTATTTCGTAAGGGCGGAGGCGCCGGCATGAGTCTGGCGGAGGCCGCGAAGTATGCCATTCAATTAGGTGGCATCTACGACGGCCATGAAACCTCTCCTGACCTACACAAACTCACGAAGGCGTCCGTCGCGGCACTTGCTGGACAAGGTTTGGTGGCAGCCGCCAAGGATGCTTACCCTCGTGACGGCACCACATTTTCCTACGTTGCCAGCTTTGCCGAGGTCGAGGTCGACGTTGAAACGGGCAAGTATTACGTCGTGGATTTCCTCGCCTACGCCGATGTCGGCTCGGTAATTCATCCTCGCGCGCTTGGTGGCCAAGTCCTTGGACGCTCCGTTCTGGGGATCGGACATGCGATTGGACAGAAGTGGGTGTACGACCCTCACTACGGCGCCATGCTCTCGACGCGCTTTTACCAGAACAAGCCGCCGACAATTCTGGACGTGCCGGTCGATATGCAATGGGCGGCGCTCGATATTCCCGATCCGGAGACGCCGGTCGGCGCCCGCGGCGTGGGCGAACCGCCCGTTGGAGGCGGCTGTGCCTCCATCTTGAACGCGCTTTCAGACGCCCTTGGTGATGAGATTTTTCAGCGCGCGCCCGTCAACGCCGACACCATACTCACATCCCTCGAGGCGGGCCATCCGATGCAACATCCGTTAATGGCGCACATCTAGCGGTGATGCGAAAGGAGGAACCATGGCTGTAATTCGAGACGTCATGCCGGCTTTTGAGCTGGCTCAGCCGAACTCAATCTCTGATGCGCAAACGTTGCTCGAGCAGCAGGGCGAGAACGGCTGGGTGCTGGCAGGAGGGATGGACAGCTTCGACTGGCTCAAGGACCGCATCAAGAAACCGAAGGTGGTCGTCGATTTGAGCGGGATCGCGGAACTCAAGGGAATTCGCGCCACCGCCGACGGCGTCGAGATTGGAGCGATGACCACGCTGACGGAAGTAGTCCAGCATCCCGTCATCGGGGAGAAGTACAAGCTGCTGGCGGAGAGCGCGGAGTTAGTGGCGTCTCCGCAAATCAGAAACCAGGGCACAATCGGCGGCAACGTATCCCAGGACGCCCGCTGCTGGTATTACCGCGCGGGTTGGCCATGCTACCGCGCCGGCGGGAACATCTGCTATGCCGACACACCGGAAGGCCGCAACCGCGAGCACGCGATTCTGCATGCGGAACGCTGCGTGGCGGTGAATCCTTCTGACTCTGCTCCCGCGCTTATCGCGCTCGACGCCAAATTCGTGATTCGTACTTCCAAAGGCGAGCGCGTAGTGGATGCCGAAGACTACTTTATCGGCCCCGATATCGATATCACCCGGCTGCATATCTTGAAGCCCGGAGAGCTGCTGACGGCTATTCGTCTTCCTTCGACTTGGGCCGGCGCGCAATTCTATTTTGAGAAGGTGCGAGATCGGAATGTTTGGGACTTTCCGCTGCTGAACGTCGCCTCAGCGATGGTGGTGTCAAGTGGCAGCATTGAGCGAATCCGCATTGCGGTCAACGGCGCCGCCGCTCGTCCGCTACGTTTGAAGGTTGTCGAAGACGCGGTGCGGGGCAAACCACCGAATGCGGCAACCGGAGAGATGGCGGGGAAACTGGCGGTGCAGGGCGCTGTCCCCTTGCAGTTCAATGCCTACAAGATCCCGATGATGAGGAACCTGGTGAAGCGCGCCATCGGTGGCGTGGAGGAGGCAACATGGACCCCCTACAATGGGCAATAGATCCGTGGGGAAAAACTGTCCCCATCCACATTGCGTGGTTCTTGATATGGGCGGCGGTGATCGCGGGATTGCTGTTCATTATCGTCCATGCGATTTACGTGCGGTATTTCGCGAAACCTAAGCAGTTCGCGCCCGATGCTGCTCCCGTAGTCCCCGCACAGATCCCCGAACACGTCCCCCGGCACTCGCTGACGGCCCGTGCATTTCACTGGATCATGGCGGCCTCCATGTTCACGCTGCTGTTTACCGCTTTCTTGCCGAGAGTAGGTGTTCAGTTTGACTGGGTTACATACCACTGGATCGCTGGAGCTGTGCTGACCCTGTCCATTATGTTTCACATCGTCCATGCTTCATTCTTTATGGACTTCTGGTCGATATGGCCTGACCGGATTGACCTGCGGGACGCGAGGAGAAGGACGTTGCGGTTCATGGGAAAGCCAGCGCCACCGCCGGAGAAGTTTGCAAAGTACCCGCTGGAAAACAAGCTCTACCATGCCGCCATCATCGCCGCCGGGCTGTCTGTAATCGTGACCGGCGTTTTCATGATGTTTCGCGTTCGTACGATCTTCTTTCCCCGAAATCCGTATCTATTCAGCGACATGACTTGGGGGATGATGTACGTGTTGCATGGGCTGGCAGGGGTCGGATTGATCGCGCTAATCATGATGCACGTCTACTTCGGGCTCCGGCCGGAGAAGCGCGCGATCACGAAATCGATGATCTTCGGCTGGATGGACCGAGACTTTTATCTGAAAGATCACGATCCGGCACGATGGCCGGTCGAAACTTCTGCAGTCGAAACATCTGCTCCACCTGCCAGGTCCCAGGGAGCGCGGACCGAGGGGTTAACCGATGCTGGCTGAGATCTGGAATCGTTGTGAGGCCGTAGAAGAGTGTTACGAATTTATGCTGGCCTATGCGGCCCAGGGGCTGCCCAGTGACCACGGCAGCGAATCGGGTGGGCAGGTCCGAGAGTTCCTGCATCGCGCCGTGAAAGCCCTGACCGGGCTTTCCGAGACTTGTGTGCTGGCAGTCAAAGAGGAAGGCCTTGAACCAGCCGATAAATACCTGGCGTTCTTTGCGGTCCTCGATCGCGACGCTCGCGATTCTCTTGCCGCCATTGAGCTGGTTCTGGCCCAGCCTGCCATCAGCTCCCAGTTGATCGACAATCTGAACGCTTCCATCCATCTCCGCGCGCTGCTCACTGACTTGTTTCTGGTGGGCGAGATACTAAAACCGCAAGTTATGCCGACCAGGCTGACGAATACCGGTTGAGACCTAGCGACGAACAGCGGGAAGTCCTATCTCATGCGCGGTATTGGAATCGGTGGAGATCAGGCTGAGTTCCGAGTCCACCCCGCCCGACACCATCAGCCGGTAAGTGTTTTCGGAACAACCGGTATGAAGCAGGAGAGGAAGAATCTCTACGAGAAAAGGAATAGCGATCCACTCGGCCCCGAGTTTTGCGTTGGGTACCGTGAGGTGCACATGGGGCGAGGGCCTTGCGTTCGTGTTTGTCATGATCGCCGCCGCGGTCATGGCCCGCATCGAGCGTCGCAAAATCTCCGATTATGGGCTGTCGCTGCGGTTGGCGCTGCGAAAAAATTTCTGGCTGGGCGCGCTGCTGGGTTTTCTCTCGATCAGCGGCGCGCTGCTGGCAATCTTCGCCCCGCATGGCTTCCGCATCACCGGCCTGGCGATTCACGGCACCACAATCCTGACCGCGACGCTGGCCTGGACCGGTGCTTGTGTGGCCATCGGCTTGTGCGAGGAATCGGTGTTTCGCGGATATCCGCTTTTCACCCTGACCACGGGCATCGGGACCGCAAAGCTGCCCGCTCAAGTAAGTGCAGCGCTCAACGATAATCTGGCCGGATCATCGACTCGTGTGGTGGATGCACCGCGATTTCACGTTTGCCCGCGGGCATACATCAGAATCAGCGAGCGCTGTGCAAAGGGCATATAGACGAGCGCGGCGGTCAGCCCTAGAGCCAAACCCAGGCTCAAATGATGGACAAGAAGGAACGGCGACAGCGCCCAAAAGAGATCCATGCACAACAGTACCGGAAAGAGCTTGGAGAACTTAACCGGCAACTGCTGAAAATCGAATGCCACGGCTGCGAAAAGGAACAGACGGACTGGGATGAGTGCCACAGCGGTGATCACCAGCCCCGTCATAAGCACCGCAGGCGACGGCAGACGGGACTCCCCAAGAATGCCCCGGATCTCCGGGAGGTTTGCCAGCGCACCCAGATAGAAAGCCAGATACATGGCTTGGGTGAGCAACAGCAAAATCCGCACCCGGTTTCTAGGGGCGCCAGGCAATTCGTGCGGCGCCACGAGAATCGTGCGTGCCGACGTCCTTGCTCCCCCCACTATGGCCACCTTTGGGGAGCTCATGTGCGATGCTGGTTCAACCTGTAAGGCCGCGGCTGCGATTGTTGCGGATGTGACCTCGCGCGTCGCCGATATCGGCGCTTGAAATACTTTCGAGGTAGCGGTCTCCACCGTTACTGGGGCTAAGAAGCGATACCCTTTGCCTGAGACCGTTTCGATGTATCGAGGCTGGGATGCCAAATCGCCGAGGGCCTCGCGAAGCTTGTTGATTGCGGTGTTCAAGCCGTGGTCGAAGTCTACAAATGTGTCTTCGTCCCAGAGCCGCTGCCGCATCTCCTCGCGCGTGACCAGCTCCGTTGGCCTATCCAGAAGCATTAAGAGGATCTGAAACGGCTGCGAATGGAGCTTAACGCGGATGCCATTTCTCCGCAGCTCGCCAACGGCCTCATGTACTTCGAACGCTCCAAAGCGAAAAAAGCGGTCTGTTGTCTCAGGGGTCATC